>WNFD01014955.1_pt1 | contig 12791 bp, 11 predicted proteins | sample 5400491 | NCBI WGS metagenome assembly WNFD01 (sample SAMN13153343, study PRJNA577476) | soil metagenome | isolation source: 120 cm saprolite under Douglas fir tree site 2 hole 2 replicate 2 | place: USA:California | collected 2015-04-18 | reverse complement strand
CTGGCGCGGTGCCTCCACCAGCCGCACTGTTCCGTGGCATCCGAATATCGGTCAGCACCGCGTCCGGCCGGGTGCGCTGGACCGCGTCGAGCAACTCCGGGGCCGAGCCGACTGCCGCCTGCACGGTCACCTCACCGGATTCTTCAAGCAGCCGGCGGGTTCCCTCACGGACGAGGTAGTTGTCGTCGGCGATTACGATGCGCAGCTGATCGCTCATCCGTCAGGCTCCGCCGCCGCGAGGCCGCACCCGACCGGGACGGGCAGCACCGTTGTGGCGCGCGCTGGCACTGGCTTGCTCCGCCGGGAGCGGAACTTCAGCGCGCAGCCTGGTGCCCAGTCCCAGCGCGCTGTCGATTGTGAGTTCCCCGCTCACAATGGAGACCCGAATCGAGTGAGCGAACTCGCGCAGGTGGACGAGCACGTCACCGGGATCGCGCTGCAGCTCGTCGAGCGCCTGTTTGCCGCGCTGGTCACCACGGCGCAGCCGCTCCCGCGCGAGGGCGAGCTTCGCGGTCAGGGCGACGAGGTCCTGCTGGAGCCCGTCGTGCGGGTCACGCTGGATCCGCTGTCGCTCCGCGTCTTGCGCCTGCGCGATTCGGGCCCGGGACGCGGTCAGCTCCGCCCCTGCTGCTTGATGACCTCTAGCCTGGCGGCCAGCGGGCTCAGCTGCAGGTTGCGCACCGCCGCCGCGGCCTGGTTCGCCAGGTGCGCCAGCAGGCGCCGGTCTTCGTCGAGCAGCGGGCCGTCGCGCCTTGGGCCGCACTCGATGGCGCCGAGCACCTGGCCGGAGTGCACGAGCGGCACGGCCAACTCGGGCGCGGCCAGGTCGTCAGCGTCGAGTCCCGCCGCGGCGACAAGCGTCCGGTCGCTGGGCGGCGGCGCGATGTCGACTCGGACGCGCACCCACTGGAGCAGCAGCGACTGGCCGATCGCATCCGCGAGTCTGGTCAGCAGGTCGTCGGGACCTGGCGACGTCTCGAGCATCCTGCCGAACCTGGTCAGCACCTCGTAGCCGTCCAGGCGGGCGCCGAACGCCCACCGGTCAGCGAACCGCTCAAGCTTGCGCTGGCCAGGCTGGAGCAGCAGTAGGACCGCGCCGGCGAGCAGGATCGCCGCGCCGACCGCCAGGTAGTGGCTGGCGACGATTCCTAGCGTGGCCGCGGTGGCCACGAACCCGATAGCGATCAGCCAGCGCAGCCCGTGGTGCACCACCGACCTCCTGGCGGACCTGTCGATGCCGAAGACGCCCTCAAATGACGGCGAGACGAGCAGCGAGCCAAGCATGATCGCCAGCCCGATGACCCACAGGACTCGGAGGAGCACGGCATTAGCGAGCCCAGGCCCGCCGGTCCACGCCAGAGCAAAGAGGGCCACGAAGACGATGAGCGCACACGCAAAGCCGACTAGTGCCTGCCGGACCTGGCGGCGCTGACCGGGCTGCGAACGCCGGTACCGCCAGTAGAGGATGATCACACCGAGGATGCACCACGCTGGGGACCATAGGTAAACCGCAGTGGCTATCTGCGCCAGGGGGCTGGCAGCGGGCACGAACAGCGGGCTGGCGATGACAGGCATGGCCCAGGGAAACTGTCCGGGGGTGCGGTCCGACTAGACACAAGCAACAACACCGGCAGCCCCAGGGCGGCGACCGCGGAACCCGCAGCACCCACCGCTCGGCTGGCCGCTCCGGCCTTCCGGTCGGGAGCAGCCCGATCAAGCCGATCCCAGCGACCACGCTGCCGGTGGCCGCCCACGTCCTGACCAGCACGACCAGCCAGGCCACCGAGGAATGGGTGACGAACTGGAGAATACCGTCGCCCATGAAGACATTCATCATGAACAGCGGGCCGGTCGCCAGCAGCCAGGCCGCGACCCCACGTACGGGTCCGCGGAACGCGCCAGCGAGCCCAACGACGTAGACGGGGGCTGGCCCGATGAGCACCCAGCCCGCACCCGCCGTTTCACCAGCGACCAGCTCGGCCAGCACCGCGCCGACCAGCGCGCAGCCGCCCATGACCGCGAAGCACCAGCTGACAGCGCGCATGTGCCCAGTGTGAGGCTGCTGGCTGCCGAGCGATAGGAGGAAGGCCACGGCGCGGGGGGGGTAGCCTCACCCCGACCCGGTGGCTCGCACGATGGGCGCCAGAATCGGCGCGGTATAGCGTCCGGTACATGCGCGCTGCGGAGGGCGGCTGGACCGGCATCCGGCACCCGGCCGCCGACCTGAATCCGCAGCCTCACCTCGCAAGGAGCGGACTGAGATGAGCGAGAGCAACACAGCCATCACCGGTGAACAGGACGTCAGCGCCGCGGGCAGGACCGGGTCGCGGGGCATCGCACACATGATCTATCGCTGGGCCCTGCTGGTCTTCCTGGCAGCCGGCGTAGTCCAGATCTTCCTGGCTGGCCTGGGGGCCTTCAAGCTCGTGCATGGTGCGGACGAGTCTGCACTTGATCCGCACCGGACGCTCGGTTTCGCGATGGGCGGGATCGCGGCCATCATCCTGATCCTCGCGCTGATCGCCAGGCCAGGGGCGCGCGCCATCGTCGGCGCCGTGCTGCTGGTGCTGCTGACGTCCTTCATACAGAGCCTGCTCGTCGGCCTAGCCGACAATCACGTGATCTTCGGCGCCCTGCACGCTGCCGATGGACTGCTCATCCTGGCCATCCCGGCCTACCTGTACTTCTGGCCCGGGCGCCGGACAGCATGAGCGGATCGCGCAGCGCCAGCGTGATCCATCGAAGTGTCAGACGCGGCAGGCACAATCTCTTTCGTGCGGGTTGCTGTCGTGCCGGGGCCCCGGGAGTCGGGCCTGCTGCGCCGGCTCGGCGAGGACGGCAGCCCGGAAGGAGATGTCGTCGAGGTCGCCGATCTCGTCGCCGCCGTCCGCGAGTACGAGCAGAACGCAGCACCCCGCTGGGTCTGGCCGTCAACGACGGAGCCTTACCAGCGGCTGCTGCACAGCGGCGTCCGGGTCGCACGCTGCCATGACGTAGCGCTCGCCGATTCGCTAATCCTGGGCCGAGACGCCGCCTTCGGCCCAGACACCGCCCTCGGCCGCGACGCCGCCAGGGCCCTGCTGAAGACCTCCGTCAATGCGGATGCGGCGGAGGCCATGCTGGGGACTGCCAGCCAGCAGTGGCTGTTCGACCTGACCGAGGCGGGGGCCGCAGAGCGACCGGATCAGCGCGGCACGATGGACGCCCTCATCGAGGTGCACGCCGACCAGCTTCGGCGGATCGCGGCCGACGCGCATCCGGACAGGTTCGGTTTGCTGGTCACGGCCGAATCCGCCGGCGCCCTTGTTGCCGCCGAAATGAGCCTGGCCGGCCTGCCATGGCGGCCCGAGGTACACGACGCCCTGCTAACCGACCTGCTCGGGCGGCGGCCGACGGCGCCGGGGCAACGGCCTGCGCGCCTGGCCGACCTGGCCGCGCAGGTCGCCGCGGCGTTCGGCAGCCACACGGGCGGCAGGCACGAACCGGTCAACCCTGACTCGCCGGCGCAGTTGCTCCAGGCGCTGGCGGCTGACGGGATCCGGCTGCCGTCGACCAGGCTCGCCGTGCTCAGGGACGTCGATCATCCTGCCATCGCGCCGCTGCTGGAGTACAAGGAGCTAGCCAGGCTGCATTCTGCGTTCGGCTGGTCGTGGCTCGATACGTGGGTCCGCGATGGCCGGTTCAGGCCCGAGTACGTGGTCGGCGGCGTCGTGTCGGGGCGGTGGGCCTCGCGGGGCGGCGGCGCGCTGCAGATCCCCCGGCTGCTGCGCCAGGCCGTGGTCGCCGATCCCGGCTGGGTGCTAGTAGTCGCTGACGCGGCCCAGCTCGAGCCGCGGGTGCTCGCCGCACTGGCCGGCGACCGTGCCTTCGCCGCTGCGGCAGCCGCAGGCGACCTCTACGCCGAGCTTGCTGGCGCGTTCGGCGGCGACCGGGCGAAGGCGAAGGTCGCGATGCTATCGGCCATGTACGGCGGCGCGGGCGGTGAGGCCGGCCAGCTGCTCGCAGTGCTGCGACAGCGCTTCCCCGCAGCTGCCGGCTACGTCGAGACGGCCGCGCGGGCCGGCGAAGAGGGTCGCGTGGTCAGGTCGGTGCTCGGCCGGACTTGCCCGCCGCCGTCGGCGAATTGGCGCGCGCTCACCGAGGAGGCCGCCGATCCCGACGCCGAGCGCGACCCGCGCGCGGGCCAGGCCGCACGCGCCCGCGGCCGGTTTACCAGGAATTTCGTGGTCCAGGCCAGCGCGGCCGACTGGGCCCTGGTCATGCTGGTCAGCCTCCGGGCTGAGCTCGCCAAGATCAGTAGCAGTAACCGGACCAACGACGTGCTGCCGTCCGCGGGGCCAGCGTCGTCCGGCGCCGGACGAGATCAGCCTGAGCTGGTTTTCTTCCAGCATGACGAGGTGATCGTGCACTGCCCGCTGGATCAGGCCGACGCGGTGCTCGCGGCAGCGGCGCACGCGGCCAGCGCCGCCTCGCACCTGGTGTTCGGCCCGACCGGGGTGGCGTTCCCGCTGAGCACGGCGGTAGTGGACTGCTACGCGGATGCGAAATGAGCCGGGACTGGCACCTCAGGTGCGCAGGGCTAACTTCGGGCCGCCGCTGAGGTCGCGGAACAACCGTTCGGTGTCGGGATGCGGCTCACCTCCCGGCGCGATCTCGGTGATGGCGTCGAGACAGGCGGTCCAGGCGTCGGTCACGCCGGCCTGGTTCCCGGCCGCGTGCTCGGCCCGCATGAGCGTGCGCCACAGCGGCTCGGCCGCGTTCTCGGCGGAGAGCCCGATGCGCGCGGCCCGCCCGGCCGCGTGCGGGTCCCCGGCGGCCAGTTCCAGCTGGGCAAGCAGGCCGGCGGTGTCGACGATCTCGGCTCGCATGGTCTCGACCAGCGCGATGTCGATCCACCAGTGGTAGCACTCGTCGAACGGCTGGCCGCGGACCAGTTCCAGGGCCTCGCGCAGGTCGGCTGCGCTGCGGTCGGCTCGGCCGCGCCCGGCCAGCGCGCTGAAGTCCGCCCAGTCCAGCCGGACGTCATCATGCAGCACGTAAATGCCGCTGCCCAGGTGAATGATGTGTTCCCGGCCGTCGGCGGCCTGCCCGAGACGGCGCCGCGTCCTGGTGATGAGCTGCCGGACCGAATCGGCCGGCCGCGGATGATCGGCGTCGGCGCCGAGGAGGGTGCACAGCGCCGAGTTTGACAGCCCGACCGGGGAGTGCAACGCCAGCGCCAGCACGAGCTCGGCCTGCTTCGGCTGCAGCGGCTCGGCCGAGCCGACGACCTCGAACTGGCCGAGCACGTTGACGCTCGAGTTCACCGGCCTGGAGCGGTCCTCGTCGATGTCGGGCATGACCGGGGCGGCAGCGAACCGCATCCACGGCGGCCCGCCGAAGTCTTCATATGGCGGCGCATCGGGGCTGACGTCGGAGATCCCGGCCGCGGTCGCGAACAAGCCGGACAGCGCCTCGTACTCGCTGACGGTCAGCGTCTGCGGCCGGACCGTGAGCTGATGCCGCGGGCCGAGGTAGGCAAGCGTGATCGTGGCGACCATGCCGCCCGCGCCATCAGTCTCGAGACTGAACACGGCAGGCGCAAGCTTGCCGTCGTCGGCCTGGGTGTCGCCAGCGACTAGCGCGGCGATCCCGCCTGGCCCCTCGGCGAGGTCGAGTAGCCGCGACATCTGCTGCGGTGCCGGCTGGAGCCGGCTGACCAGGAGCGTCAGCCCCCAGTCCTCGTCCTCGGGGTCTTCCAGCCGGCGCGTTCTGACGTCGGCCTGCCGGTCGTCACCAAGCCGTCTGTCCACCGTCCTGACCCTGGTCTCGAGCATGTCGAGCGCCTCGTCCAGGTCGCGGCAGCGCTCGGCCCGGCCGAGCGTGTCGAGCTCGTCGCAGCCGACCAGTATGAGCTCGTACCAGCCGCTCCAGCGGCTCGCGGCCAGTTCGGTGGCCGCAGTGACCAGCAGCCGGTCGGTTAGTTCGCCTGGGCCATCGCAGGAAGTGACCCGCGTCGCCTCCAGGTCGAGCAGCAGATAGCCGCCGGCCTCGGTGACCCCGGCGGTGAACAGGCCAGGCAGCAGGTCGCCGGCCTCGCCAGGAACGGGCGGCGCCGTAGCCCAGTCCGGCGGCCCGCCGCCGAGTCTGGCCGTCCAGCACATGCCCTGGCGGCCTGGCGCGATCGAGAACGGCGGTGGCGGCGGACCGGCCGCAGGGGCGGAGAGCAGCATCTCGATGGTGTCCGCCGTGAGATGAATGCCGACTATCGGCGGCAGCGGATCGCCGCTCTCAGCGACGCCGGCGCTTAGGTCGCAGAGCGCGTCCCTGAGGGAGGCCGGCGATGCTGGCGGCGCAGCCGCACGGAGCTTCTGCTCGATGCGCCGGCCGTCGGCGTCGGCGGGCAGGGCTATCCGGCGGCCAGGCCGCCGGTTCTGGCGCTGCCGGTGTCGTAGCCGCTCCAAGCAGACCAGAGCAGCGCCGGCGATCATTCCCAGCGTGAAGAGCACTGCCTGCTGCACCTCCTCATGCTGGCCGGCCTGCGCCTGGCTGCCCCCGGCCCCCGCGCCGGACGCTTGCGGTTCGCGCCCGATCCCCCCGCCTGCGTCGGAGCCCGCTCCCTGCCCGGCACTGTCGGAACCCGCGCCCTGGCCGGCGCCTGTGCCAGCACCTGCCCCGCTGCCGCTCCCCGCCCCGCTGCCGTTCCCCGCATCGGCTCCCCCGTGTGGCGTGCGGAAGTGCGTGCTGCCGGAGGGGTGGCCGTGATGATGCGGCTCCTGGTGCGACCCGGGCCCCCTGCGGCCGCGGGCCCGCGCGGTCGTGTCCGGCAGGTCGGGCAGGCTGAGCCGCCACCCGGGCATGATCAGGGACGGGTCGCTGAACACCTGGCCGTTGCCCATGTCATGACCCAGGTTCAGCCTGACCAGCTCGGGATAGCGTTCCCCTGAGCCGAGGTAGTGCTCCGCTATCGTCCACAGGCAGTCGCCGGGCCGCACGACGACGATCCGCTGCGACCCGACCTCGTGGCCGGCGGCCAGCGTGACCTGCGCATCGAGGCTGACCGGTGGGGCCGCGCCCTCGGCAACGGCCGGCTGGGCGTGCGCCTGGAGAACTGCGGCCGCCACGACCGGCGCAGCCGCCAGCGTCGCGCCAACCGGCGTCGTGAAGCTGACGGATGCGACGGCGACCAGCTTGGCGGCTGCCCCTTGCAGGCCGACCAGGTGCAGCCGGGGGGCGGGCCGCCGGCGCAGCGCTGCTTGCGCCTCGGCGAGCACGGCAATCGTGAAGGCCGCCCATGCGAGCCAGGAAATGTCCCTGACCGCGCCGAGGAACAGGCTCCCGTTGTCCCTGTGCAGCAAGACGAACGTCATGACCTGCAAGGACGGCAGGCTGGCGGGTATCGGTGAACCGCCGATCCGGTAGAGCATGAGCGGCAGGCCCACGGTTGTGGCGCCGAGGGTGATCACGGCGGCTGAGCCGCAAACGAGCGCGGCCGTGCGTCGGCTGACCCTCGCGGACGATCCCCCGCGCTCGCCGGCCATGCGGGCGCTCACCTTCCCGGCCCCGTCACGCCTGTGACCAGGGATGCGACGGCTGAGCCGGTGGATGTCATCGTGTCGATCCCGATCAGCGACAGCACGAGCGTGCGTCCCTTGACCGTGACAGTGACCCGGATCTTCTGGGTCCCTTCAGAGCTGACCGAGCCGGTGTAGCCGGCGCTGACGAGGTATGCTCGCGCGGCGGCCAGCGCCTGCGCTTCATCAACTCCGAAGGTGCCTGACCGGTAGGCGACCGACCGGTCCACCATGCCCGCTCCTGCCCTGGCCGCTTCCTGCGCGATCGCGTAGGCGCTCGCCGACTGGTTCAGCTTCCGCCCGCCGTCGATCACGAGGCCGACCAGTGCCAGCAGCGCGACCATTAAGAGGGCAAGCAGCAAGGTCAGCGAGCCGCTGTCCTGCCTGCCGCCCGGTGCAGCGCACGGTTGTCGCATCCCGGCTCCCCTCATCGCTAGAGCGTGATCGTGCCGCCGGTGGCGTGACGACGCTGTGACAGGATCCCGCCTGGGGATTGGAAGCCCAACATGGCCATAATCGCGCCCGCCCTGCGGCGAAGGGTTGACTCTTGGGTTACCGGAGGGCCGATCGTGGTGCCGTGGATGACGACGAGTTGATGACTATCGGGCGGTTCGCCAGGCTGACCGGGCTGTCGGTCGGCACCCTCAGGCACTACGACGAGGTCGGCCTGCTGTCGCTGGACGACCTGCCCATCGAGCAAATCCGCCAGGTCATCGACGACCCGGCTGGGGCCGCGGCTCGTGACGTCCTCGCCAGTCACCGGCGCCGCCTGGAACGCCAGCGAGACCTTCTGACCGCCAGGATCCGCGACGCCGACCACTTCGTGGAGGAGGGAATCACGATGCCACCAGTTCATACCGGTTGCAGGCCGGCCCAGATCAAGATTGCCGTCGACGACGTCGACAGCTCGGTCGAGTTCTACGTCAAGGCGTTCGGCTTCCGCTACGACGTGGTGCAGCGCACGGAAATGGCGGACTACTCCGCGTTCATCTTCGGCACATATGGCCAGGACGACTTTTTCCTGCTGCATCTCATCGCCGACCAGGATCGCATGGACCTTCCAGGCAGGTCGACATTCGGGCTGCTGGTCGAGGACCTCGACGCCTACCATGCCCGCGCCGTCGACGCTGGCGCCACCGAGGTCGTTGCCCCGCGTGACGCCGAAGGCATGCCCCGCTGCTCGGCGATCCGTGACCCGAGCGGCAACTGGATCTGGCTCTACCAGGCCTGATTCCATAGTCAGGTACCTTGCGCCGAACCCAAGTGCTCTTGACCGGTACGGATCGAGCGGAGACACAAAGCGCGCGGTCAGCGTCCTGAACCCAGGCACGCCGGGCACTAGCAGGTCAGAAAGCGGGACAGTGCAGCGGACCGACGCGCTGACCTGTGCGGGCTGGCCGAGCGGCGTGCTGAAGCCGGGTTCCAGGTCGAGCGTGACAACCGGTTTGCAGCGTAGGCCGTCGGCGCGCAGCGCCGCGTTGGCGCTCGCCAGCGCGGCCAGGCGCGCGGCGGCCGGGCTGAGCGAGATGGACGCCTGCCGCGCGGCGTCCCGGGCGGCGGCGTCGACCGAGGCCTGCGCTACCGAGGTGCGGCCGGCCGCGATCACCAGCCCGATCACGGCCAGTATGACGGGCGCGAGTATCAGCAGCTCGAGCGGCGCGCTGCCGTCGTCCCACGCTGCCGAGGTACCTTTCTGGCCAGCACCGCTGCGGCCGCGACGTCTCCGGTCAGCCAAGATGATCACCTCCGGCCGCCTTCACCCTGGCGATCGCGAGCATGTCACGCGCAGATACCAGGCGACCAGCCGCCGTAAACCGTTCAACTGGTGCCGTCACGACTTCACTGACCGTGATCACCATCCCCGGTACCAGGGATGGCACCCGGCCGCTCACCCGGATCGTGACAGTCGCAGCCGAGCTGCCCGCTGCTGAGGCGGTGGGCCCGAGCAGGAAGCCTGGCGCCGCCTGCCTGGCGAAGACCACGGCCGCCTGGACGCCGCGGCCGGGCGGCGGATTAGCGGTCCTGGCCACGTCGGCGCCCTGGCGTGCCGCCGCGATCGCCGTCTCGCGCGCCAGGTACCACATGCAGGCTTGGACGATCACCAGGATGGCCGCCAGGAAGACAGGCATGATCACCACGTAGCTGAGCGTCAGCGCGCCGTCGTCTGCGCGCTCTTCCCCGCACACGTCAGGGCAGCTTGGCTGACTCGGAACTGACTGCGTTGCTGAAGACCACGCCGGCGGCGGTGGCGGCGATGAACAGAACGACGGCTATGACGATCCATTCCAGGGACAGCGCTCCGGCATCGGAGCTATTAGCCAGGGCGCGGACTCGCTGCCGGGCTAACCCGACCAGATAGCTGGCCGTCATCCAGATGATGTGCATGGTGCCTCCTTGTGGCGGCTAGCCGAAAGTCCGGTAGACGATCGGGAAGATGAGCAGCAGCAGAAATCCGGCTCCGAGCAGGGCAATCGGGACGACCATGGTGGTGCTACGCGAACCCGCCCGTGCTTTTGTGGCCGCGAGCGCCTCGGCGCGCATGGACTCAGCCCTGGCGGCCAGCGTCTGCATGATCCTGGCGCCTTCGTGGCCGGCTACCGCCGCGATGTCGGCGAGGTCGGAGAGTTCGCTGATGCCCGTCTGCCCGGCCAGTGCGGCCAGCCCCTCCCAGGGCGGCCGGCCGGCCTTGCGCGCGGCGTCGAGCGCTGCGTCGATCCTGGCGAATGCCCAGCCACCGCCGATCCGGGCGCCGGCCTCAAGCGCCTCGGTCGGTCCGGCGCCCGCGCCGCGCTCGAGCACAACGAGGTCGAGGTAGCTGGTGAGCGCGTACCTGAAGTCTGTGCGCCGCTCGGCGGCATTCACCCTGGTGACAAGGTCAGGCGCGAAGAACATCGCGCCGCCTAGCAGCACGGAAAAGACGGCGGGAATGCTCCACCCCGGCCGGTACCCGGCCAATGTGACGATGACAGTCACCAAGGGAACGGCGCCTAGGCCGGCGAGCCCGCAGACTATCTTGCTGGCGACCCACCGCTCGCGGTCCTGGCCGAGCAGCGCGAGATCGGCCGCCGGAACTGGCAGCCACGGCATGGCGGCTGCGATCTGCCTGACCAGCGCGCGAGAAGGCGGCTGCTGAAGCTCCTGCGTTCCGGCCGCGTGGATTCTCGCCAGTGCTGCGCCCAGCCGCGGACCGCTGGGAATCAGCTGCGACACAGCGGCGAAAACCCCGAGACCGGCCAGGGACCCGGCGAGAAGTACCAGCAGGTTCACCGCCCGGCCTCCGCCCGCTGCGGCGCGGCTTGCGGCCCTGCTGCCCGGCCGGGTAGCTGGTCGAGGAACCGGCCGGGCCCAGGAATCGTGCCGAGCCTGTGCAGCCAGCCGAGCCCCGCCGCGTACAGCGAGGCAACCAGGACAAGCACGATCTGCCCGGCGACGGAACCGTATGGCGCCGAATAGGAGCGGTTCACGATCGCGAACACCGTGAAGCCGGCGATGAACGCGATGATCCACCGGAGCGTGGTCCGGTGCTGGGCCCGTTCCGCCTCGATCTCGCGGCGGGCCGCGATGTCCCTGGCGAGTATCCCGGCGAGGGCGCTGAGCACGCCACCCGCGGCGCCGCCGCGCTGGCTTGTTGCGATGATTAACGCCGCGGCGATCCGGTCACCGGCCGGATCGTCGAGCTCGGCAGCGAAGGCACGCAAAGCCTCCTCGGTACCTATCCTCGCGGACAGCCGCCTGGACAGTGCGGTGACCGGCCCGGCGATCGCGGCGGGCGCGGTGCGGGCGCTGACTTCGAGCGCTTCCTCCAAGCCGCGGCTGGCGGTCAGCATGTCGGACAGTCTGCGCGTCCACTGCTCAAGGCCCTCGAGCCTGCCGGTGCGCTGCCGCGCGGCGCGGACGGCGGTCACTTTGGGTACGAAGATGACCGCGGCAGCAGCGGCAAGCGCCGCGACCGGCCAGCGGGTGAACGCCAGCATCACCAGCCCGGCCAGGAGAGCCAGCGCGATCCGCGTTCTCGCGGCCGTTATCCGGCGGGCGGCCAGCATCCGCGCGGGCGGGATGCCCGCCGCCGGTGCCCTGCGCGTCAGCTCACCGACCCCGACCACGACCCCCGTCATGATCAGGGCCCCGGAGAGAGCCGCCGCGATGATCACCGCCGGGTCCAGCTGCCTTGACTGCCGGGCGCCCGCCGATCGACCAGCCCGGGCCCCCGGAGGCTGAACCCGGCCGCCTCCAGCCGCGCGAGCATCCCTGGCGACGGAGTGTGGGCCGCGACCGCGCGACCGCCAGGGCCGTCGGGCAGGAACAGCCGGTTTACCGCGGGCCGCTCCGTATCGCCTGGCGGCATGACCTCGAGGATCTCGGAGACGAAGCGGACCGTCCGCTGCCCGTCGTACCGCTTGCGAACGTGCACAATGACGTCGACGGCCATGCCGACCAAGATGTGGATCGCCCGCTCGGCCAGCGCGAGGCCGCCGCGCAGGCCGAGGATCAGAATCCGGTCGAAAGCCTCGGCAGGGGAGTTCGCATGCAGGGTGCACATGGAGCCTTCCTGGCCCGAGTTCATGGCTTCGAGCATCGGCATGATCTCGCCGCGGCGAACCTCGCCGACGATGATGCGCTGCGGGTTGTGCCGCAGCGCGTGCGCGATCAGGTCGTGCAGCGAGACCGAGCCGGCTCCCTCCGAGTTGGCCTCCCTGGCCTCGAACGCGATCACGTCAGGATGCTGCTCCCGGTCATGCAGGTACAGCTCGTACTCCGACTCGAGCGTGGCGATCCGTTCGCTCGGATGGATTTCGCTGGCGAGCGCGCGAAGCAGCGTGGTCTTCCCGGCGTTCACTCCGCCGGTGACGATCACGTTGCACCGGCTGCGCACCGCCGCGGCCAGGAACGCGGCCGTGACCTGATCGACCGTCCCGAGCTTGATCAGGCTGGACAGCGTGACGTCGAGTTGCCCGTGCCTGCGCAGCGACAGGCAGGGCCGGGGCGTCACCGACATGGTCGCGGTCATCCGTGCTCCGCCCGCGAGCGCCACGCTGACCAGCGGTGAGGCGGCAGAGAAGTCGCGGGCGGTCTGGCCGCCGCGGGTCGCCCACGTCCTGATCATGTCGGCCAGTGCCGCATCGCTCGCGGCGATCGGCGGGGCCGCGACGCGCTCACCGGTGCTGTAGGTGACCCAGACCTGGTCGCACCCGTTCACGTCGACGTTCTCAACGTCGGGATCGCGCAGGTAGCCAGCGA
>WNFD01005396.1_pt1 | contig 12791 bp, 8 predicted proteins | sample 5400491 | NCBI WGS metagenome assembly WNFD01 (sample SAMN13153343, study PRJNA577476) | soil metagenome | isolation source: 120 cm saprolite under Douglas fir tree site 2 hole 2 replicate 2 | place: USA:California | collected 2015-04-18 | reverse complement strand
CTTCGGAGCCGAAAGGCAAAACGCGCAGGAGCGGACTTTGGCGAAGCATTGCCGGGCGAAGGTAATCGCAGCGGAGCGTGATCGAGCTATTCCTCGTTAGGCCACGCGGCAAGAGGTCGATCGCCTTGATCAGCGCTTCGAGGTTTTTCTCGTAACCAATATGAAACAGTCCCATGAAATAAATGCGAAGCTGTTTCATTCCGGCCCGTGCGGTCGGCGCAACCTTCTCGACTCCATCGGTCACGGTGACGAATTCGCGCGCGCCGTAACGCCTCTGGTATTCAGCACCCAGTTCGTTCGAAATTACAAACCGCGCGGTCGCGCCTTGCCACGCTTTGCCCACGCATTCACTCGGAACACGGTCTCCGCCGGTGTAGGCGACGTCATCATGCACTTGAAGAAAGAATGGTATCCGCAACTTCTTCGACAAAAGAAAAGCGTCGTAGAAATCCAAGCCGCCATGGGCGACCGAGTGGATCGCGCGGGCATGCGAATCGACCACGATTTTTTCCAAACGATTCGCGAACCTACGCTGAAAGAGTGGCGTAATCGCGTGGGCGAGCGCATTAAAACGCGTTCGTTCGATTCGACCAAGGCTGGGGCGGATCGGCACTTGCAATTCCGAATCGAGATTTGTGACGCGGAATGAACGCGGTGCCGTGCAAACGCAAACGGTGGGAACGGGCGCGTCTTTGAGGAGTGAGCGAAGAATTCGCGGACCGCCGCCAGGCGCCGCGAGTGAAAACGGTTGCGTGAAGACAACCAGTTGCGACAAACGCTCGCGCGCGGCGCGATACTGCCGCATCGTTTCCGCGGCAATTTCGCTCCACCGATATTTAGCGGCCAAGGAAAGACCTTGCGCCGACAAGTTCTCGTAGCTGCGCGGATGCATTTCCAGAATTTGCAGCGCGCGTTCAGCCATGGCGCTGGCATTACCCTCCGGCGTTAACAGCATTTTTCTCTGCGGTTCGAGAACCTGACGCGGTCCCGGAACATCGTAGGCAACGGTCGGAATGCCGGCGGCCAATTGTTCGAGGATCGCGAGGCCAAAGCCTTCGATGTAACTGGGGAACAATCCAACTGTGCAATCGCTGAGCAGCTGCGGAAGATCAGTCGGCTTGTAGCTCGAGACGAACTGCAAGCGGTCGGAAGGTTGCAGGCCCAGCTCAAGGAGAACTTCCTTCTCACCGGTCATCGTGCCGAGAAACGCAAATTTTGTGTCCGGAACTTTTTCCCAGACACGGCGGATGATTTTCGGCCAATCGCGCGAACCTTTGCGCAGGCTCCACATTCCGATAAAGCAGATCTTCTTATTCGCGAGACGAACGGCGGCAGGTTGCGCTGTCTTTTCGAATGCTTTTCGATACCGATCGTTCAAGCCGTAGGGCTGGATGAGCGCGGGGTTTTGGATGCGCACATTTGTTTCGAGCTCCTGCTTTTCAATGTCGTTAGGCAGATTAAGTAAATCAGAGCAGCGAATTGCTTCATCCGCATTCCTGCGCAACCGCGACGCTCTTAATTTGTAAAAGAGAGTTCCGAGCAACCGGCCTTTCGGCTGGTCCGGCCAACGTTCGCGCGACAAATCATGAAATCGATCGTAGAGCCGATGCAATCCGACGGAGCGGGCGACGAGAAGTCCTGCGAAGCCGAGCGAACTTTTGGAATAAGGCAGTGTGCCGATGAGGCAATCGATGATGTCGAAGCGCGAGGCGTTGCGCTTGACATAGGCCGCTGCGCGGTAGGGAAAAATCGCCTGCCGAAATGCGGATAAGCCGCGCGAGCGGGTCGGCTGCGGAAACGCATCAGTCAGACAAAATTTTTCGACGGTATGGCCGGCTTTGCTCCATTGCTCGGTTAGCTCGATCCAAACCCGCGCCGCTCCGAGTCGCGCATCCCAGGGCAAGTTAAGAATCGCCAGGATGCGCAGTGGCTTGTTCATTGAGTCCGGTATCATTGCCGCCACAACGTCATCCAAAATTTGTGCCGCACGGGATTGACGTAATGCCGCAAAGCGAGGGCATTACTCGCGTAACGATCGGGGTAAACAGTTTGATCGTCCAAGCGCAAGAGGTACTTCGAAGCGTCCAGGGGCGCGGCGCCGTTCTCATGCGCTGCAAGATGCACCATGGTTTGATTCGTAAAAAAATTTGGTTCGCCTTGCAGTTCGACGAAACGCGCAATGCTGAGCGACCAATCGAACGGCTGAAAGAACAAGAGCACACCGGTGTTGACCGGCTGCGCCTTCTCTGTCTCTGTGCGAAACAACCGTTCATCGCCGGAAAGTTGGCAATCGGCGAGATAGAATGCCGACACATCTCGAGAGTTCGCCAATGCCGCGAGGTCATGCGCCTGCGGGAAAAATAAAACATCGGAATCGACGTAGAGCGTCGGTCCTTCGCGCGGCAACGACATGATGAGCCTCAGCTGCTTGCCTGTCGGATGCGTCGTCACATAGGAATGGAGTTTCGGGGCTAGATTGGCCGGCGCTTCGGGCAGCTCATCGACGACGACACTGGGATCAATTCGCTGGAGGAGCGCAGCGCTGCGTGCGGAATAAGTTCCATCGGAAACCACAGTGAAACGGTCGGGGCGACCAGCATGCTTTAGAAAGGAACGGATTGAGGCGATCTGTTCCGGCAAAGTCGATTCACCCGAGTAGGAAAAAACTTTTAATGGTACACTCCGTCGAGGCTGGATCGGCCGCCGCACAATGAGCGACAGTAGCTCGCGGTAAATTCGCCTAACGAGCCGGCCTTCGGCGCGGGCGAGATGATAGCCGTAGTTCGGCATTTCACCTCAGGCGTTTGCGACGCGCAAATTGCGAAAGCCGCGGTAACTCAGCACCATGTTGAGCACGACATTCGGGATCGCGGAGAGCAAGTTGAAAAGGAGGACCCCGGTCACGCTGGAGAAATCGGTGAAGGGAATAAGCACCAGCTGAGTAGTGAGCGTCAACGGAATGTAAAGCCAGGAGCCGGCAATCCACGCCTTGGAAGCATTCAATGCCCAGAACGTTCCGGTGAGCGCGCTTAAGACCGAGGCTCCAACCATAAGAAGCAACTCGTGCTGCAGGTGTGCGTATTTACTGCCGAGGACGAAGAGAAATTCGTTTGGTAAAAACGCGGCGACGCACGTGACAAGCAGACTGAAACCGCCAACCCCGCCGACGATTGCAGCATATTGCCAACGCAGTTTGCGCGCATCCTGACAGCGGGCGAACGCGGGCACGAAAATGTTGGTGAGCAGATTATTGATGACCACAAAGATCATGGCGAGACGGCCGAGCGCACCGACTTCGGCGACGGAGTTCGCGTGATGGCCGAAAACACTGATGAGAAAAACCGTGATTTGTCCCTGAAAGCAAAAGAAGATAGCGTTCGCCGCCTGGTTCCGGATGAAACCGCGCATTGCGGTTCGGTCCTCCGCATTTTCCGGCGCGTGCAAATCAATTACACCGGCGACGTACCTTCGCAGCATGAGATATTGAAGAAAAATTGCCGTCGAGCTGACCGCGACAGCGACGCCGGCATTGAGAAAAACAAACATCAGCGCGAGTAAAAGGAGAAGGCGCGTAGTCGCACCGGTAAAATCGATGAGTTGAATTCGGCCAATGTCGGAGCGCAATCGCGGCACGACCCCGAGCACACCGACGGAAAATTGAACGAGCAGACCGCTGAGTACGACTGCAATGAGCAACAGCGCGTAAAAAACCGAGGCGCCATTCCTGGTTAACATAAAATACAAAACCGGCGTAATGAGCACGATCGCAATCGCTCCCAGTTTTCTGCGCATGCGCAAGGCGGTGCTGACAAGCTCGCCGAAGCGGTGGCGGTCGTGCCAGACGCGACCGCCAATCGAGACCAGGCCAATGCTGATCCCGATGTCGGCGAGCAGGTTGATTGTTCCCTGCATCGCGTTTGTGATTGTGAAATAAGCGTACTCGCGTTGCTCCAGCCGCCGCACCAGCAGAATACCGGCGAGAAATCCGATCAATTGCACGGCGACCTGGAAGGAAACGAAATTGCCGACAATCCGAGCGCGATGCAATGCGCGCCGGATGGCCGGCGAGGAAGCTTCATTCAAAACCGGCGTTGAGATAGGACCAAAGAAACTCATCTCGCGATCGCGTTGGAATAGTTACGCAGCATCAGCAAGCTGCCCAAGTGCCAATTGCTTGCACGCTGAGAAAGGTGCGGCGCGATATCACCGCCAACGAGCAAAGGGCGAAGGTCAGAGACGGCCGCTACAGAACCCGCGTTCAGGAAGATTGGACGGGATTCTCTTCCGGGCGGCGGACAGCGGCCAAATTCTCGGGCTCTTTCGTTAGGGCTGGAGTGTTGTAGTACTCCGAGTACTGGTAATAGTAGTATTCCGGGAGGGAAGTATCGACGAAGTTCAGGATCATCCCGGCGACGTTGACCTGCCGGTTGTAAAGAAGCTCGAGAGATTTCCGAGTTAATCGCGCCGAAGTGTAGGACAAACGAACAACAAAGAGCGTGGCATCGACCTTGGGCGCGAGGCTCGTCGTGTCATCGGCCGCGAGCACCGGTGGGCTGTCGATGATGACGTAATCGTAGTGCTCGTAAAGTTCCCTTAGCAGCGTATCGGTGGAATCGCGCAGTAAATGTTCGCTCGGTTGGGTGAGATTTTTACCGCGCGGCAAAACGAAGAGGCTCGGATAATTCGTCGGCACTACTACTTCGCGCCAGTTCACTTCTTGTTTCAGCACTTCGGAGAATCCGATGCTGGATGAAAGTCCGAAAGCCTCCCGAATCGCTCCGCGCCGCAAATCACCGTCGACCAAAAGAGTTTTCGCCCCGGAGAGAGCCATCGTGATGGCGAGATTGGCCGAGATGGTCGACTTGCCTTCGTTCGGCACCGCGCTCGTCACCAAAAGCGTTTTCGGACGCGGGCCGTCGTAGGGCATGAAGAAAATGGACGAACGAATATTGCGGTAAGATTCTGCGAAAATGTGACGGGCATCGTCTGGCTGGAGGAGAGTGACTTTGCCTTTGCCCTTCTCTTTCGGAATTTGACCGAGGACGTTCTCGGAAAAGAGATGCTGGAACTCGCTGAAGGACGACATGCGATCGTCGATACGATCGAGGAGGAGCAAAATCCCGATGCCGGCAAGCGCGCCGCAGCCGAAGCCGATGAGCAAGCTCTTGATGAGGCCCGGCCGGACTGAAATAGGCGCAGTGGCGGCTTCCATGATCGAAACTTGATCGGCGCTATCGACCACCTGCGAAACATCCACTTCCTTGAGATTATTCGTTAGGCGATCGTAGAGCGTTTTCAGGCGATCGACCTTTCCTTTGATGCGGTTGAACAGCGCGAGGCGTTGGCTGAGATCAAGCGCCTTGGCCTCCCATTCCTTGATGTTGGTCTGGAGATTCTCCATCTGTTTGCCGATGGATTGCTGGCGCGTCTCCAGTTTTTCGACCGTGTCGGCGCGGAATAGCTTGATCAGATTCTCTTGCTTGGCGATTTGGTCGTTCAGCTTGATAATTTTTGGGTGTTTGGGCCGTAGATCTTGGGCCAGCGTGTCGCGATCCGCCTTGAGCAATTGCACCGCTTGCTTCGCTTTCAGATAGTCGCCCTCGGGGCCAACATCGGAGAACGGCATTCCGGTATCCCCCGCCGCCTGCGCCCCCGGAGATGGTTCCGGCTTTGCCTGTGCGCGATCCAGATTTTGATCGAGGTCGAGCAGCTTCAACAATTCATGCTCGGTTTTGAGCTGTGCGTATTGTTGATTCAATCTGACCAGATAAGCGGCCGCGCTGTTTCCTTCCTCCTGCAGAAATCCGATGTTGTTTTCCTTCTGGAATTCGAGCATCTCGTCTTCCGCATTGCGCAAATCTTTCTCGGTCTGGATGAGTTGTTCGGTGATCGCGGTGGTCACGTTGTGGCCCTGGTCCTCGCGCATTCCTTTCTTAAAATCGAGATACTTCTGCATGACCGCATTGAGGTAGGCCTGCGTGTAATCGGGCGTGCGCCCGATCGCGGAGAGCTCGAAGATCGAGGTGCGCGGCCTTTGCACAACGGCAATTTCGACCAGAACAGGCTGCATCTCTGGATGAGTGGAACGGACGACCGCTTCGGCGCTGCGCTGCACCTCGGAGCTCTGCATCAATTGGATCTGCGTGCCGTAAAAGTTGACGCTGTCTTCGCTGTAGACCGCGCCCTGGCTGATGTTCAGTTTACCGGCCAGCATCATCTTGCTCGTGGAGAGAAACGAGGGCGGCGTTTGATAGATCATCCAAGCGGCTATGAAAAGACCGATGCAGGTGGTAAGAACAAGAATCCACCAGCGACGCAGAAGGAGCGCTTTGTAGCGGCGCATCCGGGTGATGAGCGCGGTGGACCAGGAACCCGGTCCGGAGCGTTCGATGGCGGCAGGCAGTTGCATGGTTACATGTTGATCAAACGCTGCGGCACGTAAATCTGATCATCGGGTTGCACGACGACGTCTTCGTCGGTGTGGCCTTCCTCGATGACGCGCTTCAGATCAATTGTGAAATCCTGCCCGTTCTTGCGGGTCAATCGCACTTTGCGCTTATTGGCGAAATCGCCAAAGCCGCCGGCGTGAATCACCGCCTTGCTTACCGTGTAAGTTTCGTCCGGCGGAATTTCCTGCGGTCCCTGACCTTTGACGGATCCGTAAACGTAGACTCGGCCACGTGATTTTTCGCTCACCCGATCAACCGCGAGAATGACTGTGGCGTGATAGTAATATTCTTTTTCGAGGGCGCCCTTGATTGTGTAAGCCAGCTCCTTGCACGTTTTGCCTTGAGCCGGAACGAGGCCGATGTAAGGAACTTCCAATTCGCCGTTATCGTTGACGCGCAGATGCTGCGATTCGTCGTCGCGATCTTCGACGACGCGGAAGCTGACGTAATCGTTAGAACCAAGCCGCTTCTTGTCGTCCAGCACGCTCATGGAATTGGTTCGCATGACGGTGCTGGTGGAAGGCGGCGGTGCGTCGGCGGGCACCGCTTTGGGAACCGAGGGCAGCGGGCTGCTCTCCTGCGCTGCAGCGATGGACGATGTCGCGAGGGACGCGACAGCGAGCAAGATGAGCGCGGGAATTTTCATCAAATTGCAAATGGCTCCTTTTTAGAAACTGTAGGTTGCATCTACTGAGACGCGGTTCTGCACGTAATCGCGCAAGGGCTGATCGGAATCTTTCTGTGTATATTGATAACGAGCGCCGAGGGTGACGTGCCGCGTAAGCTGATAGCCGATCGTTAATGCGCCGCCGTAACGATGCGCGTGTTCCGAAAATATGCCGCCGGAATCGTCCGCATCTTCGTAGAAAAACTCCGTCGAGAGCAGGGTGTTGCGGATGATATTCCAACTGACTGTGTGCCGGATGTAATTGAGCCGGATGAAATTTGAGTTCAGCCCGAGCTGGGTCTCGTGCCCGGCCGCCAGTGATTGCGTGATCAGGGCATTCAAACGATGGGAGATCAAAATATTCGCGTAGAAATCGTTTAAATCCTTCGCGTCGAGGATCGCGCCGCCTTGGTCGAAATCGATACGTTGGTAGCCACCGGCGATGCGCACTTTCAGATAGTTCGTTACCTGCGTCTCGAGGAAACCACCGACGCTATAGGTCCTCGAGTCGTTCAGAACATGTTGATCGTAGTAAGTATCAACGAAGGCGGCTTCAACCCCAACGCCGGTCGTGGAAGTTACGGTGAAGTCGATAGTGCCGGTCACCTCCTCCGCGTTTCGATTCAAATAATCAAACCTGGAAGTGGTCGAGACATACGTATAGTGGTCGTATCCCAGAGTCGCGATCGCCTGGTTCAAATCCCATAATACCAGCACGCCGGCGCTATTTTCGAACCGGCCGTAATTAACCACGTTGCTAAGCGCGATTTGAGAGATCGGATCTTGTTGCAGCGAAAAGCGATCGTGAAAATTAATCCGGAAATCCCCGACGAATACATCGAAGGACAAGGCCGAATCGGGCGAGATAAGAACGGCATTAGTGTCGGCATTGGAATGATCGAGATAGAAGGCGTAGCCAATCCCGAGATTAAGCTTCAGGGTATTCAGTTGAGTGATCGGCCAGATCGCGTTGACGTTGACCTGAGGACGAATGATCACGTCGTCCTGTTCGTTTGTTTCCGCGAGGTTGATGTTGTCGTTGTATTCAATGCCCAGCGAGCTGCTCAACCGAAACCTGATCGGACCCGCAAGAAGGTTGTAGGGGATGTTCTCAATTGATTGATTGCGCGCTTCAGCCGCTTGCTCGCCAGCCAGTGAGGGGCGGACCGCGTCCTGCGCCTTCGAAATCGGCGCGATGAAAAGTAGCGGTGTTAAGTAGAGAAGGAGAATTCTTTTGCTGGAAAAAAATTCGCGGCGCGAATTGGAGTCACTGGTCATAGGGCGAGGCCAATCGGGTTAAGGTTAGCACGTGGAGTACCAGACGGCGAGAATGCTCGACCGCCTATATTTGCCGGTCGCGTATCCGTGCCGCATGGAGTTTTGCATCAGGTTTTTTGCGGAGATTTGTGGTAATTCAAACTTGTTCTGGTCCTTGATACGCAATGTGTACTCGACTGGCTGCAAAGTCCGCAAGCGAAATCAGCCGCCACAAATCGCCCATTCCAGCGCAAAATTGAACCGGAGCTGGCCCAATCTAAGCTTTCACTCAATGGTATATGGAACCAATCCAGTTCCAAAAGGGTTGTCGCACCTTCGCGATCGTCCTCAGTGTCCTCATGCTTTTCGCGCCCGGCTTCCGCATAATCTCTGCACAAAGCGCCGCTCCGCTCGTGCTGGAGGAAAAACCACTGCGCTATTCGCTGCAGGAAGGCGACACCACCCTGATCATCTGCGTGCCGAAAGCGTCCTTGCTCGACCAATTCATTTTTGTGAATGAGAACACTGCAGCGCGCGGCGCACTGAAGATCGCGGTCTCGAATGCTCCTTTGCCGGCAAGCGATCCGAAATGGAATCCAGTCAACGGCGAGATCGCGTTCGTGCACAAACGGCTCTTCAACTTGTCACTGGTGGGAGTGGACGCGAAATACGTGAAGCTTTCCTTCCATGTGCAAAAGGAAGAACAGATCGCGGCGGTCGGTCTTTAACAAAGCACTCGAAGTTTATCGCGACGTTCGGAAATCCGCGAGATGTTCGGTCGTGCGGAACGCTTTTCTTGTTTGAGCGAACGGGACTGAACTTCAACTTCACATCAGTTTTTGCTGCGATGGCTTCACTAGCGCCCTTAACGAGCGCCTTCTGATTATTGAGACGTTTTGGCCAGATCGAACAAGATCGTGGCGTTTATAAATTATCTTCACGCGCTTGTCTTCTAAGTGTGCCGATGTGAGCAGTTTTGAATTTTTTCGCGCTACGTGAGGGCACGGAACTAGCTCTTTCTTTTTGCGGCTTCGCGCCACATGAACGCATGCGATCGGCAACGGAATTCAAGGGGGCAGACGAGCCGACGGGAGCAAACTTCAGCGCGAAGTCGAAGACAGATTCAGCGGAGGGTTTGATCGATGAAAATTGCCGGCATCCAAATGAGATTCTCCCGTCACAAAGCGCTCAACATTTTGCGCTGGCCGCGCGGGCTACGAATGATGCGGTTCGGATTTGGAATGTAAAAACGGGCGCGCTTTCCTGGCCCCAGGGTCTGGAAAACTTACTCGGTTATAGAGCCTCGCCTGCCGAGAACATCAGTTTTTGGGAGGAAAAAATTCATCCCGAAGATCGCGCACGCGCCGCGAGCAGCATTGCCGAAGCGTTGCGCGGCGGCGGCGAACATTGGTCAGGCGAATATCGCTTTCGTCGCGCTGATGGAACTTACGCGCATCTCTTGGAACGAGCGTTGATCGTTCGTGATTCCACAGGGATGGCTCAACAGTTCGCCGGCTCATTGATGGACATCACGGCGCGCAAGCAATTGCAGGATCAACTTCTCCGTTCGCAAAAAATGGAGGCCTTTGGCCAACTCGCCGGTGGCGTCGCGCACGACTTCAACAATTTTTTGACTACGATTTTTGGCTACAGCGATCTCGCGCTCGACACGCTGGGCGCGAAAAGCAAAGCCGCCAGCCACATCATGGAAATCCGCGAAGCCGCAGGTCGCGCTTCGATGCTGACCAGCCAACTTCTCGCCTTCAGCCGCAAACATCCGCTCGAACCGCGCGTCGTGGAGGTGAACTCCGTCATTTTAAATCTCGAACGCTCGCTCCTTCGACTTCTCGGGGAAAATGTTTCGGTGGTTTGCCATCTGCATCGCGACGAGCAGGGCGCACACATCCGCGCCGATCCTGGTCAGCTAACACAGGTGCTTCTCAATCTCGCGGTGAACGCACGCGATGCCATGCGTGGCGCCGGCCAGCTAACACTGGAAACTTCAAGCGTGACCATTGAGCCGGAGGCGGAAACAAAGATTGCTTTGGAGCAACCTAAGCGAGGCAATTACGTACTCATTAGTGTGACCGATAATGGCACGGGCATGGATGAAGAAACAAAAGCACACCTCTTCGAACCATTTTTTAGCACAAAGGATGCAGGTTCCGGGTTAGGTCTGGCGACAAGTTACGGAATCATTCGGCAAAGCGGCGGTTCCATCCAAATCGAAAGCGAACTCGACAAGGGAACGACGGTTAAGATTTATCTGCCAAAAGTTGACCCGCCGGCACAGACTTATCGAAAACCAAACGGAAAAATGCCCGCCGGCACCGAAACAATCCTTGTCTTAGAGGATGACGTCAGTGTCCGGCAGATGTCGGTGCGGGTGCTGCGTCGCCTCGGATATGAAGTCATTGAAGCGGCGAATTGCGATGATGCGCAGCGCCTCATCGCGCAACAAGTCAGCTGCAAAATTCATCTTCTCCTTACAGACATGGTCATGCCGCAAATGAGCGGGCGGCATTTCGCAGATTGGCTCCGCACCACCAGTCCCGAGACCCGCGTGATTTTTGTTTCCGGATATCTCGAGGAATCGTTGCGACCTGGCGAGCGTCGTGATCCGGAAATGTTTTTTCTGCCGAAGCCTTTCAATTCCGAACAGCTCGCCACCAAAGTGCGCGAAGTGCTGGATCAAGCGCCACTCGTTAGGTTGTAGCAACCGCCAACTGCAGCGACCGCTACTTTAACTGCCGCAAATGGTAGCTGCCGCCCTCTCGGCGGCAGAAAAGATTGCCGCTACTAATGACGCGGTATATTCAAACCGCGTGATTACGTTCAAGGAAGTCGAGCAAGCGCGCGATCGCATCAAAGGCGCGGTTTACTTCTCGCCTTGTCCGCCCTCCATTCCGCTTAGCGAGATCACCGGCATTGAGATTTTCTGCAAGCTCGACAATCTCCAGCGCACCGGCAGCTTTAAGGAACGCGGTGCGCGAAACGCTCTGGCTCAGCTTTCTTCGGAACAACAAAAGCGCGGCGTCATTGCCGCATCAGCCGGCAATCATGCGCAAGCACTCGCCTATCAAGGCAAACTGCTTGGTGTGCCCGCGACGGTTGTCATGCCGAAATTCGCGCCGCTTATTAAAGTCAACAATTGTCAGAAACTTGGTGCTAACGTTGTCCTGCACGGAAAGGATTTCGGCGAAGCAAAAACGCGCGCCCACGAAATCGCCGAGGAAAAAGGTCTCGCCTATATCGATGGCTACGACGATCCAGCGATCATCGCCGGCCAGGGAACCATGGGACTCGAGATCGTCGAACAGGTCCCTGATGTTGATGCAGTGATTGTTCCTGTCGGCGGCGGCGGGTTGCTCGCGGGTGTCGCGCTCGCGGTAAAAACTCTCAAGCCGCAGACCACGATCATCGCAGTGGAAGCAAATCACGTTGCCAGTTTTTCCGCAGCGTTACGCGAGGGAAAACCGACCTGCATTACCTTGCAGCCCACGCTCGCTGACGGCCTCGCGATTCCGCAAGTTGGCAGCAATGCATTTGAAGTCGCACACAAACGCATCGATCGCGCGATCACCGTGACGGAAGAACAAATCGCGCTGGCGATTTTGCGCATCGTTGAATTGGAAAAAGGCGTCGTCGAAGGAGCTGCGGCGACACCGCTCGCTGCCTGCCTTTCCGGTCAACTCTCCGATCTCACTGGCAAACGCGTTGTGCTCCTGCTTTGCGGTGGCAACATCGATCCCAATGTCCTCAGCCGCGTGATCGAAAGCGGTCTGGTCGCCGATGGCCGGCTCTCGCGTTTCACTGCTTTGATCAGCGATCGGCCCGGTGGCCTTGCCGATCTCGCAACGCAAATCGCTTCAACTGGCGCGAGCATCAAGCAGGTGGTGCACGATCGCGCTTTTGCCGGTTCCGATGTTTCAGCTGTGCACGTGCTTTGCACAGTCGAGACGCGTAATCAGCAGCACTTGATTGAACTGCGTGAGCTTCTGAAAAGCCGCGGCGTCCAAACCTTCGATTCCAAATAACGTGGGAGCGACTCTTCCAGTGCTGCTCTCAGTCGGGACACAGAGGTCCCTCCCACATTGGCAGCGGCTTGCGCTGTTTTCCTCGCTCCGTAGGCTCTCGCATGCATTCGGGCGAAACCGAATTGATGGAAAAATCACCCTCTTCCGGCGCGCAAAACCGTTCGTTTTCAGATCGAGAAAACGCCCGACTGGATTCGTTTTCGCGACGGCATATCGGACCGAACTCGCGGCAGATAGACGAGATGCTGGACGTTATCGGTTACTCGAATCTCGACGCTCTCATCGAGGCAACGATTCCGAAAAACATTCGGCTGAATCGCGAGCTCCACTTACCAAAAGCGAAGTCGGAAAACGACGCGATCGCGGAACTGCGCGCGATCG
>WNFD01040873.1_pt1 | contig 12793 bp, 14 predicted proteins | sample 5400491 | NCBI WGS metagenome assembly WNFD01 (sample SAMN13153343, study PRJNA577476) | soil metagenome | isolation source: 120 cm saprolite under Douglas fir tree site 2 hole 2 replicate 2 | place: USA:California | collected 2015-04-18 | reverse complement strand
AAAAGCGTTGGCTCAGGCTGAATATCGCTCGACCGCAGAAAAGGGACAGACGACAGGTGGTATCTCCGCCAAAAAGGCTAACGCCAACCAAATTATGCACTGGAACGGCCTCAACGCCCGACACAAGGCGGAGAATTGTTGTAAGTGTCACCTGTTGGTAAAGCAATTTCCATATACCAATCGAATTCCTGCTCGCTTGTCGGAGAAGCCCAATCAGCATCATCAGGAGGAGTACGACGTCGATTACGAGAACGCCGATAGCATTGACAAGGGCCCTGTGTGTATGTAGAATTGTGCAGGAATCCGTGAGAGGGGTGTACGTCACAGTGATAATTGTCAAGTCTTTGTACGCGCAGGCGCGGAACCATAAGACAATGACTTGAATAATTGAGGATAGGAACGTACGTCGGATGTTCAATACGGGGCCACTCAACAATACCCCAACAGCAATTAGGGACACAATGGTATTGCGGTTCCATATCGCAATTCTAAAACCAAGAGACACAATTAAGACGATGAATTATTGAGGCTGAGTCAAGGGATGACTTACATGCGGAGAACAATGATGAGGGAAGCGGATTCCCAAGAGATATAGATCAATACCTGGGGGGTCAAATTCTCATTCAACTGGGAGGAAAAGTATGATCGCTACTACGCTCTTACAAGAATGACCATAATCAATGACTAAAAGGTGGACGTTAATCTCGTTCATAAACCCAAGTACTACCAAGTCCTTACCTGACAGGGAACACCTGGGCGGTTCATATAGATCATCAAGAGGATAAAAGCAAATAAGAGGCCGTAGCGCGTTCCGAGGTATAGCTACTTTTCGTTGAAGTGTTCGTGGGGTCAAGTAGGGTAAAAAGAACTCACCCATATTGTCCATTTGTATGGCCTTTTTCTTCGTAATACGTCCAATTCAAAGCCCGTTGTGAACACAGTTTCCCACCTGAAGTTGTTGCAAAACTCGATCTCAGTTCTCGCTTTCCTGTGTATGCAGACGAACACACATGTATATGCCAGCAATGGCATGGCTCAGTTTGATGAAAGCAACTAGGAGATTGTCAATGCGCGATATTGACTGACATAGCGACCGTTGTACTCACAGTAGTCATTCTTAAGGAGGACAGGGTCATGCCAGTTAACCATCTTGTTGATACACGTCACGAGAACGGGGCGAAAATGCAGGTCAGCAAAGACCTTTATATAAGGTTGCTGAATGGTGATTGGCACAAGGCGGACGCATGACTGGACTGGTGACGCTGACCAGGCCAAGGACGGATTTCTAACAACATTGCGTATGTTTGGTTGTACACCGTGAAAAGCGCGAGAGTTTTCAAAACCGAAAATGCACGATCTGATCGATAGCGAGCAGCTGAGCTCCCATACGCTTTCGACTCCTGTAATTAGCCTCACAGATAGCGAAGAGATGATTCACGGCTGCCCAGACGTGGGAAATAAAACAGAAAAACAGAAATAGGTCGAAAGAAGGGACTTTTGCGATGGACTTCTGTGTTTTACTGTATCTTCTGTGATGCATGATCGCATCCAGAATCTGATTGGCCGGCAAATGCGGAGTTTTATAACGCACCCATGGTGCTCTCGCAGCTCAAGATATGCAACAGGGCGTGTGAGAGCAGAGAAAACTTGGATAAGACTCACAAGAGGCTGTGAGGCGACAACTTGAAGTCGAAGTTTGGCCTGGCGGGCTAGTAATTCACTTGCATGTGTATGAGGGTTAGGGTTAGGTCGGGCACGTTAAGCTCTTGGAGGTCATGTGAGCGATAACACTTGTGAGCTGCGACTATAAAATTACTTTAACGACCTAGAGATGACAACTACGTGCCAAAGTTCAGATTCTACCCATGTTATAACCCGCGTAGCCTGGAAGGCTGGAACTCCGACACGAGCACAGCAAAACGCAAAACTATCGATATCCACACCTTGGACCAAGACCAGGCCCCATACCCACGTAGGCCACCGCCCTCGTCCAAAGAAGCACACGCTACCACCACCGTTCCATCACCAAAATAAGTTACTTCATATGAAAAAGGGGAGGAAATGGGGATAAGACCAGCCTATCTGATCGTTCCTCTCTGGATCTTGGGGTTGAGAAGCGCAGATAACCCAGAAATGAAAAAAACATGGGAGAATGGGCCACATCCCTCTGCCTAGGTGTACCTAAACGGCCTTGTATCCAGCTGACTCGGTACTGTCATTCGTGTCCTCCTGCGTAAGGCTGAGGAACGATCCATTCGGAACAAATTCCGCATGGATTTGGTCTACTGGTGGGAACACTCGGGCCTCGTTCATGGTCCGAGTCCCCTCCGACTGCGTCGCGGATATAAAACGCATAGGACCGTAGCCATTGGTCCCCCTAAATTGCGCAGTGGGGTTCGGTGCCGTCGATAGGAATTGCATCGGATCCGATGACCTAAATAAAGGAGGGGAAAAAGAACAGTGAGTTGGGAAGGTTGAGTTGAGAACAATTCTGGGGTCACGGATTGCGACCAGCAATACGTACACGTATTGAGTCAAGGACCCACGGTCGCAGAGAGAGCGGTACATGCGAGCAGCACAGATGGATCTGCGTTAATTAAATCAGGACTACTTGACTCAGGGGAGGCAGAACAGACGAACAGAATGGCCACTACAGTAGGAGCATGTAAGAAGGTGTCGGTTAGAACGGGTTCGGAGAGATTTGATTTTTTAGCTCTTACGTTCTGCCGGAAGGAGCATCTGACAGGAAGGTCATATCAGCCCTTGATCGAAAGAAAATCATAGTGATAAGCCGTACTTCGTTCATAATATCTGTCAGGTCGCAGAGTTATCGGACTGCGTCCATGCACGACAGCATGCGCGTGCGCGTGCGAAACAAAAAAACCACCCACCATTCAAATTCAGAATAAGCAAGACCTGCGAAATCGTAAGCTGAATATTACCCAGCTACAGGAAGTGACAGACCACAGGTGGTATTTCTGCAAAAAGGGCTAACGCCAACCAAATTATGCACTGGAACGAACTCAACGTCCGATACAAGACATAAAATGTTTTGAGTGTCACCTGTTGGTAAAGTAAATTCCATATACCACTTGAATTCCTGGCCCCAAGTCGGAGAAGACCAATCAACATAGTCAAGAGGAGTACGAGGTCGACTACGAGAGCGCCAATAGCATTGACGATGACGTTGTGCTTATGTTGGACTCTGCATGCATTCACGAGAGGGATGTACGTCACAGTTACAATTGTCAAGTCTTTGTAAGTGAAGTCACGGAACCATAAGATGATGGTTCAAACAACTGAGGATAGGAACGTACGTCGGATGTTCAATGCAAGGCCACTCAACAATGCCCCACCCGCAATTAGGGACACGATGGTATTGTGGTTCCATATCGCAATTCTAAGAGAAAGAGATATAATGAAGACGATGAATTATTGTGAGGCTGAGTCCAAGGGATGACTTACATGCGGAGAACAATGATGAAAGAAGCGAATGCCCAAGAGACATAGAACAATGTCTGGGAAGGTCAAATTCTCATTCAACCGGGGAGGGATGTACGATCGCTGCTACACTCTTACAAGAATGGCTATGACCAATGACTAGAAGGTCGACGTTAATGATGGTCTTTGCCATAAACCCAAGTACTGCCAAATCCTTACCTTACAGGGTAACCTTGGGCCATTCACATGATTGAGATCAATGATCAAGAAGATGAAGGCAAATAAGAGGGTGTAGCGCGTTCCGAGGTATAACTACCTTTCGTTGAAGTGTTTGTGAGGTCGAATAAGGTGAAAAAACTCACCCATATCGTCCACCTGTATGGTCGTTTTCTTCGTAATACGTCTAATTCAAAGCCCGCTGTGAACACAATTTCCCAACTGTGGTTGTTGAAACTTGATCTCAGTTCTGGATTTTCCGTATATGCAAACGAACGCACATGTATATGCCAGCCATGGCATGGGTTAGGTTTATGAAAGCAGCTAGGAGACTTTTAATGGCGATACGGCCCGACAAAGACGACCGCGGGACTCACAGGATTCATTCTGAAGGAGGGTAGGATCGTGCCAGTTGACCATCTTGTTGATTCACTGTCAGGAGATGGTGAAACTGCACATCAGGAAAGACCCATATATAAGGTCACCGAATTGTGGTTTGGGGTACTAGTATGCAAACACATGACTGGACTGGCAACACCAATGTCTTGTTGCATCACATCACGACGTCCATAGGGTCGACTTCTAGGTGGTGCTAGAGTGTGTATGTGTGAGTAACAAGGCCATTTAAAGATAAAGTTCCCATAACATCGCGTACGTTTGGTTGCACATCATGACATGCTCGAGAAATTCGAGACCAAAAAAAGTATGATTTGATAGAGGAACGATTGGATGTAGCCCTTATTGCTTGGACCCGCGGAAATGTCAGTGATCATCATCACCCTCCCAGATGACGAGGTAAGTTCGTGCCAGTGGCGGCGCAGACGTGGGAGAGAAAGCAGAACTCAATCAAAAGAAGGGTCTTCTGGGATGGAGGAGATGAAGATGATGATCTCTTGTGAGCAGCAGCGGCCCGGCCCACCCGCCTGATCTCTGATTACATGCGCCACACGTTTCCCATAATGCTCTCGCAGCTCACAATATGCAACAGAGTGCATGAGAGCAGATAAAAATGCAGACAAAAGGCTGTGATGTGACAAATTCCATCTGGCATAGTGTGTACAAGCACAAGTTTGCCTATAGCTTCACGGCACCACAGCCTTTGCCATGGATTAAGTAAGTAAATACACACAAACAAATATTGACAGCCCTGAGAACAAAACTCAGACTGTGGGAGCTTTTCCAAATTATGTGAACTCTCACGACCACTGTCCAAAATGATATGATGATGATAATATGATGGATGAATCAGGATGATGATGTATGTGCGTGCTGGTGCGTATGTATCAAGGTTAGGTGTTAGGCAAACGGGTGCAAATACGAATAGGCACAGCCAGGGTCACGTGAGCGTGTGTCGCAGAAAACCCGTCGCGACACAATCCAATCTTCTCTACAATATTACTGCACAAGCTACAGTAGCGACTACCAGTCTAAGTTCTCCTGTCTACGTTCTAACCCATGCACCCCAACATGAGCGCAGTGAAATGCCAGAAGCTGATGATATACATACCCCGGACAGGGCATGCCCCACGATCCTGATTAAGCAGCGGGCCCCGGATCTGACCCGTGCCGCCTGCGATTGGTCATCGTCTTTCTCCTTTTCGTTGTGCACTTGTGCACGATCGTGAGCACACCCAGCCGCGTCAACACGAGGTCGCCTATGTGCGGAACGCCACGCGACTCGGACTCCTACGGCGATATCAAGGGGAGGGGTGTACATGTCCAGTCTCGAGGCCACTGACAGTAAATACTCGACAAATTGACAAATGTTCTAAGCTTTACAATTTGAGCGTCCAAAATATGTTCTTCATGTACAGTACACAAACGAGGGGGAAGGGAAATGAGAGAGGAAGGGGAAAAGATAATAAGACTTGTCCATCGGACAGTGGCCTGCTGGTAGGAACACCGGAGTCTCATACGTCGTTCGAGTCCCCTCTGAACGCATGATGGACGCAAAGCGCACAGGGCTGTAGATGTCGGCTTCTCTACACTTCAACGCCTTCGATGGGAATTGGTGCGGATCCGATGAGCTAAACGAAGAAGGGATAAAAAACAGTGAAAGGATGGGCAGGCAGGATTGAGAACAACTCTCGGATCGGGGGTTGGAACTGGCGATACGTACACGTATTCGGTGAACGATCCTCGGTCACATAGAGAGCGGTACATGCGAGCAGCACCGATGGACCTGTGTTCGTCAAGTCAAAATCACTTGACTCTGCGAGAGAAGATACAGAGCGGACGAACAGAATAGCAACTACAGTAGGAACAAGTAAAGTGGTTCCAGTCAGAGAGGGTGTTTCGACAAATACCATCTTTATCTCTTACTCGCCGGCACAATGAACATCTGACATGAGGGTCATATTAACGCCGACAAAAAAAGACGATAATGATCGTACCTTGTTCCAGGCATCTGTCAGGTCACGGAGAGCTATTAGCCTCCATCTACCCATGGGCATGAGAGAAAGAAACCACCAACCATTCAAATCTAGAATAAGGAAAACCTGCGGAATCGTGAGCTGAATATCATCAATCTGCGGGAAAGGGACAGACCACTGGTGGTATCTCTGCAAAAAAAGCTAACGCTAACCAAATTATGCACTAGAACAAACTCAACATCCAGTACAAGACGGAAAAAACACCTTGAGTGTCACCTGTTGGTAAAGCAATCTCCATATACCAATTGAATCCCTACAGACATGTTGCAGAAGCCCAATCAGCATCGTCAGGAGGAGCACTACGTCGACCACGAGAATGCCGATCCCATTCACGATGGCCCTGTGCGCATGTAGGGCTATGCAAGAATCCACGATGGGGTAGAACCTCGAAGCAGTCTTGTGTAATTTCATCGAATATCAGTTTATAGTATCTAGGATGAGAATCCCTGGAAGGCTCTCACTATTGCCACATCTTTGCATTCGCAGAAATGGGATATAAGATGGCGGGGCAAACAACTGGAGATATGAACGTACGCCGGATGTTCAATGCGAGGCCACCTAACCATACACCAATCGCAATTAGGGATACAATGACATTGCGCTCCCATATTGCAATTCTAAAAAAAGAGAGGAACGATGAGGATTGTCAATTATTGCTACCCCAAGTCAAAGAGATGACTTGCATGCGGATAATGATGATGAGGGAGGCGAATGACCATGAAGCATAGCCCATTGCCTGCGGCGGTCAAATTTTCCTTCAACCGAGACGGAAAGGGTGGTTAATACTGCGCCCTTACACTGCTGGCTATCGTGAGTGGCTACGAGAAGATGTAAGTTAATAACGATCGCTGCCGTGAATCCCTAGTACTGCGCAAGCCTTACCTGACAGGGAACATTTGAGCCATCCATCTCAATTAAGAAACAGATGAAGGCAAACAAGCCGGTATAGCGGGTTCCGAGGTATAGCTACTTTCATTAAGGTGATGACGTCCCAAATGCAGCAAAGAGCTCACCCATAGTGTCCATCTGTACGGTCGTTTTCTTCGTAATATGTCCAATTCGAATCCAGCTGTGAACACAGTTTCCCAGCTGGGATCATCGCAACTTGACATCAGTGCGTGCTTTCTGCGTATGAGGACAGACACACATGTAGATGCCAGCAATCGCGTGGTTCAGTTTGACGGAAGCAACTAGGAGACTGTCAATGGTGATATTAACTGACAAAGAGACCTCAGGACTCACAGTAGTCACTGAGAATGAGGACAGGATCATGCCAGCTGACCATCTTGTTGACACTACTCACCCGGAGAGTGTGGAAAAATCACAAGTCGGCGAACACGCATATATAGGGTCGCGGAGTGGTAGTTCAGGTGATGTAGACACATGAGTGGACCGGAAACGCCGATGTATCCAATTGTTACATCACATCACGAAGCGGCACATGGACTTGACTTCTTGGGCAATCTTGGCCGCCGTATCGTAGTAATTTGTGTGATGCACGATTACGTGATAAGTGTAGGAGTACATTTGACACACGTTTCGCTGTGTTGCATCAGCCAAAAACAGTTTGTTGTGAACTGTTCTGGGGTGCTGCCGCGGCACACCACCGACTGCTGTGCGCTAAGCCAGGCCGGGCCGGACCTGCTACCCGAAAATGAGGACTTTCACACGCCCACCACACGCTGTAATTATAAGCACGCCATGCTCAAGGCCCGCTAGGGTCACGGTGCACTGAAAAAAATAATCATGATGACTACATGAATAAGTCCAGATTCCGCCCACGTTTTCAAACCAGGCGTTCCGACATGAACGTGGAGAAATGCCAAAAGCTGTCAACTGAATGCTGTCAACTGAATGTCCACACCCCGGACAGGGCCGTGCCCATGCCCACCATCATCCCGACCTAGAGTGGATCTGATCCACACGCCACCGTCGATCCACCATCATCCTCTTTCTCTTTCTTGTTGTGCACCGTCGCAATCACGCGCAGTCGCACCAACAGGAAGTCCGCAGCGGGCGACTCGGATGCCGGAGTCCTCGGTTGTAGGGCCGCGGCTGCGGAGTGGACTCAGAGTTACGCGTTATCCCTTCACGGAGAGGGATACGTCCCTCGAGCCAACTGATGGACGATCCCTGGAGTCTAATTTAGCCTCAGTGTTTGTCCAATCAGGCTACGGCGATTTCAAAGTATTGCAATTTAAGGGACCACCAACTCCGTTAATTTACGGGCAGCGAGCAAAATGAGGAAGGGGAGACATCATAAGACTAATTCATTCGACCGCTCCTCTCAGAATTTGGGGGCCAACGCGCACGGAAGACTTAAAAGTGAAAACCATAAGAGAATGAACTACATCTGTTTTCCCAGATGCTAAACCGACTCATATGCAGCTGGGTTGGCCTTGTCCTTCGTGCTCTCGTGCACTAGGCTGGTGATCGATTTTCCCGGAACGAACTCCAGATGTATTTGATCTGCTGACGGTAACATCGGGGACCCGTACGTCGTCTGAGTCCCCTCTGACTGCGTGATGGATGCAAAATGAACGGGCCCGGAGACGTTGGACCCTTTAAACTGCGCAGAGAGGTTCGACGGGTTCGTTGAGAATTGGGGCGGATTCGACGGCCTAAACGACAAAGAAACACAGTGAGATCGGGAGGTTGGGCTGAGAATAACTCTCAGGTTGGGACTGGCAATACGTACACGTATTCGGTGAAGGATCCACGGTCGGATAGAGAGCGGTACATGCGAGTAGCACTGACGGATCTATTCACCAAGTCAGAACCACTTGACTCCGGGGAGGTGAGAAGTAGAGAGGACGAACAGGATGGTGACTACAGTAGGAGCACATACAGAAATTTTCGTCAGAGCGGGTTCGGACAGATGTGATTTTTAGATCTTACTTCCCACCATAACGAGCATCTGACGTAAAAGATCATATCAGCGCCAAACCGAAAAAAAAACTATAGGGTGATAAAATGTACTTCGTTCCAAACATCTGTTAAGTGACCTTATCAGCCTCCATCTACCCATGGCGCGAAAAAAAAACCCCACTTACCATTCAAATTCAGAATAAGGAAAACCTGTGAAATTGTCAGCTGAATATCATCCAACTGCAGAAAAGGGACTGACCAAAGGTGGTATCTCTGCAATCAAGGCCGCTATTAACCAGATTATACACTAGAACGAACTCAGCATCCGTCACAAGCTGGAGAAAATGTTTTGAGCGTCACCTGTTGGTAAAGCAATTTCCATATACCGATTGAAGCGCCGTTGCCGTGTCGCAGTAGCCCAATCAGCATCATTAGGAGGAGCACTACATCGACCACTAGAACGCCGATAGAATCGACAATGCCCTTGTGTGTATGTAGGGTTATGCAAGTATCCACAACGGGGTTGTATGACACAGTGCCAGCAATCTTGTGTAATTTGAGTGTACGTCAGTTCATGCTATCTGAGATGAGAAGCCATGTAAAGCTCCTCACTATCACCACGTCTTTGCAAGTGCGGGCACGGGACATAAGATGATGGCTCAAACAATTGAGGATACGAACGTACGCCGGATGTTCAATGCGAGGGCACCCGACCATACACCAACCGAAATTAGGGACACAATGGTATTGCGGTTCCATATCGCGATTCTAATATGAAAGAGAGATAATGAAGGTTGTCAATTATCGGAGGTTTGGGTCAGATGAATAACTTACATGCGGAGAACGATGATAAGGGAAGCGAATGCCCAAGCCGCATAGACCAATGCCTGGGAAGGTCAAATTCTGCATGATCAATGACTAAAAGGTGGACGTTAATCACGATCATCTCCACACTGAACCCAAGTACCGCCAAAGGCTTACCTGACAGGGAATCCTTGGGCCGTCCAGATCAATGAATACGAAGATAAAGGCAAGTAAGAGGGTATAACGCGCTCCAAGATATATCTATTTTCATTGAAGTGGTTGTGGGGTTTGTTTGGTTGAAAAGAGCCTACCCATATTGTCCATCTGTATGGGCGTTTTCTTCGTAACACGTCCAGTTCAAACCCAGCAGTAAACACAGTTTCCCAGCTGAGTTGCAACTCGATATCAGCATGTTTTCCTGCCAATGAAGACAAACACACATGAAGATGCCGGCCATGACATGGTTCAGTTTGATGAAAGCGACTAGGATACTGTCAATGGCGATATTGGCCGACAGAGACAGCAGGACGCACTGAAGTCATTCAGAATGAGGGCAGGATTTTGGTAGTTGACCATCTTGTTGATACACGTCCGGAGAGGTGTGGAGAAATAGCACGTTGAGAAAGGTCCATATATAGGGTCCCTGAATGGTGGTTTAGGCGACGCAGACAAATGACTGGACTAGTCTGGCAACGCCGCAAAGCCATTGCCGCGGCATTGTTCCATCACATCCCAAAGTTCATTAAGACGACGTATGGGATGCGCTCGAGTGTGCGTCCATGTGCATGACTGATAAGGCCGTCGAAAGAGGACAGGTTTCTAAGAACATTGCGCAGCGCTGGGCGCACATCGTGACAAGCGCGAGAAATTCAAAACCGAAAAGGCATGATTTGATAGATGAACGATGTACTATGCTCCGATATCGCTTGCGCCGTCGGAATTCGGAAATAATCATCATCACCATCCCCTCAACACCCCAATACCACAGGAGAGGACTTCGTGGTGGCGTAGATGCGGGAGGGAAAACAGAAATGGGTCGAAAGAGGGTATTTCCTGCAGTGGAGCACCGTTACTTCTATCAGTCATGCGTGATCAATCAATCACGTACTCGTTAAACAAGGTTTACGTCTGTCACTGCCGCCGAAATCTGATTGAGCGGCGGGAGGGGGTTCATGTGCACAATGTCCCGCATGGTGCTCTCGCAGCTCGCAGCATACAATCTATGCCTGTACGCGCTAGCGCTACCGATCGCCCCCCCTTCCGATCTGTCACAGGTTTGTCACGCATCGCTAGCGGACGGTCACTGGACGGCAGGCGTGACTCCGCGTGAGTCACGCGTGATAGAGTGACTTTTTTTCATCTCCCTACACAGTTAACAAAAAAAAACACTTGGAATATATTGATATGAGTTACAACATGCTATGTATCGAATTTCAGAGGATTGAGCAAGAAATGAGTGAGATATTGGACCAATCGGAAGGGGGCGCGATCGGTAGCGCGTACAGGCATGGCACAGCAAATGAGAGCGACAAGGAAAAGAAGATTCGGATAAAAGGCTGTGGTTGGTTCGAGCAAAGCGACACAAATACAAACACAATTGAAACCCCGTGGAAGTCACGTGAGCGCATAGTCTCACAGCCCAGCACACCGTCACCTGCAAAAGACAAGACCAAGATCACTCTACAAGCTAGAGATAACGTCTACATGCCCAAGTCCAGATTCCACCCCGCGTTCTAATCCGTGCGCGCTAGAAGCCGTCGATATCCATGCCTCGGACAGCATGCCCAGGAACTGGATTCAATGAAGCGAGCCCCGGTTCCGACCGGTGCCCCCAGGCCCGGCCAGCGATCGATCATCATTCTCTTTCTGCTCATTGTGCACGATCGCGAGCACACACAGCCCCGCCAATACGATCTCGCCCGCGTGCGGGACGCCACCGACCTGGGCTGCGACCGTGCAGCAAAGAGAACTCGTACGGTGTTATGGCATGGCATCAAGGGCAAATGGGTACACGTCGCGCCCGTCGCGCCCCGAGTCCGCTCACAGTAAATACTGTACTCGAAAGTCTTTATCCGATCCGACTACGGCCACATTCTAAGTTCTTCGATTTGAGTTACTTCACACGTAGTACCGTGACGCACTGGCAAAGGATGGGGAGAGAGGAAGGACAAGAGGTAGTAAGCTCGCCCTGTAGATGTTTGTGCGGAAATCAGAAAGCATTAGGAGAAGGAGTAGGCCTAAGGAGCGAGGGAGAACAGAGAGTGAGAAAGAAAGGAGAAACGGGCGAGAAATGAGAGGGACTGAGAACGAGAGACGCCGGAAGTGTCAGCGAGGAGACAACGAAGGCTACGCGAGCGACGGTTTCGCAGCATCGAACTCGAAAGCAAAGACAAGGCTTCGAGAGGCATGGCAGTGAACGAAGGGTTGGCCGCCGCACACGAAATGCATTCGCGAACGTGGGAAGTTGGGTTATTATGATTAGCTCCCTCTACGATAACAGGGAGAGTTTTATCGTGCAAGGTGGTATCAGTAAAACACGATCGCAGAGAGCCTGATAAATTGTAAAACGGCGAGGAGTGGAGGAACGAGCAGAAGAGGAAACGATTCACCAAATTGGTTGAAAACACCTGGGCCTGGGGACAAGCACTAAGAGCAGAGGGCGAAATACCAGAGAACTGGATACACATACGTGAGGTTTTAGTGGGTAGGAGGACACATTGACCCCCCCGAGGTACAAATGTGCCCTGAGCCCCACAGGACTGCCCCTGCGTCGTGATCCTCACCTCCGAGGACACACAGTTATGTGTCCCTCCAAAATGCCTGGAGCGCACACCGTCCCGTATGCAGCCCCGCAACGACGTCCGCTGCGGGCAGGAGCGCGGACAGGTCGGTGCCCCAGGTGTGCGGGACGACGGTGCAGTTTCGGGTTGCGTGGTTGCGCGCTACATTCGAGCGCAGTGTGCGGATGAGGCCCACGTCGGGGTAGTCGACGACAGCGTTGGCGAGGAGGGGGGTATGGTGGGAGAGAGCGA
>WNFD01009193.1_pt1 | contig 12794 bp, 9 predicted proteins | sample 5400491 | NCBI WGS metagenome assembly WNFD01 (sample SAMN13153343, study PRJNA577476) | soil metagenome | isolation source: 120 cm saprolite under Douglas fir tree site 2 hole 2 replicate 2 | place: USA:California | collected 2015-04-18 | reverse complement strand
GTCCTGGTACCGCCCGAGATCGGTCATGCCGTCGCTACCTTCTTTCCCGCTGTCGCGGCGACGCGCGCGAAACCCTGCTCCAGATCCCAGATCAGATCCTCGACGGACTCGGTGCCGACCGACAGCCGCACCGTCCCCGGACCGACGCCGGCCGCCCGTAGTTCGTCGTCGCTCAGCTGCCGGTGCGTCGTGCTGGCAGGGTGGATGATCAGGCTCTTCGCGTCGCCGACGTTCGCCAGGTGGGACCAGAGCGTCACGCCGCGGATGAGGTCCTGCCCGCCGGTCCGCCCGCCGGCGCAGTCGAACGAGAACACCGCGCCGGCACCGCGCGGCAGGTACTTCTCCACGAGCGGCCGGTACCTGCTCCCTGGCAGGCCGGGATAGGTCACATTCGACGCCAGCTCGTGCGACTCGAGGAACGCCGCGACCGCCCGCGCGTTGCCGACGTGGCGTTCCATCCGAAGCGACAGCGTCTCGAGCCCCTGCAAGAACAGGAAGGCGTTGAGCGGAGCTAGCGTCCCGCCCAGATCGCGCAGGGTCTCGGCCCGGAGCTTCATCAGGTAGCCGTACGTCCCGAACGTCTCCTGGAATTGCAGGCCATGGTAGGCAGGCGACGGATCCGCGACCACGGGAAACCGACCGTTGGACCAGTTGAACGTGCCAGCCTCGACGACGACGCCGCCGATGCTCGTGCCGTGGCCGCCGATGAACTTGGTCGCCGAGTGGATCACGATGTCGGCGCCCCATTCGATCGGGCGGCACAGGTACGGCGTCGCGAACGTGTTGTCCACGACCAGCGGCAGCTCGCGGGAGTGCGCGATCGACGCCACAGTCTCGATGTCCAGCACGTTCCCGGCAGGATTCCCGATCGTCTCGCCGAAGAACGCCTTAGTGTTTGCGCGGACCGCCTGCCGCCATGCGTCCGGATCGTCGGGATCGACCCACGTCAGCTCCACGCTCATCTTGCGCAGCAGGTGCTTGAACTGATTCACCGTCCCGCCGTAGAGCGCCGCGGACGAGACGACGTGGTCGCCCGGCTGCAGCAGCGTGAAGAGCGCGGCCGCCTGCGCGGCGATCCCGCTGGCGAACGCGACCGCGCCACAGCCGCCCTCGAGGTTTGCCGCTCGCTCCTCGAACACCGCGACGGTCGGGTTCATGATGCGCGAGTACGTGTTCCCGTACTCCTGCAGGTTGAAGTACGCCGCCGCTGACTCCGGGTCCTCGAACACGTAGCTGGTCGTCTGGAAGATCGGCACCGCACGTGCGCCCGTGTTCGGGTCGGGCCGTTGCCCGGCATGCAGCTGCCGTGTCTCGAATCCGAACGCGCGGGCTTCCTCGGGACGGGAAAGCTTGTCGGTCACGAAGGCCTCTCTTTCCTCGACTTCCTCGACGTCACCCGCCGGCCCCGCCTTCGGCCAGGAAGCGGCGGATAATGGGCGTCTGCCGCGCTTCCTCGAGCAGGAAGCAGTCGTGGCCGTACGGTGCCTTTATCACATGGAACTCGACCGGCTTGCCGAGAGCGCGAAGCGCATCCCCGACCTCCCTCGACGCAGACGGCGGGTACAGCCAGTCGGAACTGAACGCGATCAGCAGCGTCCGCGCCGAAACGCCTTCGAGCGCGCGGGCGAGCGATCCGCTGCCGTGCTGCCGCGCGAGATCGAAATACGTCAGCGCGCGCGACGTGTAGAGATAGGTGTTGGCGTCGAAGCGCCTGACGAACGAGTCGGCCTGGTGGCGCAGGTAGCTCTCGACCTCGAACTCCGGGTCGGTGATCGTGTAGCGGATGTCGTCGGCGAACTGCAGTCGCCGGCCGAACTTGTCGCTCAGCGCCAGTGCGGACAGGTACGTGACGTGGCCGACCATCCGCGCCACACCCATGCCGGCATCGGGCGCGCGGCCAGTGCCGTAGTAGTAGCCGCCTTGCCAGGCCGGGTCGCGCATGATCGCGTCACGCGCGATCGAATTCCAGGCCACGCCCTGCGGGTGGAGGGCGTGCGTGCTGGCGATCGCCACGACGGCATCGACCTGGTCAGGAAACAGGATCGCCCACTCGAGCGCCTGCATCCCGCCGAGCGAGCCTCCGGCTACCGCCGCAAGCCGCTCGAGACCGAGTGCGTCCAGGAACGCGCGCTCGGTCCGCACCATGTCCGCGACAGTGATCACGGGGAAGTCCGGCCCGTATGGCTTGCCTGTCGCCGGGTCGGTCGACGACGGCCCCGTCGTCCCGCGGCAGCCGCCGATCAGGTTCGTGGAGACGACGAAGAAGCGGTCGGTGTCGAACGCCTTGGCGGGGCCGATCATCCCGTCCCACCAGCCGAGCCCCTTGCCGCCCGCGCCGTCGCGGTCCTCGGCCGCGAACCCGTCGCGCGTGCTCTCTTCGGGCGGCGCCTTCGCGAAGCCCGCCGCATGGGCGTCGCCGCTGAGCGCATGGCACACCAGGATGATGTTGTCGCGCCGGGGCGACAGAACACCGTAGGTCTCGTACGCCACGCGAATCGGGTGCAGCTCCTGCCCGCAGTCGAGCCGCACCGGCCTCGGCAGGTCGAGGTACTGCGTTTCGACAGCGCCGACCGAGCCGGCTGCGAGCGTCGAGGCTGGCTCCGCCATGGGGCTACGATAACTCGGCCCAGCAGGTGTATTGTCAAGCATCCCCATAAGGAAAGTGGGGAATGGTCGAGAGGGGATCACGCGACATGACTACGGTCGCCAACGGGGTCAACGTGCAGGCACTGCTCGACGCCCGCGAAGCGCTGAAGGGCGCGCCTGAGGCCGCTCAGTTCACCTGGCGAGCATCCTCCAAGTGGCAGAACGGCGTCCACAGCACGATCACGATCCAGAACTTCTTCGGCCTCGGGCAGGAGCAGAGCCACAAGACCGAAGCGGTGTTCGACGCCGACCACCCCGAGGTCTTCGCGGCGGAGGACAATGGCATCACGCCGATCGAGTACCTCCTCGTCGGCCTGGCGAGCTGCCTGACGGCAGGCGTGGCGGCCGTCGCGCAGAATCGCGGTATCCAGTTGCGCTCGGTCGAGTCGACGGTCGAGGGCGCGCACGACATCCGCGGGATCCTCGGTGCCGACAGCGACGTCCGCAACGGCTACAACGACATCAAGGTGACGTTCACCATCGACGCGGACGCGTTGAGGCAGGAGATCGAGGCGCTGGTGGCCCAGTCCCAGAAGCGCTCCGCCGTGTTCGACGCCCTCACGAACCCGACGAACGTCACCGTCGAAGTCGCCTGAGGGGCCAGGCCATCGAGCGTGCCACCACGGTCGTTATCGGCGCAGGGCACGCGGGCCTCGCCGCAAGCCACTTCCTCAGCGGCCGGTCGATCGACCACGTCGTGCTCGAGCGCGGCGAGGTGGCGAACTCCTGGCGGTGTGAACGCTGGGACTCCCTGCGGCTGCTCACTCCCAACTGGCAAAGCCGCCTGCCGGGCCTTCGCTACGAGGGCCCGGATCCCGATGGCTACATGACAGTGGGGGAAGTGACCGAGTTCATCGAGCGCCTCGCCAAGGTCTCGCGCGCTCCCGTCCGGACCGGCACGAACGTCACATCGGTGCGACGCACCGACGATGGGTACCACGTGACGACGAGCCGTGGCGAGATCCGCTGCCGGGCAGTGGTCATCGCGAGCGGCGCCTGCAATCAGCCGACGGTGCCTCCGTTCGACGAGGCGGTGCCGGCGTCCGTCGAGCAACTGACGCCGTTCGACTACCGTGACCCCGCCCAGCTCCCCGACGGCGGCGTGCTCGTCGTGGGAGCATCGGCGACCGGCGTGCAGCTGGCAGCCGAGCTGCAGCGGTCGGGCCGACCGGTGACCCTCTCGGTGGGGGAGCACGTGCGGTTGCCGCGCACGTACCGCGGACGCGATGTGCTGTGGTGGATGGACGCGTCGGGCGTGTGGGACCAGCGGTATGACGAGGTTGACGATCTCACGCGGGCCCGGCGGCTGCCCTCGCCCCAGCTCGTCGGGACCCCTGAGCGGACGACGCTCGATCTCAATGCGCTCGCCTCGACGGGCGTCGAGCTGGTGGGCCGCTGGGCGGCTGTCCGTGACGGCCGCGCGCTGTTCTCCGGCGGCCTGCGCAACGTGTTCTCGCTCGCGGACCTCAAGATGGAGCGCCTGCTGGACACGTTCGACGAGTGGGCTCGGACGTACGGGCGTGACGCTGAGGTCGACCCTCCCGACCGCTTCGCGCCGACGCGCGTGCCCTCCTCGACGCGGTTGCAGCTTGACCTGCGAAGCGGCGAGATCCGCGCGATCGTGTGGGCGACGGGTTTCCGGCCCGACTACAAGTGGCTCGACGTGCCCGTGGTCGACGTGAAGGGTCAGCTGCACCACGAGGGCGGCGTGGTCGACAGCCCGGGACTGTACGCGCTGGGGCTGCCCGTGCTGCGGCGGCGGAAGTCCACGTTCATTTACGGTATCGAGGACGACGCGCGTGAGGTGATCGATCACCTCACGCGCTACCTGGCCGTGCGCCGGTGATCCCGACCGTCGGGTCCCTCGGGCCGGGGCGCGCTCGCGTCCTTTGGTGTGCACGAACGGCCGACCGTCCGCCGCCGCGCGCCGCCTGACCCTCGTGTGGCCGGCGCCGTCATCGGCCGTCGGTCCCCGGACGTGGCCGGAAGCGGGATTCAACCATGAGCTTCCCGGTGGTATCTTTATCCGGGCGCGGGGCTTCCTTCTGCGCCAGGCCCCGTTGGGGGCGCGAGGCGGCGTTGCGTGTCTGGGTGGCCTTCGGCCACCTTGTCCCGCAATGCCTTCCCGGGGGGCGACCCCTCTGTATCCCCGATGTCGGGCTTCGCCCGACGGGGCCTGGGTTCGGATAGGCTTGAACGGCTGGCCGTCGCGGGTCAGCAGCGAGGTCCTGTAGAGCAGTTTGGAGTGCTCGCCACCCTGTCAAGGTGGAGGTCGCGGGTTCAAATCCCGTCAGGACCGCCATGGTCAGGTAGCTCAGTCGGTATGAGCGTCCGCCTGAAAAGCGGAAGGTCGGCAGTTCGATCCTGCCCCTGACCACCCCTCTGAACAGCCGAAACGCCTGGGCCATGATCACGATCTGGGCGCCTTGACGACAACGGTCTCAGCCGAGCGCATCCCCAGCTTCCCGAGTGCCTTCCGCCGGATCTTTCCGTTGACTCTCTAGATCGTTTTCGCGGGAATCTCCGAATGGTATGGTGCGTTGCCGCGCTGCGGTCCGTAAACGTTCCAGAGCTGACCGGCGAAGAACCGGCCGAACCGCTCCAGGGCGGCGGCGCGGTGCGGCCCGTCAGCCCGGATGGTGGCGAGCTGGCGGGCGAAGTCGGTGATGTGCAGGTGCAGGGTACCCGCCGCGAGGATGCGGGCCCCATCGTCCTCGTCCGCGGCCACGTGGCCCTCCAGCAACCGGAAGTACAGGGTCGAGGTGTCCGGCCAGATACGCGCCAGCGCGCCGTGCCAGACGTTCTTCGACCCGCTGAGGGTGCGGGGCTGGCCCGCGGCGTCGTCGAACTGCAGCCGGTACCGCATGAGGCGGCGATCGGGCGCGTCGGCGGGCGCGAAGAGATTGAACCAGCCCCGCTGGACATGACGCCGGCCCCCGAGGCTTGCGGCATCAATCCAACCCTCAGCCCGGGCGGAGTGCTCGGGATCATCGAGGAAACGCTGCACATCATCGGCGGTGATCGTGAGCCGGAAAGCCAGCGGCTCCGGCCACGCCCAGGTCACCGCTCCGGGTCCCCCGTTGCTTACATCCGGGGCGCTGGTCCCGGGTCCGCTGCTGCTCACGCCCGGGCCGCACGTCCCGCTCATCTCCTCGGTGAACGACAGCGACGTGCTGTCCGGACGGCGGGTCGGCGCGCCGTGCTCCGGGGCCGCCGCCGCTGTTGCCGCGCGCACCAGGCCGGCTCCCCGGCCCGTCGTGGCCGGCGGCTTCTCCAGCAGCCGGGTGCACATCCGGTCCGCCAGCGCGGCGATCGTCAGCGACGGGTTGGTGCCGACCGGCCCCGGCATCGCGGCGCCGTCCGTGATGTAGAGCCCCGGGTACCCGAACACCTCGCCATATGAGTCGCACACTCCCACGCTGGGGTCGCGCCCCATCGGGACGCCACCGACCGGGTGCACGGTGATGATCCGCTTCCTCAGCCACATGGGGTTGTCCACGCATTTCGCGCCGAGCACGGCCGCGACGCGCCGCATGGTCGCGAGTACCCGCTCGAAGTACGCCTCGCTGGTGGCCGTGGTCCAGGCGAGATCGAGTCGGCCGTCGCGCAGCCGCAGGACACCGTCGGGGACGTCCCTGCCCATGCCGAGCAGCGGCAGCGAGCTGACCGACAGCGAAGCCGTGCCGATGAGCTCGGAGATCTCGCTGGACATGCCGGTGTCGTGCGCGTGCGCCACGATGGTGCGGAAGCGTTCGAACATGAACTGAGCCAGCCGCCGCGTATCCCGTGGCAGGTCCGCTGCCTCCACCAGCCAGTCGACGAAGGCCGGGTAGCCGCCGTCCTCGATGTAGGCGCCGCGGCCCGTTCCCGCGAGGCCGTCATGCCGGTCGCTCAGGCGGATGGCGCTGGTGATCACGGGCCCGCGACTGGCGTCGAGCGGCCGGGTGCGGCTGCGGTCCTTCGCGTGGACGAGGAAGCTCAGCATGTCCCCGTTGCCGCTGAAGCGGGTGCCGAGGGCCGCGCTGATGCCGGGGAAGCACGAGCGGTTGCGCAACAGCAGATAGGAGGTGCCGTAGGTGCCGGCGGCCAGCACCAGCCGGTCACAGGCAATCGTTCCTAACGGCTGCGCGGTGGCGCGCGTCCTGCCTTCGCCCTGTGTGTCATGCCTGATGTAGTTCACTTCGTATCCCCTGGCCGCCCCCGGGCGGATGGCCCGTACCTCGTGGCAGGTGCGCAGGTCGGCGCCGTGATGCTGGGCGGCGGAGAGGTAGGTGTAGTCCAGGGTGTTCTTGGCGCCGACGTTGCAGCCGATGTCGCACTCGCCGCACAGGCGGCAGGTGCTGCGCTGACGCCCGTGCAGGTTGCCGTAGGGGGGGTCCACGATCGGCAGCCCGGGACCCGGTGCGGCGCCGGGCGCTGGCGCGAAGCTGACCGCGAGCGGCGGCAGCTGCCAGTCCAGGCCGAGCTCCGCCGCGGCGTCCTGCATCGCGTGCGTCTTAGGAGTCGCCGCGTACGCGGGCGCCTCCAGCGGGTAGGGCGTGGCGCCGAGCATGCGCTCGACCTCGTCGTAGTGCGGGTCAAGGTCGGCGCGCGTCACGGGCCAGGATTCGTATCCGCCGTGCGGGAGCGGATCATCCTGGACGAACCAGTGCTCGTCCTTGCGCAGCAGCACGTTCGCGTAGATGAGGGAGCCGCCGCCCAGGCCGCTCGACACCACGGAATCGCAGCCGGTGAAGCGCCAGACGTCGAACATTCCGTAGAGTCCGGCCCTCGGGTCCCAGAACGCCTGGCTCATCTCCGCGGGCGTACGCGGGAAGCTGTCCGGCGGATACGCCTTGCCGCGCTCGAGCAGGATGACCGACAGGCCTGCCTTGGCCAGCCGGCAGGCGGCCACCGAACCGCCGAAGCCCGACCCGACCACGACCGCGTCGGCATGCTCGGCCGCCGAGCCCGTCGCTGCGCACGTCATGTCAGACCGCCTGCCGCTTCAGGAACTGGTGTATCCGCGGGAACACGTCCAGGTGGGCGTCCTTGCCCACGATCGGGTCCACGTGACCGTAACCGGGGAGGATCTCAAGTTCGGGTCGGCACAGCGCGATTCCCGAGAGCACCTGGTGGCAGACGATGTTCGAATCGGTGAAGACGCGGTTGCGGTCGCCGGTCAGCAGCAGGATCGGCGTCGTCAGCTCGGCGACATTCGCCAGGTAGTCGTCGGGCAGGTCGCTGTGGCGCCGGTCGCCGGGATCGTATTTCACCGCGTGCCCGGCCCGAATCATCTTGCTGACGTGCCGGTAGTAGTACAGTCCGCAGGCGCCGCAGAGGTCGGCCATCCGCTCGTGGGTGACGGGCAGCAGGTTGTCGTGCTCGTACATGGCCGGATGGCCGCTGCCCCACATGAAGCTGAGCATGTGGCACGTGTCCAGGTCGCATTCGCGGTGGGCCAGCGACACCAGGCGCGCGAGCGCCCATTCGCGGCTCAGCCTCGGGCTGCGGGCGAAACGGGGATCCAGGAACGAGATGCCGTAGAGGTATTCGAAGAACGGCGGTCCGTAGCGGAGCTTACGGCGTGACCAGCCCGGCACCCGGGGGATCAGCGCGACACTGTTGCAGGTCACGCTGGCAATGCCGGGCAGCCTGCCTGCGGACAGGCTCATCATGAAGGACAGTGAGCCGAGGCAGTGGGCGACGACATGCACGGCGCGGTCCCCGACATGCCGGCGAAGCTCGCGCAGCGCGGCTGGATGGTCGTAGCCTGCGATGTCGTCCAGGGTGTACTGGTGGGTTTCGCTGTCATAGGGGAAGCGGTTGCTCATGCGGAAATCAAGCGCCCAGACGTCGGTGAATCCGTTGTCCAGCAGGTAGCCGACCAGATTGCGGTGCTCGGGCATCATGAACAGGTCGCTGGAGGATGTCAGGCCGTGAACGACGAGGATGACGTTGTCGCATTCGGCGCGGCGGAACCGCGTCAGGCAAAGTCCCAGGCCGTCGTCGGTCGCGAAAGGATGCACAGACACCTCAGCGCCCGTCACCCCGTCAAGCGTGTATCGCGGGATACGGTTCGTCATCTGTCCTCCTCAGGCTGCACTGCCACTAGTGTCTACAGTGCAGGCTCTTCCGCTACGGCGCATCGTGGTAAACCCTGACTTAGCTGTGAGTCAGGGTCCCGCCGGGGACTGTGGCGGCAGGCGCGTGCGGCGGCTAAGGGCGGTTGCTGATCGCTTTGAGAATCCCGGTCCGCGTTGTGACGCCGAGCTTGGTGAAGATGTGGGACAGGTGGGTTTCCACGGTGCGGATGCTGAGGTGGAGCGTTCTGGCGATCTGCTGGTTGGTGTAGCCCTCGCCGACCAGCCGGACCACGTCCAGTTCCCGCTGGGTGAGGCCATGCGGTCCGGCGCTCCGGCCCGTCGCGGGCCGGGGAGGGACGCGGACGCCGAGCCTGCGCTGTTCGCGCACCGTGGCGGCGTGCAGGGAGCGTGCGCCGCACGCGGCGAAGGTCTGCGCCGCCTTGGCGAGTTCCGTGCGGGCCTGGCCGCCGTCGCCCGCCGCGGCACGTGCCAGGCCGGCGCAAAGCCTGGCGCGGGCGGCGTCGATGAGCAGGCCGGCGGCCTCGAAAACCTGCGCGGCCCCGGCCGCCGCCGCGGCGGCGGCATGAGATTCGGTGCCGCGTACCGCCTGCGCGCGGGCAAGCGCGACGTTGGCTTCCTGGCCGGGGGGCGCGATCTTGGCGGCGTGATCGGCCCACCGGCTGGCCTCGCCGGGATTGTCCCGCTCGGCCTCCACGCAGGCCATCACCTCGCAGGCCGACAGCAGGCTGAGCTTGTCGAGCATGGGCCGCCTGAGGTTGTCGCACGCCTGCGTCATGGCGTCGCGGCCGGCGTCGCGGCGCCCCGCATTGATCAGCGCGATCGCCAGCGCGTACTGCGCCTGCGCGCCGGACCATTCCCGGTTGCCCTTGCCGGTGCGCACGGCCTGAGCGCGAACACGAGCTGATGGCCGGAGCCGAGCAGCCGGGCTACCTCGGCGGCTTCTTCGGCCGCGGCGGCCGCCTCCGCCAGCCGGCCGAACAGCGTCAGCACCCGGGCCTGCCCGGCCAGCAGGTTGCTGATGATGTAACTTTGCCCGGTGCGGCGGGCGATCGCGACGGCGCGGCCGAAATGGGCGAGTGCGCTGTGGTGCCGGCCCATCATCGTTTCCGTCCAGCAGAGCCAGGCGATCGCGTCGAGCCATTCGGCGAGATGGCCGTCGGGTGCGGCGGCGACGAGCTGGCAGGCCGCCTCGATGAAGCGGGCCGCGTCGGCGATCTTGCCCAGGGCGTAGGCGGGCAGCGGCCGCAGCGCCGCGATCGCGACCGCGACGCTGGGCTCGAGGGTATGCGCGCTTTCCGGGATGAGGTCCAGGACCGCCTGTGCGGCGCGGATATCTCCGCGCATCAGGCTCTCGGCCACCAGCCGGGTCCGCAGCGGCACGGCGGCCGCCGACTGCGGGTCGGGGATCCGGCGCAGCTCGTCGAGCAGGACCACGCGGGCCTCATGCGGGCGGTCGAGCTGGCGTTCCATCAGGGCGCAGAACCGTGCCGCGAGCGCCCGCCTGGCATGGTCGCCGGGCGGCAGGCGCCGCAGTGCCTCGCGGGCCGCCGCACGGCCCTCCACCAGCTGGCCGCTCACCGCCCGGAGCCTGGCCACCTCGAGGAGCAGCTCGAGCTGGCGGCCGTCACCAGCGGTCTCGGCGGGCATGATTTTCAGCGCCACCTCCAGCCAGTGCGCCGCGGTGGCGGGCGCCTGCGCTGCCACCTCGCGGGCGGCCTCGAGCAGCGTGGCGATGGCCGCCTGGTCACCGAAGGGCGCTGACCTCTCCACATGGTGCGCCCGCAGGGCCGCGGGCGCACCGACCTCGGCGAGGTGCGCGGCGATCCGCGCGTGGGCGCCCAGCCGCCAGCCCACCGCCGCGCAGTCGTAGGTGGCGCGGCGCACGAGCGGGTGCCTGAACCGCAGCCGCCCCGAGGACGTCGGCCGGACGATGTCCCGCGCCGCCATCTCGCTGAGCGCGTCCAGGGCCGTATCCTCGGTCACCTCCGCGGCGACGGCGGCCAGCGCCGGCTCGAACTCGTCCGCGGCCACCGCCGCGGCCTGCGCCACCCGCAGCGCGGCCGGCGACAGGCCCGTCAGCTCGAGCCGCAGCGCGGCCCCCACCGCGGGCGGCAGCGTGCTGCCGTCGGCGCTGCCCCTCGTAAGCTGCGCACCCTGGTCCATGCGGGCCAGGGCTTCCAGATAGAACGGGTTACCGCCGCTGGCTTCGTGCAGCGCCTGGCAGCGCGGTCGGCTCATGCCCGGGCCGAGCAGTTCCTCGGCCTCGGCGAAGGTCAGCGGTCCCACCGGCACCTGGCGGCCGTGGGCGACGGCGGAGGCGAGCAGCGCCGCGAGCCGCGCCGACGCCTGCGCCGGGCGGTAGGCGATCGCCGCGAGCACCCGGCCGCGCGGCGGATGACGGACCAGGTGGTCCAGCAACTCGACGGACGCGTCGTCGGCCCAGTGCACGTCGTCGAGGATCAGCACCAGCCCGTGCGGGCCGGCCAGATCCTCCAGCAGCCGCCGCACCGCGCGGTACAGACGGTACCGGCCGGTCAGATCGCTGCCAGGGCCGGGTGGGGCCGACGCGTCCTGGCCGGGTGCCGCGGCCCGCACCGACGGCAGCACGGCGGCGAGCAGCCCGGACGCCTCCGCGCCCAGCCGCCCGGCAAGGCCGGGCAGTAATGCCTCCACATGGTCATCGAGCGCGTCGACCACAACCCCGAAGGGCATCTCCTGTTCGAACTCGGCGGCCCGGCCCCACAAAGTGGTCAGATGCCGGCCGGCCGCGGCGGCGGCAAGCTCACCGAGAAGCCGCGTCTTGCCCGCACCTGGCTCACCGACCAGGCTGAGGAAGTGAAACGAGCCCTCGCCCGACGCGTCAAGCGCCTCCCCGAACGCACGCAGCGCGTCTTGCCGCCCGACTAACCGGGCAGCGCCATCCGAGGTTCTCCCGGCCACCGCATGGGGTCTCCCCGTGGCTGGCCGGTCCGCGCCACCGTCCATGCCTGTGCTCCACAGCGACACGCGGTCACATCCGGTGATCGCGTAAGGCGCCGAAGTTCAACGGACTGTAGGCCACTCTACCGATGCCGCCCGGCCAGTGCCTGTCCCGCCGGGACACCCGCGGCGGCAGCCGCCCTCGGCAGGGCGTCGGGCAGTTCCTGGATGTTGGCGCATGCCTGCCGACGCAGCAGAACGTCCACCAGGTCGCCGGGGCGGTGGCTCCGGATGTCCGTACCGTCTACGTCGACAACGACCCCGTCGTGCTCACCCATGCCCCGCGCGCTGCTCGCCGCCGGCCAGCGGACCGTGGCCGTCGAGGGCGATGTGCGCGAACCCGCCGGGATCGTCGGCGATCCGCAGGTCCGGGAAATGCTCGACTTCACCCGCCCGGTGTGCGTCCTGCTCGTCGCGATCCTGCACTTCGTGCCGGACTCCGCCGGCCCGGCCGGTATCGTCGCTTCCTTCCGCGACGCTGTCGCCCCCGGCAGCTACCTGATCTTGTCGCACGCCACCGCGGACGGGGCGCCGCTGCACACGATGGTCAGGGCCAGCGAGGGCAAAGCCATCTACGACCGTGCCAGCGCCCAGCTCATATTGCGCGATACCGGGCAGGTAACGCCGATGCTCGACGGCTTCTCCCTGGTGGAGCCCGGGCTTGTGCACGTCACGGCATGGCGGGAGCAATTGTCAAGACTTGTGGATCAAGATCTTTAGCGGCTACGGCTGGGGTTCTTGTCAGCCATCGACAACGGCGATCGCCTCGACCTCGATCAGGTAGCCGGGGGACAGCGCCTCCACTCCCACCAGGGTGTCGGCTGGCTTGTGATCCCCGAACAGTGCCACCCGGCCCTCTTCGATCGTTGGCAGGCACTCGTCACGCCGGTAACCGACGACGAAGATCGTTATCTTAGTTACCTGGTCAGGCCGGGCGCCGACTGCAGCGAGCGCACGGCCCAGGTTGGCAAGCACCTGGCGGGCCTGGACAGCCAGGTCACCGGGACCGACGAGGTTGCCGTGCTCGTCTTCAGGTTCCTGGCCGGCGACGAAAACCAGCCTGCTTCCGGTCGCAACAGCAAC
>WNFD01005389.1_pt1 | contig 12798 bp, 16 predicted proteins | sample 5400491 | NCBI WGS metagenome assembly WNFD01 (sample SAMN13153343, study PRJNA577476) | soil metagenome | isolation source: 120 cm saprolite under Douglas fir tree site 2 hole 2 replicate 2 | place: USA:California | collected 2015-04-18 | reverse complement strand
GCTGTTTCAAAAATAGCGGTCTTTCCACGGAACTGGAGCATCAAAGTCAGCGTATCCGGGTGCAAGCAGATCTCTGTCCATGGGCAGACTGCGGAGGTCTCGTCGTGATTAACAACTGTACGGTGTTATTGTTTTGCGTGCTCGCTGCCTTGCCTGCATTCAGCGCTCAGCACGTCGCCCTTCATCCTCGATCCGGTTTCGATTCCGCCGACCAGGAAATTATTCGCCAGATCGTCGATATGGAACGCCAGGCCAAGGAAGCCAGTCTTCGCCGCGACCCGGAATTTTCCCTGCGTACCCTAGCCGATGATTATGTCGCGATCACTCCACTCGGCACGGTGACTACCAAGCAAGAAACCGTTTCTGCCCGCCGCAGCGGACAGCTCCGCTATGAGTCGATGAATGTCACCGACATGGTAGTCCGACTCTATGGAGACACTGCGGTGGTCACCGCCCGGGCCGACGTCAAAGGCCATCAACTTGGGGAAGACTTCAGCGGACCTTATCGCTATACCCGTGTCTGGGTTCGCCGCAACGGACACTGGCAAACCGTCAGCTATCAGGCTACGGTGACACAGTGAAGGCGTGCCTCAAACAAACTTAGTTCTGGTCTTCCAGGCAGGCTCAAATGAAACTGAATGAGAATCAATCGGTTGGTCTGCGCCGTTTCTGCTGGATTCATCTTGCGATTTTAGCTGTCTTCGTTTCAAGCGTACCCACTCCTTGCGTCGCTCAGGAGTCCAAACTCGCTCCCGAAAAGCGCTCCCAGATTGAAGCCGCCGTCTCCAAATTCATGGCATCCACCCATGCTCCCGGTCTCTCTGTCGCGATCGTCGAGCATGGGGAATATGAGTGGGCGCAGGGATTTGGCTTCGCCGATCTGGAAAACAGCGTTCCCGCCAGCGAACACACGCTCTTCCGGCTGGCCTCCATTTCCAAATCTCTCACCGCTGTGGCCGCAATGCAGCTATTTGAGCGCGGCCGTCTCGATCTCGATGCCCCGGTGCAAAAATACTGTCCTTCGTTCCCCGAAAAGCCGTGGCCCATTTCCACTCGGCAAGTGCTGGGACATCTCGGCGGGATTCGCCACTACAAGCCAGACTCGCCAGACAACCTGGAAATCGGCAACACGAAACATTTCGACGATCCCATCCAGGCTGGGTTGAATTTTTTCAAGGACGACCCGCTGGTAGCGCAGCCCGGCACATCGTTCCATTATTCGACCCAGGGCTACACAGTGGTGGGTTGTGTCATCGAAGGAGCATCGGGCGCCAAGTACGTCGACTTCATGCATCAGAACATTTTCATCCCTGCACAGATGTCACAAACCCGAATGGATGATCGCTTCGCCATCATCCCGTATCGCACCCGGTTCTACGACAAAAAAGACTCGAGCGCTGTGCGCAACGCCGACTTCCTCGACTCCAGCTACAAAATTCCAGGGGGCGGATGGCTCTCCTCGGCCGAAGACATTGCCAAGTTCGAAGTCGCAATTTTGAACGACAAGTTAATCCGCCGCGCCACTCGCGATCTCATGTGGACTCCGCTCAAACCCTCCGACGGCTCGCCAGACGATTACGGTTTGGGATGGGGCTGGGGAAAACATGACGCGCACGACGTCGCGGGCGTAGGTCACACCGGCGGCCAGCAAGGCACCAGCACCGCAATCGTGATTGCGCCTGAAGAGCGTGCCGGGGTCGTTGTGCTCATCAACATGGAAGATCAGGATGCCGGCGGTCTCGCTAGAGAAATCCTGAACATTCTTTCTGGCGTGTCAGGGAAAAAACCCTAACAGCCAGGCAACGAGCGAATCAGCCTAGGGTGCTTGTGCCCTTGACGGCCATGGGCCCCGTGGAAGACAAAACCCTCTCCTCTTCCCCGCCCAACAGGGGCGCCGCGACCCGCAAAGCCTCGACTTGCCGTTTCACCTTCAATAGTTCCTGTTCTTTTGCACGCAATAGTTCCATCACATCTCTCATGGCTTTATTCTCCGGAATTGCGTTATGAATTGATACATAAAAATATCGGCCTACACAACTCTAGCTCCACAGAGTGCGGGAACGATACACGAAGGTTCTACCTGAAGGCCAGTATTCAATGTCCCGAGTGATAGGGGTGACCCTTCAAAATCGTAAATGCCCGATAGACTTGTTCCAGCAAGACCACGCGCGCCAATTCGTGCGCCAGCGTCATACGGCCGAGTGAAATAGTGTGTTGTGCCGCGATGTGGGCCGCTTCACTGAAGCCATCGGCCGGTCCCACTGCGAAGACCAGCGGCAGCGGATTGCGGTCCTGATAGTCTCCCAGAAACCGCGCGAACTCTTGTGACGAAAACTGCTTTCCGCACGCATCCAGCAATACCAGCGTCGATTTTCCGGCGCTGGTCGTCTTACTCGCTTTAGCAGATGCTGCCCGGCCGCACAACTGCAGAAGCGCCGCTTCATCGCGCAGGGCCTGCCCTTCCACCTGCGCATAGCGGGAGATTCGCTTGAGATACTCCTGCGTCAGCGCCCGAATCGCCGGCTCCTTCGTTTTCCCGATCCATGCAATCCTGATTTTCACGTTCGAGTCAGGTATCCAGGTCAATGCGAATCGGCAGCAGTTGCGTCCCAAAGAGCCGGACGGCAGCCGCGTTGCCGGCACTACCGGGCAACTTCTCCGCAAGCCAGCGCTGACGCTCGCGCGGATCGTCGTCAGGCAGCAGATGTGCAGCGCCGCTGTACCATCGCATCCGCAGGCCGTCGCGCAGCTTCACGCGCACTCGTGAATTGCTCTCGATATTGAGGACGTATCCGGCCTTCCTGCCGTGCTCCGCCACAATCCAGAACTCGTTGCCAACGCGACCATTGCCCACCGGAGTGCGGCGGGCCTTTCCGCTCTTGCGGCCAATCGTTTCCAGCAGCGCATATCCCGGCAGCGTTACGCCCAGCGCGAGGAGCACCTTAATAGGCGGATTCAGAAAATATTTCTGCAAGGCGTGAACAATGCGATGTTTCATTTTTATTTCTGGCCCGCGGCCAGCACCACCGACGCTCCGAATGCAATCTTTTCTCCATCGTAGTACTTCCTTACTGCGGCTTGCACCTCCGCATGAATCTGCGGCCACATATCTGACGGCACACGATCCAGCATGGGACGGAACGGCACCGACACCGCCCGCGCCTGCTCCCAAACTTCCTCCGGCATCCCCGGCCACGTCCAGGGCACAGTCCTGGTTTCTTCATGCACTTCGCGAAAGCCAGCCTTCTGCAGTACCGCCGAAAGACTTCCCGGACTCGCAAAACGAAACGGATCAGGCCCGGACGGCTGCAACAGCGGACCACCCACATGCCGGTGCACAACCCCCATCGTGGTTTGCCAGTAAGGTTGGTCGAACGATCCCCAGGCTAGGAAACATGCGCGCGCCTGGTCGCGCAGAACGCGATGTAATTCCCGCAGAGCGAGGCCCGGATCGCGGAAAAACATCACGCCAAACCGCGAAGTTGCGAGATCAAAACTCGCATCAGCGAAGGGCAGCGCCTGCGCGTCCGCCTGTTGCGTGGAAAAATTCCTCAGGCCGCGTTCCTGCGCTCTTCCTTTTGCGATCTCCAAAAGGTCTGCGCTCAGATCAAGAGCCGTGATTTGCCCCTGTGCTCCCACCCGCATGGCGAGGCTAATGGCGGGCTCGCCCGTGCCGCTGGCCAAGTCCAGCACCCGCATGCCGGGCCGCGGCTGCGCATATTCCACGAGCGCCTCTGTCACTCCTTTGCCCATCGCAGCCGACTTCGCCTTCCACTTCTCGGTGGCGATGAGGCGGTACTGGCTTCCCCATCCTGGTTCCTCTTTGGAAGGCATCGTCATACAAACAATTTTCCGGAGACGGAGGCGGCTACGCTTTCCGGCGACGAAGCGCCGCGCCGGCTCGCTTGCGCCGAACCGTCTTGCTCTTGCTCGTGGGCGCGGTCTTTGCCTTTGCCTTTGCCTTTGCCTTTGCCTTGGCCGTCAACTCCGAGGGCTCGAGGCGTTTCGCGGTCTTCCACAAGCGCTCCAGATCGTAGAACTTGCGCGCCTTTTCAGAAAACACATGCACAACAAAGTCGACATAATCGACCAGTATCCATTCCCCCTGCCTGTAGCCCTCAACGTGCGCCGGCCGCACACCCGCCGTCTTCAACCGTAGTTCCACTTCATCGGCGATGGCCTGCACCTGCCGCGGATTTGTGCCGCTGCACAACACGAAATAGTCGGTGAATGCTCCCGACCCCTTTTCCATCTCCAGGATGGAAATTTCTTCGGCCTTTTTGTCGAGGCAGGCCTGAATGGCTGCCACTACCTGATCCTTCAATTCGTTTTTTTTCATGCAGAAAGTCGGTCGTTGGTCGTCAGTCGTTGGTCGTTAGCCCAGCAGGATCTGAGTTCTCATTGTAAACGAATAAGCGGCGATTGCCTTGGTTCCGAGCGGGCGCAGATAAACATGCGGCATGAGCATTTGACCAACGACCAACGACCAGCCACTAACGACCCTTGTACAGTCCCATCTTCTTGATGTAGTCAGCAACAGCAGGGTCCACAAACCGGGCCAGCGGCTTGCCAGCCGTGGCAGCTTGGCGAATCGCCGTGGAGGAGATCGGCTGATAGACCTCGTCAAGCAGATGGAGGGTCACTCCACGCAGTACTAAATCCCCCCTGGCTGCCTGCTTGTGAAACGGACGTGTCACTTCCTGCCGCGGCCGCAGACTCGCGGGCAGCGCGTTCGCGATATCGGCAAGAGAAAATCCGGGCCTGCTGGCAACCACGAACTCACACTCGCGAAACAGCGCCTCGGCCTGGTGCCATTTGGCGATATCCGCGAACGCATCGACGCCGATCAGCAGGAAGAGCCGGTCGGCTTTCTTGAGCGATGGCTTGAGGCGCTTGACGGTATCGATGGTGTAGTTCGGCCTCTCCGCCTTTTCTTTGCCGCGGCCAGCTGACTCGAAATCTTCCCGTGCCTCCAGCAACGACGGAACGAAGTCTTTCTCCTGCGCGGTCGCGAGAGCAATCATGGCATAGCGATGCGCGAAGGCCGACAGCGGCTGCGCCTGTTTGTGAGGTGGAACATTCGCGGGCACAAAGAGAATTCGGGAAAGCTTGCAGCCCTCCCGCGCGGCGCGCGCCAGTGCAAGATGCCCGCGATGGATCGGATCAAAGGTACCGCCGAACAGACCGATGTTCATGCGCGCCTAGTGTCCTAGTTTGCAGGCCCGGTTGGCAAGCTCAACGTTTCGCAAGCCGGTCGATCGACTTGCTTGATTCGCGCCGTTGAGCAGGAAGTCAGGGCATTGTCCCATGGTTCATTCTCGCACTGTCTGTTTGGCCCAGAGGGATGCGTCCAAAACAATCGCGCGTTCCGAGAATTTGGAATGCACTCCTGTAATCTCGCGCGTTTTCGAACTCCTAATTAGTATGAGCCCATATGCGAGTAACCCTCCCCCTACTCCGCATCCAACCTGCCCGTGCGCCTATTCTGCGCTATGGAGTTGCGGTGCTCAGCACTACTCTGGCGCTCATCCCGGCGCTGCTGCTTCCCAATATTGCGGAAAGCCGTCTGGCTGTATTCGCCGTTGCGGTCATGGTGAGCGCTTGGTACGGCGGCTGGAAGCCGGGGTTAGTAGCCACCTCATTCGCGCTCACGGTGAGCGCCTACTTCTCGTTTTCCGCGGAACAGACGCCGGTGCAATTTCGCTCAACCATGCTCAGGCTGGCGCTGTTCGTTGTGCTGGCAGCGCTAATCTGCTGGTTCAACGCCGCCCTCAGAGCTGCCCAGGAGGGGTTGCGGCGCTCCGAAAAGAATTTCCGGTCGCTGGTCACGCACGCTCCCTACGGGATTTGCCGCTGCGATTCCGCAGGACAGCTACTCGACGCGAATCCGGCGCTGCGGGCAATGCTGGGATATGCCTCTTCCGAGGAACTGGTGGGAAAACATCTTGGAGCGCTCTGTGCCGACACCCAGCAATGGTTTGAGTTGGCGGATCATTTGCGCGCGACCGCGCCTTTCCATGGACTGATCGCAGAATGGATGCGCAAGGACGGCAGAGCCGCGGTGGTGCGCGTTTCGGGTCGCGCCGTTACTAATGGAGGCAAAGGCAAAACCTTCGAGCTTTTTGCCGAAGACGTCACCGAGCAGCGAGCCCTGGAGCAACAACTCTTGCAGTCGCAAAAAATGGAGGCCGTAGGCCGGCTCGCGGGCGGCATCGCGCACGATTTCAATAACCTGTTGATGGTGATTTCAGGTTATTCGGAATTCCTTCTCGAGCGCCTCGGTCCGGAACCGGCGTTGCGCGGTCCGGCACAGGAGATCGCCAATGCAGCCGGGCGAGCCTCCTCGCTCACGCGCCAGCTTCTCGCCTTCAGCCGCAAGCAAATGCTCGCTCCCAAGATTCTTGACCTGAATGGAGTGGTCACCGAGAACCTGAAGATGCTCACCCGCATGATTGGCGAGGATATCGATCTGGTTATGGTGCCGGGAGCCGGCCTCGGCACCGTGCGCGCCGACGCGGGGCAGATTGAGCAGGTCATCATGAATCTTGCGGTAAACGCGCGTGATGCCATGCCCTCGGGAGGGAAATTGACGATCGAGACCTCCAACATATCGCTCGACGAAAACTACGCGCGCTTTCACGCGCCGCTCAAGCCCGGAAATTACGTAACTCTCGCCATCAGCGATACTGGCGCCGGCATGGATTCGGAAACTCAATCCCACATCTTCGAACCTTTCTTTACTACGAAAGGGCCGCGGGGCACCGGCCTTGGGCTCTCGACCGTGTACGGGATTGTGAAGCAAAGCGGCGGTTACATCTGGGTTCACAGCGAACCGGATAAAGGCACGACGTTCAAAATCTATTTGCCCCGCGTGGCCGAAATCAGCGAGAACCTCGCACAAATTGCTGTGCCCGCAGAGCCCGGCACGGTGAAGGGAACGGAAACGATTCTCGTAGTGGAGGATGAGCCCAACCTGCGCTATTTGGCCCGGCAATTTCTGGAGAAGCAGGGTTATCGCGTGATCGAAGCCGCGGATGGCGCGGTGGCCATGCAGATCGCGGTGGCTCATGAGGGAATGATTCACCTGCTGCTTACGGATGTGATTATGCCCGGGATGAACGGCCGCGAACTCGCGCAACGGATTGTGGAAATTCGTCCCAACACGAAAGTGCTCTACATGTCTGGCTACACGGAAAATGTGATCGGGCGTAATGGCACGCTGGATGCGGGCGTACGCCTGCTCCAGAAGCCTTTCACCCTTCATGACCTGAAGAATAGAGTTCGCGAAGTGCTGGATTCAACTCCCGGGGAGGTTGCCATGCCAATTCCAAAAACGCACACTGCGCCAAGGCTAGGACAATTGCCGCTATCGCGCGCGCAACGTTTTCATCTTCATTTGCCTTTGAAATACCGCCGTCTCGACGAAGAGGATTGGCACGACGGAGAAACCAGAAATATCAGCCGCTCCGGTTTGCTGTTCCAGGCGGAGGATATTCTGCAGCCCAATGTGATTCTCGAAATCAATCTGGTGCTGCCTGCGGAAATTGCCGGGCTTTCGCAAACGGAAGTGGTTTGCCGGGGAGAGGTCGTGCGCACCGTGCAGACCGCCGGAGAAGAAATGCCGCCGGCCCTGGCTGCGAAGATTCTGCAATATCGCTTCCAGCATGGAACTCATTTGCCCCGCGCATGAAGCTTCGATCAGGCTCGTTGATGGTCGCCGGCCTCGGTCTGCTCAAGCGCCCGCCCGCGCAAAGCTTCCACTTCCTTAGCCATGGCGTACTTTAATTCGTCAATTCCCTTGCCGGTCACAGCTGAAATCTCATAGAGCTTCAACTTGTGTTTCTTGCAATATCGCTTCAGGGCTGCAACTTTGTCTTTGTTGGCCACATCAATCTTCGACGCCACCATGAGCATGGGTTTTTCTTCCAGATGCGCGCCAAAGCTGGCCAATTCCCCGAGGATTACTTCAACGTCTTTCACGATATCAGAGCGGCCGCTGGCGTCCGACACATCGGCCAAGTGAACCAGCAGGCGCGTGCGCTCGATGTGCCGTAAGAATTGTGTGCCCAACCCCGAGCCGGTGTGAGCGCCCTCAATCAATCCCGGAATATCGGCCACCACAAAACTGATTTCGTTATTCGCATCGCCCACAGCAACTACGCCGAGGTTAGGCTGCAAAGTAGTGAAGGGATAATCGGCGATCTTTGGCCGGGCCGCCGAAATGCGCGAGATCAGGGTTGACTTGCCCACGTTCGGATATCCAACCAGGCCCACGTCCGCCAGCAACTTCAGTTCGAGCCGGTAGTTGTGCTCTTCGCCCGGGCGTCCGGGTTCGTGCTCGCGCGGAGCCTGGTGAACGGAAGTGGCGAAGCGCGCGTTGCCGCGTCCTCCGCGTCCGCCACGTGCGATCACCATGCTTTGGTCAGGGGTGGAGAAATCGAACACCTTCTCGCCGGTCTCTTCGTCGTACACAATGGTCCCAACCGGAACCTTCAGAACTATCTCGATGCCTTCCCGTCCGCTCTTGTTGGAGCCTTCACCGTGGCGTCCACGCTCAGCCTTGTATTCGGGATTGAAACGGAAATGGACCAGCGTGTTGTGGCGTTCGCTGGATTCCATGATCACGTCTCCACCCTTGCCGCCGTCGCCACCGGAAGGTCCGCCGCGGGGCACGTATTTCTCGCGACGAAAAGCCATGCAACCATTGCCGCCGTCGCCCGCTTTGACTCGGATTTTAGCTTCGTCGATGAACATTGTCTTGTAGCAGCCGCTAGCCCAAAAATTGAGGCTCCCTAAACTACTTGACTACTTCGGCTATCGCAGTCCTGAGATGCCAGCACGACACACATCGGAACTACATTGGACAATCTTAAGAACTTTCGGCTCATGTAGCCTTCATCTCCGCCCGATGTTTTCAACAGGATGACTCTCCACAATCTCAGATGAGCGCACCCTCTCAAACCAACGGCCCCGCTGCCGTTGCTTCGCGCACCGCATGGCCGGCTATTCTGCGAGAGACCACGATTGAAGTCTTCGCCACGATGGTAGGAGTCTCACTCACCGCTCCAGTCCGCGCTGAAGCGCCAATGCCACCTCAGCTCACCGCGATGGTCGGGATAGCAGGTCCTCTTCGTGCCACTTTAAGCCTGTGGTGCAGCACCCACTCCGCAACGCTGATTGCTTCTCAGACGCTCGGAGTGTCAGAGGATGAAGCCAGGGCCCAACAGTTCGATGCCGCAGGCGAAATCTGCAATATTATCGCAGGCTATTTCAAAGCCAAGGTGGGTCTGGGCGCTCAGTGCATGCTGTCGGTGCCAATGGTTCTCGCGGGTCATGACTACCAGGTTCGTACTCGCGCCCAGGAGGTGCGTATGGAATTAGCCTTGCTCTATGAGCGCGAGCCGATTTGGATTGCGCTCGACATCGGTCCGCCGTAGCGGAATTGTCGCGCAGCCGGAGGCGAAACTACTCCGCAATCTCCATCGGCTCGACCATCACGAACTTGCCCATAGAGCCCTTGTTCAGGAACTTGATGCGGCCCGTGATTTTGGCAAACAGCGTGTCGTCTTTGCCGCGGCCGACGTTCAGTCCCGGTTTCACACGCGTGCCGCGCTGCCGCACGATAATAGTCCCGCCAGGAACGATTTGCCCGCCAAACGCCTTGAATCCCAGCCGCTGCGCGTTAGAATCGCGCCCGTTTCGTGAAGTGCCTTGCCCTTTTTTATGTGCCATGAGTCAACTCTCAATCTTGAAAGTAACACCAACGCTAGGTAGCGCCGGCGTCCCGCCGGCTGTCGTGAGGGCGTCTCGCCCTCGCATTTTATTTCTTCTTCTTAGCTGCAATCTTCTTCCCCGCTGCTTTCTTGGGCGCGGCCTTCTTCTTGGCATGCCCCTTGGCGGTTTTGGCTTCGGCTTCGTGCTCGTCCGCCGCCGCAGCCTTCTTCGGCTTAGGCTGCTTTTTCGCCAGCTCCGGAGCCTTGAAACTCTGGCCGTCAAAATTGATCTCAGTAATCCTCACCGCGGTGTACGCCTGCCGGTGCCCGCGCAGCTTCTTGTACTGCTTCTTGCGTTTGTAATGGAACACCAGAATCTTCGCGCCGCGGCCTTCTTCGACCACTTCGCCAAGCACGTGCGCTTCCGACTCCGGTTTGCCGATCTTCCCTTCGCCGCCCGATACCGCTAATATCTCGGGAAAATCCACGCGGCCATCGGTGCCGGTCGCAAACTTCTCTACTCGAATCACATCGCCGGGCGCCACCCGGTACTGCTTTCCACCGGCGCGAATAACCGCGTACATACGCCTGCCTCCATCAAAAATGTCTTGAAAATCAGCTCACAAAATGCCGACCACGCGCACACGGGTGCAATCCTCGGGGACCGATACACTTCCCGATACACTTCCCGCTGAACTTCTTGCTTGCTGTGTTTTTCCGCCAGGGCGCTTCAGCAGCCAGGGCAGGCGTCCCCGGACGGGTCGGCCAGTACAGGCAAACTCAACTATTCTAGCGTGCGCTGTGGAAATCGGTCAATGCGCGCTTGGCAAGATTGCGTGGCTTGTGCGAAAATTCCGCCGAACTTGGAGGGAGCCACAACCATGAAGCGTCTTTCCGCCGTTCTGCTGTTCCTGTTCGCAATCACCGTAGGCGGCCTCGCGAAACCTGCCCCTAAGAAATCCGCCCCGCCCGCTCCCGACAAAGCTTACCTGCAAAAAATATGGGACTCTTGGTCCACCCTCGACCCGGCCAATGCCGCCAAATTCTATGCCAGCGGACCGCATGTCTTCTTTGACATCGCTCCTTTGAAATATGGAGGCTGGGAGGAATATGAAAAAGGAGTGAAGGGCGTTCTCTCCGGCTACAAGAGCGCGAAATTCACCGTGAACGACGACGCCGCCATCCATCCCCACGGAGATTTAGTCTGGGCCACCGCGACAATAAAAGAAGAGATGACGACAAAAACCGGCAAGGTGGAGATGGGAAATTTTCGCTGGACCGTGGTTTTCGAAAATCAGGACGGCAAGTGGATGACCGTCCACGAACACGTCTCTGCGCCTTTGCAATAGTCGACCGGGCCTCCACCGCTGACGGAGTTAGAAGTGATCAGAATTCGTGCGCAGCGATTCCTTCGCTAAACCCATCCAGCCAGGTTGTGGATCAAACCTTTTCCTTTCCGCAGCGTCAGAAGCTGCGGGAGGGAAATCATGAAGACGTTTTTGAGCGCAATCCTGCTGCCGCTTCTTTCTGCCTCGGCTCTTTTCTCGCAACAATCCACAATCCAGGCGTTGCCGGATCCGTGCACGATTGCCGAGCAGAAACAATTCGATTTCTGGATCGGCGAGTGGGATCTCACGTGGCCAGGTAAAAAAGCCGGCCGAGTGGGGCACGGTACGAATAGCATCAAACGCATCCTCGACGGCTGTGTAGTGCAGGAACGTTTTTCCGCACAGCAGGATCACCTGCGCGGGACCAGCGTTTCCACGTATGACTCCCGCGCCGGGAAGTGGAAACAAACCTGGGTCGACAACGAAGGCGGTTACCTCGATTTTGTCGGAGAGCTCAAAGAGGGGCAACTCATTCTGCAGCGCCAAGCCATTGGGAAAGATGGCACAAAAACCCTGCAGCGCATGGTATGGAAAAATATTTCCGCGAACGAATTGGACTGGAGCTGGGAAGGTTCTCGAGATGGTGGCAAGACGTGGCAGGTCCAATGGCCGATACATTACAAGCGCAAGAGTTGATCACAATGACTTTGCACGCTTTGCTTTGACAATAGTTCCCACTTCATTCCAGACAGAACACAGTGCTGCTGTTCCATGCTTTTGAGAACCATTCATTGCGCTTTCTTGCTACCCGAAGCGCGCGCTCTTCGTCCATAGGTGTGTAATCGAAAGTTATTTAAGCGCGAACGGACTCCACGGAACTTTCGATCAGGCGCCTCCGTAGTAGTTGGAAGCAGACAGTGCGGAGGTGAAGCAGGCCGGAGTTTTTTGAAAATAAAATTTGCGGGGTTTCGGGGATTCTCTCACTCTCGGTTTGGCGGCCCCGGTGAGAAAACCCCCGCGCACAGCGCGACAGGCGTTGCGGCGTGTCGGCTGAACCCCGGCGGTTGCATTGTAGGCGATTCGCGGCAAAACACAAAGGTTTTCTCGCGCAAGTCGTGAACCGGGCCGCCCCAACCGTTCCCCGACGAAATTCGGGGAAGAAAAAAGGAGCAGTCATGAAGTTCGCGACAGTGTCGAAAAGTTTGGTGATGGGGCTGGCGTTATTGTTGGCATCGAGCGCCTTTGCGGCAACGAAAGCCAGTTTGCAGCTCAACAATCCAGTTTTGGTCAACGGAACCACGCTGAAACCGGGCGATTACAAAGTGCAGTGGGAAGGCAGCGGCCCCAGCGTTGAACTGAGCATCATGCAAGGCAAGAACGTGGTGGCAAAAGTGCCCGCGCACGTGGTGGACCTGCAAACAGCCTACCCGAACGATGCGGCCATAACCCGCAAGAATGACAGTGGACCGAACTCCCTGTCCGGCCTGCGCTTCCAGGGGAAGAAATTCGCAATCGAGTTAGGCGAGGCGAGCGACGGCATGCAAGCGGGATCGAGCAAGTAACTGCGATTAGGTATTGCAATCACTAAGGGGAGCCAACTTTGGCTCCCCTTCTGTGTTGAAGTTGTTGATGGACGATTCTCGCCGACAGCATTCTATTTAAGGAGTCGCGGCCTTCTCCAACTCCGCGTTGAGACGTATGCTGCTCCCTCCGCTCACTTTCAGTCTTCGCTCCCAACCCTGGAATCCCGTTTTCTT
>WNFD01020595.1_pt1 | contig 12799 bp, 10 predicted proteins | sample 5400491 | NCBI WGS metagenome assembly WNFD01 (sample SAMN13153343, study PRJNA577476) | soil metagenome | isolation source: 120 cm saprolite under Douglas fir tree site 2 hole 2 replicate 2 | place: USA:California | collected 2015-04-18 | reverse complement strand
CGAGAATTTTCATCACCGCTTGCGCATGCGGATCACGCGCTCAGTGTCCGACTTCATTTCGAAGGAAATCCAGTCGGCGTGAGCCGGAATGAGATCAGGAAAACGGTCTGCCCATTCCACCACCGAAACGCCTTCATCGAAAAAATAATCGTCCAGCCCGAGCCGATCCGCGGCTGCTCGATTTTCGAGGCGGTAAAAATCAAAATGATAAACGCGTAGCCGGCCACCTGTGTACTCGTGAAGTAAAGTGAAAGTGGGACTCGTCACCGCAGCGATGCTTCCAAGTCCCGCGACCAAGCCTTTCACAAATTGCGTCTTGCCCGAGCCGAGATCTCCCTTCAACGCGAGCACTTCGCCGGCTTGCACGTCGCGCGAACATTCCTGGCCTGCGGCGGCAGTTTCTTCAGCGCTTCTTGAAATGAACGTAGCCATGCCATTTTGATTTTCGATTTGCGATTTGCGATTTGCGAGTGAGTCGGCCGATGCGCGTGAGCGGCAGTTTTGGGAAATTCTTTCGCCAATTCGTTTCCAACCTTCCGCGCTCACGCGGCGTGGTGGCAAAAAGTAGTTCAAAATCCTCCCCGTCATTAATCGCCTGCGCGATGGTGCAGCCGCGATTCCGAGGAAGAGCATTCTCATCAATTTCAAAACCGAGACGGCTGGCGCGAGCAAGCCGAGGCAGGTCCGCTCCAAGTCCATCGCTCAAATCGATCATGGCGTGGATCGAAAAATTGTCAGTTAACCAACGCGCTTCTGCCAGCCGCGGCACGAACCGCAAATGTTTGCCGCGTATTGATCCGCCCAGTCGACCGGTGACGAACAAGTCGTCATTCGCGTGGCCACCACTTCGCGAAACCCAGCGATTTTTTTCCACGAACCCGGCAACGCTAACGGAGATCACGGCCGGGCCGCGCGTTGCGCTGGTTTCTCCGCCCACGATCTGAACGTTGAACTTGTGAGCGGCTTTTTTCAGTCCCCCATAAAGCTTCGTCGTCCACGCTAGCGTTTTTGTTGGAGACGCAACCAGCGTGATCAAGGCAAACTGCGGAACGCCGGACATCGCGGCGAAATCGCTCACCGGCCGCATCATCGCCTTCCAACCAACCGCGGCGGGTTCGTCGTTCTGCGCAAAGTGAATGCTTTCGACCACACAATCCGTTTTCAGCAAAAGCAATTCTCCCTCGCGTGGCGATTCCACGACGGCACAATCATCCCCCGGCCCGGCCAGCACATTTTCGCGACGCGCTAAATGCCTAACGAGTCGGGCCAGCAGCCGGTCTTCGCCGATCTGCCGCAGTTTCATTGCCCTAAGGTCTGCGGAAACGCGAGCAGAGTGAGAGTGAGCGAATTAAAGAGCGCGTGCATGGTCATCGAAACCAAAATCGAGCCGCTCCATTCATAGGCAATCGTAAAACAACTGCCGAGAACGAAGAGCGGCGCGAATGAGGGCAAATGCGTATGCACCGCCGCAAAGAGAGATGCGTTTAACACGAGACCAATGAGTCTGCCGAAGTAGCGTTTGAAAACGCCGTAAAGAAAAAAGCGGAAAATGAATTCTTCGGCCACCGGCGCGACGGCCACCGCCATGACAATGATAATGATCCGTTGCGGAAGAGTCCGCGAACCGTTGAAGAGCTCGATGATTTCTTGCTTGCTCAAGCCTGAGCCGAAGAGTCGTCGCGTGAACGCGTCCGCCAGAAGGAGAAGCGGGTAGGCGGCGAAGAGCAGAATGGTGCCGGTGCTCAGGACGCGGCCGAAGCTCAGCTTGGAAAAACCGGCGAGCGAACTCAGATGAAATCCGCGCAGGCGAAGAAAAGCAGCCAGAAAGAGGAGCAGACCGATGGTAAAAAATGCGTTGGCGAGGAGATCGCGTGTGCGCGCATTGCTCAGGTCGTGCCGGATCGAAATTGAGGCGACGACGTTGAGCAAAAACCACCCGATCAATGTGCCGGCCGCAATCGCATCGGCCAAACCGAATGTTCTTGGCTCGATCTGCGTTGCCGGACGCGCACTAATCTGTCGGACAAGCGAGATGTAAACATAAATCCCGACAATGATGAAAAGAACGTTCGTTAGCGCAGCGAGTCCTGCGAAGAGATTATCGAAAGACATGCGCGCGAATCATCCGCGCTAGGGAGCGTAAAAGCTCGGCAAAAAATAGGCGCGGCCCGATTCCAATTTCGGCACAAACTGGCTCGGCAGGGTGAGCTCGATTTTCGTGTCCGGTGATTTTCCCAGCGCCCGCAAAAAGCGACTCAGAACAAAAGGCGGCCCGTATTTTACGATGGCCGCATCGGGTGAGTTGCCGAGCTCCTTGGCCTTGGCAAAGGCGTCCTCGATTTGGCCGAGCGCATCAACCAGTTTATCGGCCAACGCATCCTTCCCGGAAAGAATGCGGCCATCAGCGATGCCGACACGCAAAGCATCCGCCGGAAGATTGCGTTCGCGAGCGACGATGCCGAGGAATTTATCATACGTTTTCATGACGAAGCTTTGGATGTATTCGCGTTCTTCGGGCGTAATCGGGCGCGCGCCGTTGAGCATGTCCTTAAATTTTCCGCTCTTAAAAACAACCGAAGCAAGGCCGATCTTATTGAAAAGCTGCTCGTAGTTCAGCGTCTGGATAATGACGCCAATGCTGCCGGTGATGGTGGTTTCATTCGCCATTAAAAATTTGCCGCCGCAGGAAACATAGTACCCGCCCGAGGCAGCAAGGGAATCCATGTAAACAACCACGGGCTTCTTTGAGCGCGTTTTAACGACCGCATTATAAATGACGTCGGCAGCAGTAACTTCGCCACCGGGCGAATCGACTTCAAGGACAACAGCCCGCACATTTTCATCATCCCGCGCCTGTTGCAGCGCCATCCGCATATCATCGACCATCGAGTCGCCGACGTTGCCGCCGATCGACGAACTGATGAGACCGCGCAGAAGAATGAGCGCCACCTTGTCATTGCTGCCATGGACTGCGCGCTGCACGATCATCTCGCGAAAATGAGGAGGCGACACTTCTTCGCGGGTTGCACCGCTGAGCCGCCGGAAAGCGGCCGCGGCGAGCAGGCAGTTGATAATCACGCTCGCAACGAGCGCTACGAAAAGAAAAATGCTGAGACAGCCGAGCTTCCGGTTCGCCATGCAGCGATGAAAGTGCCGGAGAACCCCAGAGGGCACAAGCGCTTTTCGGCGGGCGCCACTATTGTCGCGACTGCGAAATCCAGGTCGTAGTGGCCGTTCTTGAGCGAAAAGCCGCACGCCGACTTTGGAGCCCGACGCCGGTGACTACCGGAGATGTGGCTTGGAAGCTGCTTTCTAAAAACCATAATGGATACGAGTGGAAATCTTCCCGTCAGTGAATCAGCCACGCCACGCGCAGGACGCGCCAAAGCGCAGAGGCGGAAACGCTCCCGCACACAAGCGGCTACACGAACGCCTGCCAAAGGTCAGCGCGAATATGCCGCGGCTGGCACGCTTACTCGCACAAAAAGCTTACTTCTCGCCGCGCTAAGAGTCTGGGAATTAAAACACCGAATTAACGACGATTTCTAAGTGGCCGTGTCGGAGCAGCCCTTACTGCCGCGGTCAGCCGACCAGAGCTACAACGTCTTTAAATACTCGATCAGTTTGTCCTTGTCCTCGTTAGGCAGTTGCGTGCCATAGGCGTGGCCCTGGTTCCCGTTGCCGCGCTCTCTCGTATCGAAAAGAAAATAGCGCTGCAACCATTCGCCGCTCGGGCCAACTTGCTTCGGGGCTGGCTCTTTGAAACCGACTCTGATCGGATCATAAACATCGTAGCCGCGATGAAAGGTCGGCGGACGTTCGTTAGGCGGATTGAGCAAATCACGCAGGCTCGGCACCGAACCGTTGTGCAGAAACGGTGCACGTAACCAGATCCCGTCCAACGGCGGGGAAAGATAACCATAAGGATCGCGCTCAACCATCGGTGGCCGATCGATTCCCATTTGTTTCACGCGACGGTTCGCTTCTTCCGCACCCGCTTTGCCCCATGAATGCATCCGTTCCGGATCCGTTCCGATCTCCGCGATCGGAATCACCTTGTTTGTAAATTCAGCACGCGGCTCGTGACAGGAGGCGCAGTCACGCGTGTAGATTTTGTGACCTTCTTCGACCATCTGCAGGTTGATTGGATTTGTTTTCGCGAACGGCCATGCAGGAGCCGGAAGGTTACTCAAATAATGATCGAGATCCGCCATGCGCTGGAGAAACCATGGCCGGGGCGGTGCACCAAGACCCATCCTGTTTGCCCGCTGCATCTCTCCCGCTGCGGATGCCCAGATTCCAGACAGATGGGAAATCGGTTGGGCCGACACTATTGTCCTCCGGCATGCTGGTCATGAAATACTTCGTTAGGTTCATGGCATCGTCGCGGCCGGGTCCCCAATCCGGTTTCGGCTTCTTGCCGCTTACGAATCGCTCCATCCAGGTAAATTGTTTTTCCTGCTTAAGGAGCGCCTGTTTCGTCAAGGGGATAAGAAGGTAGCGATAGATTTGCCGATCCACGAACGACAGACCGCCGTTGCCGTAGTTATTCGCGTTCACGAGGCGGATTTCGTTCATGACGATGTCCGAGTTAAACCGCGGATCGTGCGCGGCCTTGAAAAGAAAGCGGAGCATGCTTTGCAGGTTGTTGGTGTGAGCGGGACCGGCGACGACGACCTGTGGCACTTCGTCTTCACTCAACCGATAGGTCGCCACATGACAGACGGCGCAATTGTTTGTCACGCGTTCGAAGCCAACTCTTTTCTTCGAAAAACCGACCGGCAGCTCTCTTCCCTCTTCCCAGACAACGCCAAACGATTTGTAGCCGCCGGGTCCAGGCATGAGCTCAGGAAAAACCCGCGGCAGGACTAACCAAAGATAGTACGGAATGCCCCGGTCGCCTTCCGCGCCGAGCGACCCGTATTTGAAATGTTCCTCTTCGTTTGCAAAAACTTCCTTTTCTTCCCGGAAGAACTTGGTCCAGGCGAAAAGACCAGCGAGCACGAGCAGGATTACAAGCACGATCGCAAAAAGCCAAAGAATGCGTTGCGTTTTTGGTTGGAGGGCCATTTATTAGTCGTTAGGCAGTTACTCAAAAAGTTTTTAGATATTCCACAATCGCGTCCTTCTCCGGAGAAGAGAGCGTCGTCCCGTAGGCTGCCCCCTCGTGGCCGGTGTTTGCGTTTCCTTCGTTGCGCTCGCGCGGGGTCAGACCAACGGGCTTCGGCTGGGTGTCGAATTTGAAGTAGCGCCGCGGGTTAGCCGAGTCATCCTTGCTGCGTCCATCACCGCTAAAATGCTCGACTTCCGAAACAAAACCGACTCTTGTCTGATCGAAAACATCGTAGCCGCGATAAAAAACGGGCGGGCGCTCGCTACTTGGATTTAAGAGATCGCGCAGAGTCGGAACCGAACCGTTGTGGAGGTATGGAGCGCGCAGCCAGATTCCATCAAGGGGCAGGTTAGCATAGCCAAAAGTTTTGCGGAAATGGCTGAAGCGCCACGGATAACCGGCGAAGAGCGCGTTCTGCGCTGTGGCCAGGTCTTCGGTGTAGGAATCAAGCCGGTGACGATCCGTTCCGATCTGCTCGATCGGGACAATGTTGCCGACATATTCCCCGGTTAAATCGCGGCCATTGCGCCCATGACAACTTGCACAGTACTGGGCGTAGAGCTTTTCACCTTGCGCGCTTAATTGCGCGTTGACTACGAATGGATATAAAGCAACCATCCTTCAATGCGCGCCATTTGTTTCAGGTCGATCGTCGGTGGAAATGTGCCAGTGCCGAACGCGGCGCTCTTGTTGCGCTCCTCCATCATGCTGTTATTGCCGTCCCAGTGCGCATGCAACTGATGTTCTTTGCGTTGACCCTGCAACCAGATCGATGGAAAATCACACAACCCAACCAGCTCACGTGTCTGGAGTTGTTCGAGCGGAAATTCGAGCAGAGTTTTCGCGGGATTAAACGTATCGGTGCGTCCCGGTCCCTGGTCTGGTTCCCAATCCAGAAAACGGAAATGTCCTTTTAACATCAACAGCCGTTCGCGCATGAACGGAATCGCGTAGTAGCGCATGATGAGCCGATTGATGAAATCATACTTGGCGCCAATCGCTTTCATCTCTGCCATGAGTCGCGGCGCGTTAAAGCGCTGATCGGAGGCGCAGGCAAAGATGAAGCGCTCAAATGCCTGGAGGTCGACCGTGTTCGAAGGCATGCCGGTGTAGATGGATGGCTGGCTCTGGGGCGTCTCGCGCACCGAACCGGCGTGGCAAATTGCGCAGTTTAGGAAGACGCGCGCGACGCCCTGGGTATTCCGACGCGAAACACCAATCGGCAGGTCTTTGCCGGCTTCATATAGAAAGCCTAACGAGATATACTCTTTCCCAGGAAGGTAGCTCTTTCCCGGCAAATATTCCGGAAACATCTTCGGCAGCACCTTCCAGATCCAATATGGAATTCCCGATTCGCGCTCGCCACCGGTCGAGCCATATTTAAAATGGATAGAAACAAACAAGCGTGGCTAGCGCTACAGCAATTAGCAACACAATGCGCCAGCGCCAAGATTTGCTGGTAGCTACTGCCGGCTGCTCTGGAGCGTCCGCCATAGCCGCGGCTTGCAGTCAGCTCGACGCTGGAAACTCGAGCGCGAAGTCGATCAACCGTTTTTTGCTCCAATACACTTTGCCGAGATAAACCTGCCCCGCGACCTCGCGGATTTCATCGCGAATCCAGTGCGCGAGAAGCGAAGTCTCAGAATAATCGAGTACGATGCATTCTTTGTTATCGAGCCAGCTCGGACCTTTGTAGACTTTGGCAATGATGGCATTGAGTCCGAACGGTAAGATTTTATTCCGCAAAACACCTTTTGCCGGATCAAACACTTTGCCTTGCCAGGCAAAATGATTCACAAAATCCGCGATGTTCTGCGTGTAGGTCGTCCCGGGCGCGACAATCGCAGTTCCTTTCGCTTCGCCATTGGGAATATCGCCCGCTGGACTTTGGGTGAAAAGATCGTCGAGCTGCGCCTGCGACATCTTCAACATCTCCGAAACAGTAACCGCCATCTTTTATCCTTTTGTTAGGTGGTATGTACTACAACGTCTTTAGAAATTCAATTAGCGCGCGCTTGTCGTCGTCCGGCAGACTTGTTCCAAAGTAATGGCCTCTGTCCTCGACAAGGTCCGGGCACTTGCTGGCTGCCAGCAGATCAGGCACAAGCCGTCTCAGTTCGGTTGCAGCATCAGCGCCATTAACCTTTATATTCCAGAATGCGAGGTTAAAGTCATTCACGAGTTTCCTGAGATGGCTTAAATCCTTCACGTCCTTGAATTCTGGATTCAGGTTCGCCACGAGGTTAATTGGAGTGCCCGCAGGGATTGGTCCAATGTATAGCCACTTACCTCGTACTCCCGGTTTCTCCTGGCACAAGGGTTTCAGCACATCAGGGAGGAAAGCTTCGCCGATCGTGAGATAGCACTCCTGACTCGTCCTCCAGATTGTGCCTTCCCGCTTCTCAGGCCAGAGTAGCTTTTCCACAGCGTCGTTGAACGCATCCATCCGGCCTTTGACTGATGGATCGCCGGTAAATTTGCCCAGCACGTTGTTGTGGAGAAATGGCGCCGAAGACCAAATGCTGATCAGCGATGCCGGGCGATAGTAACCCACTCCGCCACCGGGCGCGTTGAATTTACAGACGTAAGGTGTTCCTTGGTTGCAATCAATAACGCCGACAGGCTGCAATTCCTTGTAAGTCTCGGAAGAAAAATTATCCCAGACATGCTCCTTCACCGCATTGGTCCCAAGGGCCCGCGCGGAGTTCGTCTTGATGTTTGTAACCGGGTAACGCGCTTCATTGGAGAGGAAGTTATTGTCCCTGAAGTCCGGCTTGAGAACTTCCTGACGGAACCATTCCTTCTCATCCACAGCGCTGCCTTGCGGCGGCTGTTTGCTCGAATGACAACTGGCGCAGTTCTCTGCAAACGCAATCTTACCGCGACGCATCATGCTCTCATCTTTTGTGATGTAGTCGGCACCGGCGGGCGCGTCCTCCAGGTGCATCGGGCCGATTCGCCTGAAGAATTGCTTGATGTTCTCCAGCCGTTCCTGGGTTGCCATCCAATAAACAGAATTCTGCTGCGCGTTGGCGACGCTGAATGGCTTCTGGAAAGTGAGTGGCACGAAACTCTGCGGCTTTAGTCCAATGAGAGGATCCTGTACGCTCACCCACTGCTGGGAAAACATTCCTATGTTGACATAGACCCGAATCGCCGCGCCGAACGCGCCTACCGAATCAGCTCCGTCCTTCAAAACATGTGGGACTTTCCTTATCTGGCCGCCGGCAATCTTGGTGAACTGACCTTCGTAGGGTGTATTCACTGCGCCGCCGGTGATCTTTTCTTCCGCGGCAATGCTCAAGCGTGCGTCGAGATTAAAAATAGCGTTAATCGCACCAGGATTGTTGATGTGGTCGGTGGCGATTCGTGAAGTATCCGAAGTGCCCGGCGGCTGGGCCTTCAACATTTCCCAGAAAAAACGACCCGGTTTGACGTTCGGAGCGAAGACAGCGCCTTCCCGGATGTACTGGTTTCCAATAACCGACGCGAGGTTCTCCCATTTCGGATTTTCGGGATCGTCAGGTGGGTGAAGCGGATGAAATGAGATGTGGCAGGCGCCGCAACTTACTCCGACTTTGTAGGGTCGGATAACCGTTGGGTCATTGTAGTAGTCCGGATCATCATAGAACCGTTTGGCATTCCATTTTTCCTTTGCCTTATCGTCGAAATCGGGATTCGGAAATAAGCGGAAACCCATTACCCCTGTCGAGTAACCATAGATCTTGGGATCAACGTCCGGAGGTTCCGGTTCGATCCGTTTATCCAAATAAAGACCGTAAGTATCTTTTGTATCCTCATCGCCGGCTTGCTTGAAACCGGGCTCATTAACAAGGCCCAAGTCGACATGTCGCGAACCGCGCTTTCGCGAATCGAGCATCTTCAAAAGATCGATCAATCCATAGCCTTCTCGCGCGATCCTGTCCCAGAAGTATTGGTTGCCGCCCGTCCAGAGATTCCACGTGTTGCGCCCCATGATTTCTGCAGGCGAAAGCTCGATACCGCCATCCATCGGTTTAAAAACGTCGGCCGTGATCTGGGGAAAATCGGCAGTCGTTTTGCCGGCAGCTTTTGCGTCGTCAATCGGCTCGTTCTTCTTGCAGGATGTGCTGAGCAGAAGAATCAAAGCGCACTTTGCGGCGGCCGCGGTGATGCGGAGGATTTTCATGAATCTCCTTATGGGAGGAACGAACGCCTTCCTCCCGACCTTGTTGTTACTCCCGCCTTAAATCCGCTGGCAAGAATATTTTATGTCGTCTGTGACAACTGCGCCGCCGTTATCTGATTGCCGCTCGCTGTCACCTCTGTTTTCAGCAATTTCTCCAGCCAATCTGGCGCTGGCGTTTCAAGATGATTCTTCAAAACGCCTGTAATAAATCCGGGCAAATCAGCGGCGCCTTTCTCACAAAGTTTCTCCATGGTATGGACGCCGAGCATACGATAGCTCTCGAACTGTGATTCACTGAAAAATTGATCCTTCGTGCTTTCGTGCGGAAAAGTTTTGCTCGTCTTAAAGTATTCATAGATGTCGCGCGGCTCGTCTCCGTAACAGGCGGGCTTAATGTAGATAAGCACTCCGTCTTCGGCGCTGGCGTCTACATCTGAGTAGCGAATCTGGCCGATCGCGCAGTTGTGCCCTTTCCGGTCTGCCGCCTCGACCTCGCTGCGTGGGTAGATAGTTATCTTGCCGAAGTCGATTGAAATGCCGAGGTCGATGCGAATCTTGCGCACGGCATCACCGAGATCGGCGAATGAGCATTCCGGATCTTCGCCGGCATCGCTCACCACAATAAAATGGCAGCGGCGCAGCACCATTTCGTAAAGCCCGAGATTATCGAAGTGTCCGCCGTCGGAGAGATAGACGTAAGGACTCGCGTCGTTCGTTAGGCCAAAGGCTTCCGCGATAATCGGGCCGATGCTGAAACTTGGATAGCCGAGTTGAAAGGTGGCATCGCCCGCCGGTCCCGGATTTCCGAGCCATGCGCCCAAGCGCACGTTGAGCAAAGTGAGGATAAAGGTGACGAGCGGAGAGGAGTGATAACCCATATTGGGGCTCGCCGCCGCGCCAGAGATGGTGACTGCGGAGCCAAGCGAAATTCCGTCGTGGCTGCCGTAGCTTTGGCCGGGTGCGACATGCGTTTTTCGATAACCGACCGGATACGATCCGCAGTGCAACGGTGTGACGGTGAAGCTTTCCGCTTTCCTTTCCTGCCAGGCGAGGTTGCCGCCGCCAACGAGGTTCAGCGCGATATTGATGACCGGCAGTAATTTACCGCCGAACTTTTCTTCGCTCCACAGCTCCGACATCCGGATGTTATCGCCTTCATCGAAACCAGTGAACGGGTTCGGGTCCCGATGAGGATTCGAAGCACCGAGATATGCGCGAATCAACCGATCGCGATACATCGCATGGAGCGAAAATTTGTTCGGGTTGATCAGGCAGGCGAGACCGACGCCAAGAAGCACGAACAAAATTGTCACGGCAAGAATCGCGCACCACGGCGTGTAGAGAATCACGTTGAGATATTTTTCGCTGCGCCAGAGAACGTGCGAAACGGTCTCGAGCTTCCACGCGAAGTGCCGCGCCTCACCGATGTATTCCATCATCACAGTCGTACATTTTGTGATGAGAATCAGCAGCACTGCGACGAAGAGGACAGCAGCGACGGTTGCTGCTTTGGAGAGGATCACCGCGAGCGGTCCGGCTTTGGCTTTCTGTTGCTCGTTTGCGGGAATCGAACTGCTGCGGCCGGCGAAAACCGTCAGCGCGCCGGCAACGCTGCCAATCGTGATGGTGGAAATCGCAGAGACGGACCACGAGAGCAGGAACGGTCCAAAGATAACGAGTGAGCTCATCACCATCCAACCAACGGCGACTGCGAGTAGCCAACCGGTCGCGCGGCCCCACCATTCGCGATCGGGATCTTCAGTCCAGCGGCTGGAGATTCCCGCGAAAATCATGATCGCCAAAAAAAACAACGCCATGAAAAGCGGAATGCCGAAACAGGTATACAATTCCATTTTTGCGATTGGCTGCGGAAACAATTGTTCCGCGCCAAACCAGAGGAGCATTCCGCCGATCGCGCCCGAGATGATGACGGCGAGGAATTCAAAGAAGCGAAATCCGTGCGCCGGCAGAAGCGATCCCAGCCATGAAAATAAATGAATGACGATTCCGAGATAAAGGAACGGCACCCAAGTGCGGGGGCGACCGAAGCCGAATAACGGCCAGGCGAGCAGATGGCGTCCATAATAAGTGAACCAGGCCCAATGCATCGTCATTAGAACCGAGGCCACAAAGAGTGGCGTGAGGCAGAAGATAAGAAATGTTTTTTGACTCCAACGCGCGTTGCGGCCGCACGGCAGATTGAGACCCATGTAGGCGACACCGATTACGACAAAAACCGCGCCAGCCCATAACGGAGCGTAAGTGTAAGGCGGCGGGTTCATCATCAATATCGCCGTGTAAATCCACGGCAAAGCGAGGATCGCAGCAAGCAGCGGAATGATGACGCACCAATTGAGCAGAAGATTGCGCAGGTAAGTGCCCGCCAGCGTCCAGCTATCCGCCGAGAACAAACCAAGACGCGGACTCAGATAGTTGCTGTAGCTGCGCAGGTTTTGAATTTGTTTCGGCTCGGGATTTGGCCGTGTCTGCTCGCGCGATTGCGCGAGTTGGGACGCGACATCAACGAGGCCGCCGTCGGAATGATGAATCCACGCAGTCAGCCAACTCCCAATGTATCCGCCGCCGGAAACGGTCGAAAGATAATCAAACTTGTCGAGCAACCCGCAGCGCGCCAGGCCTTGTAGAATGCCCAGTCCGAAGGTCGCACTCCGAATTCCGCCACCCGAAATGCAGAGTGCCGTTCGCTTTTCTTTCAGTCCGTGGATCGCGGCCCAGATCGCTTTCAGCCGAGTTGCGGTTTCCTTCGAAGTCGAATAACCGGCTGGCAGTTCACCGTGCAAAGCAACAAATTCACTTTCCAGCACCTCGTGCAATCGTAGCGCAGGATTTGAAGTCGCATTCGCCATAGCCGCCGCGCGCACGCGCGCTTGCGACCAATGGCTTTACCGAGAAGTCACAAAGAAGTCAACCACTCGCCGCTTTCACCTCGTAGAGGTCAGAAGCTCTCTATAAGGCATCTTACAAATTGTAAATAGCGCAGTTGCATGCTGGTAGGGCGCGACCGCCGGGCGCGTCGAATTGGTAAGGACGGCCCAGCGGTCCGTCCCTACCGTTTATCAGATGGCTGGTATGACTTCATCGGCACGCTTGAAGCTTCGTCGATCCGCAAACAAATCGATAGCTGACCTCACTAAGGCTGTGAACAGAAACGCAAACGATAAAGACCGACGAACACAACCGGAACGGAAGCGTTGCCACTGCAAGTCGCTTTGTAAAACTTTCCCGCCGCAATCGATTGCCGCAGGCTGAGAGCAATGGTAGAGGGACGGCATGGTCTTGGCCTGCTTACGCGACCTCGCAGTAACAGCTGATCTGAACTCTTGCTAGGCCTTTTCGTCATCGCCGCGATTACCTCATGAACGACTCCCCCACCGATTGCAGCAATTCGAAACGGCCTTTTGAGTTTACGGGACGTATTCGGAGCTTCCGCCACGCGATTCGAGGCATTGTTCGCATGATCTATTATCAACATAACGCCTGGATTCATACAGCGGCCA
>WNFD01019898.1_pt1 | contig 12799 bp, 14 predicted proteins | sample 5400491 | NCBI WGS metagenome assembly WNFD01 (sample SAMN13153343, study PRJNA577476) | soil metagenome | isolation source: 120 cm saprolite under Douglas fir tree site 2 hole 2 replicate 2 | place: USA:California | collected 2015-04-18 | reverse complement strand
CTCCCACGGCGAGTTCGCCTGCGCGAAGGCGGGAGCCGCCAACGCAAAAGTAGAAACTATGGCGAGAAATCGGAGCGTCAGTCGAAAAAACGAAAGACTGTGGCCAAAGAATCGTTTCATGGAATGGACTCCAGGAAGTGCGAGGTGCAGGGAACTTTCCGCCCATCTCCAAGACAGACCCAGGCTAACCAGCCGGGCCGTTCCTCCTGTTTCCGGTGAAGGGAAATTAGGCAGGAGTCCCGAAACAAGGAGTGCCACGGCTGCAGATGGCGGGTTGCTGCCGAGAGTGTTTGGCGAAAAACTTCCCCCTATATAACTAATCAGCAAAACGCGGGGCAAAATGTGTCGCACACAGAAAAATATTTTCCTGCCGCCAAGCGCCGAGCGAGTCCAGGTGTCATGTTGGTTCCAGGGGGGCCCGCTGTTGCACCGCAGTGGATGGTAATCGTGCGGCGTCGCGGAGTTTGCGGAGGAGACGTTTCATTTTCTGGCGGAGCGCGTTCGAGTAGACCAGCGAAGTTTGGCCCGGTTCACTGCGGCTTCCTTCGAGCTTAATGTGAACGAGAAGTTCGAGGTCCGCCCCGGTGAGCAGGCCCTGCCGCTCACAGCGAAAGAGGAAGTGTCGCAAGAGCGCTGCCCTCTCAAGCGGCTCCGGAATTCCCAATGGAGAAGCGTGTTCGGGGAGAGGGTCGTCGCGTTCCGCGCTGCCCGGGGTGCGGGACTCCCGTTTGGCCCACTCGAATACGTTGCGCCGCACCATGCGGGAGAGGGCAAAGGCTAAGTGGGAATTGCGGCCGTGCAGCATGGTGGAATCGAGCGCTTCAAGAAACGTCGCCACCAGGTGCTGCGCGGTATCGTCGCACGGAACCGATTGGTACTGCTTGGCGATCTGTCGCGAGGTGGAGTGGAGAACAGGAATGAAGGCGAGCAGAAGAATATCGCGAAGAAGTGCGTCGGTCTTGAGCGTCTGCCGAAGGTGAAGAAGTTCGAGGAGAACGGCGTCCGCGGGATGGCTTCCGCTACCGTTGCTCCGGCAAGAGCGCAGATGCGCGGTCAACGCAAAAGCGTTCGGAAACCCGGACAGCAGCAAGCTCGACTGCGCGACTTCGGAATAACTTTTGACGTGCCCAAGTTCGTGCAGTTGCTGTCCGAGGTGAACTTCGAGCTGACAGAGAAGACAACGGCAAGCGGATCGCGTTCTCATGACCGGCCTCCCGGATGGCAGGCGGCAATGCTGCCGCGCGCCCGTGCGGCTTCGTGTATTTCAATGTGTCGTGGATGTTCTGCCGGCAGTGGGGACAAGGCCGGCAGCGACACTCGGGTGAAATCAATGGTCCGAAAAAGATCTCGTCCGCCACTCCCATTTAAAAGCTAGAAGTCGGCGAAACCCGGTAATACTGCTAGAGTCGGCCGGCCCTTGTGTGATTTTTCTTTTTCCGTCCGGATTTCCGGCCACACCGAAAATCGCTTTGTCCTCACCGATCCGCCCTGTCTGGTTCGCTATTGCTCCGCGTGAGCGGCCCTGCGGCGCATGCTCGTGGGCAGCGCCGACTCAGAGGCGCTGCGGGAGCAGGGACTCGGAACAGGGGAACCGGAGCGGAGCGACGAGGAAGGCGCATGCCGGACCGAGCCGCAGGTGCAAGTGTCACGGTTTGTGTGGCGCGAGAAAGTTTACGCGCGACGGCGCTTAACAAAATCTGCAAGTATCACTCGCTCTTCACTTATGATCGGCTGCCACTCCCGAACGGACAACTCGGAAGTAATGCAAAGAGCGCAGCCGGCAGAATGCCAAAGGCCACCCGACTGAATCAGGAAGATCGGTGTGGCGTGAGGGCCGAGAGCATCCAAGACTCCGGCTCTTAACTCCGGGATATATTCGGGAATGTGGTTGTCATACTTGATGAAGCCATCTTTGGCCAGCATCATCACTGCTAGAGCCGTCAAAGGTTTCGACAATGAGGCTAAGCAAGATGGCGTGTCCGGCGTGAAAGCTGTATTTGAGGCTCGATTCGCGACACCGAAGCCACCCCGATAAACAATGCCTTGCCGATCCGCCACAAGCACGGCTCCGTTGAACTGCCCGCGTCGGTATAGCTCTTGCATGAATTTTCCAATTTCTGCGGCGGCATTGCTTGGTCTTGACAACGACGAAACCGAAGGATTGGCCCTCTGCACCGTTGGCTCCGTACCAGCGGTCATCAGCACAACAGTAAGAACAGCAGATATAGCTGTGTTCACGAAAAAACTCCTGGCATCCGATTAGATTGTACCCACCGACATCTTGACGCGTACGTTGAGAGAAAGTTTAATGCAGAATTAGCTCGGACGTCGCATGGGGGAGTGATCGGTGCGTGCCACAATTGAGACCAGCCGACTCATTTTGCGTCCGTTCGAGTCAAGCGACGTTGAGGCGGCGTTCGCTTGGTTCGGTGACCCGATCGTCATGCGCTTTACCCCTACTGGTCCAGATACTTCCCTTGACCAAACGAAGGCCCGGCTAAGTAACTATCAGGAACACCAGACTACACACGGCTTCAGCAAGTGGATCATCTTGGATCGTCGCTTGGGTTGTGCAATTGGGGATTCGGGACTGCTTGAGCTGCGGGAATACGCTTGCATCGACCTCGGCTTCCGACTTGTCCAATGCTATTGGGGCAAAGGGCTGGCGACAGAAGCAGCGTCCGCCTGGGTTCACGCGGCATTCCATGATTTCCACCTCGACAGACTAACCGCGCTCGTTCACCCTGAAAACTATCCTTCGATTCGGATACTGGAAAAGTTAGGGTTCCATCTCGAGAAGCGGGACACTGTCATGGGAATGAATTCGATTCTTTTTTCTCTCGTTGCCAATGACGCTCGATCCGTCTCCGGTTCGCTGGCCCCTCCCTCCACTCAGGCCTAAACGCGCCGCCTGTGGCGGCGCAGGCCTTCGTTCCGGGAGTGGCCAGCGAGACTCAAACCATGCTCTAATGACTCAACCGTCGGCGAGCGAATCAGTTCGAAAACCTATTCCACTTAACATATAGATAGGACATTTTGTTTTACCTTTCTTTCTGCCCCGTTTTTTTTTGGGGCACGAGAGAGAGCGAGGGGGCGGGGAGTCGTAGGCTAGCGTCTGCTTTATGGGAGGGACCCATGCTGTCTGGCGAGGAGCCGTGAAAGCAGAAGACGCGTAGGCCGGAGCGGAGAGGAATTACCCGAGCGGTGAGCGCAAAGAAAATCGGGGAGAGAAAGAAAGAAATGTCCCTAGCTCAGGAACACGGCGCAGAAGGGAGAAGAGAAGACCCGGAGAACGGTGAGCGGTTCGAAGAGCGTGACCGCAGCCCCATGGAAGTCGCCGACGATGGCTTGGAGCACGGTTTGCGACGATTACTTCTGGGTGGCCGACCACTCGGACCTTTGGTGGCCACCCCAATGGTTACTTTGTTTAAGCGTAGTTTAGAACCGTTCTATTCCTCACGTAATGTATTGGCTGGGTCGATCTTTGCAATTCGCAGAGTTGGCAGGGTTGTCGCCAGAAGCGTTACCAACACCAGCGTGAGAACTACGGTGGTCAGGGTTGGTACATCGTAGACGCCGACGCCATAGAGCACGCTACGCATCACTCGCAGTGCTCCCGCGCAAAGAACTAGTCCCAGAAAGAGGCCAAGCACTGAGGCGCCCGCACCGGAGCGGCCGATCTGCACCATTGCCTGACCAACGGTCGAGCCCAGGGCCATGCGGATGCCAATCTCCCGCGTCCGCTGGGCGACCATGTTGGCAACGAGGGCGAAAATACCGAGTGCGCTCAGCAGCAGAGCTAGTGCCGCCATTGCGCCTAACAGCGCGACTTCGACCCGCTGTGTCGCCAGAGTTTTCGCGAGCAGGTCGCGCATGCTGTAGAAGCCGGAGAAGGGCAGGTTGGGATCGACACTGGCTAGCGCGCGTTGCATCTGGTCCGTCAATCCCTCCATGGGACCGGCAGTGCGGACAACCCAGTCCGGTTGAAACCATACATGCACAAGCGAGAGTTCCTGTGACTTCAATTGTGCGGCAGGAATGTACATCCCCTGCTCGCTCATGAGCGGAGCGCCCTCATACAGACCAGAAGAAACGGAGACATCGGCGACCTCGCCCACGATGAGTGTGTCTTTGTCGATATAGCGGCCCACGGGATCGGTTCCGCCGTAGAACTTGCGAGCGAAAGCTTGGTTCACCACTGCCACGTGCTGCGCGTTTGGGCCGTCGGCATCGGTAAAGACACGGCCGGCAAGCAAAGGCATCTGCAATGTGTCGAAATATCCGGGCGTGACATAGACCACATCCGTCCCATCCTGCTGCCCGGCCTCTTTGCCGTCGCTGAGGGTGACGCCGCTATTTAATGTGCGCTCGTAAGGAAGGCTGAGTCCGACGGCGGTATTTTGCACGCCGGGAATTTTGCGCATAGCGGCCGTGCCCTCGTCCAGTAGCTTTCTGAAGGCTGCGGGATCGTGGAAGCGGACGTCATCGAGCGAGGCCTTTGCGACAATCACTCCGTTCGGATTGAACCCTGGCGGCAGCGTCTCCAAGTGGACCAGGGTGCGGATGAGCAGTCCGGAGGCCGCCAGCAGAACGACAGTAAGGGCGACCTCGCCGGCGATCAGCCCTTGGCGGAGGCGCACGCTGCCGCCACTGGCCACGGCACGGCTGGCCATCGAAGAGCGCAAGTCCACATTCCGAGCTGTGAGCGCGGGGAGCATTCCAAACAGGACGCTCGTCAACAGCGAGACGGCGAGCGTGAAGGCCATCACCCGACCATCGAGGGAGACATGCGCGACAGGAAGAAAGTGTTCGGGCAAGAGCAACAGGAGGCCGCGCAGAGCGGCAAGGCCAATACCGATGCCAACCACTCCACCCAGGAGCGCCAACAGCAGGTTTTCGATCCAGAACTGCTTCTGGATCTGCCAACGCGAGGCTCCCAACGCCAGACGCGTGGCTACTTCCGGAGCGCGCCGCAGCATACGGACTAGCGTCAGCCCAGCCAGGTTGGCGCAGGCGATGAGAAGTATGAAGCCGGCAGCCAGCATGAGCGCAAGAACTTGCGGACGAAGCGAGTCGGTCTCGCCTTTCTGGAGCGAGACGGAATAGTAAATCACCTGCGCGCCGGGGCTGTTCTGTAGTTCATAGCGATAGCGATGGGCACGGACTGACCAGGCGCGGTATATAGGTCGGCGTTCAAGGGTGTCGTTGAGCTATCGGGGAGCACGCCGATAACCGTGTGCGGCTCGCCTTTCAACACAATGGATTGGCCAAGAATGTCGGGATTGGAATTGAAGGTATTTCGCCACAAACCGTAACTCAGGATGGCGGCCTTGGGCCCGTGCGGGCGGTCCTCGTCGTCTGAGAAGTTGCGACCCAGCATAGGCTGGAGGGCTAGTACGTCGAGGTAGTGCGCCGAAATGCGTCCCGCACGGAGATATTGCCCATGGGATCCCAATCCGAGATTGACGCCTGAAGTTCCTCGACTTGAAACAGCCGATATCAGTGAGGGGACATTGTCGCGCAGCAGCTCCCACTGCTCGCCATTTAGGCCGTGCCGCTCATCAGAGGGCTGGGAGCCAGTGACGCGCGTGTAAATGGTGCCCATCCGCTCGGGATGAGAGTAGGGGAGGCTCTTCAGCATGAGCGCATTCAGCAAGGAGAAAATCGCTGTGTTTGCGCCAATGGAGAGCGCGAGGGTGATAATGACCATCGCCGTAAAACCGGGATTACGCCGGAGCTGGCGGGCCGCAAACCTGAGACGCTGCCTAATCTCCATAGACCATCCTCCGTGCCGATAGATCTCGCGTCCAATCCTCTCTAGAAAGCCTAAGTTTCGTTCCGACTGACTTTGATTTGATCACTTTGTCCGCTACGGGTAGAAGACGCTGCCGTTGCGAGTCTACTCTTATGCGCTGCTCCGCGAGTGGCGGGCGGCTCGAAAGTCATACAAATGTTGCAGACGGCGGCATTCGCAAGGGTACCCGCTCGGACGAGATTCGCCCAAGAATCCGTCCTGGCCACTCCCTTCGCTACGACCTAACCGCGCCGCCTCCGGCGTCGCAGGTCTCCGCTACGGGAGTGGCCAGCGCAAGACAAACCATGCTCTAATGTCGGAAACGTCGGCGGGCAAACCTCAGCCCGAAGCTATTCCACTTAACATATAGGTAAGACATTTTTGAATCTCCTTTTTGTGCCCCATTTTCTTGGGGCACCCAAAAGCGAGGGCTGCTGCTCCCAAAGCGAGCGGCTGCATTCTGGGAGGGAACCAATGACTTATGGGAGGAACCGGGAAAGCAGAAGACGCGAAGCTGCCGGACGCAGGAATTAGCCTGAAGCGTGCCCAAGAGAATGGGAAGCAGGAAAAGGTGGCGTACCGTACTCAGTGACGGCGTGCGCGACGCGGCCGGAAAGAAGAGCTTGACTCTGGACTATACTCCAGGGTGTAGCGTCTAAAAAGGAGCCAAGGCCATGCAAATTGGCATCGTCGCGAAAAAGATCGGCCTTAGCGTTGACGCGATTCGCTTTTACGAACGCAATGCACTGCTCCCGCGGGCCCCAAGAACGCAGGGTGGATTCCGTCGATACGCCGAAAGCGACGTGGAGACACTAGCCTTTATCCGCCGCGTACAGGGCCTGGGATTCAAACTCAGCGAGATTCGCGGTCTCTTGAACCTGCGGGGAAGCCGCTTGCAGCCGTGTGCGCCAGTGCGCCGCCGATTGGAAGAAAAGCTCTCTGACGTACAGCGGAAACTTGCCGATCTTCACAAGCTGGAGCGCGAGCTGCGTTTGGCTCTGCGCAGATGCAACAGAGAGCTGCGCAAACGGCCTGCTCATTGCCCGATTTTGAGAGAAGGAACCCCACGGAAACCGGAGAGTGCGAAGTGAAAGTTGAGGTTTTGTATGTGGCGGAGTGCCCGTCTCATCCCGCAGCGGTGAAGCTGGTCAGAGAGGTCCTGGCCGCAGAAGGTGTCGCGGCGGATGTCCATGAAGTGCTCGTCAGAGACGAAGGAATGGCTGACGAACTTAGATTTTGTGGTTCGCCGACGATCCGAATCAATGGACGAGACGTCGCAGGAGAGTCACAGAAAGTGCAGAGCTTTGCGCTGAGTTGCCGCCTGTATCCGGGATCGAAACAAATCGGTCTCCCACCTGCGGAAGCGATTCACCGAGCAGTGCTGGCAGCGCGACAAGAGGGCAGACCGTGAAAACGGGGACGGGCATTTCGGCTTCCTTGGTGGCGATGCTCAGTTCCGTCGCGACGATCAGTTGTTGCCTTCCGCTCGGATTTGCCGCTGCTCTTGGGGCCGGCGCCGCGAGTGCTTTCTTCACGACGCTCCGTCCCTGGCTTTTGGGTCTCTCGTTTGTATTGCTTGGCCTCGGATTCTGGCAACAGCATCGCGCTAAGCAATGCGCTGTCCGAGGTAGGTTGCTGGGCAATGTGCTGCTTTGGGCCGCATTGGTTGTGGTTTTTGGGATGATTCTATTTCCCCAGCAAATTGCTGGATTCATCGCTGACCGGTTCTACGAGACTGGAAAATGACGAAGAAGAGAGTAATCGTTCTAGCGATGATAGCTGTCGTTTTACTTCTGGCTGTCGTGTATCTGTGGGGTCCTTCGTCAGTACCGCCAGGGCAGGAGCCTCTCATTGCGCTGTCAAATACAAATTTCAGTGACTTCGAGAATGCCTTTGACCGTGACTCCGATGCTCCTCGGCTGGTGCTGCTTCTTTCTCCGACGTGACCAACTTGTCTGCGGGGGGCCTCCGCAGTCCAGCAACTGTTGGCTCGGCACGCGGATCGAAGGGTCCGTGTGCTGGTTGTTTGGGAGCCGATCCTGGTAACCGATTGGAAGTCGCCTAGCGGGAATACGCTGGCGCGAATTCCGGACCGGCGGGTCCGACAGTTTTGGGATTCGAAGCACGTCGTGGCAGCCGCGTTAAATGAGATTATAAAACAGAAGCCTCCACAGCCTGTGCCGAGCTGCTGCGTTCAGAAAGGATTCTACTGGGACGATGCGATTCTTTACGCACCGCACGCGCGCTGGAACGACGCGCCGGCCTCAATCTTTTGGAACGGCCCGGTTGCGCGAATTATTCCAGCGCTGGAGAAAGCACTCAACGAACAGCCGTGATGGATGGTTGATGAAGGATTTGAAGGAGACGTGCTGTATACTTCCTTCCATGCGATCTCGGTTATCTCAAATTACGGCTACGCTTGCGCTGCTCATCTGCCTTGTCTGCCCGCTACTTGAGATGTTCGACTATTGGGATCAGACGATTCAAACCGGGAACGATACCGAGTACGCGTTGGTGGTTCTTGCATTGTGTGTAGGTGCGGCGTATTCATTTGCACGTTTCATCTTTAGGATTTCCGTATTAAAGTTGCTTGCAATAGATGTCTTCGCAGCGTTGGTTCAAGAGTCTTTCCATTCGGCACCACGCAGTTTCATGCAATTGTTCTTTAGTGTCATAAGTCCCCCTCCTCTCGCACTGCGTATCTAGAAATCCTCATCGCTGACGAGCAAACGCGCCGCTAGGGACGAGTCCGTCTCTTTCCGGCAGCGTGCTCGACCGTCCGTGAAGCTGGTCCAAGATCGGCTTTTTTGCCCTTTCAATATTGTGGGAATGAGGACCCGAGATGATTCGTGATTGCCGTTTGTTTTTTGTGCGTCGCGTTGCTGTTGATGTTGCTGCTTCGGTTGTGTTTTTGTTTTGCGCTGCCAATGCGGACGCTCAAGCGTCGCGAGTCGGAGCGGCCGTTGAGGGCATTGTGAGCGACGCCACCGGCGCTGTCATTCCCAACGCGCAAGTTGCGTTGCACAACCCTCTGACGAATCAAGCGCGCCGCGTAAGCACGGATGGGCAGGGTTTCTTTCGGGCAGAACAGCTCGCTGTCGGTACTTACGAAGTCGGGGTGGAACAAGCGGGATTCGCGCCCTATCGGTACACGGGCATCGTCTTGAGCCTTGGGCAAACCGTTCATCTCAACATCGTTCTCTCTCCGGCGTCCGCGTCGGAAAAAGTAACGGTCAGCGCGCAGCCCTCGGCCCTAGATACGTCGCAAACGTCCGTCGTATCTTCGGTGGATCAGGAGAGGATCGAAGAGCTCCCCGTCAGGACCCGCAACTACCTCGACTTCGTTCTCCTGGCGCCTGGGGTTTCGAGTTCCCCAGCGGCACCCGCCGTGAGCGGTTCGACGCCGCTAACCGGCAGCGGCTTCACGTTCGGCGGTCTCCGCCCTCGAAGCAACAACGTATCCATCGACGGACTCGACAACAATGATGAGTACACCGGATCGAGCCGCACGGAACTCTCGCCTGAAATCGTGCAGGAGTTTCAAGTCGTCAACAATGGTCTCTCAGCGGAGTCAGGCGGAGCATCGGGAGGTTCGATAAATGTCATCACCCGTTCCGGGACAAACGCGGTTCATGGCGACGCGTTTGTATTTGCTCAGGACGGCGCGTTCAACGCGCGAGACCCCTTCGAGACTGAATCCGGCAAGCCATCGTTTCGACGCTTCCGCGCTGGCTTCGCGCTGGGCGGACCTGTCATCAAGGACAAGACGTTTTACTACGCCGCCCTCGAACAAGAACACAACCGGGGGCAAACCGGCTCGGATATTAACCCTACAGTAGCATCAACCATAAATGTCTTCCTCGCGACGGGCGCATTTCCAGGGCTAGCAACGCGCCAGATCACGACAGGTTTCGCTCCCATTGCGCGCGCGGAAACGGAAGCTGCGGGCAAGCTCGATCACCAACTCACGAAGAATACTGCTCTGATGCTGCGCTACACCTTCACAGACAACAAGGAATCAGGCGACGCGTTCAACACCAACGGCCTCATAGACGCAAGTGCGCGAGGCAGCAGCTTCACGAGCGACAACGCTCTTTTGGGATCTCTCACCACTGTCTTAGGCTCGCAGGCCGTTAGCGATTTACGGTTTCAGGCTGCGACGCGCCATGCGGTCCTGCGCACGAATGAGCCTTTCGGCCCGGAGATTGACATCGCTGGACTGGTCACCTTCGGGCGGCCCTATTCAGGAAACAGCGAACGTCGCGAAAACCATTATCAAGCCAGCTATACGTACTCTCGCACGCGAGGAAAACATCTTTGGAAGGTCGGCGGAACGGTGAATCGCATCGGGCTACGTGCCGACGTACCGGACGGCTTCGATGGCGTATATCTCTTTGCCTCACTCGGCGATTTCCTTTCGGGAAATCCTAATCAGTTTCGGCAGGCGTTTGGGAATTCGACCGCGGATTTTCCGGTGACCAGTGTCGGCGGATTTGTCCAGGATCATTGGTCACTAGTCCGCCAACTCACGGTTGATCTGGGTGTCCGTTACGATTTTGAGTGCCTGCCTGCCGGGTTTAATCAAGACACGAATAACGTTAGCCCGCGAATTGGTCTCGCTTGGAGTCCGTCTCCTAAATTGCTTTTTCGTGCGGGGTATGGAGTTTTCTTCGACCGCTACGTTCTCGCCAATTTGACGCGAGCGATCGAGAAAAACGGTTCGCAGGCGTTCGAGCAGGTAGCCGACGGAAACGCAGCAGCCAGCCTTTTCGCGACAGCGCAAGGCAGGCCACTTGTTGCGCATGAATCGGGGATTGCTCCATCTATCTTCCGACCTGATCCGCGCATAGCAACTCCCTACAGCCAACAAGCCAGCGCCGGTGCGGAATACTTGCTCGCGAAAAGTCTCACGCTGCGCGCTGACTATTTGTTTGTTCATGGAGTTAACCTGCCTCGAACGCTTAACGTCAATTTGTCACCTCCGGTTGTCCTCACGCTTGCGAATGCCGTTAGCCTTGGTGTTCCAAATCCAACCCCACAACAGATTGCGCGAGAAGTCTTTTTACCTGGGCGCCTCAACACTCAGTTCGGCGACATTTATCAACTCCAGAATTCCGCGAGTTCGACCTATAACGGCGTTTCATTCACGCTCGACCGGCGGATGAGCGATGAGCTGGCGTTTTCGGCGAGCTACACACTGTCGAAGACATTCGACGATGCTTCAGACTTCGACGAGCAACCCCAAAATCCATTCGATCTTCGCGCGGAGAAGACGGTGTCCCGCCAGCATCAACAGCAACGCTTCGTTTTCAACGCGCTCTGGGAATTGCCTATCGGTGACGAGGAGGAGAAGAGCGGGAAGTCAGAAGAAAACACCGGATGGCTAACGCAAGCGTTCAGTCATATTGAAGTGGCACCGATTCTGACACTGGAGAGTGGCCGGCCTGTGAACCCGTTGACGGGTCTTGACTCGAATCAGAGTCACGCCTTTCCACTCTCGGCCAGGCCACTCGTCCTCGACAGAAATTCTCTGAACACACCCGCACTGGCTACGATGGACTTCCGCGTTCTGAAGTACTTCCCGTTCGGCGGCGTGAAGCGCCTCGACGTGGTAGCGGAATTCTTCAACCTGTTCAACAGTGCGAACGTCTCCCAGATCAATCCTGTGTTCGGCTCAGACCTCACGCCGATGCCGGGATTTAGGCAACCCATTGCCGGAACGGGTGCCCGCCAAATCCAGTTCTCTTTGGACTTTGAGTTTTGAACGCAACAAGAAGATTGCGGTTGAGAACGAATGCGAATTTGAAAGGAACTTCAAAGATCATGTGGATTGCGCGAATTAGAAATGTCGTTGCATCTTTTGCGTATTGCCTACTAATCTGTGCGGTCCTAATTTGTGCTCCAAGGCCGGCATTTGCACAGACGACAGAGTCATCGGATGAACAAGCGCCAGAGACGCGACCCGTTTCCGGTACGTCGCAATCACCAGATCAGGCCTCGGAAGACCAACAACAACCGTCCACGCAATTCGTAATCTGCGGCGTGACTCATCTCGGAGAATGTCTCAAAGACATTGGCCACGATCAGGCTGGCATCTGGACCAGTCCGTTGCATATTGCTCCAAGAGATGCCATCTGGCTGGTGCCGTTTGCCGCTGGCACCGCAGTTGCGCTCCACTACGATGCACAAGCACAGCAGAATCTTGGGATCGACAAGAGCAGGATAGACGCGAGTAACATTGTCTCCGGCTTCGGTTCGCCCTACGCCACTTTGGGAGGTGCTGCTGGGCTCTACTTCCTCGGGTTGGGAACTCACAATGAGCACCTTGCCGAAACAGGGCGTCTGGGAGCCGAAGCGGTCATCGATTCCTTACTCGTAGTCGAAGCTCTGAAGCTCGCCACCAATCGCGAACGGCCCAACGAAGGAAACGGCCAGGGAGGATTCTGGCCTCATGGAACGCGTTCTTTCGAGCTTGACGGTTCATTTCCTTCTGGGCACGCAGCGGAAAGCTTCGCGCTGGCGCGAGTGATTGCATCTGAGTATCCAAGCAAGCCGGTGCAGTTGGCCGCTTACGCCTTTGCATTGGCAATCAGTGCGAGCCGTGTGACCGCGCGTCAGCATTTTCCTTCAGACGTTCTCGTCGGAGGCACTCTTGGGTATCTGATTGGTGGGTACGTCGTCCGACATCACTCAGCGGAAAACGTTGCTTCGGGATTTTCCTTTGTTCCTGTAGTGGATGTGTCCACCCATACTTTTGGCGCCAACGTCGCACTACGTCCCGATCAGATAGATTTGGCAAAAGTCGGTCGGCTCATGAACCGGATGCGTCTGAAATAGGAGGTGAACCTGTGAAGATATCAGATGGCATGGTTGGCGGATTCGTTGCAGTGGAAATATCCGGGTCGTTTTTCGGTTGGTACGAACCGGCCGTATGACTAGCTCATTCGGCCTCAAGAGGACTTAATGAAAATTCTACTGTACAACCCAGATAACGGTGTGACGCGC
>WNFD01005388.1_pt1 | contig 12799 bp, 9 predicted proteins | sample 5400491 | NCBI WGS metagenome assembly WNFD01 (sample SAMN13153343, study PRJNA577476) | soil metagenome | isolation source: 120 cm saprolite under Douglas fir tree site 2 hole 2 replicate 2 | place: USA:California | collected 2015-04-18 | reverse complement strand
CTGTTGGCGCGGCCCGCAAGTGGGGAATCCCGCTGAAATTCTCAATGAGTTTCCTGTCCCTGGCTATTCTTCTGGGCGGGTGCGGTGCGGAGGCCCCAAAGCCTGCGGCGCAAGCGGAAACCAAGCCCGCGGAACCTGCCGTGCCCGAAGAGATTGACATGGCGGCAAAGGCGCTGCTGGGAAGCGAGTCGCAGGTGCTGGCGTTCGGAGACCTGGCCAAGAACAGGAAGCAGGAATTTCTTGCGGCGAACGTGGTGCCAAAAACGCCAACCAACAATTTGCCGGGGACGATTGTGACGCGCGTCGTCGTGGCAGAAAATACCGACGGGAAATGGGCGGAAGTCTTGCGCTGTGATGAACACCTGAAAAATCAGAAGGGCTTTCTGGGTTTGACGCCGCTGGTGCCAGTGACCGGCTGGCGGCTGCAATTTGAGCAAAACGATGAAAAGGGCCTGCAACTCTATTTTACGGCACTGAAGGGCACGACGGACTCGCACGTGCTCCCAATCGGTGTGCGGTGGAATCCGGAGACGAAGCGCTACCAGTCGCTGGATCGCACGTACGAACACTTCCTGCTCGAGTCGCCGTCCATGCAAGAGGCGAGGTCGACGCTTCGATGAGCGCGGTCCCGCCAGCCACCGGTAATCGAGCGTCCAAGAGCACCGAGGAATCCCTGCCCAAGAAGGGCTTGAGCGGCCTGATGCCATACTTGCGTCGCTATCCCGGCGGCATTGTTTTTGGCGTGCTCACGGTCGTGCTGATGGGGATTGTCGGCAACGTGCTCCCGCTCGCCACCGGAGTTATGACGGACACGCTCGCCGGCAATTCGGTTCCCTTTGAACACTCCGCACAGACTGGAACTCCGCTGGCCCTGGGGCTGAAAGCGTCGAGCCTCAGCCGCTCTATTCCCTACTACGCGCCAAGCAGCCGCCACACGCTGGGCATCTATTGCCTCATCGTAGTTCTATGCGTCGCGATTAAAGGCGTTCTTTCTTTCTCGGCGCGCTGGACGCTGATCGGGGTCTCCCGCGACATCGAATTCGACATTCGTAACGATCTCCTGAAGCGCTTGCTGATCCTCGAGCCCGAATTCTACGTGCGCAATCGCACCGGCGAGCTGATGTCGCGCGCCACCAACGACCTGAACGCGGTCCGCATGGTGCTCGGCCCCGGCATCATGTACAGCGCGACGACCATCATCACCATGATCATGGCCATTTTGGTCATGGTCGCCCTCTCGCCTTCCCTCACTCTATGGGTTCTGCTTCCCGCGCCGGTCGTCGCCATCGCCGTCTGGTTTTTCGGCAAAACGATTCACGACCTCTACGAATCAATCCAGGCGGCGCTCGCCACGCTCACCGCCCGCGTCCAGGAAAATCTTGCCGGCGTGCGCGTCGTGCGCGCTTACGCTCAGGAAGAAGCGGAAATCCGCGGCTTCGACGAGCCCAACCGCGAGTATGTTTCGCGAAACATCCGCCTGATCCGCACCTGGAGTATGTTTATGCCGTCGCTCCAGGCGCTCATTGGCACGACCTTCTTGATCGTGCTATGGCAGGGCGGCCATCAACTCCTCCGCGGCCAGATTTCCCTGGGTGCGCTGATTGCCTTCAACGGCTACCTCGCCGTGCTCGTCTGGCCCATGATCGCCCTGGGATGGGTCACAAATATTTTTCAACGCGGCGCGGCTTCCATGGGCCGGCTGAATTACATCCTCACCGCCGAACCGAATATCGATGATCGCGACGCGAAAGTACCTGAAGACACTAAGCCTCTCGGCGAAATCGAATTCCGTCATCTCACCTTCAGCTATCCGACCACTCTTTCAGGAAACGGATCGAACGGGGCTTCCAAGTCCAATGGGAGCGGCTCTCACCCGGTACTTCGTGACATTCATTTGAGAGTTCCCGCCGGCTCTACACTCGCCATCGTCGGCCCCACAGGCTGCGGCAAGACCACGCTCGCTGCTCTCATCGCGCGTCTCTGGGAAGCGCCGGACGACTCAGTCTTGATCGACGGGCGCCCGATACGCGAGTGGCCTATCGCCACGTTGCGCCAGGCCATCGGATTTGTGCCGCAGGACACCTACTTGTTCGGCGAGACCGTCGGCGGCAACATCGCCTTCGGCCTGCCGGAATACGACGAGCAGCGCGTCCGCGAAGCGGCCGAAATTGCCAGCCTGCACGGTGACGTCCAGGACTTCGGCAAGGCTTACGAGACCATGGTCGGCGAGCGCGGCATCACTCTCTCGGGCGGACAAAAGCAGCGGGCTGCTATTGCGCGCGCCGTCGTTCGCGATCCGCGAATTCTAATCCTCGACGATTCGCTTTCCGCCGTGGACACGCAAACCGAGGAGCGCATCCTTAGCGGGTTGCGCGGAATCATGGAAGGCCGTACCACGATTCTGATCTCGCACCGTACCTCGACGGTCCGAGACGCCGACCAGATCGTTGTTTTGATCGACGGAGCCATCGCCGAGTGCGGAACTCATGACGAACTGCTCGCACGCGGCGGCTATTACGCGGATTTGTATCAGAAGCAGCTACTGGAAGAAGAGCTCGAACGCGCATGAGCAACCTGCACGAAGAAGAGGCCCTCGGCAAAGCGTATGATTCGCGCTTGATGCGGCGGCTTCTGCAGTACATGAAGCCGTACAAATGGCACGTGGCACTCGCCCTCGTCATGGTGGCCATCGTCACGCCGCTCGAGCTTGCCCCGCCGCTGATTTTTCGAAAGGCCATCGACGGCTACTTTGTTCCCGCGCTGCATCGTGTGATCCCGGAAGCCTCGGCATGGTCGGGCATCGGCTGGCTTAGCGTGCTCTTTCTGGCCGTGCTGGCGTTCGATTTCCTTGCTCAATACATCCAGATTCGCATCATGCAGCGCGTCGGCCAGCAAACGATGTACGACATGCGCGGCGAAATTTTCGGCCACATGCAGCGTTTGCCGATGAGCTACTTCGACCGCAATCCCGTCGGCCGGCTGGTCACGCGCGTGACCACGGACGTCGATGCCCTCAACGATCTCTTTGCTGCCGGCGTCGTTACCATGATCAACGACTTCTTTCTCCTCGTGGTCATGGCCGGACTGCTCTTCAAGATCGACCGCCGCCTGGCGCTCGACACTCTCGCCGTCCTGCCCGGCATCCTGATCGTCACCATGATTTTCCGCAAATTCGTCCGCGACGCGAATCGCCGCATCCGCACGGCCATTGCCCGCATCAACGCTTTTCTTCAGGAATACATTTCCGGTATGAGCGTCGTTCAACTCTTCAACCGCGAACGCAAAGCCGTCGAGGAATTTGAGAAGCGCAATCGCGACAATATGCTCGCCTGGCGCGATGCGATTCTCGCGTACGCTCTCTTCTATCCGGCGGTCGAATTTCTCAGCTTCGCCACCATCGCCTTGATTTATTGGTCCGGCGGAAACCGTATTCTCTCCGGCCCGCTCACCCTTGGCGTTCTTACGGCCTTCACCATGTTTGCTCAGCGCTTCTTCCGGCCGATTCAGGATCTTAGCGAGAAATTCAACATCCTCCAGTCCGCGATGGCTGCCTCCGAGCGCATCTTCAAGCTGCTGGATGAGCCGGTGCTGGTCGAATCGGATCCCAACGCCATTCCGCTCGACCATCCGCGAGGCGAGATTGAATTCCGCAACGTGTGGTTCAGCTACCGCAACGTCCCCGAGCCAGCCGAGGAAGATTGGGTCTTGCGCGATGTCTCCTTCCGAGTGGAGCCCGGGCAGACCATCGCCATCGTGGGACACACGGGCGCGGGAAAAACGACGCTCATTTCGCTGCTGCTCCGTTTCTACGACATTCAGCGCGGACAAATCCTCTTGGACGGCAAGGACATTCGGCTGATCGAATTGCAGGATTTGCGGCGGCAATTCGGCATCGTGCTGCAGGACCCATTTCTTTTCACCGGCACGATCGAAACGAATATCCGGCTCGGCACGCCCGGCATCGACCGCGCCACGGTCGAAAGCGCGGTCGAAGAGATTGGACTTGGCGAATTCATGCGCTCGCTGCCCGAGGGTGTGGCAAGCAACGTAAACGAGCGCGGCTCAACGCTTTCGGTGGGGCAGCGGCAACTCATCAATTTTGCGCGAGCGCTGGCACACAATCCACGCTTCCTGATTCTGGACGAGGCCACCTCGAGCGTGGACACAAAAACGGAGCTGCTGATTCGCGAAGCGTTGAACCGCTTGCTGTCCGGGCGCACGGCGCTGGTCATCGCGCACCGGCTGAGTACGATTCAGCACGCGGACAGCATCCTCGTATTTCACAAAGGGCGCCTGCGCGAGCAGGGCGCGCATCAGGAGCTTCTCGCGCAGCGCGGAATCTACTATCGGCTTTACCAGCTGCAATACAAGGAGCAGGAGCTGCACCTTCCGATCGAAGCCAGCGGCTCGGCTGAACCCTCCGTGTTGCCGGCCAGCGACTGATCCTCGCGCCATCCACACATGCCACCCATACCGCTCCTTCTCTCCGCCGGCGAAGCTTCCGGAGACATGTACGCCGCGCGGCTCGCGACGGCGCTGAAGCAGCGCCTGGACGTGGCGATTTTCGGGATGGGCGGACCGCAGATGCGCGCGGCGGGCGTCGAGATCATCAACGATTATTCGGAAGTTTCCGTGGTGGGAATCACCGAAGTGCTGAAGCGCTTGCCGTCGCTGTTCCGCGCCATGAGGCGGCTCGTGGACGAAGCGGAGCGCCGCCGGCCGCCGCTTGCGATTCTGACGGACTTCCCCGGTTTTCATCTGCGGCTGGCGCGCAAGCTGCGCCCCAAAGGGATTCGTAACGTCTATTACATTTGCCCGCAATTCTGGGCGTGGCGGCCGTGGCGCGTGAATCTGGTGCGGCGGCGGTTCGCGCAAGCTTTGTGTATTTTCCATTTCGAAGAAAAGTTCTACGCCGATGCCGGTGTGCCGGTGAAATTCATCGGCCACCCGCTCGTGGGAAATGTGAAACCCACAATGACCCGGGAATTATTTTGCAAAAAATACGGTCTGGAACAAGGGGATCCTATCGTAACGATCCTGCCGGGAAGCCGGCGGGGAGAAATCGCCCACCATGTTCCAATCCTGGTGGAAGCGCTTGCGGAGATGGGACGGACCTTGCCGGGCAGTTTTGGCGTTGTGGTTGCGGTAGCACCCGGGCTCGACTTGGAAAAATTGAAGTCCATGTTTCCAGGGCAGCGGCAAGTCAAGTTCATTCAGGAAGACACCTACAACGCCCTGGCAGCCGCGGACCTGGCGATCGTCTCCAGCGGCACGGCCACGGTGGAAACGGCGCTGCTCGGTAGACCGATGATTGTCGTTTACCGGCTCTCTCCGCTGACGGCTCGGCTGGCAAAATCGCTGGTGAGAACCAAGTTCTTCAGCATGGTAAATCTGATCGCGGGGCGCGCTGTCGTGCCTGAGTTGATTCAAAACGCCTTCTCGCCGCAGCGCGTTGCTGCGGAAGCAAAGAATCTCCTCTCAACCTCAGAAGAAGGCAAAATACGAATGCAGCAGATGAGCCTCGGGTTGGAAGAAGTGCGAAAGCTTCTGGGCCCCCCGGGAGCTGTCGAAAGGGCGGCGGATGAGATTGCAAAGCTTTTGGACGCGGCCCAAAGCAACGCAAAGTGATGGGTTTGGTATCCTATAGACGTACATTGGTGCAGAATTGAAGATATTTGAAAGGGGTCCGATGGCCCTTCGCCGAAGAGCTTCCGCTATATTCTTCTTCTTTATGCTGTTCTTTCTGTCTTGCGTTGCCGCGCCGCTCCAGGCGCAGGTTCCCCGGCCCGCGAATTTCCTCGCCGAACACTACGATGTGTCCGCTTCGCTGGACGCGATTGGACAATCGATCTCGGCGACCGCAAAAATCGATTTCAAGGCTGTGGAAGCCTCCAGCAGCGTGCGCGTCGAGCTGCACCCGAATCTGAGTGTGAAAGAAGTAAAAGGAACCGACGGCAAGCCGCTGAGCTTCGAGCGCGACAATCAGAACCCGCTCATCGTTGTCGTCCAGCTGCCCACACCCGTGGCCACCGCCGGCCACGTCACCCTCACCTACACTTATTCCGGGTTGCTCGTAAATGAAGAGAACAGCCCTGTACCGGGTGTGCGTGCCGCGCTCATCAACAAAGAGGGCGCTTACCTGCTGCTCCCGGCAAGGTGGTTCCCGCTCACAAACTTTCCGTCGAACCGTTATACGGCGACATTCCGGCTGAACGTTCCAGACATCTTTGCTGTCGCGGGGACCGGGAAAGCCTCCGCGCCGGCACCCATGCCCGGCAAGAACCCCGTGGAAGGCGGGCGGCTTCTCTACACCTTCGAGTGCAAGAACCTCGCACCGCATGGCACGTTTGTAGCGGGCAATCTCCAGCTCAATCCAAAGCAGGCGGAAGGAATCGGCGTTGCGGTTTACGCCCCCAGGGCGTCGTCCGCGAATGCTGCGGATTTTGCGGCCAGCGTGGCGCGCTCGGCGATTATTTTTTCAGACATGTTTGGGCCCATTCCGGATCCGAACTTCACGTTAATCCAGCTGCCCGATGGAACCCTGCGCGAGTACGCGGCTCCCGGAGTTTTGCTCCTCAGCCAGCGCATCTGGGACCCCAAGGGCGGCGACAGGACCATTGCGCGTTTGGTGGCTTCGCAATGGTGGGGCATTCAGGTTTTGCCGGCCACGCCGGGCGATGTTTGGATCAGTGATGGCCTGGCGCGGTATTCCGAAGCGCTCTACGCGGAGCAAAACGCGGGCAAGGAAGCCGGCCTCCGCGCCGTCGACGAATTCGCCGTTGGCGCGCTGATGTATGAAGATGCCGCCCCTATCGCGCAAGCGGCACGCCTGACCCCTTACTCCCCCGACTACCGTTCGGTGGTGCTGAACAAAGGGGCGATGCTTTTCCACATGTTGCGGGCGCAAATGGGTGACGTGGCGTTCAAATCCGCCCTGCGCGACTTCTACTTTCAATTTGCGGAGCGGAGCGCGCGAATCGAGGATTTTGAAAACATCGCGCAGCGCCGCGCGCAGGCCGCCGCGAAGCCGCCCCAGGAGCCGCCGAACCTGCGAGGCTTTTTCGCCCAGTGGCTGAATTCAACGGGTGTCCCGGAATTCTCGCTGGAATACGTCGTGTACCGCACACCGAAGGGATTTCGTGTCGTTGGCAAGATCAAGCAGCCTCTGGACACGTTTCGCATGCCGGTGGAATTGCGCATCGATACGGAAGGAAATCCGGAGCAGAAAACCGTCGACGTGATCGGCACGGAATCGGGGTTCACCGTAGAAACTTTCGGCCGGCCGAAACCGGGTGGAATCAAGATCGATCCCAATAATGTCATCCTGAAGGGAAGCACTTCGCTGCGTGCCCGCGCGGCCATTGCGCGGGGCGAGGATCTCGCCGAACAAGGCCGGTTCTACGATGCGGTCACTCAGTATCAGCGGGCGCTTTCGATTCAGCCGAACCGGCCGCTGGCAAATTTCCGTATGGGCGAGTCGTTCTTCTACCAGAAAAACTATCAGGCAGCAGCCAACGCGTTCCGTGAAGCGCTGCAGACCGTTCCGGAGCCGTCGGAAAAGTGGACGGAAGTCTGGAGTCACGTCTACCTCGGAAAGATATTTGACATGCTGGGGCAGCGCGAGCGCGCCGTCAACGAATACAGCAAAGCGAAACAAACCAACGACGATACCGGCGGCGCGCAGCAGGTCGCGGAAGGATTCCTGAAAAAGGCGTACTCCGAAGGCGGAACCTCTGTCGCCGCTCCCGCAGCAAGCGCACCCGCGAAACCCGCCGTAGCCATTCCCCCGCCTGCCTCCGGTGAGAAGCCCGTCTTGAAAAAGCCCAATCCTCCGCAGAGGTAGGACGCGTTCTGCAGAGATCGGAAGCGTTCAGCTTCCCAGAAGAATTGCTCACGGTGCTCAAATGGTTCGTGCGGCGCCGTCCCAGCGACAGCCAATAACTGGTAGTGTCCTAGTTAGGACACTACCCAAAAACTTTTTGACTTCTTTTACCTCATTTGGTACTATACTTTGTGGGTATGAGTGCGGATATTTTCCGATTGCGGCAGCTTCTCTGCCGCTTTTTTTATTTCCGGCGCCGCAAATTCTGGTCAAGTCCTTTGCTTCCATTCCCTTACGTGCTCTTTCCCTCTCTCCCGCCCGAAGCACCGGCACAGTTAAGTTATTTAGAATCAACACTTGTAAAATGATGCAGAATAACCAACCTTAACTACCTTTAGAATCAACACTTGCAAAAGTGTATCAAAACAAAGGACTTTAACCCCCTTTAGAATGAACACTTACGAAAAACTGCGCAGAAGGGCCCATTTTGCACAATTTTGGTGCAACGTAAGTCCCTTTAGAATGAACACTTGTAAAAGTGTATCAAAACAAAGGACTTTAACTTCCTTTAGAATGAACACTTATGAAAAACATAGGGGGGTGGGGGGTGTTATGGTTAACTAGAAATCCGCTGCGAAATTCCTGCCAGACCCTTCAACTGCGGGGCATTTACGCCTCTTCGTTGCACCAGAACCTGGAACCGTTCCCCCATACCTTCGGGGTGGATCAGCGTCTTGAGTTGCAGGCGCGCTTTCGTGCGCTCCGCCTCGGTTTGCCCTTCGTCGTAGAGATCCCCAAACTCATTTCCCTGCCCGAGCGCGAGTAAGAAAGCCGTCTGTGAAGTCAAGCCCGCTGTTTCAAGGCCCGATCGTTTTCCCCAGGATTCCAGCGCGGTGAAATTGGCGTGCGCAGTCAAATCCTGCTCGCCGGGCGATGCATAAAAATCCTCGCTGGCGCGATGGTTCTGATAGGCAAGTAGCGTGCCGCGCATGTGGTGATCGTCAAAAAGTTCGGCCGCCGGATGCCCGTAGTCGATCGTGAGCACGTAACCTCGTTCGAGGCGGCGGCCGATTTCAGTGATCCAATCGCACGCTTCCAGCCCCGCCTCGGCCTGCTGGCCTTCGCGCAGAGCGATGCTTTGCACCGCAAAATACTCGGATATGGCGCAAGTCGAGAGCGGCGCCAAAACGTCCATAAAGTGCCCGTCGCGGAAGCCGACGAGAATCTCTTTCAACGTGCCTCCATCCATCACGATCCGGTGCACCGGCAGCGCATCGACCAATTCATTGGAAAAGAAACAGCCTGAAACGATGTGCGCCGGAACCTCGGCCGAACCCGTGAAACGCCCGGCGGCCGCGTGGCGTTTCGCGTGAATCGTTGCCTGTTCGCGTCGCAAGGCGGATCGCTCCACCGCAACGTAGCGCAGGACGTCATAAAAAGCGGGGAGCTTCGCCTCGCAAAAATCGAGAACGTGGGTGGCGAACCGCCCGACACCCGCGCCCGCCTCAACAAGCGTGAATTCCGCCGGACGGCCGAGGCTTTCCCACATCTCAACGAACTGTCGCGCCACGAGACGGGCAAAGACTGGATGCACGTCGACGCTCGTGTAGTAGTCGGCGAAACGCTTGGACTCCGCTTTGCTGTAGTAGCCGTGGACCGGATGGTAGAGGCATTCGCGCATGTAGTCCGCGAACGTGAGGGGGCCGAATCGGCGAATGCGTTCGGCAAGCAATTCAGCGAGTGGCGTCACGCGCCCTTGGCTCCGGCCGAATCTGAAGAGGGTTCAGCCTGGATCTTTCTCCAGGCCCGCTCAAAAATCCCTTGCGCCGCTTCGTCGAAAAGCACGAAATAAACCGTTTCGAGAGAAGTTTCGCCTTTCAGATGCTGTGCCGCTTCGCGAAGCATGATCTCCGCGCAGTCTTTCAACGGAAATCCCGCGATGCCGGTGCCCACCGCCGGAAATGCGATTGTTTTCAGGCCGCGCTCATTGGCTATTCTCAATGAATGCGCCGCGGAATGCCGCAGCGAATCCGCGTTTGTCTTTCCGCCGAGCTGCATGCTGGCCGCATGAATCACAAATCGCGCCTTCAGTTTTCCGCCCGTAGTGATGGCCGCGTAGCCGACCGGGATACTGCCGATAGCATCGCATTCGCGCTGGATCTCTTCTCCGCCTTTGCGGCGGATGGCTCCCGCAACGCCCGCGCCAAGGATCAAATCGTTGTTGGCCGCGTTGACGATGGCGTCCGTATCCATCTCCGTCAAGTCGCCCTGCTGAATGACGATTTTCTCTGCGAGTGATTTCATCGAGGAATCAATCCATTCTTTCCGGCGCGGCTATGTGTTTTTCTCCGCGGCTTTTTGTTGCGTGTAATCGTAAACGCCGCGCCCGGTCTTGCGGCCAAGCCGTCCTTCCAGAACGTATTGCCGCAACAAGGAATTGGGCCGGTACTTTTCGCCAAGCGTTTGGTGGAGATACTCGAGAATCTTAAGACGCACGTCGAGACCGACGAGGTCGACCAACTCGAAGGGACCCATGGGGTGATTCAGTCCGAGTTTCAGCGCCTTGTCGATGTCTTCGGGCGTGGCAATTCCCGCCTCGAGCATGTTGAAAGCTTCGTTGCCAATCAGTGCGTTGACGCGCGTGGTGATAAAACCGGGAGCCTCGTTGACGATGACGACTTCCTTGCCCATACGGCCGGCGACTTCGCGGCAGGTAGCCACGGTTTCATCAGAAGTATGCGGCGTCCTCACCAGTTCGATGAGTTTCATTTTCGGTACGGGATTGAAGAAATGCATCCCGATGCAGCGATCGCGCGAAACGGTAACGTCCGTGAAATCCGTGATCGAAAGCGAAGAGGTGTTGCTTGCGAAAATGGCGCCGGTCTTGGCGAATTTATCGAAGATAGTAAAGAGTTCGAGCTTCATCTCCAGCTCTTCCGGGACGGCTTCTATGATGAGGTCGGCGTCGCGAATGGCGTTTTCGACGTTGCCTGCAGTCGAAACCAGCGACAGCGCCCTGTCGCGGACACCGGCTTCGACCTTGCCACGGGCGACGCCTTCCTCAAACGACTGCCAGATCCAGGCGATGCCCTGTTCGAGCACGTGGCGCGAAACGTCTTCGAGGACCGTGTTGTAGCCGCCGAAAGCAGCGGCGTAGGCAATTCCCCGTCCCATCGTGCCTGCGCCAATCACTGCGATCGTCTTCACATCCATCCTTTGGTCTCCGAACGGCGGAACATCATTTCACAAGTTTCCGATAAGCCTCTTCGTCAAAACCCAGAACGATCTGCGATCCTCGAATGACCACCGGCCTGCGAATGAGATTCGGCTCCTTCGCCATGAGTTGGATGGCCCCAGCGCGCGAGGGCGGATGGTCCTTCATTTTCCGCGAGCGGTACAGCTCATTTCGCGTATTCAAGAACTCTTTGTAATCGCGGTCGCCGATCAGTTCTTCGAGTTCGGCCTCGGTCAATCGCTGCTTATCCAAATCGCGCGATTCAAGTTCTGCGCCCATCTCCAGCAAGAGACCTCTTGCTTTGCGGCAAGTGGTTCACGTCGGCTTCTGCAGGAATTTAATTTTCATCTTTGGCAAAACACGCTTCTCCGGTCACGTTTTTTGTTCTTTGTAGGGGCGCAGCATGCTGCGCCCCTACAGCAAGACTGCTCTCAGTATCGAGGAACTTTCGGGTCGACCTCAAGAGACCAGCGCTCGATCCCGCCGGCCAAAGATTTCGCTTTTTCGATGCCCTGAAATCGCAGCCAAGCCGCCGCGTCGAGACTGCGCATGCCGTGATGGCAATAACAGATCACTTCGTCCACATCCGGCAGCGTCTGCAGGCTGGCCGCCAGCGAGCCGAGCGGCACGAGTTTCGCGCCCTCGATCCTGCACAGCTGGTGCTCCCAGGGTTCGCGCACATCCACAAGAACCAATTTTTCTCCACGGTCGAGCCGCGCCTTTACGTCGGCCGGCGTGATCTCCAAATCGTCCATCTAGTTCCCCTTCCAAATCGGCGGGCGCTTTTCGAGGAAAGCAAGGATCCCTTCTCGAGCATCATGGGTCTGCAGCAGCATAGACAAGTATACGCGTTCCGCTTCTTCGAGTTGTTTCGCGAAATCCGCAAAGTGGAGACGCCCCAGGGTCTTGCGAGTGAGATGGAGAACGCTTGGACTCAACGTACCAAGCTCTTCGAGCAACTTGTCCAATGTAGCGGGCAGCTCGGAATCTGAAACCACGCGCGTGACGAGGCCGAGGCGGCGGGCCTCCGCCGCGCCGATTTGATTGCCAGTGAGGATCAGATTCGCGGCCGCGCGCATCCCGATGAGCTGGGGCAAAGTGACCATCGCGACAGGAGGAAAACAGCCGAGCTTGATTTCCGGCTGGCCAAACTGCGCGGATTCCGTGGCAAGAACGAAATCACAGAAGGTCGCAAGTTCCATGCCGCCGCCAAGACAGTAACCATGGACGGCGGCGATTTTCAGGCAGTCCGCGGCGGCGAGCCTGCGAAAGACGGCATGAAACGCGGAGAGCATTTTCTCGATGCGCTCGGGAGTATGATCGGCGATTTCCGCTCCGGCGCAGAAAGCTTTGGGGCCCGCGCCCTGAAAAATCACGAAATCACATTTGGGAAGAGCGCGTTCCAGCGCCGCATCCAGCGCCTGCATCATCGAAATGTCGAGAATGTTGAGCGGCGGGCGGTCGAGAGTAACCCGTGCCGTACGGTGTTCGAGCCGCAGCTGAATGGTTTCGTGGCCGATGGTCATGATCGTCGCGGGGCTTGAACCGGGAAGGCTACTTGCCCTGAAACTTCGGAGGCCGTTTGTCGAAAAACGCGCGAATCCCCTCGCTGCAGTCTTCCGACAGATAACAGCGAATCTGCTCCTGGACCTCCTGCTCGAGGGCCTCTGAGAGTTCTTTCTTCTCGCTCCCAAAGAGAGTCTTTTTTACAGCCCGGATTGCCAAGGCCGGACCCAGTGCGA
>WNFD01005387.1_pt1 | contig 12799 bp, 16 predicted proteins | sample 5400491 | NCBI WGS metagenome assembly WNFD01 (sample SAMN13153343, study PRJNA577476) | soil metagenome | isolation source: 120 cm saprolite under Douglas fir tree site 2 hole 2 replicate 2 | place: USA:California | collected 2015-04-18 | reverse complement strand
CGCAGCGCAAGGGCTGCCGCGTGCGCACACTCTCGCCGGAAAGACCAGACTCGGCGGAAAGAAGCGCGCCCAGCTCCGGGGCGTTTGAGCCGGCACTGGCGTGGCAAAGCATGTCATTGTGCCCGCCGCGACGCAGGGCAATGGCCGCCCCGCTCGCTCCGGTGATGTATCGAGCGCGCTCGGCCAGAAGTTGCAGGGCGGCGTGGAGGTCCCGCTGGGCCATCGCAGCGAGCGAATTACCGCTGTCTTCCTCGGGATAGAGCATGTCGGCGCGGGTTGCAGGTTCCTGGGTGGAATGGGTCGCGGTGTTCATGTTTGCAGTAGCGATTCCGGATGTCAAAAGCGCAATAATGGGAGTGTCGCTCCCCCAAAGCGGACTGTCAAGGAACTTGCCAGGCGGGTGTCAACCGACATTAGAAATGTCCCCATCGTTACGACATTAGAAATGTCCCCCTTTTCGTAGTGCATCGTTTCTCTGCGAAAGGAAGCATTTTTGTAATGAAACTGAGCCCTGGCCGCGTTTACTTTTTCGAGTTCGTCTGGTCGAGCGCCGCCTTTGGTCCTCTGGCCAGCTTGGCGGCATCGTCGTTCGCCCAGAAATGCATGAAGAACAGCCGCGGCACTCCGTCAGCATGTGGCTGTGAAGCGCTGTTACCTGAATCCCGTTATCGCGCAGTGCCCGCATAACCGGATTCGCTTCTTTGCCAAGGAGCACGAAATCTCCGGTGATTGCAGCTTTGCCGCCCCCGGTCGGCTGGAAATTAATGGCGGTCGCTACCCCCAGGGCTGGAGGCACGCAAATTTCGGACTCTTCTCGGTAATTTCCGCCAGATAACCCAACCTTGACTTCGTACGTGTTCTGATCATTTATTTTTTCCTCAAAATGATTATCGATGATCAGGGATGATTCATGGTTGCGCCGTAATCGTGCTTCACTCTCAAAAGACCGCTAACAACAAAGTTACCCTTCGCGCTGCCGGGCGTAAAACTTCCGCACCTTCGCGCGATTGCCGCACAGCTTCATGCTGCACCAGCGGCGACGGTGGTTCTTGCTGGTATCTAGAAAAAACCACTGGCAGGTCTTGGAGGAACAGGCGCGCACAAAGGGCAAATTGTCAGAGGCGAGCAACTCGGCAGCGGAACGCACAATGGGCCACAACATAGTTTCGAATCCGCCAGGAGAATCGCCATCGCTATCATAGCGCCAGGCAAAACCGCCGTTGGCAGGCGTCAGACTGACATGTTGCCCAGCGAGCTGAATAGATCTATTCAGCATCGCCAGCGGCGAAGCGGGAACCGCGCGTTTCGCAATCACGGCGGAAAAAACGGCGTACATGGCCTCGCGCAATTCGATCGCGGCTTGCAGAACGCGCTGCGCTTCCTCAGGATCGGCTTCGCCCCAGGCAAACAATCGATCGGCGTGCGCCGGCGTAAGAACCCCAGAGTCTTCCGCGAGGCGAACCAGGTCGCCGTAGCCCGCGAGCAACTCTTTAGGCTTTCCGCTCGGACGGTTGTCCAGGGTGTTAACGAAATCCAGACAGAGAATTCCGGCAGTCAGTTCGAAGACAGGCGGCCTTCGCCTGACGATCGTGGGGTGCAGCTTTTTTCCCGGACGTCCCGCCATAAGAACACGACGATACCACCTGGCCCAAACTAACCAGTAAAAATAGCTTGACAAGTTATTCTAGCACGTTTAACGTCATGACTAACCTACTAAATAAGTTTTAGAGGTTATAGACATGACAACTGAACAGGCAGCGCAAATCACGGGCCTCCTCCGCAGCGGCCGGATGATAAACATAGGTGGCAGACCCGTGAGCGTACCTCCAGCCCTCGCACAGTCAACAACGCACGACCGGACATATGCCATCAAGTTGGCGCTCGCATTCGTAGCGATCTATGTCATCTGGGGATCGACTTACCTCGCGATTCGCTACGCGGTCGAGACGATTCCTCCGCTGGTGACCGCGGCCGTTCGGCATTCGATTGCAGGCACCATCATGTTTGGCTGGGCGTGGATGCGCGGCTTGCGTCCGACCCGTCAGCATTGGATCTCGGGATTCTTGGTGGGTGGACTCTTCTTCCTTGTGGGACACGGCACGCTGCATTGGGCCGAGCAGTATGTGAGTTCAGGTTTGGCGGCCTTGCTCATTGCTACTGAACCAATGTTCATCGTGGCGCTGGCGTGGATGATGGGGCGGCAGAAAATCACCTTCTTCAGCATGCTGGGATTGATTGTAGGCGTGGGCGGTGTAGCCATTCTCACCGGCACCGAAGTGACGAAGGGGTCGAGCCTGCTGGGACTGCTGGCCGTATTACTGGGATCATTTTCGTGGGCCGCGGGTGTCGTGATTTCCCCCAAGGTGAAATTGCCTTCTGACGCACTGGGACGAACGGCACTGCCGACGCTGTGCGGTGCGGCTATGCTCCTGATCGCCGCCGGATTGACGGGCGAATTTCAGGCGACACACTGGGCGAGCATTTCTCTGCGGTCACTCCTGGGATTGGCGTATCTGATCACGTTCGGATCGTTGGTGGCATTCACTTCCTACACCTGGCTGCTGCAGCAGTGTCCGCCGGCGTTGGTGGCTACGCATACGTATGCGAATCCTGTGGTGGCAGTGCTGCTGGGGTGGCTTCTCGCTTCGGAACCTTTGACGCTGCGTTTGGTATTGGCGTCGGTCGCAATTTTGGGAGCGATTGTTTTGATCCAGCGCGGCGAGCGCACTGCCGCAGCGCCAGTCTGTGCAGGCGATTGAAGCCGTGCGATCGAATGATTGCAATGTCGTGCGTTGTGGGGAGAAGACGCCGTTAGTAGACGCGTTAGCCGAATACGGTGGTGAGAGACGAACATGATCAGCCGGCTGTGGCATGGATGGACGACGCGCGACAACGCTGATGCGTATGCAGAGCTGTTAGGCAGCGAGATTCTGCCGGGGATTCATCGGGTCGCGGGATTCAAGGGAGGGTTGTTACTTCGGCGTGATGGGAAAGATGAAGTGGAGTTCGTCACGCTGACCATGTTCGATTCGATGGAGGCGGTGAAGGAGTTCGCAGGCGAGGACCACGAAGTGGCAGTGATCTCACCCGAGGCGGGGAAACTGTTGGCGCGGTTTGATGCGCGGTCCGCGCACTACGAGACGGTGTTGCGAATCGAATAAGTCGCCCGGATTTGCGCCAGTGTTAGGTGTGCGGGTGACTTTCTGAAAAGTCACTTGCAAAGTAAACGATCCGCTCGGTAATAGTTACTGGAGAACCAAGCGAAGACATCGAACTGCGAACTCACAATCAGGCCTCCACAGGCGAACACCCCCGTAAACGAACCCGATCCCCCTCTGAAAATCAAGCCCTGTATCGGTCCACACTCGTTCAGCATCAACATCGAACCAGTAGTCCATCGCCACCATGGTTGTTTGCGGAGACCCTCCTGACTTTTGGGCAGTCACCGGGGGAGCAATCGGCAAGGCAGATCCCGCAATCATGCGAACTATGAGCCAACTCCTCATGCATGATTCCAGTAGAGGTTCAGAACATGGCGATTGGTATCGGTGCGCGGCGAGTGAGAGCGCTCTGGTAGGGCACCGACTAGCTCAAGCGCAGCATCCGACCTTATTGCAAGCAAGCGCGGATCGTCATAAACTCGCGCCTGAATTTGAGATGCAACACGGGTCAGCGCAGTCGCCGGAGAAATTCCTGGGTAGCGTGGGTCTTGAGGGAAGCAACTGGGCCAAAGCAGGAGAACCAAAGAAGGCGAGAGAGGCACAGATTCCCGCGGATTCTCAGAGGGTATTTGCTCATCCGTGCAGAGCCTCCGCCGAGTTGGCGGGGGCTTTGTCGCCTTATCGCACGAGCCACTCGGTAGCGATGTGAATGCGCTCCAGCGCTTGGTTGTAGGTGACCGCAACCGTCGCCACTGTCGTGAGCGTAACGCACACGGCGTACAGCGGCGATAACGCCAGTGCAGGTTTCTGCTGCTGCCCGTTCCAGGCGATCAGGCGTTCGATTCTTGCATTCACCGATGCCAGGGGCGCATGTATTAAAGTTGTGGCATTGTCCGGAGCCGACGGAAACGGCGCCAGACGCGACAACTTGATAAGGGCGGCAGCCAGATCCAAAGCTTCGCTTGCGGTCGAAACCGCAGCGTCATCCGCCGCTATTTCCGTAGCCTGCAACCATGCGACTTCCAGGGCAGCCATGCCAGGAAACACGACAAAGCGCAGCAGCAGTTTCTTCAGATTGTCGCGCCGTCGCACGTGCGCCAATTCATGTCGCAGGGCGCTCCGCAATTCACTCGTGTTCAGAACAGCCTGTACCGCATCAGACATCAGGACCAGCGGTCGAAAGATGCCCGCGGCCGTCAGAGCGGGAGCGACACGGGAGATGCGTAGTACCGGCACTGAGCTTTCCCCCTTCACAAGGAGCCCATCCCCAACCCATGTCGCGATCGTCCTCGAAGCCGCCAACACAGCGGCGGTCGCGTCAAGAATTCCCATCAGGACCAGAATCAGTCCGCATAAGCCCAAAACCAGCGGGATCGCGCCGACGGGCTCACGAATAGCATGGGGCTCGAGAAGCATAAACGACGGCACCGTGAACGTGAATGTCACTGTAAGCGAGATCGCCAAGGGCAACATCCGTATGGCGAACAGTAGGTCGGCACAATGCCATGCGGGATATCGTTCACTGTGAAGCCAGACTCTGGCCCACAGGGTAGCTACAACAACCGACAGCCCGCTGTAGAGCAGGAAGAACATCGAGAACGAGACCGCGATTCCGCGCGCCGCAAACATCTACGCCTTCTCCTTACCGCGCAACTCGCGGCGTTTGCTCTCGACTGCGTGCTTTAGATCATCGAGCAGTTGCGCATCCCGCTCAGTCAGGATTTCCACAAAATAAGAGAGTGGCAATTCGGGCGCCGGGCTCGCATCCAACAATTGACGGAAGGCATCGCCTACTGCTTCCCGATGCAGTGCTTCGCGAGTCAGCCGCGGCGAGTAGCGGAAGGCCCTGCCCTCCGCCTGTCGCGTCAGCAGGTTCTTCTTGAATAACCGATCCAGCGTGGTCATCACCGTGGTATAGGCAAGATCTCCGTATCCGCTCTCCAACAGCTCGCGAACTGTAGAGCTGCCGCGCGACCACAAGGCTTCGAGCAAGCACTGCTCTAGCGGGCCGAGCTGCCTCGAAGAACTTCGAAATGGATGGAAGAACCGCTTCATCTGGAAACCGCCGGAAAATTCTACCTTAGTCTGAAGGCCCGCGCCACGAGCCCCCTTGCCGCCGCTTGCCGCCGGAGCTACCTAAACAAAAAATGGATCGAACCAGACGGGAGTAGAATCTTGGCTCAGTAAGGAAAGGCCCCTCATGATTCTCGGGATGACGTTATCGACATTCACTCTTGTTCATGTAGTGATCAGCTTAATCGGCATCGGCTCGGGACTCCTCGTGATGTACGGGCTCCTGATTGGGAAACGGCTCGATGGCGCGACGGCGATCTTTTTGGCGAGCACCATGGCCACGAGCGTGACCGGGTTCGGCTTCCCGTTCGATCACCTTTTGCCGTCGCATAAGGTCGGCATCCTATCGCTGTTGGTGTTGGCGGTTGCGATCATTGCGCGCTATGTCTTTCACTTGGCCGCCGCCTGGCGGGGGATCTACGTGGTCTGCGCTGTGGTTGCACTCTATCTCAACGTGTTCGTCCTAGTGGTTCAGTTATTCGAGAAGGTGCCGGCCCTGAGGGCAATGGCTCCGACGCAGAAAGAGCCGCCATTCCTGGTCGCACAAATTGTAGTTCTCGCGCTCTTCGTCGCGCTTACAATTATTGCAGCGAAGAGGTTCCGGATCGCACCGGTCAGCGCGGCTTAATCGAGGCTGTTTCTTGTTCACTCCAGGCAGCGACGCGCGCGCCGCGGATATCACCGCCAGTCGCTCTGCCGCGGCTTCACCTCCTCAAGCCTAACCTGAAGGAGATAATTTTATGCCCACGATCACGACAAAAGACGGTACACGGATTTATTACAAAGACTGGGGCAAGGGACAGCCAGTCCTATTCAGCCATGGCTGGCCACTCACCGCGGACGCATTTGAAGACCAGATGTTGTTTCTGGCTTCCCGCGGATATCGTTGCATCGCCCATGACCGTCGGGGCCACGGCCGATCGGATCAGCCATGGGATGGCAATGAAATGGATACCTATGCGGACGACCTCGCGCAACTGGTCGAAAAGCTCGACTTCAAAGACGCGATCCATGTAGGGCACTCGACCGGCGGCGGAGAAGTCGCCCGCTATATCGGTCGCCACGGCACAAAGCGTGTCGCCAAGGCCGTGCTCATCGGCGCGGTGCCGCCGCTGATGCTGAAGACGCCGGCCAATCCCGGCGGCTTACCGATGGATGCATTCGACCAGATTCGTACCGCCGTCCTCACCGATCGCGCGCAGTTTTTCAAAGACCTCAGCGCTCCGTTCTACGGAGTCAACAGGCCGGGCGCCAAGGTCTCGCAAGGCCTGCGGGATTCGTTCTGGCTTCAGGGAATGCTGGCTGGACACAAAGCCGTCTACGATTGCATCAAGGCATTCTCTGAGACGGACTTCACCGAAGATCTCAAGAAGTTCGACGTGCCGACGCTAATCCTCCACGGCGACGATGACCAGATCGTGCCGATCGGACCCTCAGCGCTTCTCTCATCAAAGATAGTCAAAGGAGCAACATTGAAAATCTATCCGGGCGCGCCGCACGGCTTGTGCTCGACGCTCAAGGACCAGGTCAACTCGGAGCTGCTTGGGTTCTTTAAGCGTAGCGAGCAAGTGGCGGCCTAAACAACATTGGGTGTCGGATGGTTTTGAGGTGCCCACTCTTGCAAAGAGCAAATAGCCCAAAGCTGGGCGCCTCACTCGAAATCGTGCCAGAAACTGCCCGTGCGAAGGCGCAATTGCGATCCACTTGGCTCATCGGACCCTGGCAGATCTCTAGACGGTGACCAGCGCCCGAGGTTCGATGGCGAGCCAAGCAACAATAATCCGAGGCACGCACATGAACGCGAGATTCTCAGACAAATCGGTGTTAGTCGCCGGAGGCACAGGCGGATTGGGACACGCGGTAAGCCTCGCTTTCCTGGAAGAAGGCGCTAAGGTCGCCGTTACCTACCGCAAGCAGAAAGAATTTGACGCCCTAAAGAACGCCGCCGGGGCCAACACTTCTTCACTCCAAGGACACAAGGTGGATGTCACCGATGAAGCTGCGGTGAAGCAGCTCGTCGAGAGAATTCTCGCCGAACAGCAGCGTCTGGACGTAGTCGTTAATACTGTGGGCGGCTATGTCGGCGGAGTGAAGTTATGGGAACTCGAGCCGAAGGTCTTCGATCAGATGCTGGCGCTGAATTTGCGGTCGGGCTACCTGATAGCACGCGCGGTGGTACCGTTCATGCTCAAACAAAGAGGTGGAGCGATCGTGAACATCGCCTCAAAAGCTGCCGTCGATCATGCCGCGGGCGCGGCTGCCTACGCCGCTTCAAAGGCTGCAGCCGTGGCCATGATCGATTCGCTAGCCGCGGACTTGAAGGGTACCGGCGTGCGCGCGAACTCGATCCTTCCCAGCATCATCGACACTGAAGTAAACCGGAGAGCAATGCCAAACGTTGACTTTGCTCAATGGCCCAAGCCTCAGGACATCGCGCGCGTAGTCCTATTCTTGTGCAGCGAAGATGCCAAGCTCATTCATGGTGCAGCGATGCCGGTCTATGGGGATACCTAAAGCATCGCGCAGCCGTAACCGCCTGGGCGTTGCCAGCATCGCATTCACTTAGAGACTTCCGAAATTGGAGACCATTATGTCGATTCGACCCGTTAGGCGGCTCGTTCAATCGAAGCCAACCCTCGAAGGTGCCGGCGTGCATCTGCGTCGCGCCTTCGGCTTCGGAAACACAAAGGACTTTGATCCCTTCCTTTTACTTGACGACTTCCGCAATGATGTTCCCGAGGATTATCTGGCGGGCTTTCCCTGGCATCCTCACCGCGGCATCGAGACCATCACCTACGTTTTGGCGGGAACCGTGGAACACGGCGACAGCATGGGGAACAGCGGCGCCATCGCAGCCGGCGACGTGCAGTGGATGACAGCAGGCAGTGGAATTATCCACCAGGAGATGCCGAAAGGCGATCCGGCTGGGCGCATGCATGGATTTCAATTGTGGGCGAATCTTCCGTCAGCACTCAAAATGACCGCACCGCGTTACCAGGAAGTGAAGGCATTGGATATCCCGCAGATCACGGACGATGATGGCACTCACGTGCGAGTCGTCTGCGGAAGTTTCTGGGGAAAGACTGGCCCGGTAGATGGAATCGCCGCCGAGCCGATTTATCTCGATGTTTCAGTCTCTCCGGGCAGGCGAAAGACACTTCCGGTGGAAACGACTCGACATGCATTCGCCTATGTTTTTGCGGGAAGCGGAAAGTTCTGCAACGCCTCGGGTCCGCTCGCAGTGCCAACGGAAGCGGTGAAGTGGGCGGACACCACGCCGCCCGTAGACGCAGATAACCGCTCGCTCGTCCTTTTCGATCAAGGCGACGAAGTCACGGTTCAAGCCGGAGACGATGGCATCCGCTTCCTGCTGGTTTCGGGAAAGCCGCTTGAGGAGCCAGTCGCATGGTACGGCCCGATCGTGATGAACACCCAAGAGCAACTACAGCAGGCATTCACGGAACTCCAGGAGGGAACTTTCCTGAAAAAGAAAGGGCGCGGGTAGAAGTTGGTCACTGGCAATGCTCAAGGTCATTCTCAATCCTTAGGACAGATGAGGCTCTGGGGCGTCCCATCGGCGCGATGGGTGCCTTCCTTGCAGGATACCCGGGAGGCTACATGCACCCTGCCGCAGTTCGGCGTCTCGTGCTGGGTCTTCAAGTTGGGGTGGGAAACGGGAATCGAACCCGCAACCGTCGGAGCCACAGTCCGGTGCTCTGCCAGTTGAGCTATTCCCACCGCCTCAGGTGATTATAGCAACTAAAGAGTTAAGGAAATACCCGTCTATAAGAAGAAGCACCGGCTCAAAATCAGGGCTGAATGCTGAATGCTCAGCGTTAAACGCGGAGCGCTCCTCTACCCTCGCCCCACGCCCACATACTCAAATCCCAAAGCCCGCAGACGCCCCGAGTCGAGCAGGTTCTTGGTGTCAACGATGATGGGCATCTTGAGTAGGTGCTTGATGCGGTCGAAGTCCAGGGCGCGAAACTCTGGCCAGCCTGTGCCAACGACCAATGCGTCTCCGCCCTCGGCAACCGCATACGCGGACTCGCAGTAGCGTATCGAGCCGTTCAGACGTATCTTCGCGTCGGGCATCGCCACGGGATCGTAAGCCCGCACACGCGCCCCTTTCGACACCAGCGACTCGGCTAGCCGGATCGATGACGATCCCGCCACCGAGTTCGTGTTGGGCTTAAAAGCTAGGCCTAAGATACCGACATCTTTGTTCTCCACGGAATTCAAGACGGTCGCGATTTTTTCCACCAGGCGGTCGGCCAGGGTGTGATTCACTTCACGCGCGGCCCCAAGCACCTTCAACGGGACGCCCTTGGATTGCGCCAGCTCTGCCAGCGAATCCATATCTGACTCAGCGAAAACGCCACCCATCCCGGCTCCGGGCTGAAGACAGCGCGGAGCAATCTTCTTGTCCAGTCCCAGCGCGAGCGCAAGATTAACTGCGTCGGCGTTCACCTTCTCACACAACGCAGCTACCTCGTTAATGAAAGAAATCTTGGTCGCCACGAATGCGGTTGCGGCTTCTCGAACTAACTCCGCGGTCGACTGGTTGGTCACGATGACGGGCACGCCGCGCATCACCAGCGGGTGGAATATCTGCTTCAACACCTGCACAGCTTCGTTAGAACTCGATCCCAGAATCAACCGGTCAGGCCAGTTAAAGTCCTCCACTGCACAACCGTCCGTGAAGAACATGGGTTGGGAAACAATCGTGCCCTTTAGCCTAGCGGCTTTCAGACTGGCTTCCAGCGCCGCAGCCGTGCCGACCGCCACGGGCGTCACAATGGTCAAGATCGGGGGCTTGGCAGCGAGCTTCGCGATGCGCATGACAACATCCGAAAGATTCTCCGCATTGTCTTCTGCCAGGAAAATGACTTGCGTCTTGCGCGCGAACGACTCGATGTCAGTGGAGTAAATCAGGCGCCCGGCTCGTACGTTGCGTCGAATGATTTCCTTTAAGTTTTTCTCGAAGAATGGAATATTGCCTTGGGCCATCTCGACCATGCGCGACCGGTCGGGATGACAGCAGGAGACAGGAGTACCAAAATCCGCGAGGCAGGCTGAAATTACCGTTCCTAGGTAGCCCGAACCGTAGACCCCAGTCTGCATGCGTTCCCCCCGGTCGCCCGAAACCCCGCGCAGGAAAGGGAACCTGACGGATACGGGATTTCTGCTCACTCTTTATTTACAACCGAGGATTGGGGCTCGCAATGTACGGGAGGGATGTGTACTGAAGGCCAAGGTGCGCGTGCTGATGGCCATGCACTCTTGCTCCGGGCTCCGCAACCGGCGAAGCCGACGGAGCAAAATCACCGCCGTTACAAACCGATGATTCTGCAAGGCCTTATCGGGACACCAAACTACGCCCCAGCAAGACTGGGGCCAAGTCTAGCCAGCAGTTCAGATCGTCCTCGCGGACAAATGTCAGTCGTTCCAGCATAAGGCGCTGGCTTCCTGTATAGGCCTGCCAGCGCGAGCGGGCAATCTCAAGGGCATCTTCCGCCGCCTGCCCACCAGCCATTTTCACAATCGTGACATGTGGCATGTAAGACCACTCCTCAGTGAACATCAACGATTGCGTATTCAACTGATCGTGCAGTTCGTGCAGGCGCGATGCCCCCTGAGTCACGCGGATGTAGACCGTGGGGGTGGCGGGGATAAATGTTTCCACGTTACCCAGAGTCACTTCGAAGGGTTCGGCTTGTCCGCAGATACGCTCAAGCATCTGCAGCGCCGCGCTTTCCGTCCCTTGCAGCGGTCGAGGAGGCAGGATCGTGAGATGAGCGGAGAGATGGGGTAGGTCGGGATGCAGCTCCCGCCGGAGGTTCTCAATGAACTCTCCCACCGGGCTTTTCACGTAGGCGACCAGCGCGTAACGCGGGTTCTGCATATTCGGATAAAAATTATAGCGCGCCTGCGCCGCTCGTGTGCGTAACTAGCGAGCCCAGTCCTCCGGCGTGTGGAGTTCCGTGTATCAGGGGGCGGTGGCCTTTACTTCGCCATAGGGGCCTGTCGCGGATGTGGCGTCAGGACCGTCAATTCGCCGACTTGCTCCCTCTTCACCGTGCCACGGAGGTGGGCGGCATGATCCGTCATCCAAAGCTCGGGAATGATTTCTCCAACCAGTTGTCCGTGGCAGAACAGTCGCACCACCGAACTCTCAGAAACCACAATGCCTACAGCATTGGTCACAGCACTCATGTTTGCGGCGGCAATGTGACGGCTGCCCAGTCCAAGAGGCACGTCCACTTGTTCGGCCACGGCGTCAAAGTAGCGACACGCGGAAAGGACAATTCCGTCGTGACTCACCACGAAACCACCATCCAGTTGCGCCAATTCCTTAATAGTTCCACGGAGATTGAGATTGGTAACGTGGCGCGAAGACTCAGGGTGTCCCAACAAGGGATCCAAAATCAGCGGTCTGGATCTGGCCAGAACGGCATTCTCATCTCCCAGGGTGAACAGCGTGCCGATGCGTCTTCCTTCTCGACCCTCCCGAGCAATTTCGACCGCGAGCCCAATCAGTGGCTCAAGAACCTCGGGATCGTATTCTGTTACTTCGCAGAGAATACTGTCAAACATCCATCGCGCTCCTCGCGTCTTGGATAAAGATGCTTCCGGTGTCCTTGGAGATTCAGCAGGTGTGCGCCAGGTGTGAAACAACCGTCTGTCGCAGATGCCTTACTTAGGTCCATTTGGCTGGAATTGGGAATGCTGACCCAAATGTGAGCCCTATTTAGCCAACTTGCTTTTTCCCCAATCATCGGCCACTGTTGGATTGGAGAGGTCATCGCTGACGGCTTTTGGAGGTTTGTCAGCCTGGGCTACCAGGAAACTTACTTGCCACATCTCCATTTCGGAGAGCGACTTGCCGAAGCCCGGCATGCCAGTCAGGCGAATCCCGTGCGCGACTTTCCAGTAACTCTCCCCCGGCTCGTCGTCGGTCACGCCCTTACCCTCGAGCAGCTTCGGAGGACGCGGATACAAACCGGTGGCAATCGCAGTTTGGTGCTGCCTGGGCATTCCGTGGCATACCGCGCAATGCTCGCGGTAGATCCTTGCCCCGGCGGTCAGATTCGGCTCGTCGCCTTGGATGGGCGCGTTCATCGGCATCTCTTTTCGGATCCGTGCGTTCAGGGCTTTGTGGGCCAGCGTTTTCTCGAAGGGCATCGCGGCTTCAGCGGTAGCCACCGGCGCGCCGCCGGTCGCGAAGTAGAAACAAAATGCCAGAGGGAAGGTAATAATACCGACAACGAGTCCGGCAACGAACCGCGTCATCTGTGCTCTCCGTGAAATGTCAAACTGTCAAACACACTCACCAAACTGTAGTGGGCTATTCTGAAATTACAATGAAAATCACCCACGAAGAATAGCAGGGTGCCAAAGCTGACGGGACTGAGATAGGCCCGGTCTGGGGACTGCCGGGCGGCTTGCGGATGGTGGTCCAGTTCGGAGTCTACAGCTTTTAGAGCCCCGTATTGGTGGTGGCATGGTTGCAGCGCTGGGCGGGTGTTGTTCTTCGGCGTTCAAGCTCGCGCTTTATCGATCAT
>WNFD01005386.1_pt1 | contig 12801 bp, 17 predicted proteins | sample 5400491 | NCBI WGS metagenome assembly WNFD01 (sample SAMN13153343, study PRJNA577476) | soil metagenome | isolation source: 120 cm saprolite under Douglas fir tree site 2 hole 2 replicate 2 | place: USA:California | collected 2015-04-18 | reverse complement strand
CAGGCCACGCTCGATGGTGCTGCGCGCCAGCCCCGTGATGCTCGATACGGCCGCGAGACCACCCCATCCCGCGGCGCGCACCTCGCTCGCGGCGAACAGCCGCCGACCGCGCTCGTCCCGCTTCGAGCCGTCCGCTTCCCATCGTTGCCGAATCGCCTGCCTGTCGATCATGCTAACGCTGGTAACTCGCAGCGCGCCAAACGGCGATCACTCTCCACCGAGTCACACTGTCGCGGGGAGCCGGCCATTCCGATTCACTTATCCTTGCGGCTGTCCTAAGCCCGCGACCATCGCGGCCTTGATGGCGATCTTTGAGCGCCGCAACGACCGGCCCGCAGCCTTGGCCCGCAGCGCAGCGGAGGATGGCGGGCTGAGCGATCTTGTTGCCTCGCGAGGAATGCCGCCGCTTGGCGGCAGGGGAAGAAGATCGCGAATGAGCCATTGCGGGTAAAGGTCGGCGAGCGCAGCGAGCGTATTGTGGCGCGTGATCCGCCAGCAAAAGGCCGCTATGGCGTAGGCGGAAGCAGCCCCACAGGAGAGCATCGACTCAAAGGCACTCCGCCACCGCGGCGATGGTGGAGACGTCACAGGCAGCATTCCGCTCTCCGGCGCAATTGCGCGCCATCAGGTCACTCGCCCGTAAGAACGCGAAGAGCCAGTCCTACGCGCTGGCAGCAACATCGAGACTGCGGCACGGGCAGGACAAATGACGCCGCTGAACGAGGTGCGCCAACCCAGTCCAGACAGCCCAGATATTCTGTGGACAGACGGCCTTGTCGTAACGCCAAGCGCTCGGACCGTCGCAGAACGCCGCATGCTTCAGCCTCCACTCAAGCGGAGGAGACATCATGTCGAAGCGGAAACGGAAACAAAAGCAAGGCAAGAGCGTGGAGGGACGGCTACGCATCGTCTCTCTTCACATTGACGGATTTAGGAGCTGGCTTCAACGAATCGGCTATCAACCCACGACGATCGTAGAGGTGGTGCGTCTCCTCGCGTGCTGGGCGGATTGGCTGCAAGCGTCGGGATTTACTCTGGACAACATAATAGCCGGGTTCGATGCATCTGCCGCGGTGTTTAAAGGCAGTAAGACGATCAGGGCTCCCCATGGAGCGGGCGCCTTGTTTATCCGATATCTCCGGGAACAAGGAGCGTTGCCGCCGCCTTTAGTGCCGGCATCTCCCACGAAAATATGGCCTATACTCGGAGCATTCCGGACGTGGATGCGAGGCCAGCGGGGCGTCACCGACTCAACGCTCGACACCTATCAGACCAGTCTTGTCGATCTTCTCAAGATTCTCGGCGACGATCCAAAAGCCTTCACTGCCCAAGCAGTACGAGCTTTTGTTCTTGAGCGGGCCAAGCCGCACAGCCGCGGCCGGGCCAAGACGATCGCAACCTCGACACGCGCGTTCCTTCGATACCTGGTCGCGACCGGACAATGCCCCGCCGGACGAGACTATGCCGTTCCACGCTTCGCCAACTGGCAGTTGACATCGGTTCCGAGATTCCTTGTTGCCGAGGATGTCGCACGGGTCGTTGCCGCATGCGAGGGTGAAAGCCGCTTACGCGACCGGGCGATCGTTTTGCTGCTCGCCCGCCTTGGCTTGAGGGCGAGCGAGGCCGCCAATCTCGAGCTTACCCATATCGACTGGAAGAATGGGCGGATCGCCATTGCCGGCAAATCCAGGCGCGAGGAGTGGCTTCCGCTAACGCAGGAGGTGGGCGACGCGATCATCGCTTATATTGAACAGGCGCGACCACGGTTGCCGACGTCCCGATTGTTCTCCTCCGACCTCGCGCCGATCCGGCCGCTCACCCGAGTTGCCGTGAGATGCATCGTGCGCCGCGCATTATTGAGAGCGGGAATCAAGAGCGCCCATCGGGGCGCCCACGTGCTCCGCCACTCGGCGGCTACCGCTATGCTGCGGCAAGGCATCAGTTTGAGCGGTGTCGGTGCGGTTTTGCGTCATCGGTCACCGGCAATGACCCAGCATTACGCCAAGGTCGACTTCGGTCTCCTGTCAGAGATCGCCCAACCATAGGCAGGGAGGCTGCCATGCTGACCGATGATGTCGAGCGTTACATCGCGCTTCGCCAGACACTTGGCTTCCAACTGAGGAAACCGGCGCGGCACCTCCGGGTCTACGCTCGAGTGGCTACAGAAAAGGGCGAGACCCTCATCCGCGCAGCAACCGTGATTGAGTGGGCGGCGGCCGCACCAACGCTGGACGCTCGAAATCGCCGGATCGGCGACGTGGCGCGGTTTGCCCGCTTCCTGCGCGCGGAGGATTCCAGGCACGAGATGCCACCCACGGGCCTCTTTGCCACGCCGAAACTGCGGCCTGCGCCATATATCTATGCGCCGGATGAACTGGCCCGACTCCTAAAAGCTGCAGGGCAACTCCGGTTGCTAAAACCTAATCCACTGCGGCGACAGATCTATGTGATGCTGTTCGGGCTCATTGCCGCGACCGGACTGCGGGTATCCGAAGGACTCAATCTGAGACTTGGCGATGTGCTGCCAGGCGGGGTTTTGCATATCCGCGAAACCAAGTTCTATAAGAGCCGCCTTGTACCGTTGCATACGACCGTCGTGGAGGTTCTCGACCGCTATCTCGATATACGTCGCCGCTTTGCGGGATCGGATGATCACCTGTTCCTATCAATGGAGGGAAGTGCGCTTGCCTATTCGACGGTAAGGTGCGCCTTCCTTCGCATTTTGCAGATCGCCGACATCGCGCCGGCCCGCGCACGCCGCCCCCGCATCCACGATCTGCGTCACAGCTTTGCGACGCGCGTTCTGGAGCAATGCGGGACAAAGCGCGAAGAGGTTGCGCGTCACTTTGTTGCGTTGTCGACCTATCTCGGTCACGCCGATATCGCGCACACCTACTGGTATCTTGAAGCGACGCCGGAAATGATGACCGACATCGCTGGTGCAGCCGAAGCACTGGTTACGGAGGCGGCTCAATGACCTTCCTTGCCCCTCTGATTACTCGCTTTTTGCGCGACCACATGCCCCGCCAACGCGGGTACAGCCCGCATAGCTGCGAAACCTATGCCCATGGCTTCCGGCTCTTGTTCACCTATGCCGCCGGGCGGTTGCGGACAAAGCCTTCACAGCTTCATATCGAGCAGTTGGACGCCGCCTTGATCATGGACTTCCTTGGTCATATCGAGCGGGAGCGCGGCAATGGAGCCACGACCCGGAATCTGCGTCTTGCCGCGATCAAGACGTTCATGCGCTACGTTGAATACCAGGTGCCATCCGCTTTGGAGCAGATCGGTCAAATCCACGCCATTCCGACCAAGTCACGATCAGAAGCTCATCCGTCATTTGGTCATGGAGGAGGTGCGCGCAATCCTGAATGCGCCGGACCTCACGAGGCGGCTAGGGATACGCGATCGAGCGATGATGCACCTGTGCTTTGCCGCTGGGCTGCGCGTCTCGGAATTGGTAGAGGCCATGGCCGCGAATTTGTCTCTGCAGCGGACGCCAAGCCTTCTGGTCAAGGGCAAGGGTCGGAAGGAGCGATGCCTTCCGCTTTGGAAGGAAACCGCCGCCGATTTACGTGCCTGGCTCACGGTACGAGGTGATGTTCGGGTGCCCGAGCTCTTCGTCAATGCCGAGGGAGCGCCGATGACGCGAGCCGGCTTCGAGTATGTGTTGGAAAAGCACGCTCGGGCGGCGGCCGAGACCTGTCCGTCCTTGCGCGACCGTTCGATCTCACCGCATCAGCTGCGACACAGTTGCGCGGTAATCATGTTGCAGGCCACTCACGACATCCGGAAGGTTGCCTTGTGGCTCGGTCACGCCGATATCCGTACCACCGAGGTCTACCTCCGCATGGACCCCTCCGAAAAACTGGAGGCGGTTGAGGCGGTCGTTCCGCCGGAACTGCGGCGCGGACGGTTCAGAGCGCCGGATGCGTTGATCACCTCTCTGTTAGCGGACACATCGCCGCCGCCGGCGTGAAAAGCCGAGCTTCACCGAGTGGTCGCGGTCTGTCGAGGTCCTCTCGGTGCAGCCCCTTCTCGCGTGCATTGCCCGCCCAGTTCCGGCACTTGTCGTTCGGTCGAAAACCGGTGAGCGGATGTCTTGGGTGGTGCGTGATGGTTGACGATGCGGCGGCGCCATCATCGCCGTGGTGGTGGTACACTGGGCCGGCATCTCCTTTGCTGTGCGCACCTGCGAACCAGCGCGGGCCTTTTTGCTGGCGGATCACGCCCCAGGATACGGTCGCTTCGCTTCCCGGCCTGATCCCCGCAACGGCTTGCAGCAACTTCTTTCCCCGCTGCTGCGCAGCTTCCTCGCGCGACAAACAAGTTGCCTTCAGCCGTCCTGCGCTTCGCTGCGGGCCTTACGGCTGCGGGTCGGCCGTCCCGGGGCTTCGGATCGCCATCAAGGCCGCGATGGACGCAGGCTTGAAACAGCAAATGGAGATTATCATGGCCCAGATCGGTACCTTCACCCGCGGCGAAGACGGCGTGTTCGCCGGCACCATCAAGACGCTCTCGCTCAACATCAAGGCACGCCTCGTTCCCGCCGACGCGTCGTCCAACGACAAGGCCCCGGACCTGCGGGTGCTGGTGGGCAACGTCGAGATAGGGGCCGCGTGGCGCCGCACCTCGAAGGAGAACACCGAGTACCACTCGGTCAAGCTCGACGATCCGTCCTTCCCGGCGCCGATCTACGCCAACCTCTTCAAGGGCGAGACTGACTACACCCTCGTCTGGTCGCGCTGACCGACCGCCGCCGCGACGGCTCGCCCGTCGAGCCGCCGCGGCTCTTCCCTCGGGATTATGTGGAGCGCGGCGAGCCCGAAACCCGCAGAAGATATGCACTCAGACGACATGACTCCGCATAACGCCACGCTCTGCATAATCAGCACGACCCACGTAGACCCGGTGGCTCGGAGCGTTGTCGCTGGTCCGGTCTGTCTCGGGGACGATGCGGACGCCCTTGGTCTGGAGGCTCAGGGTGACGATCTCGCCCTGGAGTTCCTGGCCGGATTTCTTGAAAGAGCCGATGTTAGCCATATCACTTCTCCTTGCCGTTTTCGAGCTCCGCGACCACCGCGGCCTCGATGGCGATCTGAAAGCCGAAGGCGATCGACGCCGCACCCACTCGGGCCGCAGCGCAGCGGAGGATGGCGGCGGTGAGACTTTCTTGCCTCGCGAGGAATGGGCAAAGCCCAGGGGAAGAAAGTCTCACCGCCGCCATTGCGGTTCAGGCGATCGAGGCGCAGCCGGCCTTCGGCCAGATCAAGCCAATGAGAGGCCAGGTGCTCGCGTGCGCTGAACAGCATTTGGAGACGTGCCAGCTAGCGATCGGCCCACACAAGAGATCCTGCGTTCCAGGCGAAGGAAGAGAAAACCTGGCGCGCGGAAAGGCGGCCCCTCGTCGTCGAAATAGACCGGACCCCACGCGTGGGCGGGTCACCGCTGGGTCAAAGTCTCCCGTGGAGATCACCCATCTCCAGCGAAGCGCGCGAGGGGCCACGAGGTCCCCTCCATGCTGAAGAACGGTTACCGCGCCGATCCCAAACGAACAGACGATGGAGCCTCGGAGTCACCTGCTCGTGGCCGTCGCCCCCATGGGCGGCTGAGGTGGGACCGGCGCAACACCACTTCTCGGAGTGGGGTTCCTCACTATCGACATGCGCGCCCAGGCGGTACCACCGACGGTGATGGCACCGACGACGGCAAACGCCTCGCGCCACCATTCAGAGGGAACACCGATATGGGCAAACGCGAGAGTCGCATCATAGCCGGCACGTGCCGTGGGAAGCGCAAATAGCAGCCCAATGACAAGGCGGACAATGGCAGAGCGCGCAACGGAGAAAGCGTATTGCCCGGCCGCAAATGTGAGACTAGCGGAGACAAAACCGATGACGATGGCGCCGAACGGACCTAAGGTAAGAGCGATGAATGTCGCTGAGTGCCGATAGATGAAACATCGGCCCGTGCTTGGTCGCGCAACGAGGGCTCAGGTGGGGTTGCTACCCTCTCAAAGACTCGCAACGCCCCCGACAAAGCGCGCGATCCAAGATCGACGACATATAGCGGCCACCGGCTGCAATCTCGTGAGAACGAAAGCGAAAGAATAGTAGAACATGCGTGCACAGAATTTGCACACGACCCTCCCCTCACTATTTGACTTTAAAAACTCTCCACCCAATCCATCATAGGGGTCACCGAAATCGACAGAGCACAAGAACCTCGCGCGTTCCGCGCGCCGCACCGGCGACGCGTCGTCCGAGATCATCTACTCAGTCGGACTGAAACTCGGCCGCTATGAAGTGGGAGACCTTGGGCTCGCCTACTGCGCCGAACTCTCGGACGGCCTTCTGAACGACCCTATCCGCGTTCGTCACGCGCTGATGTTGCCGGAGATGTTCAAGCCAGGACGCACAAACCCGCAGATTTGCCGGTTCTGCAGCCAACCCGTCTCAAGTTGGTGATCAATCTGAAGACCGCGGCAGCGCTCGGTCTCACCGTACCGGCACAGGCCAGCGTGTTGTGTCCGTCGATGTTCATCGCGAAAGCGGATCCAACCCGCACACATCATCGCATGGTCACTCTGGCGTAGAGCTCACCAAGCAGTCGCTCAGCGCGCCCACTTCAAAAAACGGCAACTGTAATGCTAGGCGATACTCGCTTTCACCCTTTACCCGCAGCGGCTCCCTGCTGGTCGCCAAAATGGCGACATCCTTTGCTGCGCTGAGAAGCGCCGTCGCTAAGCTCGCCACCTCGTCGATGATATGCTCGCAATTATCGAGCAACAAGAGCATCCGTGTGTCTCTGAGGGCGGCGACCAAGCCCCGAATCGCATCTTCGCTATGGATTTGAAGGCCGAGCGCGGTCCCGACCGCGCTCGGCACAAGGTGAGCATCTCGGAGAGATGCCAAATCGACCAGCCAGACGCCATGTTCGTATTCGGCAACCATTCGCTCGGCGACGGTGAGGGCGACCGTCGTTTTGCCGATACCTCTCCTGGCCCGATCACCGTCACCAGGCGCTGCCGCGACAGTCGCGAGATAAGTGTCTCTACGGCTTGCTCGCGACCAATTATCCGCGTCACCGCAAGCGGCAAGTTGTGCTTCGCGATCGAGAGCGTCGCAGGCTGCCGGGTCAGCGATGGCGCCTCGATGCGTATCGGCGCGACGAAATTGTAGCCCCGACCGACAACGGTGACGATGTAACGATTGCCGCCTTGACCGTCGCCGAGCGCTCGGCGCAAGGCACTGACCTGAATCTTTAGGTTGGCCTCTTCGACGAAGGTTTGCGGCCAGACGCGAGCTATCAATTCTTCCTTGCCGACCACCTCGCCAGCGCGCTCGATCAGAAAGACGAGAATGTCGAAGGCGCGGCCGCCGAGCCGCAGCGGCCTGTCGCCCTCAAGCAGAAGCCGCTCCTCCGCAAGGAGCAAGAACGGGCCAAACGAGATTGCGCGTCCGTTCATCGAAGCAGGCCCTGGTTTTGACTCCCTTTTTTACCCAATTTTACTTGACTGAGTCCAAAACAGTTAGGAAACGCGCGAACCCCGCGGCAGCCAAGGGTTCATTCGGCGCCGATCAGCGCTCATTGCTGGAGCCCCGAGCCGACCCATTTTCGCGGCCTTGGTTGCTGTAAAAGCTGGGGATTTTGCCGTGTGCGCCCTACCCGTCGTCGTTTGGATTTCGCGGCGCGACGCTCCCGGACATTGCTCGACGCATTGCTGGGTTGTCTCGGCTCTGAGGCTTCGGCCCCGAGCGCAAGCCTCTCCGGGTACCGAACATCCGCGTGGGATGAACCCTCCCCACCCGCGGAGGCTACGCCAATTTACCGTGTAAAACGGAGATTAACTGGTCGGGGTAGACCGGCAGTGATCAAATGATCAAGCCATGAGCGGATGCTTAGTCATAAACGAACGCAGCCGCTCGCCGGGAGTTTCACGTCAAACGGGCAAGGAGACGATCCTTTATTTGAGCGAGGCTAGGCATGCCGTCCGATCAACTTCGTTCGACCAGGGCGATCAAGATTCGGTTCGAGCCCTTCGAATTGAACCTCTTCGAGCGCTCCCTCAAGAAGGCACGCGACGCCGTTCCGCTCGGCGGACGGGCCTTTGACCTTCTTTTGGCTCTCATCGAACGGTCTGGCGAGACCGTTGGCAAGGACGAACTGATCGCGCAAGTGTGGCCCGATGTCACTGTCGAGGAGGGCAGTCTGCGCGTCCATATGTCAGCGCTGCGCAAAGCACTGGGCGACGGGAAAATGGGCGGCCAGAGATACATAGAAAATGTTCTGGGTCGGGGTTACCGCTTTGTCGCACCAGTCATGCGCCAAGCCCAAGAGAACGGAACGCCCGACACATTTGCCCGGCGATCTAACCTGCCAGCCGCACTGGGGCGTATGATTGACCGGGACAAGGAGGTTCTGGAGATCCAAGCGCTGCTACGAACGGAGCGGCTGATAACTATCCTTGGCACGGGTGGCATTGGCAAGACTACGGTCGCGCTGGCGGTCGGGCACGCTGCGTTCGCCGATTTCTCCGAGGCGGTCTACTTTGTCGATCTATCAACTGTGAGAGATCCAGAACAGCTTTTTGGAGCTGTTGCATCTGCGTTGGGACTCGCTGAGCAGCATGCGAAACTGGAAGACACACTGCATAATGTGTTAGGCCGTCGAAAGGGCCTCATCATCCTCGACAATTGCGAGCACCTCATCGACGAAACATCGGCGTTGGCCGGCTGCATTTTACGACGGTGTCCTGAAATCGAAATCTTGGCAACAAGCCGACAGGCTCTGCAGATCATAGGTGAACGCGTATTTCGCCTTCCACCTTTGGCCTGTCCACCTGAGCAACCCATGCTGACGGCGGCTCAACTCCTCGCATACCCAGCCGTTCAGCTGTTCGTGGAACGAGCCAGTGCGCGTGGAACTGATTTCAAGCTTAGCGACGATGACGCGTCGGCTATAACTGAGATTTGCCGCAAGCTTGATGGAGTGCCGCTTGCAATCGAGCTTGCCGCGACGAGGGCGGCTATGTTTGGCCTTAGGGACACTGCGGCAAGACTCGGTTCCCGATTTGACTTGCTCAGGTTCGGTCGGCGCACGGCACACCCACGACATCGGACGCTCAGGGCCACCCTGGATTGGAGCCACGATCATCACTCAGAGGTCGAACGGCTGGTGTTGCGTCGTGTGGCGATTTTCATGGGATCGTTCACGCTGGATACCGCGGTCGCGGTAGTAGAAGAAGGGATGAGCCAGAACGATGTAGCCGAAGCCCTCGAAAGTCTTGTCGACAAATCCATGGTCGAAGCTGGAGTCGACCCTCATGAAACATCCTATAGGCTCCTCGATACGATCCGCACCTATGCCTTAGAGAAGCTGCTCCATAGGGGAGAGCACGACGCGATCGCCGCTCAGGACGCGTCGGGCACCGCGTGGCTGTCGTACAACGATCCTGCATTTCTTGCGCGCCGCCACGGGGTGGAGGGTGCGGAGAACATGACAATCAACGCTATGGCCGCCGCATTGGAAGCGATTGCAGGCAAAGCAACGGCGACATCGTGAGCAAAGCTCTGCCCGCCCATTCAACGCCGTAACTTGGAGCACCCAATGACGACGACCATCATCCGCGCGGGGGATAACTGCATTCCCAGTCTGCCTGCAAAAGGCCACGGCGCCCCCGGCTACGCTTTGAGGAGATTTGTCATGCCATCGGATCAACACGTTTTACGGCTGGAGGAAGGGGTGCGCGACGCCACCGATCAAGTGCCATCGCAAATCTCGGTAGAATCTGCGCATACGCGCAATGCGCAAGCCCACGCGATGATCGATGCGATCACGGCGATGGTCACCAATGCACAGGCCGGGTTAAACTGGCTGCGCGCTCGACCGCTGAATCTGGAAGAAGTTGAGCAGGCGCTCAACAACATCGCCAATGACGGCAAGCGAGCGTGCAAACTCGTCGCTCAACTTCGAGCCGCTATGAAGGTGCCCACACAGCAAGGAGTTCCTGATTCTTGAGCCGATAGTTCCGAGGTGCCGGAGCGACGTCGCCTTTTGGCCCTTGGCTGGCCTTCGCGTTCCTGCCAACGACCGCTTGGTGCCAGCTTCTGACTCATGCAACGCAGCAAACACCGTGCACGGGTTGCAGGTGCACCAGGTCCGCCCGCTGTCTTGAGCAGATCTCGCCTGCGAGCGCTGTTCGGCTTACGGGCGCGATTGCGATATTGGCCCGGCGTGATGCCCGTCGACCGCCGGAATGAACGGACAAAATTCGACTCTGAGGAAAACCCACAGTCATTGGCTACGTCGGCAATCGACTTCCCTGCGATCAGAAGCGATTTAGAGAGCTCAAGCCGCAATCGGCCGATGAAGCGGCTAGGCGATTGCGCTGTTGCGATTTTGAACATGCGCGAAAAATGGAGCCGGCTCAAGGATGCCGCGGCGGCGAGCTCCTCTACCGTGATCTCTTTGGTCAGATTTTGCATGAATATAGTCGACAGTGCAGTGCGTTGCATGCGCCGTGCGTCGACATCTGATGCAATCGCGGCGCGAGCAAGCTCGGGCGTGACGTCTTGGGCGATACTGGCGAGACCCAGAACATTGATCTGCAACATCTCTCCGGCGCGCCGCGCTACCTCGAGATCTTCACGGCTGTAGTTCCGAAGACCGAGGTCCAGATTCTTCCGAGAGGTGGACCGCTTGACGACGTCTGCGTGACGTTCGAGTTGATTGCGAATTGCCGTTCGAATGAAATCGGTGCGGTTCGAGTAGAACCCTTCCTGCACCATTAGATCGACGTGACCAAGATCCACAAAACCGAGATTGATCGTGATCTTTTCGGTGTCAGCGGGCTTTGGTCGAAGTTCGTGGACATTTTCGGCCATGGTTCGTTTTCCATCCTGATACCATCCATTCGGATGGCTTATGGATGCTCCAAAGGACTTGTCAATGGTCGGAAAGCCAGCCGGCCCATAAGAGCGCATAGTCCACATTATGCCGCCTGAGCAGAATATCGTTTTGCGCGCCAGTCTCAGCTAGGCTTATGTGCAGCGCGGTTAGCACTCGTTAGTTGTGACTGCTAAGCCAAAAAAATCTCAAAATACAGAGGAGGACTGCATGAAATTCCGTCCGCTTCACGACCACGTTGTGGTCAAGCGCATCGACGCCGAGGAAAAGACGGCAGGCGGCATCATCATTCCGGACAGCGCCAAGGAGAAACCCTCGCAGGGTGAAATCACGGCCGTTGGCCCAGGCGGCCGCGACGAAGCCGGTAAGCTGATTCCTATCGATCTCAAAGTTGGCGACCGCGTGCTGTTCGGTAAGTGGTCAGGTACTGAGGTCAAGCTCGATGGTCAGGAACTCCTGATCATGAAGGAAAGCGACATTATGGGCGTTCTCACCGATCTGCCCGCCGCCAAGAAGAAAGCCGCGTAAGCGCCAGTCGGTTTTCCTTATCCTGAGGAGTCGGCGCAGCCGGCGTCTCGAAGGATGAGGCCCGCAAGTTCAAATCTCGTCCCTAAAGATCTCGCCCAGTCGCGCGACGATAGGGATCTGACCAGTTGAAAACGGAGATCATTATGTCGGCCAAAGAAGTCAAATTCGGCGTCGATGCCCGCGACAAGATGTTGCGCGGTGTCGACATCCTCAACAACGCGGTCAAGGTCACGCTCGGCCCGAAGGGCCGCAACGTCGTGGTAGACAAGTCGTTCGGCGCACCCCGCATCACCAAGGACGGCGTCACCGTCGCCAAGGAAATCGAGCTTGACGACAAGTTCGAGAACATGGGCGCCCAGATGGTGCGCGAAGTCGCCTCCAAGGCGGCGGATGCTGCCGGCGACGGCACCACCACCGCGACCGTGCTGGCCGCAGCGATTGTCCGGGAAGGCGCCAAGTCGGTCGCTGCCGGCATGAACCCGATGGATCTGAAGCGCGGTATCGACATGGCGGTGGAAGCCGTGGTCGCCGACCTCGTCAAGAACTCCAAGAAGGTCACCTCGAATGAGGAAATCGCCCAGGTCGGCACCATCTCCGCCAATGGCGACGCCGAGATCGGCAAGTTCCTCGCCGACGCGATGAAGAAGGTCGGCAACGTCATCACGGTTGAAGAAGCCAAGTCGCTGGAGACCGAACTCGAGGTGGTCGAAGGCATGCAGTTCGACCGCGGTTACATCTCGCCCTACTTCGTCACCAACGCCGACAAGATGCGCGTTGAAATGGAGGATGCCTACGTCCTGATCAACGAAAAGAAGCTCTCCAACCTGAACGAACTGCTTCCGCTGCTGGAAGCCGTGGTGCAGAGCGGCAAGCCGCTTGTCATCGTCGCGGAAGACGTCGAAGGCGAAGCTCTCGCCACCCTCGTCGTCAACCGTCTGCGTGGCGGCCTCAAGGTTGCCGCCGTCAAGGCTCCGGGCTTCGGCGATCGCCGCAAGGCGATGCTGCAGGACATCGCGGTGCTGACCGGCGGTCAGGCGATCTCGGAAGATCTCGGCATCAAGATGGAGAACGTCACGCTCGCCATGCTCGGTCGCGCCAAGAAGGTGATGATCGACAAGGAGAACACCACCATCGTCAACGGCGCCGGCAAGAAGGCTGACATCGAAGCGCGCGTCAATCAGATCAAGGCGCAGATCGAGGAAACCACCTCGGACTACGACCGTGAGAAGCTGCAGGAGCGTCTGGCCAAGCTCGCGGGCGGCGTCGCGGTGATTCGCGTCGGCGGCGCGACCGAAACCGAAGTCAAGGAGCGCAAGGATCGCGTTGATGACGCGATGCATGCGACCCGTGCGGCAGTCGAGGAAG
>WNFD01005384.1_pt1 | contig 12803 bp, 11 predicted proteins | sample 5400491 | NCBI WGS metagenome assembly WNFD01 (sample SAMN13153343, study PRJNA577476) | soil metagenome | isolation source: 120 cm saprolite under Douglas fir tree site 2 hole 2 replicate 2 | place: USA:California | collected 2015-04-18 | reverse complement strand
TCGTTATTGGCGGCATCGGAACGATGGAAGGGCCGATCATCGGCGCGATCATCTTTTACCTCATGCAGCGCTATTTCGCCGACTTCGGCGCATCGTACCTTGTTCTCCTAGGCGCGCTCGGCATCCTCGTCATGTTGTTCGCACCACGAGGCATCTGGGGGCTTGTTTCCGAACGCCATGGCTTGACGCTCTTTCCCACGCGTCGTCGGCTCGTCATCCACGCTCAGGAGGGCAAGCGTTCCTAGAGCGCGATAAGTTCAGGATGAATCGTCATCGCGCTCTAGCTTATTGTTTGAGCATGATCTCCGCGCAACGGGGCCGCTTATGGCGTCTGCGATTCGATCAGTGGCCCTGTTCAGATCAGCGCAGGGTATGATCCGCCATCGAGATGGATGTTCTGTCCCGACGTAAAGCCCGCCAGGGCACTGCAGAGGAACGCACAGGTTGCGCCGAATTCCTTGGGATCGCCGAGCCTTCGCGCGGCGATCGACTCGATCTGGCGCGCCCGTGCTTCCTCGTACGAAATGTTCTCGCGCGCCATCGCTGCCTTCGCCATCTGGTGCTGGCGATCGGTGTCGAAACGCTCGGGCAGCAGATTGTTGATCGTCACGTTGTAGCGCGCAACCTCGAGCGAGAGCCCTTTCATCGCGGCGGTCAAGCCGCCGCGCGCGCCCGATGACAGGGTCATGTGCGGACGCGGTGTCGTTACCATCGCGGATGTGATGTTGACGATCCGTCCGAAGCGCCGCTCCTTCATCGCCGGCAGCACCGCGCGGATCAGCATCAGCGGTGCGATCATGTTGGCTTCGATCACAGCCAGCCAGCGGTCACGCTCGATATCGGCGAAATTGCCGGGCGAGGGACCTGCATTGTTATTGACGAGAATGTCGGGCGAGGGACAGGCCTCAAGCAGCCGGGCTTGACCATCCGCAGTCGTGACGTCGGCGGCAACGGCGATGACGTCGGCGCGTGCGGTTTCGCGCAACGCGGCCGCTGTCTTGTCGAGCTTTGCCACGTCGCGCCCATTGATGACGACGTTGACGCCTTCCTGGGCAAGAGCCTGCGCGCAGGCGAGCCCCAGCCCCTGGCTCGACGCGCAGACCAGCGCCGTGCGGCCATCGATCCCCAAATTCATGTCCCTTGCTCCCTGAGCTTATTATTTGAAATCACTTGGCTTTTTACTGGATGGCGTCGGATGCGATCCTCCAAGTAATCGATTTTACTGAAAATTGCCATTGAAAATCGATTATTTTTCCGCAATGACTTTCCAAACCAAACAGTGGCCAACGCGCAATCGATCCGGCCGCAGCATCGAGGGGGAGGAGAGCATGACGCGACTTTGCATGGTGCTGCTGGCGTGGTTCGCGGCGGTCGCGCCGCTCACAGCGGGTGCCGAGCCAGTGACGCTCAAGCTGTCGTTCTTCGCTTCCGAAACCGAGGTCAATTACGCGCGCGCCATCAAGCCGTGGATCGACGCCGTGAACGCCGATTCGAATGGCGCGGTGAAGATCGAGGCCTATCCAAATGGTGCGCTCGGCAAGTCACTGCCGGCGCAGCCACAGCTTCTGCTCGACGGCGTCGCCGACATCGCCTTCGTCAATCCGAGCCTGGGGCCCGGCCGCTTTCCAGACGACCAGGTGTTCGAATTGCCGGGCCTGCTGCAAAACCTCAAAGAGGGCGTGAAGCTGTACGAAGAGCTGCTGAAGGCCAATCTCTTGCGCGGCTATTCCGACTATTACGTCGTCGGCGCCTTCATGAATCCACAATACATGGTGTTCGCCCGCCGGCCGATCAAATCACTCGCCGATCTCAAGGGCATGAAGGTGCGCATCAATGGCGCGGTGATCGGCCAGACCGTCAAGGAGTTCGGCATGGTGCCGGTCCTGATGCCGCCAAACGAGGTGGTCGAGGCGATGGGGCGCGGCACGATCGACGCGACCACCACGGTTCCGGCCGCCATCGTCGATTTCGGTATCGACCGCGTCACCAGCCACGACTATCTGCTGCCACTCGGCGCCGGACCGCTGGCCGTCCTGATGAACCGCAAGAAATTCGAGTCGCTGCCGAAGCCGGCGCAGGACGTAATCGCGAAATATTCGATCCGCTGGATCGATGACACCTACATCCGCGACCTCGGGCAATACAACGACGAGCTGATCGCGAAGTTCAAGGCCGATCCCAAGCGCACGGTGACCGCTCCGTCGGACGCCGACATCGCAAGCCTGCAGCCGGTCTATGCGAAGGTCACGGCCGAATGGCTCGCCAGGAGCCCGGGGAATGCCGAGCTGCTGGGCAAGGCGCGCGAACTGCTGGCAAAGATCAGGGCCAATTGACGTGAAGGTGGCGCGAACCATCGTGACCGGCATGGCGAACGCGCTCGCGGTGGCCGGCCTTTCCCTGCTGCTTATCCTTGCGGTCTTCACCCTGCTCGATGGATTGCTGCGAGCGGTTGCGAACACGCCGATCGACCTGGTGCGTGAGATCGGCGACATGATCGCGGCGATCTGCGGCACCTGCTGTCTGCCGATCGTGCTGCTGCAGCGTAGCAACATCGTGCTGCGGCTTTTCGATCGAATCCTGCCGTCCTCTGGCGTTCGCGTGATCGACACCCTGGCGGCGCTGGTGATCGAGATCGTCATGATCGGCATGGCCTGGCAATTCTGGCTGTTCGGCATCAAGACAATGCGCGCCGGCGACATCACCTGGCTCTTGAACTGGCCGAAGGCGCCGTTCTGGTTCGTGGTCGACGGCGTTCTCTGGGTGGCGGTGGTCGTGCAGACCTTGGTGCTGATCGAGGAGATGACCGGTACCCATCGGCGGCGCGATTCGGAGACCGTGGCATGACCGCAACCGGTATCGGCGTCGGCGGCATCGTGACGCTGTTCGTCCTGGTCGCCGTGCATGTTCCGCTGGCGTTTGCGATGATCGTCGTCGGCATCGTGGCGTTTGCGCTGCAGACGGATTGGTCCTCGGCGCTGACCTTCCTCGCCACCGAACCCTCGCAGGTCCTCGGCAGCATGGACCTTGCAGCCGTGCCGCTGTTCCTGATGATGGGCGCGTTCGTCAACGTCTCCGGCTTCTCGCGCGACCTGTATGCGGCGGCCGCGGCCCTGCTCGGCCACCGTCGCGGCGGCCTGTCCTATGCGACCATCGGCGGCAGCGCCGCGTTTGGGGCGATCTGCGGCTCATCGCCGGCAACCGTTGCGACCTTTACGCAGGTGGCGCTGCCCGAGATGCTCAAGCGGCACTATTCTCCAGGCTTTTCCGGGGCGACAATTGCGGCCGGCGGCGCGCTGAAGGCGCTGATCCCGCCCTCGCTCAGCATGATCCTCTATTGCGTGGTGGCGCGGACCTATATCTTCGACGTGTTCATCGCCGCGGTGATTCCGGCGCTGATCACGATCGCGGCCAATCTGATCGCCATCGCGGTCATGACCCGCCTTCAGCCGGCGATCGCACCGGTCTCCGAACGGGTATCGAACAAGGAAAAGCTCGCGGCGGTGTGGCGCGCTGCCCCCGCGGCGTTGCTGATCGCGATCATCTTTGTCGGGCTCTATAGCGGCGTCTTCACCGTCAACGAGGCGGCCTCGGTCGCCGCAGTCGTATCGTTTGCATTCGCACTGATGCGCGGTACCATCACGTCAAACAATCTCGTCACCAGCCTGCGCGAGACCGCGTTGATCGCCGGCATGATCTATTTCGTCCTGATCGGCTCGTCGATCTTCACCTATTTCATCAGTCTCGCTAAAATCCCCGAACAACTCATCGCGTTCCTTGGTCATGTGAATCTGCCGCCGGTCGGCATCGTCGTGCTGATGCTCTGCGCCTATCTGGTGCTCGGCGCGGTGTTCGACGAGTTGGCAGCGATGATTGTCACCTTGCCGTTCGCGCTGCCGATCATCGTGTATTTTGGCTACGATCCGGTATGGTGGGCGATCATCAACGTGATTATCGTGGAGCTTGGTCTCGTGATCCCGCCGATCGGCCTGGTGATCCTGATCATCAATGCGATGCGGCCGGACATCCCGTTACGGATGCTCTATCGCAGCATCATCCCGTTCGTCGCGGCCGACCTCGCCGTGCTTGCGCTCTTGACTGCGTTTCCGGCTTTGGCGCTGTGGCTGCCCGCCCTGCTGCGTGGCTGACCCGATATGACCAAACGAAAGGTGAGACAATGACGCTCCCAACCACCAATTTCGATCCGGGATTTCACATCACGCGGGCAAGCCATATCGTCCTTACCGTCCGTGACCTCGCGGCGAGCCGGCTATTCTATGAGAAGGTGATCGGACTGATCCTGACGGTAGAGGAGGACGACACCCTTTACTTCCGGGGTGTCGAGGAAGCCTGTCACCACAGCCTGGTGTTGCGCAAGGCAAAGGATGTCTCGTGCATGCGGATCGGCATGCGGGTGTTTACGGACGCGGGTCTCGACAGACTCAAGGCCTTCTTCGAAGCCCACGGCTGCCCGGCGGCATGGGCGGAGGTACCGCATCAGGGCCGCACCCTGCATGCGATCGATCCCGCCGGAACGCCGCTGGAGTTTTGCGCCACGATGCCGGTGATGCCGCGCATGATCACGAAATTTACGCGTCACGCCGGCGGTTCGGCGCTGCGGCTCGACCACTACCAGATCTTGACGCCTGAGGTTCGCAAGGCGTGCGAGTTCTATATGGCTGCGGGCTTCCGCCTGAGCGAATATATTGCGCCGGCAGGCACGTTCGACCTCCGCGGCGTGTTTTTGCAGCGCAAGGGCAACCCGCATGACATCGTGTTCTTCAATGGCACTGGCCCGCGCCTGCACCATTTCGCGTTTCTCGCGCCGGAGGTGCATCATTTGCTTTATGCCTGCGATCTCGCCGGCGAACTCGGTTTCGGCGCCTCCGTGGAGCGCGGCCCGGGGCGGCACGGGCCGGGGCATGCGATGTATGTCTATATGCGCGACCCGGACGGCCATCGCGTCGAGCTGTTCAACACCCACTACCAGATCATGGATATCGAGAACGATCCGGTTGGCTGGGACCCGTCCGACCACAATATTGCCCATCCCTGGGGATTGCCGGCGCGCCAAGCCTGGTTCGAGCAAGCAACACCCTTTGCGGGAGTCGCTATCCGCGAGCCGCACATCAAGCCGAGCCCCATGACGCTTGAAAAATATCTCGCAAAGCAGAATGCCTAGAGGCCGGCGCGATGCCCGAGACCGTGCTCGACAATCCTGAAATTGCGAAGGAGACGCTGGCTTCGCACGTCTACGACCGGCTGCGGCAGGACATCATCTCGGTTGCGATCGAACCGGGTGAGAAACTGCATATCCGATCGCTGTGCGAACGCTTCGATGTCGGCCTCAGCCCGATGCGCGAGGCGCTAAGCCGCCTTTCGAGCGAGGGGCTCGTGGCGCAGAGCGATCACCGCGGTTTTGCTGTTGCGCCGATGGGCGAGCAGGATCTCGTCGACATCACCCGCGCGCGATGCTGGCTCAATGAGCTCGCGATCCGCAAGTCCATCGCCAATGGCGATGCCGTCTGGGAGGAACAGGTGGTACTTTCGTTCCATCGGCTTTCGCGCACGCCACGCTTCGAGCCCGGCCAGGAGCGGGAGCGCAGCCCCAAATGGGAAATCGCGCATCGCAATTTTCATTCCAGCCTGATCTCGGCCTCGGGATCGCGGCGGCTCGAAAAATATTGCGAGCATCTGTTCGATTCGTCGGAGCGTTACCGCCATGTCGGCCGCAAGGCCGGCATCAAGGGCGAGAACCGCGAGAAGGAACACCGCGCGCTGATGGAGGCCATGGTGGCGCGCGACGCGGATGAAGCCGCGCGGCTGATCACGGCGCATTTCGAGCGTACTGCGGAACTGGTCCGTCAGGTGCTCAGGGGTCGCGTGCGTTGAGAAAAGTCCCTAAGTATGACGTGGCAATCGTCGGCTACGGGCCGGTCGGCGCCATCTTCGCCAACCTGCTGGCGAACTACGGCCTCAAAATCGCCGTCGTGGAGCAGGCGGACGGCATCTATGACAAGCCGCGCGCGATCACCTTGGATCACGAAGCGTTGCGGGTGTTCCAGGCCTGCGGGCTTGCTGCCGTCATGGAGAAAGCGATCGCGCCGCATAACGGCTCGCATTATCTTGGCGTCGATGGCGAAGTGATCAAAATGTTCGATCCGATGCCACCGCCTTATCCGCTCGGCTGGATCCCCAACGCGACCTTCGTGCAGCCGGACGCCGAACGGGCGCTTCGCGACAGACTGGCCGAATACAAGGACGCGGATGTCCTTCTCTCGACCACGGGCCTGTCGCTGGCACAGGCCGAAGACTTGGTATCGCTGAGGGTGAGGACTGAAGCCCGCGACGAGTTCGAGATCACCACGCGCTACCTGGTCGGATGCGACGGCGCCAATAGTTTCGTCCGCAGGCACCTCGGGCTCGGGCTGGAGGATCTCGCCTTCGACGAATGGTGGATGGTGGTGGATGCGCTGACCAGCGACGTCGCCAAGCGGCCGGCGAAGAGTTTTCAATATTGCTGGCCGTCTCGTCCCGGGACGTTCGTGCCGGGGCCCGGCAATCTGCGGCGATGGGAGATCAAGCTGCTGCCGGGCGAAGATCCCGAAGCCGCCGGCGCGCCGGACAATGTGTTGAAGCTGCTGAGGGGGTTTACCGACACGTCCGACCTGACAATTTGGCGCTCGGCGGTCTATCGCTTCCATGCGCTGCTCGGTCAGCGCTGGCGCGACCGTCGCGTGCTGCTGATGGGCGATGCCGTGCACCAGACGCCGCCGTTCCTTGGGCAGGGCCTGTGCGCAGGTATCCGTGACGCGTCCAACCTTGCCTGGAAGCTGGCATTCGTCCTGCGCGGCAATGCCGGCGATGCGCTGCTCGACAGCTACGAGACCGAGCGCAAGCCGCATGTCCGCTCGGTGGTGGCGAGCGCGAAGGAGTTCGGCAAGATCATCGGCGAACTGGACCCCGCCGCGGCGACCGCCCGCGACGCGCAGCTGCGCGCCGAACTGAAGTCCGGAAAGGCCGAGACCATCCGGCAGAAATTCATCCCGGATCTTGTGGGCGGCCTGATCGCCCATGGAACGAAATTGGCAGGTCAGCTGTTCGTGCAGCCGCATGTGCGAGCGGCCCACGGCCAGGTGAGGCGTCTCGACGATCTGCTAAAGCCGGAATTCGCGATTTTCTCGGCGACGCATGTGACGGTGTCCGCGATCTCTGAGGCTTCGCTATCGAGCTGGCAACAGCTCGGCGGGGAGCGGGTCGTCATTGCCGCGTCCGGCGAGAGTTCGAACCGAGGTGGCGTCATGACCGTTGTTGAGGATGGACGGCTGTTCGGGGACTGGATGCGAAAAAATGCCGTCGAAGCCGTTATTGTGCGGCCGGATCGCTACGTCTTTGGCGGTGCCCGCGATGTGGTCCAATTGAACATGTTGATAAAGAACTTGATCGAAGAGTTGGGTGGTCGATCGTAGCTTTCCCATAGGGTCGCGGCCAAGCCTCGAGACGCCTCGTCGATCGCTGCGTTCAGCACCTTGAGCGCGCCTTGAAGCGTCGGCGTCCGCGTATCCTTGATGTCGGTCATGGTTGCTCCTGCATCACTCCCGTGGCGAGTTCGCGCGCGATCGCGCATGCCGCGCCGATGAGCGCGGCGTCCCCGCCGCGCCAGCCGATGAGAGAGAGACCGACCGGGATCGCGCCGATCGCCGCCAGCGGCAGGTTGACCTGGGGACAGCCTGCGAGTCCGGCGATCCCGGTCAGATCGACGATCCGGCGCACGGCCATGCGCATCTCGGACAGGGGCGCATCGCGACCGATCGGCAGGATCGGCGAGGTCGGTAGACACAGCATGCGCCGTCCATCGAGCAGCCGATCAAGCCGCTGCGAAGCGCGCGCGCGGAAAACCTTAGCGGCCGCGACGTCACCTTCGGCAATACGTCCGTCATCCGCGAACGCGCCGGCGACCTCGGCCGAGAAGCGCGGGTTGACCCGATCGATCCAGTCCCGAAACGTCGCATGAAATTCGGATTTCTGCAGCATGCGCTGGTGGCAGGCCCAGTCGGTGAGGTCGCCTTCCGCGAGAGGTAATTCGCTGGTTGGGATGATGCGGCGCAGGCGATTGAGCGCCGGCAGCAAGGCATGCCGCACGGGTTCGTCTGCAAGGGCGAAACAATCGGATGCGACGATGATCCCCTTGGGGAGCGCGTCGACGATCTCTTCCCCGAGCAGCACGCGACCTGCGCGGCCGAACGTCGCAGCGTTATCGGCGAAATACCCAACCGTGTCGAAAGAGGGGGCCTGGGTCATCATGCCCGCGGTCGAGATGCGGCCATGGGTCGGCCGCAGGCCATAGAGGCCGCAGAAGCTTGCGGGGATGCGCACCGAGCCGCCGGAGTCGGTGCCGAGCGCGATGTCGATAAGGCCGCCCGCGACCGCGGAAGCCGAGCCGCTCGACGAGCCGCCCGGCACGCGATCCGGCGCGTGCGGATTGAGCGGGGTGCCATAAAATCTGTTGATGCCGAGGAGCCCGAGGGAGATTTCGTCGGTGACGGTCTTGCCCACAAGCGTCGCGCCAGCGCTCAGAAGAGCGTCGACGGCCCAGGCGTCCGCCTCGGCCTCTTCATGCGTTGCGGCCCAATCGGGATTGCCGCAGCCGGTGACGACGCCGGCCACGTCGAACAGGTCCTTGGCGGCGAAGCTCAGGCCCGATAAAGGGCCTGCGCCGCGTGGAGCTCGATGGATGATCGCGCCCGGAACGAAGGCGCCAAGCGTGTCTTCCACGACGTTTGTCCTGACGGCAAGGAGAGGGCGCTCGATCCGAACGCCCTCCCATGTTGCTCACTCCTTGTAGAGCTTGCGGAAGTCCGGATGGGTGTGGAACCAATATTCGAAGCCCTGCACATTCTTCTGCACCGCGTAGTCGGCGAAGCGCGTGTACAGCGGAATGCGGGGCAGATCGGTCATGACGATGTCGACCATCTTGTTGAGGCTCGTCTTGTAGACTTCCGGATCGCGGGTGAAGCGCGCCTCGTCGATCACCTTGTCGAGGTCCGGATTGACGTAGTTGGCCGTGTCGAAGACCGAATTGTTGGCGCCGTCGTAGGTCCAGAAGAAGAAATAATCGGGGTAGTCGAGCCAGCCGTAGAATTCGGCGATGACCATCGGCATCGTCTTGCTCGCCATCTGTGCGAACCAGTTCGAGCCCGGCACCTTCTCGATAGTGACCTCGACGCCGATCGTCTTCAGCGCCTCCTGGATCAGGATCGCGGTTGGCTCGCGCACCGTGGCTTCGCTGAGATCGATCGACAGCGTCGTCTTGAAGCCGTTGGGGAAGCCGGCCTCGGTGAGCAGTTTCTTGGCCTTCTCCAGATCCTGCCCGTGCTTGATCGGAACCGGCCACGTCGCGGAGGGATAGGGTTGCGACGGATCACCGCCGAACATCGGCTTGGCACGATTGTAGAGGGCGGAGCTGATGATCTCCTTGTAGGGGATGGAATAGGAGATGGCTTCCCGCACCTTGGGATTGTCGAATGGAGGAATCTTCACGTTCATGTCGACGAAGACGAGGTCGTTCTGCACGGGAACGCCGATGACCTTGACCTTCCCCTGTTCGGCGAGTTCCGCATAGTCCTTGGGCGGCAGGCCGACCGACATATCGACGTCGCCCTTTTCCAGAAGGGCCCTGCGTGTGCCAGCCGAGGCGATCTGTCGATAGACGACGCGCTTGAGCTTGGGCAATGGCCCGGACTTCCATTCGTCGAACCGCGTGAAGACGGTCTGTTGCCCTGAGGTCCAGGACTCCACCTTGAAGGCACCGCCGCCGCAATCGTTGCGCGACACCCATTCGAACGCCCACGTGTCCTGGGCCGTGGCGTGCTTCTTGGCCAGTTCGGAATTGATGATGACCGGTACCGGCACGACGAGGTCAGGCATCGTCAGCTTGTTGAATTGATCGAAGGTGGCCTTGAAAGTGTGATCGTCGACGACCGAGAACTGCTCGGGCTTCACGAGCGAACCTGCCGCCATCTGCACGGCTGGAAAGCCGCCGGCTGCGATGGCCCGATCGAATGACCATTTGACGTCCTTGGCCGTCACCGGGGTGCCATCGTGGAAGGTGGCGTCCTTGCGCAGATGGAAGATGTAGGTCTTTCCGTCCTCGCTCGCCTCCCAGCTTTCGGCGAGCTCCGGCGTCACGACCTTGGCGTCATAGGAGATCGTGCCGTCGGCCAGAGTCTTTTCGCCATGGCTGACGAGCCGGTCGTAAGCTTGCCAGACCACCATACGGCTGTGATCGTTGGCGGTCGGCACCATGGTGTCGAGGCCGTTAGGGCCCATCTCGGACACGATGACCAGCGTGTCCTTGGCGATTTCGGCGGCCCCGCCTGGTGCGACGGGCAAAGCAATGGACGCCATGAGCGCCACCGTCGCAAGGCCTGTTCGAGTGAAATTCATATCGTGCATCCTCCTTAAGTTGGGTGAGCGAGGCTGTGTCAGAGGCCGAGGTCGCCCAATAGTTTCGGCCAGATGTGAGCCCACGGACGCGCTCGTTCGAAAGCGCCGGAGGCGGCGAGCACGGTGCGATCCGCAAGGTGGCGACCGATGATCTGGAGACCGATCGGCAGCCCGTCCTTGCTGAAGCCCGCCGGAATGGTCGCAGCCGGCTGGCCCGTCAGATTGCAGATGAAGGTGAAGCAGAGCCAATCGCCGGTGGTGACCATCTTGTCTTCGATGATCTCGGGTCCCTGCATGTAGAGCGGGAAGGCGGGCACCGCGAGCGTCGGCGTCAGCAGCAGGTCGTAATTGGCCATGAACCGCCACATGCGGTTGCAGACCATTTGCCGGATCATCTTGGCGTCCGTGAATTCTTCGGCGGTCCACTCACGCTGCAGCAGGGCGACGAGATGCGGCGACATTTCCCGCTCGCGTCCCTTCATCATGCGGCGCATGCCGGACAGGTCGGTATCGCCAGCGACGATGGTCCAGAAATGGGGAAACGGATCCTCCCAGCCTGGATTGGCCCGTTCCACCGTGCAGCCGAGATCCGTCTCGAAGACCTTGACCGCCTCGGAGACGACGCGGCGGACTTCCGGGTCGACGGGCGCGTAACCCCAGTCTTCGCTGTAGGCGATGCGAAGACCCTTGATGCTTTCCTTGGTCGTTTCGACGTAATCGAAGTCGGCGGCTGGGATGGAATAGCGGTCGCGCGGGTCGGGCCCGGTGATCACTTTCAACATCAGCGCCGAGTCAGAGACGGTCCGGCTCATCGGGCCGACGTGTTCGAGCGACTCCCAGCTGGACACGCCGGGATAGCGTTCATCACGACATCCCGGATAGAGCGGGACCCGGCCCATCGACGCCTTGATGCCGTAGAGCCCGCAGAGCGCCGAAGGAATCCGGATCGATCCGCCACCATCGGAGCCGATCGCGAACGGGGCGACACCGGCTGCGACCGAGGCGCCGGAGCCGGCGCTCGATCCGCCCGACGTCATATCCAGATTCCAGGGATTGCGGGTCGCGGGGAACACCGGATTATGGCCGACGCCGCTGTAGCCGAATTCCGGCACGTTGGTCTTGCCGATGATGACGGCCCCGGCCGCCTTGAGCCGCTCGACCACGATGTCGTCCTCGTCCGGCACGAAGTCCCGATAGAGCGGCGACCCCATGACGGTCAGGATATCCTTGGTGGCGACGAGGTCCTTGATGCCGATGGGCACGCCGGCAAGCAGGCCGGGGTCTTCGCCGGCCGCGATCTTGGCGTCCACGGTGGCGGCGGCAGCGCGCGCGACCTCGGGGGTCGGCGTGCAGAACGCGTGGATGTACGGTTCGAGGATTTCCATGCGCTGCAGAACCGCTTCCGTGATCTCGATAGCCGAGAGCGTCTTGTCCTTGACACGCGCCGCGACGGTGCCGGCGTCCATGCGGCAGATCTCGTTGTCAGCGCTCATGGGTTTCCTCCTACGGGTGAGAGAGCGAAATGGCAGGCCGCGAAATGGCTCGGGCCAACGGCGCGAAGCGGCGGCATTGTGGTGGCGCAGAGATCGGTACTCTTGGGACAACGTCCGTAAAAGCGGCACGCGTTCGGGTCCGGATCGATGGGACTCGTTGGACTGCCGTCGAGGCGTGGCCGCGCTTCGCGCCGCCGCGCCGGATCGGGGATCGCGGCAACCAACGCCCGCGTATAAGGGTGACGCGGCGCGGTGAAGAGGGCCTCCACCGGCGCGATCTCGACAATCTTTCCGAGGTACATGACGACAACGCGCGCACACAGCAGCCGCACCACGTTGAGGTCATGCGACACGAACAGGTAGCTCATCTTCAACCGATCGCGGAGATCGGCCAGCAGCCGAAGGATCACGGCCTGGACCGACACATCGAGCGCCGATGTCGGCTCGTCCAGGATCAAGAGCGAAGGCTCGACCGCGACGGCGCGTGCGATCCCGACGCGCGCGCGCTGCCCGCCGGACAATTGATGCGGATAGCGCTGGATCAGTTCCTCGGGCAGTCCGACCAGCCCGGCCGTCGCGCGGACGCGCTTTTCGATCTCGTCGGCGTTGCGCATGTCGAGCAGGCGCTTCAGCGGGTCGGCGATCGCCTGGAACACCCGGAAGGATGGATTGAGGCTTTCGGTGGCATCCTGGAAGACGATCTGGATCCGCCGCCGGCCGGGCGAGGACGTAAACCGCGCCTGTGACATCGCGGTGATATCTTCGCCGCCCAGCAGGATCTGTCCCGTGGTGGGATCGATCAGCCGGCCGAGCAGGCGCACCATGGTGGACTTGCCGCAGCCGGATTCGCCGACCAGGCCGACGCTC
>WNFD01005383.1_pt1 | contig 12804 bp, 11 predicted proteins | sample 5400491 | NCBI WGS metagenome assembly WNFD01 (sample SAMN13153343, study PRJNA577476) | soil metagenome | isolation source: 120 cm saprolite under Douglas fir tree site 2 hole 2 replicate 2 | place: USA:California | collected 2015-04-18 | reverse complement strand
CGCGCGGCGGTCGAGGAAGGCATCGTGCCGGGCGGCGGCGTGTCGCTGCTGTGGTGTCAGAAGGCGCTCGACAAGACCAAGGGTCACGATGACGATGAGAAGACCGGCATCGAGATCGTGCGCCGGGCCCTCGAGGAGCCGATCCGCATCATCGCCCAGAACGCGGGCGCCGAGGGCGCCATCGTGGTCGGCAAGGTGAAGGAGTCGAAGGACAAGAACTTCGGCTACAACGCCCAGACCGATAAGTTCGAGGACCTGGTCGCGTCCGGCGTCATCGATCCGACCAAGGTCACCCGGACCGCTTTGCAGAATGCCGCATCCATTGCCAGCCTGCTCCTCACGACCGAGTGCGTCGTGGTGGAGAAGAAGGAGAAGGACAAGGCTCCGCCGATGCCCGGTGGTGGCATGGGTGGTATGTACTAAAAACTAGACGTCGAGACGCATAGACGCCTAGGTAGCATAGACTTACGTCGTAGCGCTCCCCCTCGTGTGACGGTTGGCACGGGGGGGAGCACTATTTTGGGAGGCCATGACTGCTCCGGAAAAAGCGGCTCTCTCCAGAGAGTTGGCCGACTTCCTTATTGAGCTCTCCATTGCCCTCCACAAGCACGCGATGTACCCGGAGGGGCACCCGTCGCTCGCGCCCGCCGCGGCGGGGGTGACGAGGCGTGCCGAACATTTGTTCGAGGAGCGCACGACGCTCGCGCTGGGTGTGGCGCGCCAGCAGCTCGTCATCGAAGGCGTCGCGACCGACGCAAAGAACCCCCTCCTCTCCGAGCTCGCCGGCCGTTTGCATCGCCACCATCTCGGCGCGGTGACGTTCCACCGCGGCCTGCGTGGGACCGAAGTCGCCGACGTGTTAAAGACGCTCGCGGTGGAAGCGGAACGCACCGGGGAACCACTCGGGCTCGGCACGCCGGAGCAACTGCGCGCCTGGGACCACATCCGCCTGCACCCCGTCACGTACGAACGGCTCGAGCTGCTGCGGGAGGATAACCAAGCCGCCGTCATCGACGACAAAGGAGCCAAGGAACGCGGGCTCCGGAGCGCGCAGCTGTGGGTAGGACTGGCGCGCGCGGCTCTCACCGCGGACGCGCTGGCGTCCGATGACACACCGCCGCCGGCAAGCGAGCCGTCGATGATCGCCAAGGCGATCGATAACCATCCGAAGAGCGCCGCCTACGACCAAGTGATCGTCGGTTACCTGCTGCAGATCGCGGATGAGTTAAAGCATACCGGGGGCGCGGAGGCGGTTGCGCTGCGGCGCCGAACGTCAAAACTGGTCGGTGCCCTGCAGCCAGGAACGCTGCGGCGGTTGATCGAAATGGGCGGCGACAACGCGCAGCGCACCAAGTTCGCGATTGACGTGACGCACGGGCTTGCGGTGGACGCCGTCCTCGACATTGTGCGCGCGATGGCGGAGGCGTCCCACAAGACGGTCTCCGATCCGCTGGTGCGCATGCTGTCGAAGCTGGCGCAACATGCGGAGCAGGGGACTGCGGAAGCGCGGCCCCACGCTGACATCGCGCTCCGCGAGCAGGTGCGCGATCTCCTGGAAGGCTGGACGCTCGAGGATCCGAATCCCGATGCGTACAGCCAGGCGCTGCACAAGATGGCGGCCGCGTCGCCGGTCCACAGCGCGCAGCTTGGGCAACAAGCCGCCGAGCCGTTGCGCATCGTCCAGACGGCGCTCGAGACCGGCGTACTCGGCTTCGGCGCGTGGCGCGCGATCGAGCGGCTCGTCACCGAGCAGCACGTTGGAGACCTGGTCGAACTGCTCGCCAGCCCGGCGCTGGGGGCCGACATCGGCCCGCTGTGGACGCGGGTCACCTCGCCCGACGTGGTGCGGCAGCTCGCGAGCACCGAGCCTCCGGACTTCACGACACTGGACCGCGTGCTGCCGCGGCTCGCTGTCGATGCGTTCGAGCCGCTGCTCGATGTGCTCGGCGCATCGGAGTCTCGCACCACCCGCCGCGGGCTGCTCGATCGTCTCACGCGCGCGCCGCGCGAGCTCGGTCCCGTTATCGCCACGCGCCTCGGGCACGAGATTCCCTGGTATGTCACCCGGAATCTGCTGTTGATCCTGGACGGCCTGCCCGCGCTCCCCGACGGATTTCGGGCGGCCACGTTTATCGCGCACGAGGATGCACGCGTCCGCCGCGAGGCTTTCAAGGTCGCGCTCAAGGTGCCGGCTGAGCGCGAGCGCGCGCTGCTCGGTGCGCTGCGTGATGCCGACCCGCGCACGGTTCGGCTGGGGTTGACGGCGGCGCTCGAGGACTGCCCGGCGACGCTGTTGCCCGTCGTGGCGGAGCTGGCGCACGACGCCCGAACGGCCTCCGAGCTCCGGGTCCTCGCTATCAAGGTTCTCGGGCGGGTGCGCAACACCGCTGCCTTGCACTCCCTGCTGCAGCTCGTGGACGGAGGCACGAATTGGCTGGGACGCCAGAAGCTTGCCACCCGATCGCTCGAGCTGTTCGCCGCGCTGATGGCGCTGGCGGCCGGGTGGCGGAATGACGTGCGGGCGGCGGCGCTCCTGGCGCTGGCCGCCGCATCCAACGATCCGGACGTCCGGAACGCGGCGAGTCCCATTCCGCGCACGACAGCGGCCGTAGGGGCCATCAACCGATGAGCGGCGATCCCGCTCGTTTTCTCAACGCGTTCGCCCAGGCGCTCGCCGCGATGGCGCTGTATCGCCTGGGGCATCCGGCGCGGGAGCGCGCCCTCGATATCGCCTATCAGCAGGTCCAGGATCTCCAGGCCGACGGTTCGCGCCCGCTGTTCACTTTCCTCGGTGATGAAGTGGTTTTCGGACGGCTGCCCCTGCGCGAGCTGAAGGCGTGGGATTGGGGCAAGCGGCTGGCGCAGGCCGGCATTCAGCGTCTGGAGTTCGAGGATCGCGTGAGCCGCGAGGACTTCGAAGGATTTCTCGAGGAGGTGCTGGCCCGCCTGACGCTGTCCGCGATCAGCACGGAAGCGCGCCAGATGCGTCGCAGCAGCATCCGCTTCGGGGCGGTCGGTCTGAAGGGCGAGACCGCGCTCTCGTCCGAGCCGCTGCCGACCGCGACGATCAGCTTCTCGCTGGGCGAAGAGGTGGACACGCTGCGCTGGCTGCAGCGCGAAGTGCAGACGACCGGGGCAGTGCCCCTCGCGGAGGCCGAGGCGGTTGTGCGCTCGCTCGCCGTCGCCATGCATGGCGGCCGCGAGGTCATGTTGCCGCTCCTGCAGCTCAAGGAATTCGATCAGTACACGACCACACACTCGATGAACGTGGCTGTGCTGTCGATGGCGCTGGCCGAGTTTCTGGGCCTCTCGGGGACGGATGTGCGGACGTTCGGGATTGCCGGACTGCTCCACGACATCGGGAAGATCAAAATTCCGCTCGAGGTACTCACGAAGCCCGGCCGCCTGACCGACGAGGAGCGGGCGCTGATGAATGAGCACCCCGTGGCCGGCGCACGCATGCTGCTCGAGGTGGAAGAAGACCTCGACCTGGCCGTGGTCGTGGCGTACGAGCATCACATCATGATCAACGGCGGGGGCTATCCCGTTCTACGCTACGCCCGCGACTGCCATCAGGCGAGCAAGCTCGTGCACGTCTGCGACGTCTACGATGCGCTGCGCACGCGGCGACCGTACCGCGAGGCGTGGTCATTCGAGAAGACGCTCGGCTATTTACAGGAGCGCAGCGGGTTGGAGTTCGATCCGGAGCTGGGCGGCGCCTTCGTTCGCATGATGAAACAGTGGGAAGGGCAGGTGGCCGTGCTCCCCGATGAACGAACCCCGGTCGCCCCGCCTCCCGCTGCAAAACCGGAACAGAGCCAGGTATGATTGGCCCATGATTCGGTTTTTGCTGATTTCCGCAGGCGCTCTCGCGCTCGTCGCGCAAGCGTCGGTGCGACTCACCGGCAACTGGCAAGCGAAGGCTGGCGACGAGATCCGGCACATCATGGTGCGGAGCGACAGCTCCGCACAGTTCGGCCAGGACGTCGCCCGCTGGCGCGTGGTGGGCGACAGCTTGTGGATCACGTTGGGCGACGGCCTGTGGCAGGTCTACGGCATGAAACTCGCCGGCGACAAACTCACGATCAGTGGTGGGGATCTGGAGAAGCCGGTGACGCTGCGTCGCATGGGCCCGCCGACGGCGCGCCCCGATACACTGACGATTCCCGAACCTCCGGCTCCGAACCAACGCGCCTGGTAGTTGTTATTTCAGTTCCGTAACCGTCGCCAGGCGCCAGCCCACCTCTTTCCGCTCGAACCGCATCGCGAACCCCCGCCGGTCCACGCGCGGGGCGCCACCGGCCGCCGGCACGTACTCGAACATGGCGCGCACGTTGCCGGTCGCCGTCGCGCCTTGGACCTTGAAATCCTCCAGCGTGAACTTCGCGGTGATCTTATTCCAGTCGCGGAAGAACTTCTGCCAACTACGCCGCTCCGGGTCGGTCAGTCCCGGATACAGTACGCGGAGATTGGCGATGCGCTCACTCGCGAGCGCGCGCGCGAGATCCGACAACAACACGTCCACCGCGCCCCGCGGATCCGGCGGCTGCGTACTCGGCGGTGCGATGCCCGCATCGATGCCGACCTGCTCGGCACTCTGCGCCGCGACCTTGGCGAGCGTGAAGTCCTGCTGGCGCAGCAGCGATTCGGCGCGCGCCAGGAGGACGCCGGCATTGGCGGCGACGCGTCCCGTGGGAATGGCCTGCACCACCGGGCTCACGCGTTCGATCATATGTTGCGCCTCTCGGTCCATGGCGCGGGCCTCGTCGCGCGCGCGGCCGTACTGCTGCGCCGCTTCGACGTAGCCGCGTAGCGCGAGTGACTGATCGCCCCGCCGCAGCGCCTGATCGGATGCCTCGAACACCGACTGCGCCAGAATGAGTGCCGGGACGCTGTTCTTCTGCGCGCCCGCAGCGAGCGCGCGTTCGCGCGCCGCCACTGCCGAATCCCGCCGGGAGCTGACGGCCAGCGAGACAGGGGTGCCGGCGGGAATAGCGGGTGGAGCGGCCGGCGGATTCACCACCGCGCGGCTCGACTGATCCTCCGCCGATTGGCCAGGGGCGTACAGCAGGAGCAGCACAACGGCCGCAAGCGCGCCCAGCACGGCAAGACGTGCTTTCATCGAGGCGTGCGTGATCAGCTTCAACACCGGCCGGGGCAGCGGTGTCCAGCGCCCGAGCGGCTGCGTCGCCGCTTCGTCCGCACCCGACAACGCCGCGCGGATTTGCTGCAGCGTCGACATCATCTGGCCGGCGGACTCGTAGCGCTCATGCGGCACCTTGTTCATCGCCTTCGCGACGACGCGCTCGAGCGCTGCTGGAATCGACGGCGCCACGGTACGCAGCGGCCTCGGCTCCGTCGTCAGCACCTGGTAGAGGACGCCGTGCACTGACTCCGCCTCGAACGGCCGCTGGTAACAGAGCAGCTCGTACAGCATGCATCCGACGGAGAAGACATCTGTGGCGGGCGTGATCGCGCCGTTGGTGATCTGTTCCGGCGCCATGTACGTCGGCGTGCCCACGATCGCGCCCGAGCCCGTGGCGTCCGCCTTTTGCAGCCGCGCGATCCCGAAGTCCATGATCTTGACGCGTCCGTCGGGCATCACGCGCACGTTGGATGGCTTCACGTCGCGGTGAATCACGCCGCGTTGATGCGCGAAGTGCAGGCCGGTCAGCACCTCGATCGCGATGTCGAGCTTGCGCTCCAGCGCGAGCGGATCGCGCAGGGCGATCATGTCGGAGAGATCGCGTCCTTCCACCAGCTCCATCGCGATGAACAGCTGGCCCTCGGACTCGCCGAGGTCGTACACGGTGACGATGTTGGGGTGCTGGATGCCGCCGGCCGCCCGTGCCTCTCGCAGGAACCGCTCTTGCATGTCCTTCGTCTTGCGGAAGCTCGCGCTCAGCAACTTGAGCGCCACGTAGCGCCGCAGCACCGTGTCGTAGGCCTTCCACACGATGCCCATCGCACCCTCTCCCAGGAGCTGATGCAGCTCGTACTTCCCGAGCCGGCGGTAGCGTTGCTGCGCGTCGCTCACTGGGTCAGCCAGTCGAAGGCGCGGGAGAGATAGGATCGCATCGCTGCCGTCACTTCGACGTTGCGGCGGGGGAGTACGCGTTCGACCGTGGCTAGGAACTTCTGCTGCGTCATCCGTTCGGAGGCGGAGCCTCCCCAGTCAAAGGGGGCTACGTACTTGGGTGCGCGCACATCATCGAAGATGCTGGTGCCCGCACCGATGACGGATCCGGCATCGAACAACGTGCCGATCGCCGTCTTGGCGTGATCGCCGATTAGACTACCCAGGAACTGGTGTCCGGTTTCCAGCCGCGTCCCCCCCACATCGAGCCGCACGGGGCCATAGGTGCTCTTCAAGTTGGACGTGGTTGTCCCGGCGCCAAAGTTGACCCACCGTCCCAGTACGGAATGGCCCAGAAAGCCGTAATGGCCCTTGTTCGCATAGCCGAGCATGGCGGTCGTGGACACCTCGCCGTGCACGACGCACCAGGGCCCGATCGAGGAATTCCGGATCGCTCCCCCGACGACGCGCGTGTTCGCGCCCACCCACAGCGGCCCCTCCAGCCGCGTGCCGCACCGCACCTCCACGCCGCTCTCCAGCACGACCCCGCCATTGCGCGTGTCGAAGAGCACGCCCGGCTCGATCGCCGCTTCGTGTAGCGAGACCCACGCCGGGTCGCCCAGCACGATCGAGCCTTTGGGGACGGCATCGGAGTCGCCCAGGAGCTTGCCGACGTCCTCGCGCAGCAGCTGCTCCAGCGCGCGTACCAGATCGTGCACGCCGCGCAGCAGCACGCCCTCCACACTCATCGCCTGTGCGTTGGCAATCGGTCCCGTCCAGGTGGTCCCTGCGGGAACAGCCCACCCGACGGTGATCCCCTCGTGTGTGAGTCGCGCGGGGACGTCGGGCAGAGGGCCGGCGAGACCGCGCGGCGCGAACGTCGAGGAGCCAATGACTGCGGGGCCGGCGACCGGTCGCCGTGCTTCGACGGGCGGCACACCGGGCTCGGGGAAACCGGCGAGATGCGGGAGCGCAAAAATCGCCGCTGCCTCGGTGCCGACGAACATTTCCCAGCGTTCGCGCACGAGGTGCGCGCCCGCACGCAATTCGCAAAGCGGCCGGATTCCGGCGAACGGGGCCCAGGCGGGCGCCGGATCGGGATCGAGGAGATACAGCGCGTGGGTCACAGCTTCTGCACCAGCGCCTTGAGTTTGTCCGGACGACCGGTCGGCATCACCAGCGTGTGCCCGTTGGCGCGCACGATCACCATGTCCTCGATGCCGACGACCGCGATGTCTTCAGACTCGGCCCAAATCACGGAGTTCTTCACGTCGTCGCCCAACGTGACGTTGCCCACCGTGACATTGCCGCGCGCGTCGCGCCTGCGAATACGCAGCAGCGCGTCCCACGAGCCGATGTCGTCCCACGAGAACGTGCCGGTTACGACCGCCAGGCGCGTCGTCCGCTCCAGCACCGCCACATCGACGGCCACGGGCGTCACCGCCGCAAAGAAGCGCGGTGCGTCGCCATTCGTGAGCGCCGACCACCCGGGTGCCAGCTCTTTCGCATAGGCGCCCGCTTCACCGAGGAACCGCGCCGCGCTCCAGGCGAAGAGGCCGCTGTTCCACAGCGCGCCGCGCCGGCGCAGCAGAGCGGCTCGTGCGGGACTCGGCTTCTCGATGAAGCGCTTCACTTTGCGCGCGCTGCCGGCGGGAGTGCCGGGCACGATGTAACCGTACGCGGTCTCGTTCCGGGTCGGCTTCACACCGACCGTCACCAGCACGTCCTGGTCGGCGGCGACGCCGAGTGCGTGGGTGGCGGCGGCGCGGAATGCGCGGTCGTCACCGACCGCCCAGTCTGCATGCAGCGACAGCATCTGGGCGCCGGGGTCACGCTTGGCGATCCAGTGCGCCGCCCACGCGAGCGCCGGCGCTGTCGAGGCAGCGCGCGGCTCCGCAAAGATGTTGGCTTCCGGTACCTCCGGCACCGTCGCGGCGACGCGCTCCACCAGGGAAGGCCCGGTCAGCACCAGGATGCGCTCTGGTGGCACGAGTCCCCGCAAGCGGGCGACCGTCTGGGCCAGGAGGGGCCGGTCCCCGGTCAACGGCAGTAGCTGCTTGGGCCGTTCCGGCGTCGAAAGCGGCCAGAACCGCGTTCCGGATCCGCCGGCGAGGATTGCGGCCCAGGTGCTCACGAAGCCTCCGGCTGCTCATCGCCGAACATCATCGCGATGCGCTGGCTGAGCTTCGTCGGGCTGAAGGGCTTCGTCACCAGGACGGCGCCGAGGCGCCGCGCTTCGCGCAGGATCCGATCTTCGCCTTCGGCGGTGAGGACGAGGACGGGAAGCCGAGCCGTACCGCCCTGTTTCCGCAGGTCGCGCAGGAAATCGAGTCCCGAACCGTCGGGCAGATGGAGATCGAGCAGCACGCCATCGGTCGCCGGGTTGGCGCGCAATGCGCTGCGGGCTTCCTCCAGCGTGCGCGCGAAGCTCACGCGGTAGCCGAGCTGCTCGAGATAGGGGCGCAAGACGAGCCCGATATGGGGCTCGTCATCGACCACGAGAAGGTGCCGAGCGGAGTTGGCGGGGGCCACCGGCGGACCGTCCGCTTACAGCAGACCGGCGATGGCGGTGCGGTGTCGGCGCAGATCGAACAGAAGGGCGCCGACGTTTGTCGCGGGCTGCACCAGCACGATGAGAAGCGCTTCGGCGTTGAGGACCGCCACGATCGCGAGCCCGCGGCCGAACTCGAGGACGGCGGTGGCGAAGTCGCCCCGTCCCCCGGCATCGCCGAGCTGCGCCATCTGCTTGATCGCCGTAGGCAGAACGGCGGCGACACTGTCGGCATCGACGCCGTTGGCCACGCGCGAGTCGATGGGCAGCCCATCGCGGCCCACCACTACCACGGCGTCCACGCCGTTGGAACGGCTGAGCGCCTCCACCACGTCGCGGATGGTCGCCATACGCGCGGGCAACGTAGGTTTCCGTGAAGTCGAAGTCAAGCAGCGACTATGGGTTGACCCACTTGAACGTGGCCCTGTAAGTTCTTCTGCACTTCCATGCGTTACTTCATTCTGTCATTGCTGGTTTGCGCCGTCATCGCCGCCTGCGGCAATCCCCTCGGATTGCCCGGGGCCTTCATCACGAACCGAGTCGATACCGTGTCGCTGTACGCGCTGAGCGGCACGCCCGTCTCGCTGCCGTCGGGCTATTCGATCACCGCTCGCCGCGCGGTCCGCACCGAGCAGGGCGCGCCATTCGATTTCGCGTTCGACATCGACACCAGCGGGAAGTCGCTGCTGCTGCCGACCGGGGCGTTGAAGCTGGGCCGCCAGTCCGGCCTGCAGATCAGTGGGCAGCAGTTCGACTCCATCAAGATCGCCCCCACCAGCAATTACAATCTGGACAGTGCGCAGGTAGTGAATGTGAACAGCGTTGTCGTCCTGCATTCGAGTACCGTGACGTGCTCGTACGGCATTCCCGCGGTTTACTACGCGAAGCTGCACGTCCTGACGATCGACACGACCTCCACGCCCAACGGGCGCCGGATCAACTTCGAGATTCTCACCGATCTCAACTGCGGCTATCGCGGGCTCCAAACAGGCCTGCCGAGCCAGTAAGTCGTGATCGACCTGAAGTTGTTGCGCGCCTCGCCCGCTCAGGTGCGCGCGGCGCTCGCCCGCCGCGGCGATACGTCGTTGACACGACTGCTCGACGAGATCGAAGCGCTCGATATGAAGCGCCGCACGCTGACCGCGCAGCTCGACCAGCTGAAGGCGGAGCGCAACGATGCCGCGAAGGCCGACGCGCTGGTGGCGAAGTCCCAAGGCGGACTGCCGGAAGCGACAACGGCGGCGCGGCGCAAACTTGGCGAGCGGATCACCGCGTTCGAGTCTGAGCTCCGCCAGATCGAGACGACACTCGAAGCGAAGGCGCTGTTCGTTCCGAATCCTCCACTGCCCGATGTGCCCGAGGAAGAGACGATTTTGCGCAGCTGGGGTACGCCGGCGCCCAAGGGCGGCAAGCCACACTGGGAGATAGCGGAACGGCTTGGCATCCTCGATCTGCCGCGCGGCGCCAAACTCGCGGGTTCGGGATTCCCGGTGTTGATGGGCGCAGGGGCGCGGTTGGCCCGCGGGCTGATCAACTTCATGCTGGACCTGCACACCCGCGAACATGGCTACGTCGAAGTCGAGCCGCCGTTCATGGTGCGACGTGATGTGCTCACGGGCACCGGGCAATTGCCGAAGTTCGAAGACGATCTCTATCGCACCATGCCGGACGACTTGTTTCTTGTTCCCACGGCGGAAGTTCCGGTCACGAACCTGCACCGTGACGAGATCCTCGATGGGACGACGTTGCCCAAGGGCTATGTCGCGTACACCCCGTGCTTCCGGCGTGAGGCGGGCGCGGCGGGAAAGGACACGCGCGGGCTGCTGCGCGTGCATCAGTTCGACAAAGTCGAGCTGGTGCGGTTCTGCCTCGCTGCCGACTCGCCGGCCGAGCACGAGAAGCTGACCGGCCATGCGGAGGCGGTGCTCCAGAAGCTGGAGCTGCCATACCGCGTCGCGGTGTTGCCGGCGAATGACTTCGGGTTCGCAGCCGCCAAAACCTACGACCTCGAGGCGTGGGCGCCCGGCGTCGGCCAGTGGCTCGAGGTCTCGAGCTCCAGCACCTACACCGACTATCAGGCCCGACGGGCCAACATTCGCTGCCGTCCGCGGCCCGGCGAGAAGCCCGAGTTCGTGCACACGTTGAATGCGTCGGGTGTTGCGCTGCCGCGCACGATCGCGGCGTTGCTCGAAATCCACCAGCAGCCCGACGGTTCCGTGACCGTCCCGCCGGCGTTGGTGCCGTATGTCGGCACTGACCGCATTGCCTAGAGGCGCGCTCCGCCGCGCCGGCCCACCCGCGCTCATCACCGCCGCGCTGCTGTTCGGCGTGCTTTCGGTTGGGTACGCATGGATTGTGGCGCGCCACCTCCGCAACGATGCCCGCGAGACCAGCCGTTTGCTGGGGCACGTGTTCGCCGGCTTAAACGATCCCCGCGAAGGCGCCGCGGCCGATGCGCTGCTCGCGCTCGCCGATGAAGTGCGGCGGCTCGGCATCCCGCTCGCCGTCACCGACACCGCGGGCCGCATCACCGCGCTCGACAACGAGCCGTTCGACGTCGACGCGAGCGAGGCGACGCGGCGCGCCTGGATCGCCGAGCTGGACCGCATCCACCCGCCGCTGATTCAGCCCGGCGTCGGCACCATCCACTACGGCGCGCTGCCCGCGGCGCGGGCGTTCACCGGTCTGGCGGTCCTGCAGGGTGCGATGTTCCTCTGTCTCGTCTTCCTGGCCGTTTGGGCCATGCGCGAGCGCGTGAGCGCCGCGCGCGATCGGCTGTGGGTGGCGATGGCGCGCGAGTCGGCGCATCAGCTTGGCACGCCGCTGATGAGCCTCACGGGTTGGATTGATTACCTGCGGGAGAATCCGGATACACCGGGAAGTGAGCTGATTGTGCATCTTGAAGGGGACGCGGAGCGCCTGCAGCGCGTCGCGAAACGCTTCGAGCGCATCGGTCGTCCCGCGCGCCGCGAGCCCGTCGGGTTGGGGACGGTGGCCGAGCGCGTGGTGGCGTACTTCCGGCCGCGGCTGCCGACGCTCGCCCATGCGGTGACGATCACGCTGACGTCGCCGGGGGCCGGACCGACCGCGACCGGTGATCCGGTGCTGATTGAATGGGCGCTCGAGGTGATCGTGAAGAACGCCGTCGACGCGTTGAGCGGCCGCGGCGGCCGGATCGACGTCGAAGTAGAGGGCAGCGATTCCCTGGGCCGCGTCACTGTGCGGGACGACGGTCCGGGCGTCTCGCCCGAGTTCCAGCACCAGCTCTTCGAGCCGGGCGTTTCCAGCAAGACCGGCGGCTGGGGAATCGGCCTCGCGCTCGCCCGTCGCATCGTCGAGCAGCAGCACGACGGGCGGGTGGCGTTTCGGCCCGGCGCGCAGGGCAGGGGGTCGGTGTTCGTGCTCGAATTTCCGCTGAACAAGACGTGACCGCGACGCACCCCTTGCCGTTGAATCCCGCCCAGCGGGAGGCGGTCGAGCATCCCGGTGGACCGCTGCTCGTCCTGGCTGGGGCGGGCTCCGGAAAGACCCGCGTCCTCACGGCGCGGATCGCGCATCTGATCACCACGCTGCATATCGCGCCGCAACGGATCTTCGCGGTCACGTTTACGAACAAGGCGGCGGGGGAAATGCGCACCCGCATCGCCCAGCTGCTGGGAGCCGATCCGCGCGGACTCTGGATCGGCACGTTCCACTCGCTGTCGGCGCGCCTGCTGCGCCGCGAAGCGCCGCTGCTGGGATTTGGGTCGAACTTCACGATCTACGACTCGGACGACTCCGAGGCGCTGGTCAAGCGCCTCCTCGAAGCACGGCAGCTCTCCACTAAGGTCTATCCACCGCGGTCGGTCCACGGCGTGATCTCGAGCGCCAAGAACCGCATGCTGACGCCCGAAGAGCTGAGGGGGGGGGCCCAGGCGGACACGCCGCTGATCAAGGTCGCGGCGGATGTCTACGCCGCGCTGGGACCCGCCCTGAAGCAGGCCAACGCCATGGACTTCGACGATCTCTTGCTCCACCCCCTCACCCTCTTCCGCGAGCATCCGGAACGGCTCGCGTATTGGCAGGACCGGTTTCAGCACGTCCTCGTGGACGAGTTCCAGGACACGAATGCCGCGCAGTACTTGCTGGTGAAGCATCTCGCCAAGCGGCACGGCAATCTCTGTGTGGTGGGCGACGA
>WNFD01013578.1_pt1 | contig 12805 bp, 15 predicted proteins | sample 5400491 | NCBI WGS metagenome assembly WNFD01 (sample SAMN13153343, study PRJNA577476) | soil metagenome | isolation source: 120 cm saprolite under Douglas fir tree site 2 hole 2 replicate 2 | place: USA:California | collected 2015-04-18 | reverse complement strand
GTTTACCTCGGAGGCGAGGTGAGCTATGTTTCGCTAACTGTTGGCTAACTATTTTGGCCCTAGCGGGTATTACAGACCCGTATAGGACCGGGTGGTTTAGGGCAAACAAAGCACTTACAGCGGATTTACTTGGGTTTTTAACGGGCGGTTTTGGTCCAGGCCTCCCAGCCAATCTTTTAGTTTCAATGGGTTACGCCTCGCTTTACTTTTTGCACTACCGATAGACCGTCAATAATCCACGTTTCCACCAAAACGCTTTATTAAACTTTTGGAGGAAATGATGGCGAAAACGGTCGGTGGTCTACGGGCGTAGACGGAGAGCGCGGCTCGTTCTATCTCCGTTACACGCTGAACGGAAAACGAAAGTGGGAGAGTGCCGGCCGCCGTGGCCGAATTGAAAGATCGTCAGGCAATGGTCGTCAACGGCAAAGGACAGTCTCCGGTCTCGTCCCGAAAAACCATTGCCGAGGCAATCCAATCCCATCTAAAGGAGGTTCACACCCTCCGTGGCCAACGCCCAGGCTGTCGCCGTCGATCCCTTAAAGATGCCGGACGTTGTCGGCGTGCGCGTGGGAATGAAGCCGCAGGAAGCATTGCAGATTCTCCATAAACAGCTCCCGTCCGATAGATTCCAGCAGATGACAAACAACTCTTGGCCATCCTGATCGCCTTCAAATTCCAAAAAATCGCCTGGTGCCCCACACGCCGCTCTTGCATGTGGATTCATGGTCTATCTCTCTCTGGACAACCGAGTGTCCCCCAATCTTCCGACCCGGAGGGCGCCCTCTCCTCGATTCTTGAGGGCGGGACTGGGGCCATCGTCATAGCTCAGCTCGTCATTCTGACGAGAACGCCGATAAAAATCCGGGGAAGGTTACTCGACTAACAGAACCCTGCTTGGACTCGACATGTTTCATTAGATCCTCGCGGTTGAAATACGTCGCCTTCAGACGCCGCTCGCTGGCGAGGCGCGCTTGGTCCGAATAATGTGGGATCGAGTATGATGACTCGCACCATCTGGTCATTGCTGTTTGCCTTGTTAGAGCCGAAGAGATTCTTCGCCGCCTGCGATTCGGAGACTCGGCTTCGCTACCTGTTCTTCCTGGACACCGGATGCCGAGAACGAGAAGTGATGTTCGCCTGCCAAGATGATTTCAACTTTGAGTCAGAAGACAGCGAGTTCGCCTCCACTTATGAGATTCGTCCGAAAGACCACCTCGGCTTCAAGACCAAGAAAGGCAAGACACGCATTGTTCCTCTAACTCCCCGGCTGGCGCAAAAAAACCGCGCAGCGTCTGCATTTTTGCCTTTGATAGTACATTTTCGGGCACGGAAATCGCGACGCGCGCGAGTAAAGCACGAATGAAGTGCTAGCATCAAATCGTCTGGAAACTTTCCTGCAAGAAAGTTTGGAGCCGCCCACGGTCTTGCCGGCCACACATACAGTGACTGACGCGTCTGAGGATGTCGCCGCCGAGGCCGAAACTCAGGGTGGCAGACGATTCTCTCTCGGCTGGGAATATCTGGCGATTGCGCTGGTGATTCTTTTGATCGCCGGGATTCGTTTCCGGCTGCGGGATTTTCCGCTGGAGCGCGACGAAGGAGAATATGCCTACGCCGGGCAGCTGATTCTGCAAGGCATTCCCCCGTACGAACTGGCCTACAACATGAAGCTTCCCGGGACATACGCGGCCTATGCAGCGATTATGGCGATTTTCGGAGAAACGGCTGCCGGGATTCATATCGGCGTAATTATCGTGAACGCGGCGTGCATTTTTCTGGTGTTCGCGATCACGAAAAAATTGTTTGATCCAACAGCCGCTGTGGCAGCCGGAGCGATTTTCGGCCTGTTCACAATGCGCCCGATTCTGTTGGGACTGGCGGGACACGCAACGCATTTTGTGACGCTGGCCGCACTGGGTTCGATTTACTTATTGCTGCGGGCTTGCCGGACTAACAGGTATTCGCTGTTTTTTTGGAGCGGCATTTGCGCGGGACTGGCGCTGCTGATGAAGCAGCCGGGAGTATTCTTCGGAATTTTCGCTGGATTGTATGTGTGCTGGAGCGAATGGCCAGGAAAAGAGCCGAGAGGGCCGTATTGGCGAAAGATCGCCTGGTTTTCCGCGGGAGCGATCGTGCCGTACGCGCTTACATGCTTGATTTTGTGGCGCGCGGGAGTGTTCCAGAAATTCTGGTTCTGGACGGTTTCGTATGCGCGAGCGTACGGATCGGAAATGACGTTGCTTCAAGGATTGCATCACTTTGCGAATCGCATGGAGCTGCAGAAAGAACATCTTGGTGCGATTTGGTTTCTGATTGTCTTTGGAATGGCGGCGTTCGTGTGGGACCGCAAACTACGACAGCACGCCTTGTTCGTGGTCGGATTGCTGGCGTTCTCATTTTTGGCTGTAAGCGTCGGCTTTTATTACCGCGGCCACTATTTCATCATGCTGTACCCGGTTCTGGCGTTGTTGACTGGAGTGGGGCTGAGTTCGCTGCGGGCGTTGCTGACGAAGCTGCGCTGGGGGCTTGCCGCAGCGATCATTCCAGCCGTCGTATTTATTCTGACGTTTGCCAACGCGCTATACGCGGAACGAAAGGCGTACTTTTTTGCCTCGCCGCATGAGGCTTGCCGGTACGTCTACGGAACCAATGCATTTCCGGAAGCAGTGGGAGTGGGAGATTACATTCGAGAACACACATCGCCGGAGGCCACGGTTGCGGTGCTGGGGTCGGAGCCCGAGATTTATTTTTACGCGCACCGACATTCGGCAACGGGATACATGTATAGCTACGCGCTGGTGGAAAATCAGCCTTATGGGCGAGTGATGCAGGCGGAAATGATGCGCGAGATTGAATCGGTGAAGCCGGAAATTTTTGTTTACGTGCTGATGCAGAATTCATGGCTTACGCAGCCTCATGCCGATACGGAAATCTTCGACTGGATGGATTCGTATATCAAGGCGCACTACACGCTGGAGGGGATTGCGGACGGCGGAAACCGCGATGTGTATGCCTGGGGACCCGCGGCCGCGACTTACCGCCCTCGGCGTCCGGAAGTTATCTACGTCTTTCGACGTACCAACTAATTCCGGCGAGCCGTTTCTGCTTCGGTTTGCAACAGCTTCACGGCGTCAGCGTTTGGTGAGCTTCATATACCAGTCCGGATTCAACGGGATGGTCATTTCCGTGCCGGGCGCGGCTCGCGTAAATTCAGTGGCATATTCCTGAAAATGCAAATCCTGGAACGGTTTGTATTGATAATCCCTGCAAATGCCAATGGATAACAGGACGAGTACCGCAGCCGACGAGCAGCGCGGCAGTTTGTCTTTTACGCCGGTCAACATCCACACCAGCGTGCTAAAAAATGCCAGCATCGGGAAAAAATAATAGCGGTTGCCGCAGCCGGGAATTTCCAACAATTGCCACTGCGTGTAGCTGCCCGGGAAGCTTGCTAGCGGCCGGTGCAAAGCGGAAGCCAGCACCAACGCGGCAAACAGGTAGGCGAGCTTCAATTCCAGCGGCGCGCGGCGCAGAGCATAGACTACAAACGGCAAGCCGATGACCAGCGCCAGCAAGTCAAGCCAGAATAGCGAAGTGAAGTGGCTGTAGAAATACAGCTGCATGGAAGTTCGGACCCCGAGAACGGACGAAAAGAACACTTGCCCGCCGATGATATCGGCCAATCTGGCCAGCGTTGCGCCGTTCGGGGCGGCGCGCCGAGATTCGGTCAGCAGAAGGATGCTGCCCTGGACCAGCGCTCCGGGAATCAAGGCAATCAAGGACAAGTTATAGCGAGGGTCCTTGCGTGTCCATCGGAGAATCGCGGCGATGGGGATCAACAGGATTCCCATCAAGCTGCCGAAGGCGAGCATTACCAGCACCAGAAAATCAAAAATACGCCAGCCCAATCGATCATCAGGCCGCGCCAGCAGGATCAGGCATCCCGTCAAAGCGAGATGCCACTGAATATTGGCGGTGTTGGCGTGAATTTCAAACGCGTTGGGAAGCGCCAGATACAACAGACTGCCAAACACCCGGGTTGCAAATGAAATTGAATTGAATCGTGAAGAAAGAAAAAGATGAATGGGCAGGATTTGTGCAACGATCGCGCACAAATTCATCACCAGCGGGGCGCGCCCGAGCGGAACCAACTGCGCCAGCAGCCCCACGAAGCGCAGCGGCGTGTGCAGATAACCTCCATACGGCATTAGCAAGCAATGCCAGCCGTATTGATACGCATCCGAATAGAAAAAACGGCCGTCTTCGGCATAAAACTGGGGATTGAGCAAAACGTCGGGGCGCCGGGAAAACACGATGAGGAACGCAATGAGAAAGACCGCGGTGTGAAAACCGGCTTGCCGAAGGTCAATCTTGCGGGTCTCTGGATTTGGCATCTTGGTGCGCCGTCGATGCGGCGAGTTCTCAGGCTAGTCTGCCGTGGTTCGACTGGTCAACGGAGGTTCCGACTGTTGCCGTCAAACCGATAATGCTTTCTACTGTGCGTCTGTTAGGCATGCGTTGCTATGGCTTTTTCAGCAGCGTCATCCGCCATCCCGTTGGATTCAGAGGAATGTTCATCGCAGTTCCAGGCGCAGCCTGCTCGAATTGCGCGGCATACGATTGAAAATGAAATTCCTTGTATTTCGGAAGTTGCCAGTCGCGATAAACGCCGATCGGTACAAGCAGCAGAATCGCCGTCGCCGAGTAGCGCGCAAGCTTGGTCGTGCTGGCGGAGGTGGCCATCCAGATAAGGGAAGCCAGAAACCCGATCATCGTGGGAAAATAGTAGCGATACCGAGGCCTGGAAATCGGAGAAGCTCCCGCTGCGGAGTGGTGTTGTCCGGGGCCACCAGCGGATTGCGCATGGCCTTGGCAAAGACCAGAGTCGCAAACAGGAGAAAAGCCTTCAGTTCGAGCGGGCCTTTCCAGGCGGCGTAGATGACGATGGGCAAACCGATGGCCAGAGCAACCAGTTCAACGGAGAACAAAACATTCCGGTCGCCGAGCAAATAGAACAGCAGCAAGGACTTCATGCTGAGGACGGAGGCGTAAAAGACCTGCCCGTCGAGAAGGGCGGACAGCCGCGCCAGAGTCCCCCGTTCGGCGCGGTCGGACGATTATGGGAGAACAGCATGATCGAAGCTTCTATCACCGCGCCGGGAATAAGTGCCAGCAAGGACAGGTTATAGCGGGGGTCGCGGCGCATCCAGCGCATCAGCCCGGCCACGGGAACCAGCAAAATACCCATCAAACTGGTGATCGAAAAGAGCGCCAGCAGTAACGCGTCAAACATGCGCCAGGCCAGGCGATCATCGGAACGGGCTAGCACAATCAGACAACTGGCTAACGCCAGATGCCACTGCAGATTGGCCGTGTTGGCGTGGATTTCAAACACATTGGGAAGAGCAAGACACAAAAAGCCGCCGATCACCCGCCAGACGAACGGAATGATATTGAAGCGCGACGAAAGAAAAATGTTCAGGGGAAGGATCTGAAAGGCAATACCGCACAGATTCATCAGCAGTGGAGCGCCGGCAAAAGGAACAAGCTTCGCCAGGAGGCCCACCAGACGCAACGCGGTATGCAGATAACCGCCATACGGCAACAGCAGGCAGTGCCAGCCGTAGTCATAGCCATCTGACCGTTTTCCGCAAGATAAACGACCTCGGTGTGCCCAGAGCGTCGTGCGCACAGCACGCCAAGTGTGAGGAATAGGAAAGACCGAGTTCGCTGACTGCTTTTCAGTGTCAAATGAAATATTGCCGGCCGGAGCCTTGGATGTGGCCGAGACTAGGAACTTCCGATGCGGTGGAGTTATCCCTATGGACTGTAGTAGTGAGACAAGCTCGTCTTCTCCCAGCCAAATTTCTAACCCCTCGTAGACCAGTGACTTGGAGCTACCGCAGCATCTGTGCGCGACCCTACGACCGCACCGAAGTCGAGGCGGCGAGGATAAACCTACCATCGAGAAACTGTTTGTCTTGACGTCAGAACAGAGTTTGTCCGGTCGCTGAGAGCTTACATCGCCTTGAGCGAGCAAGTCACCGGCCTTCTCATGGATGGCGCTGGCTCGGACACATTCCCGGCTTGGTGCATGCGTTACTGCGGAACACAAGCGATTCACCGGTGTCCAACAAATCTTCCTTTCTCCGCTTGCGCGGGGCCAATAGGCTGTCCGGTCCACGAGTGCGGCAGGTTGGCAGCCTCTCGAAATCAGGCTCGCAAAGCCTCCTTCGTGGCACAATCACTGTGGAAATCACTATCAACCGCGTAAACCAATCAAAACTTTTGCGCCCTTCGAAGGCGCCGAAATTTATTCCTCTGTGACCGCAGCCTCGAGACTCGGGAGTTGGGCGGACGAGAAACTTCAAAATTGGGGATTGACAGCAGCTATAGCTGGGCGTAGTCTGCCGACAATCAGTGGAGGCCAATTTGGCTTTCCTGGGCACTTGTCTCAGGAAGAGCTGAAACGTTGCGCCCACTTCTTGGTGGGCCGTTCCAGGAAGGCCTAGGTCCCCGCACTCGAAGATCCAAAGAGCGCTAAAAAGCAGAAACGCTCCCCGGGGATTTGTGTCTTTCGATGCGGAAAACCACACCGTTCCGCGCGGTGCAGCGCGATTCGGGAAGTTCCACGGTGCCTGCAAATTCACGCAATTGAGAGGAATGAAAAAATGAAGCAATTGCTGGTCGCTGTTTTATTGGTTTTATTATTCGTGTCACCAGCCAGCGCACAGACCTTCCGCGGAGCAATCAACGGCACGGTGACGGATCCATCGGGAGCTTCCGTGCCCGGAGCGACGGTCAAGGCCACAGAAACTTCCACGAACATAGATCACACAACAACAGCGTCGAGCGAAGGCCAGTTTTCCTTTCAGGACCTCCCGCTCGGCTTCTATAAAGTAACCGTTTCGGCCTCGGGGTTCCCGTCATACACCGTGGACAAGGTGGAAGTGCTTGCGGGCCAAATCTATACCCTTTCGATTCCACTCAAAATTGGACAGTCATCTACAACGGTAGAAGTGTCGGCGGCCGCGGTCACGCTGGACACAACAACCCAGACCCAATCGATGACGATTACTGACGATACCGTACAGAACGCACCGCTTAATGGACGGGACTTCACCCAACTGATTGCGGTGCAGCCAGGTTTTGGCGGTTATAACGTCGGAGGGTTTGGCTCTTTGAACGGCACACGTCCGAATCAAATCGATTGGCAGATCGATGGTGTGGACAACAACGACTTCTGGCACAACATTCCCGCAGTAAACCAGGGCGGCGTTTCGGGAATCGCCGGTGTGGTGCTCCCTATTGATTCGATTGTGGAATTCTCCTCGCAGACCCAGAGCGGCCCGGAAGCCGGGCGTAACGCTGGCGGAACCGTGAACGTGGTGACGCGGTCCGGCGGCAACGATCTGCACGGATCGGTTTACTACTACAACCGCAATGAATTTTATGCCGCGCACACGCCATTCTTGCCCGCGGGCACTAAACCGCCACCATTGCGCAATCAAAACTACGGCGCATCGATTGGCGGCCCTGTGCTCAAGAACAAGCTTTTCTATTTCGCGAACTACGAAAAACAACAATTCGTCATTGGGTTGTCGGGTATCGCGACGGAACCGTCGGATGCATGGGTAGCACTTGCGCAGGATCTGCTCAACAATCCGGCCGGCAAGTATGGCTCCTACACTCCCGTGACAGAAAGCGGTGCTTCGTCAAACGCCATTGGCCCTAACGGCTTCTGGCCAAGGTCCGGAGCGGGCTCGATTGCCGGGCTTCCAGCAATCTTGAAAAACTATTTTGCACCCATCGCCGAAATTCCGTGTATACGGCGGTCAGGGAAGCCAAACAGCGCCTCTGGGCGGCAGCCCAGCGCTGGGCACGGCCAGTTCCAACCTAAAAGATTACTTCGAAGTTGCTCCGATTCACGTGTTCAACTATTCGGCGGTTCTCAATTCCACGATCACATCGAAGTTGACCAACCAACTGCTTTTTGGTGCGAACTATTTCAACCAGGTGTTCAGCGATTTCAATAACGGCTTTAATACACAGAGCATGGGGATATTTCTGAGTCCCGATGCGGTAAACAAGGGGGGCTACATCCTCGGAGCGCCAAACATCGTTATCGGGCCAGGCAACGGAACGTTCGAGCAAATTGGCCTGACCCCGCCAGAAGGCCGCAGTGACCTTACCTTTCACATCACGGACGTAGTCTCGCAAAACGTCGGAGCCCACACCTTGCGGTATGGCGCCGAAGTTCGCCAGGCGCGTTTGAATGAGTTTTATCACCGTCGCGGGACTGGAAAATTCCAGTTTGATGGTTCATTGGGGCCGTGGAGTGCTGGTTGTGCAGGCGCGACCGCCACTACGGGTCCTCTTGGATGCCAAGCCTTAGTCAAGAGCAGTCAGTTGGTCGGAGCAGAAGCTCTGGCGGATTTCCTGGCCGGCGATGTGCGTGCCTCGACAATCGCGGTGGGAGATCCTGAGCGTTTTGTGCGCGTGAATGCGTTCAATCTGTACTTCCAGGATAGCTGGCAGACCACGAAACGATTGAACCTCACTTTTGGCCTGCGGTACGAATATTTCGGACCGATGCAAAGCGACCACAACGACATCGCAAACTTCATTCCAGGGACTGGCTTCAAGGCAATCGGAAGCGGTAATTCTCTGTTCCCTCCTGACCGGAACAATTTTGCTCCCCGTTTCGGTTTTGCCTACCAAGCCAACCAAAAGGGTGACCTGGTGGTGCGCGGGGGTGTGGGCATGTTCTATGACCAGATCAACCTGAATCCGTTTCTGGATTTCCGGCCGCCGGTCGCGGCGCCATCCGGAATCCAGGGTAACCCATTTGGATCCAAGCCTGTTTCAACCTACGCCGCCGACTTTTGTGGCGATGTGTCGTACCAATGGGACTCTATCCAGGTGCCTGGCCTAATATGCCCCGGCACTTCACCTAACGCCGGGTTGGTAAATACCGCAGGCTCGATTTTCGCGCCGGTCCAAGCTTGCAGCGACCCGAATTGCGCTGGCTCAGGTGACCCACAGGGGCTAAGCGCTTACTCGGTCAGCCCCAACTTCCGTACTCCGTACTTTTTCAACTACAACTTACAAGTCGAAAAGAGCCTCGGCAACATTGGCGTCTGGCAGATCGGATACGTTGGCAGCGAAGGCCGCAAGCTGAATATCGTGTCAAACATCAATCAGAGCGGCGATTTTCCGAATTTTGCCAACATCCTGCAGCTCAACACCATCGGAACGTCAAACTACAACGCGCTGCAAACCGTTTTCCGGACGCGAGCGTGGCACAACCTTAGTTCACAGGTTGCATACACGTGGGCTCACTCTTTGGATGAAATCAGTGAGTACCGCGCGGCCATCCTGGACGATGCATTTAATCGAAAGCTGGATTATGGAAACAGCGATTTCGATACGCGACATCTCTTTACCATCAACTTCACCTATGACCTGCCTAAGGCTTCGTGGGCCTCTTCGTCGTGGGCGGGCCACCTGGTGAACGGTTGGCAGCTCAGCACCATAATGAACTTCCACTCCGGTCAACCTTACGATGAAACGCTCTCCGGATTAAACCAGATCGGTTCGCCCTTCAGCAGCGTGTCGCACAGCTTTGACGCATCGATCCCGGGCGTGCAATGGCTCAATCCGAGCTCGTTCTGCGACCCCAAAGATCCCGGCTGTGCAGGTGGCCCGGTCTCGCGTAACAAGTTCGTCGGACCGAGCTTTAAGGATGTCGACCTCTCGGTTGTCAAAAATATTCCGATCAAGGAGCGCCTCTCGCTGCAACTGAGGGCGGATATGTTCAACCTTTTTAACCGGAACAATTTTGCGTCAGGCGTTGGCTCGGTAGGCCTAAGCTGCGCAGAAGATACCACGGTTCACCACTGCACAACGGGTAACGGATTCGGCCAGGTCACCGACACCATCGGGGACTTCAACGGCGCGCCCGGCCTGGGGCCAGGCGAGCAGTTCAACATGCAGTTGGCCGTTAAGTTACGGTGGTAGTCGGCTAGCTTCACCTAATACCGGGCGGAGATAAGTTCAACATGCCGCTGGCGTTGAGGATCTTTTAGCCCGGGAATTTCGGATAAAATGCTTCCGACGAGCGCTCAGCGCTTGCCGAAGCATTTTCATTAGTTCTCGGTTTCTGGTTGTGGATGCGGAAAATGGAATACGGCCGCCTTCGCGGGGATCCCTTTTACAGTTTGGAGTGGCAGCACCGGCGACTCTCGCTTCGGGAATTTTAGCGGAGTCATTTTCGCTGCTTCTTCATCGTCACCGTCGATTCTCCGAAGATGAAGCGGAAGATCAGGTTCATCGGTTGGGGGGGCGCTTCGCCAACGGGAGTGAGTTGACTGATAAGAAGGCGTCTGGCCAGAGGGTCACGTTCCGCAGATCAGTAGCGGCCGCATACCGTTAGACGGAGGCCAGCGCTAAAATAGCTCCGTAGTGTGGCATGGAATGTCGAGTGGGCGAGATACGGTACGGCGGGGGCTGGCGATGTCCGGCGATGTCCGGCCCGGCCTCTTTTTCTTACGTAATCAACGTGCTACAACCGGATTTGTGACTACTCCATACGGAACCGATAGTGTTTTTTCCAGCGATACACGTCACCAACTTTTTCAAATTCGTCCTGCTCGGCCAACGCCATTTCATCGAGAGTGTTTTCAACCTCACGCACGGAATAAGGATTCGGCTCAATGGCGTCATGCACCTGCTGCGCCGTACCCTGTCCCATCGCTTTCAATCGAGATTTGACGGTTTCGTAGCGCCCACGGTCGTCCATCATTCTCCCCTGAACGCCATCAGCGCCTAGCGAACGATCGGTTATTTCGCCCGCACTGATTCATCTGTTTTTCTATCCGAACTGTACCCGTGCATGCCGCCCCTGATTTTTGCAGACTATCACAGTGACCGATAAAAAAGGCGTGAGCATTCTCCCCAAAATCCAGCCGATGCAATCGCAAGACACGCTCATCATTCCCACCAATCTGAACTTGCCAAACAATTCGCGTGAATGCTACGCCACGTGCTGGTTAAAAAGCTCTTGCATCGACCATTTCACGGGCAGACAATCCGGCTATGATCAGCGAACGCACCCGCGCCTCAGCAGGTATTGGAATCGTCACTGAAGAACTGGGTCTGGGCATCAAATGTTGCGAAGTTGCGCTGTCATCGGCCAGTGCGAGAACTTGGGACAGCAAAATCAAGAATGCACAGAAAGCCCACGACACCGCTCAGCGCTTTGTGCATCGTTTCAGGCTTTCCGAGCGCGAAGCCCAGCGCATGAACCAACGAATCATCCACCTGAGAACTCTTCTGGAAGAACTGAAGTAATCAAGGTCTGCCCCGCTAGTGCTACTTCCAAAATCGCCGGAATCAGTTCGTTGGCGAGTTCCATTTTGTCCAAAAACTTTACGGCTCCAGCGCTATAATCCGCTGGGCTCGGATGGCCCGCTCCGGCAAGAATGTGATGCAATTCCTCAGTGGTGGCCGCTACGTGGCGAACGTGGCGAATGGCGACGTGACACTGTACGGCGGACGGGGTGGAACGAGTCGATGAGGCGAGCCCCTGACACTCGCTGACTCCGATTAAACTTCCATAGGACTTGACGCATTCTTTCATTGAACCAATTCGGGTCTACTCGATCCTCTGAGCGTTTCGCTTTCCCAGAAGCGCATACTCGTGGTCTTGATAGCCTGCGGCAAAAGCGTCCTGATGAATGATCACCACGTCAGCCCTGTCACGGCAGGAATTTACGAAGTCAGGCAATAATCGCTCGACCTCCGCGGCAAGAGCAGCCTCTTTTTCCATTAATTCCTCTTCTGGCTTGTTCTGCATATTTGTCGCTACTTTTAGGCTTCGCTGCGTCCCTGCGCAGAATTACAAAAACGCGACCGTGACGCAAATTAGATGAAGCAGGGGGTCAAGAAGTTGAGGTAGCACAGAAATTTCTTCAAATGCGCTTCGTCACAGTCTGGAGTATGCCGCCGATTAGCCCAGCTTCGGCAGTTTGGTGCGACCGAAAGATTCTTTGAGCACATTCTCGAGGTAGTTGAACCTCGAAAAATTCCTAACCTTCCTGTTTGCAGTGAAGACCCACGACGTCTGTCGTGTGGGATGTGTAAACGCGTTTGTAGTGAAGACCAATCCTCTTGAAAATGAAGTTGCGATCCGTAGGATCGACGCATGTACCTGCGTCGTTGCTATCGCAACAAGGATGGCAAGCGTCACGGCTATTGGGCTCTGGTCGAAAGCTGTCGCTCGTCGCGGGGCCCGCGGCAGCGCGTGGTGGCCTATCTCAGTGCCGCGTTCTGCTATGTTTTTCATTTCTTGCTTTTTTCAGCCCTAAACTTTGCCCACCGCGCCTTTGATGCCTTTGAAATCTTCGCCCTTGCAGCAGCAGACATTACTCGCTTCTTGACCTGAGCGACTTCTCGGCTCGCCTTGCTGCCGAGTGCTTTTGCTGCGGCTCGGACGCCTTTCAATCGGTGCTGTAAGTTACCCAACTCTTTTTCGAGCTTTCGTTCTTCACGCCTGATTGCCGCTAGTAGGTTCATGAACCCTCCGCAGGGAATCTATCTCAGTCGGAGTTGACGCACCAGTCGTACTCTGAAAGGAAAGTAACTTGGGATGGACACAAGCTCATTGCTGCCCGATAGCGTACACTGATTCAAGAGGACTAGCTTGCGTGCCAGAAACTACCATCGAAGAGAAGAAGAAACGCGAAGACTTGAAAGCCAAGAGGGATTTACTTTTCGAGCGGTATGTCAAGCGTCCCATGGA
>WNFD01023823.1_pt1 | contig 12807 bp, 11 predicted proteins | sample 5400491 | NCBI WGS metagenome assembly WNFD01 (sample SAMN13153343, study PRJNA577476) | soil metagenome | isolation source: 120 cm saprolite under Douglas fir tree site 2 hole 2 replicate 2 | place: USA:California | collected 2015-04-18 | reverse complement strand
AAAGAAACCATGGAGTCCGAGCCTGTTAGACGAGGAAGGCTTGAGGAATCCGGGAATCGGGATAGCAAGGGATGAAAGCGTCTAAATTTAGACGCTCTTTATATGAGTTAGTGGAGTTTTATAGCGCCAACCGAGTGCCGCTTTGTGGCGCTGGCCGTCCAAGACAGCAAGCCCGATTGCGTACCCTCAGGAACGCCTGTCTTACTTTGTTGGCCGCGAACAAGCGAGTCTGCTAAACTAGAGTCTGCTGCACCGCACCTAAGGATGTGTGACCGCCAGGCGGTCGACCTACAGTAAGGTACATTCGTCAAGGCTGCTGGTTGTTTCAGCAGCTATTTTTGTCTTTAGAGGACTTGAACTCCGGCCGCGCCGGGATCACGATAAGCAGGAATTATGGGTCAAAATATTCGCAACATCGCCATCATCGCGCACGTGGACCACGGGAAAACCACCCTGGTTGACGCCATGCTGCGGCAAAGCGGGATCTTTCGCGCCAATGAAGCCGTCATTGAGCGCGTGATGGACTCCAACGACCTGGAGCGCGAGCGTGGCATTACCATTCTCGCGAAAAACACCGCGCTTTTCTTCCACGACACGAAGATCAACATTGTGGACACGCCAGGCCATAGCGACTTTGGCGGTGAAGTGGAACGCGCGTTGCGCATGGTGGACGGCGTCGTAGTGCTCGTTGACGCCAGCGAAGGACCACTGCCGCAGACGCGTTACGTTCTGCAGAAGGCGCTGGCGGCGAAACTGCCTCCGGTGATCGTGTTGAACAAGATTGACCGCGCCGATGCGCGCGCCAAGGAAGTCCTCGACGAAATCTACGATCTCTTTATCGATCTCGACGCCACCGAAGACCAGCTCGATTTTCCGATCATTTATACCAACGCGCGCGACGGCGTGGCGCATCGCACCCCAGGTGACGGCTCAAAGGATTTGCTCCCGCTGTTCGAGGCTATCGTAAAACACATCCCGGCCCCTCCAGGCGACCCCGAAGGCGTTCTGCAGATTCAAGTGATGAACCTGGATTACAGCGAATTTTTGGGACGCATCGCGATCGGCCGCGTATTCAACGGCACGCTGAAGCGCGGCGCGGAGGTAGGCATCAGCAAGCTCGACGGGAGGCTGACGCCGACGCGCATCACCAAGCTGTATACCTTCCGAGGTCTGGAACGGGATGAAGCGCAAACCGTCCCGGCGGGCGATCTTGTGGCGATTGCGGGCGTCGAGGGCATCAACATCGGAGAAAGCATCACGGATTTGGCCAACCCCATGCCGCTGGAGCCGCTGCTGATCGACGAGCCCACGCTGGCGATGATTTTTACCGTCAACAGCGGTCCGCTATCCGGCAAAGAGGGAACGTTTCTCACTTCGCGCGACCTCCGCGATCGTCTGCAAAAAGAACTTCTCACCAACGTGTCCATCCGCGTGGAAGACACGGACACGCCAGAGTCTTTTCGCGTGCTGGGGCGTGGCGAATTGCAGTTGGCGATTTTGATCGAAACGATGCGGCGCGAGGGCTTTGAACTGATGGTTGGAAAGCCCGAGATTGTCGTGCGCGCGGAGAAGGGCAAGAAACTCGAGCCGCTGGAACGTCTGGTGATCGATGTTCCGGAGAATTTTATCGGCATCATCATGGAAACGATCGGCAGCCGGCGCGGCGAGATGATCAAGATGAGCAATCACGGTTCGGGCCGCGTGCGCATGGACTTCAAGATTCCTTCACGCGGATTGATCGGGTTGCGCAGCCAGTTGCTTACGGACACGCGCGGCACGGCGCTGATTCATTCGATTTTCGAAGGCTGGATGGAGTACGGCGGAGAGATGGCGCTGCGTCCCACCGGCGCACTGGTGGCCGACCGCGGGGGACCGTCCACGGCGTTTGCGCTGTGGAATATCCAGGAACGCGGCGAGTTGTTCATCGGGCCGGCCATCGAAGTGTACGAAGGAATGATCGTTGGCGAAAATTCACGCGAGCAGGACATGGACGTGAACGTTACAAAGGAAAAGAAGCAGACCAACATGCGTTCGTCCAGCGCTGATGAAGCCATCCGCCTGATTCCGCACCGGGAACTGAGTCTGGAGCAAGCCATCGAATTTATTGCCGACGACGAGTTCGTGGAAATCACACCGAAGTCGATTCGCCTGCGAAAGAAAGTTTTGCAGGCCAACAAGCGCCCGCGCCGCTGGCAGGAAATCCGCGCCAGCCAAGCCACCACCACCTAAGAGCACAGCCCCTTAGTGCGCTGATTTTTCGAGTAGTTCTGCCAAGTATTGTTTCCATACGGCGGCACGCGTATGAGCGCGGTGGCCGCACGTTTCGTTGCTGGGAGCCGCACAAGCCAAGTTGCAAAACATTGGCTCCGCGCGAAGAATGATGTAAAGTCGTGGCCGCGAGTGCAACCCGCCCAGGGGAACGCTGTATCCAAAAGGCTTACGCGGCGACGAAACCGCATGCGACACTTTTGTGCGCAAGGAGACTGATGGAATCCGTGATCTCTCGAGAGATAAAATCTGACGTGGCATCCCATCCCACCATTGCCGCGACGGCCACGGCGCTGCCGCCGTATACCATCACGCGCGAGGACGTGAAGGTCTACATGGGCCGCGTCTTTGACATTCCCGAGCGCCGCCTCGAAGCGATGATGAGCATCGTTGATAACGCGCAGGTTCACAACCGGCACGCTATCTTCCCGCTCGACTACACCATCGAACCGCGCCCCCTTTCGCAAACGAATAACGAATACATCGAGCATGCGGTGAAGCTCGGCCGGGAAGCGGCGGAAAAGTGCCTGGAGCGCGCGGGATTGAAGCCCGATGACATCGATATGATCATCACGGTGTCCTGCACGGGCTTCATGATCCCGTCGCTGGACGCCCACCTCATCAATCTGATGGGATTCCGGTCAAATGTCCGGCGTATGCCTTTTACCGAATTGGGCTGCGCGGCGGGGGCGATGGCGCTGGGACGCGCCGCCGATTTCCTGAAGGCTGAACCCGGCGGAAACGTCCTGATCATCGCGGTCGAACTGCCTTCGCTCACGTTTCAGCGCAAGGACATTTCGCAGGCCAACCTTATATCTTCAATCCTTTTTGGCGACGGCGCTGCGGCGGTGGTGGTCACCGGAAGGCCGATGCCGGGGCCGAAGATTCTCGTCACGGAAACCTACACGTTTCCCGATTCGCTGGGCGCGATGGGATTCGACCTGCGTGATTCCGGATTCCACATCCTACTGGCAAAGGATGTTCCGGAAATGATCGGTGGAAAGATCGGCGGGCTGGTGCAAGGCTTCCTCGCTCGCAACGGCCGGAAGCGCGAGGAGATTAAAGGCTGGATTCTGCATCCAGGCGGCGCACGCTTGCTCGGAAACATCGAAACGGAGCTCGGCCTGTGCAAGTGCGACACGCAGCCTTCCTGGGACATTCTTGGAAACGTAGGAAATCTATCGAGCGCGACGATTCTGTTTATTCTGCAAGAATGGCTGGACAAGAGACCGCTCCAGACCGGCGAATACGCGCTGGCCGCCGCCTTTGGCCCAGGCTTTAGCGCGGAATTCCTGCTGCTGCAATGGACGTGAGCAACAATTTGCTGAGCGACCGTATGACGGTCGACGCTTTTCTCGGCCTGCTTCTTGCCGTGGGGCTGCTGCGGCTGGTTGAGCTGCGCATCTCCAAGCGGCACCAGCGGGAAATGGCCGCGCGCGGCGCGTCAAAAGTCGATGAGCCCAAATTCCGCTGGATGGTTCTGCTGCACACGGCGGTGCTGCTGGGCGCTGCGCTGGAAGTTGTTTTCCTGCGGCGTCCCTTCCTCCCCTGGCTGGCTGCACCGATGTTTGCTGTCTTCCTGGCGGCGAATGCCGTGCGCTGGTGGGTCATACGTTCGCTCGGGGAGCATTGGAACGTTCAGGTGGTGGATTCAACTCGCCTCGGCGTGGTAACGTCCGGGCCATTTCGATACGTCCGGCATCCCAACTATGCGGCGGTCTTCGCGGAGATGCTGGCCCTTCCGTTGATTCACACAGCTTGGATCACCGCAGTGGCGGGCGCCATCGCCCACATCGGAGTCCTGGCGCAGCGGCTCTCCACGGAAGAGCGCGTGCTCTTCGCCAATCCGGACTATCGCGCAGCAATGACCGGCAAGCCGCGTTTTTTGCCAGGGCTTTTCTGAAGAGCTGGCCTCAAATGCGTTGGCGAATCTACAGCGCGGCGTCACTCCTCCTGTTCATCGCAGCCGCCTGCCCGGCCCGGCCCGACGAGATTGCCAAGACTCCGGCATTTACAACCGTGGCGGAACTCTCCTCCGGATTTCATTCCCTCTACGCGCAAAATTTTTCAGAAGCGCGCGAAAAATTTGGCAGTTGGGAAACGCAGCATCCCGAAGAACCTTTTGGCGAGGTCGCCATCGCGGCCAGTTATCTCTTCGAGGAGCTTTACCGGCAAGGTGTGCTCTCCAGCGATTTCTTCCTGAATGAAAAAAGATTCCTACACGGTATCGAAGGCAAGCCCGATGCCGAGCGGATGAAGAGCTTTCAGGACGCGCTGGATTTGGCGCGAAAGCTGGCCAAAGCGCGCCTGGCAAAGAACGGCAGGGATCCGGAAGGCTTTTTTGCCCTGACTCTGGCGGCGGGAATGGAATCGAACGCCGACATGATGCTCAAGAAGCAGCATATCGAGAGTTTGAAGCGCCTGAAGGAAGCAAACGAACACGCCAAGCAACTGCTGGCGGAGCAGCCAGATGCGAACGATGCGTATGTCGCCCTGGGTACGGCCAATTACGTTATCGGAAGTCTTTCGGGCGGTGCGCGCTTCTTGCTGATGTTCGGAGGAGTTCACGGCGACAAGAAGCTTGGCATGCAGCAACTCGGAAAAACTATTGATGGGGGCCGCTACTTGCAGCCGTTTGCAAAGATTTTGCTGGCGCTGGCCTCACGCAGGGAAAAACAAAATCCCGCGGCGCAAAAACTGCTCCTGGAACTGAGCGAAGAGTTCCCGGAAAGCCCGCTCTACGCCGCCGAGTATGCGAAAGCGATGGGCCGGCCGATTCCCGCGGAGATGCATCCCTAATCACCTTTATAGTTTGCATGCCTTCCGCCCCGCTCCCGGACGCTCGTCGAAAAATTCATCTGCCTATTCTCGAATAGACTAGAATCGCGTGTCGCGCGAAGGGCGCGCAGTTTGTCATCTGTACGTGAGGCGGTGAATCGTGTTCCAGCGGGACTTATTGAAGGGCCGGGCGGTTTTTCTTACCGGAGGAGGGACGGGACTTGGCCGTTCGATGGCACTGCGCTTCGCGGAGTTGGGTGCCCGGATATTTCTCGTCGGCAGGCGGGAAGAACCCCTGCGCGAAGCATGCGACGAGATCCACCGCAGGGGCGGAGCCGCTGCCTGCACAACGTGTGACGTGCGCGACTATGGCGCTGTCGAAGCCGCGGCAGCAAAAGCTGAGGAACAATTCGGCGAAATCAGCACGCTTGTCAACAATGCCGCCGGCAATTTCATGGCGCGCACCGAAAAATTGAGTCCCAACGCGTTTAACGCTGTGGTCGGCATCGTCTTGAACGGAACCTTTCACTGTACGCAGGTTTTTGGCAAGCGCTGGATCTCCCAAAAGCTCGGCGGAAACGTATTGAATATCGTGACCACGTATGCGGCTGCCAACTGCGGTTCTGGGTTTGTGGTGCCTTCTGCTTGTGCGAAGGCGGGCGTTTTGGCGATGACCACCTCGCTGGCCGTGGAGTGGGCGAAGTATCACATCCGGCTGAACGCCATCGCGCCGGGGCCCTTTCCGACAGAGGGTGCGTGGTCGCGAGGAGCTCGCCAATCTCGCCGCGTTTCTTATTAGCGATATGGCGGAGTACATCAACGGCGAATGCGTGGTCATTGACGGCGCGCAATGGCTGCGCGGCGCCGGCGAATTCAACGATCTCTTATTGCTGCCGGAAGCAGCCTGGGAAGCCATGGAAGTCGCGCGGCAGAAAAAATCCTAGAGCTGCTTACTGCGGCAGGGCCCGCTTTCGAAGTTCAACCCTAAGTTTGATCTCGCCAATAGACTGCCCATTCGATTCCGCATGAACGCTGATTTCCTGCGGCTCCGGGTTCTTCGTTTCGGTTTCGGGAAACGCGGGCAACATAATTTCGATTCGCGCCGCCGCCACCTGTTTCGCCGCCACGGTGAATTTTCCCGTGCCGCCTTGCAACGTCCATGCGGCCGGCAGCGTGGCGGCCAGCGAGATTTCCTGCGTCTTCCCCGTCCGATTCCGTACCCACAATGGAATCACCATCGTGGTGTGCCCTTGCAAGGCGATCTCCGGCGGCTCAGGATGCGGAAGATTGGTTAGCCCATGAGCGCGCCGAAATTCCGCGTAAAAGCTGTACGGTCCGCCAAGTTCCACGGAAAGTTCCGGCCGTGAGGGCTCGGGAGAAACCTCGGGGCGAACGAACGGAATCGCGTCAGGCGTCATGCCTTCAAAAATGTCTCCGGTCATGCTTCCGCCAACCAGCGATTTGCCAAGCACGAAATGCAACGCCTCCGTCCAGAAGTTGTCTGAAGTGGCCATCTTTTCGATTTGTGCTTCGTCCATCTGCGCGAGCTTATCGAGAAAGGATTTGGCTTGCGTCTGGTGAGCGCGGAACGAATCGAGCGCCATCCGCCAGTAGGCCTGCTTGCTCGACTTGGAAATTTCCTTCACGGAGTAGTTCGGGCCTTTACCACGAAAAATATCTTCGCGGTCGGCATCGGGGAAGTAATAGATTTTTTTGGGCTGCCAGGGCTGCAAGTTTTCGAGCAGAGGTTCGAGACGTTTAGTCGGGCCGGCGACTTGCTCGGGGAAGGCGCTAGGATCGCCCGCAAGATCGAACGCTTCGGATGCCAGCACGCCGGAAGCCTGATGGTCCCCGTGGTCTTCGCCGATAAATGTTCCCGGCAGAAAAGTCAAAATGACTTCCGTGCGCGTCAGCCGGACAAGACGAACTAGCTGCTCAAGCGAAACGCCGTGATCCCAATTCGCCAGCGACTGCAATACATTTTGCGAGGCCGTATCCGTGCCGCTCAGAAACCATACGTTGGTGATGCCAAGCCTCGCTAAGGCATTCCGCGCTTCGATCTCGCGGATGGCGCCGAGCGCCGCCGCTTGCTCCGCTCCGGCTTCGTTTGCACCGCTGCTGCCACGCGTGCCAAACACGACTGCTACGCGCTTGTGATCGTCGAGCGCCCGCGCCAGATAAGGCGTGGCCGCCCCTTCGTCATCCGGGTGCGCCACAACCAGAAGAATGTCCGCTTTGTAGCGTTCATCCGGCAGAGGAAGCGCCTTCGGCTCCTGCACCCTGCTCCCTGCTGCCAACAAAAGCAACGCGGATCCCAAACTAATAATTCTGCCGAATTTTTTCATCCCATTTTCCCCGGAGCGCTCCAACACACGTTGCAGAAATAAGAGAGTCTACCTTGTAGCGTCCGTCGGACAAAACTCTCTGTTTCGGGGATGTGTACTACACGCCGGGCGAGACTCTCCCAAGCCCCGGTTGGCGCGTCTATAGTAGAAGCGTGCGCAAATTGCTCCTCTTTTTTGTTATCGCCTTCGTTCTTGCGGTGCCTCTCTCTGCGCAGCAGCCTGCCGCAACCGGTGAAACTCCGCGGGACTTTCCTGTCGGGGCGCTTATTCCGAAAGTGGTGACCATAGCAAATCCCGAACAGAGTTACGCGCTCTACATTCCGAAGTCCTATTCGGCCACGCAGCTCTCGCCTATCATCTATGCCTTCGATCCCGGCGCAAATGGCGGCCGCCCGGTCGAGTTGATGAAAGATAGCGCCGAACGCTACGGCTACATCGTGGCAGGCTCTAACAATTCCCGGAACGGCTCCTGGAAAATCGAAGCCGAAGCAGCACAAGCCATGCTCCGGGATTCGGAGAAGCGCTTGTCGATTGATGGCCGCCGCGTTTATTTCGCGGGATTTTCGGGAGGCGCGCGAGTGGCCGCGCGGCTCGCGCAAATTTGCAAATGCACCGCAGGTGTAATCTTGAATGGGGCAGGCTTCCAGCCAGAAGCTTCCACGTCTCCGGATGCGAGGTTCGCGGTCTTCGCGGCCGTGGGCACATACGACTTCAATTATGGGGAGATGGTCCAGCTCGACGACCAATTGGAGCGGCTCGGGTACGCCCACCTTCTGAGGCGGTTCGATGGGCCGCATCAGTGGGCCCCGGAGAATGCCATGCAGGAAGCGCTCGCCTGGTTGCGCTTGCAAGCCATGAAGACAGGGCGGGAAGCGCGAGGCGATTCATTCATCGTCGAGCAAACCGCAAAGGAAACGGAGCGTGCGCATCAACTGGAACAATCGGGCGACCTCTATGCCGCTTGGAAAGAATATCGTCAAGCCGCCGAATCGATCGACGGCCTGGGCGACAGCACCGCACTACGCGTGCGAGCCGCGGAACTCGAAAAAGACAAAGCCATCCGGGAAGGAGCCAAACTCGAAAAGCGCGATTTCGACGAACAGGAACAGCTGTCCCGGGACATTTACGCGGGGCTCGCGGCGTTGCAGGATTATCAGGAGAATCGCCAGGAAGTTCGGCGCGTCGTTTCGGAGAAGATCGTCGACTTGCGCAATCACACTCAGAACGAAAAGCGCGAAGAGCGTCGCCGTGTCATGCGAAGAGCTCTTGCAGGCGTGCTGGGGCAGGCCATGGAAACGGGGCTCGCTCGCCTGGAACAAAAAGATCTGGCTCGCGCTCTTGATTACTTCGAGCTGGCTTGCGACGCCGATCCAGATTCCGTCTGGGCGCTGTCTAATGTGGCGGTAGTCAAAGCGACGAACGGCGACCGAAAAGGCGCGCTCGAAGCTTTGCGCCGCGCGCGCGTCAATACGAAAAATCCCGAGCGCTTTGCCGAGTGGCTGAAAAATGAGCCTGCCTTTGCGAAATTCCACGGCACTCCAGAATTCGATGCTCTCCTCCAAACGGCTTCCCAGCACTAATCCACCTGAACAGATAGGCCCCTAACTCTTTATATTAGAGAGGCTTACAAAATCAATTGATGTCTAGACGTATAGATTTACTATCGATATCAATTCTGACGTTCGGGGCGGTCTTGCAGAGTGACGTTCAGGTGCTGGTGCCCACAATCGTTCTTTACGAAGTTCTGAAGATCATGCTTCTTAGAGCCGGCAAGTCCGATGCAGATGTGTTTCTTTCGGAGGCATTGCGGCGGACTGTCGTCGACCTCACCGATACTATTGCTCTGGCTGCCGCCTCGCTGAGCATTGACCACAAACTGCCGATGGCCGACGCAATCATTTACGCGAGCGCGCGAAGCCACCGAGCGGAGTTAGTCACTTCGGACGCGCATTTCACGGGTTTGCCCGGCGTGACGATTCTCTAGCTCGCAGACTGGTCTCTCTTGTTTTATTTCTCAATTTGTGCGCCACGTTGACGTTCGCTCCCGCGCAGCGTAGCATCCGCTTCAATCTTCAAACAAACCTAAAGGGGCGCTATGACCAACGGAACGACTCGCGGCGAATTTCTCGGAACGCTTGCTGCGTTCTCCCTTTTCCCTCTCGAACAAGAAAAACCGGACCTCATCCTTCATAACGGCCACATCGTGACCATGAATCCTGCTGAACCAGTTGCGGAAGCGGTAGCCATGGCACGCGGCCGCTTTTTTGCCGTTGGAAAAAACGCCGACGTCCTGAATCTCGCGGCGCCTGGCGTTCGAAAAATGGATCTCGCCGGAAAGACCGTGCTCCCGGGATTCATCGACGCCCATTCGCATCCCGCCGATGCCGGACTGATGCATCTCCGCATGGTGGATTGCGACTTGCGCTCTATCTCAGCCATCCAAGCCGCGCTTCGCGAGCGCGCTGCGAAAACGCCGCCTGGCGAATGGGTCCTCGGTTTCAAATACGACGACACGAAAACGGAAGATGGCCGGCCTCTCAGCATCACCGATCTGGACGCAGCCGTTCCGGATCATCCAGTGCATATCCAACACCGTGGAGGCCACACCTCCTATTCGAATTCCCTCGCGTTTCGAAAGGCCGGAATCGACGAAAAAACTCTCGACCCGCCCGGCGGGAAAATCGATCGCGACCCGGCAACCGGAAAGCTGAGCGGCCGCGTCGCCGAGAGCGCCAATGCGTATTTCGAGAAAGCCATCCCGCACAATTTCACGCGTGACGATCATCGCGAAGGCGTGAAACTCATTTCCAAAATGCTCGCTAAGACGGGCATCACGTCCGCCCATGAGGCGCAGGGCAGCCCGGAAGATCTTCGTGCCTATCAGGACGCCCGCGATTCTGGCGACCTGCTCTTTCGCGCCTACTGCCTGATCAACTACCGCTACATCGATGCGATGATCGCGGCGGGCAACCGCACCGGTCTTGGAGATGAGTGGGTCCGCGTCGGCGCCATGAAGCTGGTTTGCGACGGCTCGATTTCCGAGCGCACCGCGCGCCTCTCCACTCCCTATGAAGGCCGTCCCAACGACAACGGCATTCTGGTGATGACCGAGGAAGAGCTGTATACCTATGGCCGCAAAGCGCATCTCGCTGGCTGGCAAATCGGAACGCACGCCAACGGCGACGTCGGCATTGATACCACGCTGCGTGTTTACGAGCGCCTGCAAAAGGAAAGTCCGCGCCACGATCCGCGTTTCCGCCTCGCCGCATCAAAGCGCTGGGCGCGATTCCCACGCCGTTCTCAACCTACGTCTACTACCACGGCGAAAAAATGCGCTACTACGGTGCCGAGCGCCTCAACCGCATGTTTGCGTTGCGCAGCTTTCTCGATGCCGGCATTCGCGCGACGCAGGCTTCCGATTACCCGCCGGGAGAATTCATCCCCATGATGGCGCTGCAATCCGAAGTGACCCGCACCGACATCAAGGGCAACGTCTGGGGACCAAAACAGAAAATTACCGTGGAAGAAGCCATTCGCGTCGGCACCATCAATGGCGCCTATGCTTCCTACGAAGAGAATCTAAAGGGTTCCATCGAAACGGGGAAGCTTGCCGATCTGGTCGTTCTGGGCCGCGACCCCTTGAAGGAGAATCCTTCAACGCTCGTGACCATTCCCGTCGAGCGCACCATGGCCGGCGGCCGCTGGACCTTCGAATCGTAGCTATTCCATAGAGCGTCTCGCCCCGCCGCGCCTTGACCCGACGGGAGGCCGCCGATAAGCTTATTGTTTCTTCTTCCAAGGTGGACGCGCACATGGAACAGATTCACGTCACGTTGCCGGATGGCAGCGTCAAGGATGTCCCCAAAGGCACCACGGCGGCGGATGTTGCCCGGAGCATATCGCCGCGGCTGGCGGATGCAGCGCTGGTGGCGCGTGTTGCCGCGCCAAATGATAGTGAAGGCGAGTTGGTCGACTTGCGCCGCCCACTGGATCATGACGTCAAGCTGCAGATTCTCACAGAGAAGGATCCCGACTCTCTATTTGTTTTTCGCCATTCCGCCGCACATCTGTTAGCGGCTGCCGTTGTGGAACTCTTTCCCAAAGTAAAACTCGGCATAGGTCCACCGATTGACACTGGCTTTTTCTACGAATTCCTGCGCGATGAGCCGTTCACTCCGGAAGACCTCGCCAAAATCGAAAATAAAATGCACGAGCTGGCGGCGCAGGATCTGCCCAACGAGCGCAAACTCATTCCCAAGCCCGAAGCTCTCGACCTCTACAAAAAGACCAACCAGACTTTCAAATGCGAGCTGGTGGAAGAAAAAGCCACCGAGCCGATGGTTTCCTTCTACACCACCGGAAAATTCATCGATTTCTGCCGCGGCCCACATATCCCTTCAACAAAACGCATCCAGGCGTTCAAACTGATGAACGTCGCCGGCGCCTACTGGAAGGGCCAGGAAGGCAATCCGCAACTCCAGCGCATTTATGCCGTCGCGTTCTTCACCCAAAAAGAGCTGGATGCGCATTTGCACCGCATCGAAGAAGCCAAGCGCCGCGATCACCGCAAGCTCGGCGTGGAGCTCGACCTCTTCAGCATTCAAGAAGAAGCTGGCCCCGGCTTGATTTTCTGGCATCCCAAGGGCGGCTTGATTCGAAAGATCGTCGAAGACTGGCTGCGCGAAGAATTGCTCAAGCGCGGCTACGACCTCGTCTACACGCCTCACATCATGCGCCGTGACCTCTGGAAAACTAGCGGTCACACGAATTTTTACAAAGACAGCATGTTCGGCGCCGTCGAAGTCGAGAAAGCCGACTACCAGCTCAAACCCATGAATTGTCCCGGCCACATTCTGATTTACAAGTCAAAGCTTCGCAGCTACCGCGACCTTCCTGTTCGCCTGGCTGAACTCGGCACTGTCTATCGCTACGAACGCAGCGGCGTGCTCCACGGCCTGCTCCGCGTCCGCGGCTTCACCCAGGACGACGCGCACATTTTCTGCATGCCTTCGCAAATCGAATCCGAAGTTGAAGCTTGCGTCGATTTCGCCTTCGCGGTGATGAAAAATTTCGGCTTTGACAAATTTGAAGTCGAGCTCTCCGATTGGGATCCCGCGCATCCGGAAAATTACGCCGGCAAGCCCGAAGACTGGCATCGCGCCACCGCCGCTCTCGCCGACACCATGAAGCGCATGAACATCCCGTACAAAAAGATGGAAGGCGAGGCTGCTTTCTACGGCCCGAAGATCGACGTCAAGCTCATCGACGCCATCGGCCGTTCCTGGCAGCTCACCACCGTGCAGTTCGATTTCAACCTCCCCGCGCGTTTTGGCTTGCAATACGTCGCCGACGACGGCGCCAAGCATCAGCCGCTCATGGTGCACCGCGCGCTGCTCGGCTCCGTCGAGCGCTTCTT
>WNFD01005378.1_pt1 | contig 12807 bp, 10 predicted proteins | sample 5400491 | NCBI WGS metagenome assembly WNFD01 (sample SAMN13153343, study PRJNA577476) | soil metagenome | isolation source: 120 cm saprolite under Douglas fir tree site 2 hole 2 replicate 2 | place: USA:California | collected 2015-04-18 | reverse complement strand
CCTCAGTTCGCCCAGAGCGCTGCTCGGTTCAGGAACAGCGAAGAGGGCCATCACGTCGGGACCGTGTTCGGTGCCGAGCTCAGCCTGGACATCCCGGCGGCAGGGCGGCTGGCGGCAGGGCGGCTGGCGGCAGGGCGGCTGGCGGCGGAAGGGCTGGCGGGCGGGGAGCGGCCGGTGGGGACGCCGAGGGCCGGAATCCCTGATCCGGTCGGGCGGCACCTGCTCGTCCTGGCCAGGGACCCGGATGGCTACCGGCGGCTCTGCCAGGTGATCAGCGCCGCGCAGCTGGCCGGGGGAGAGAAGGGCCGGCCGGTGTATGACCTCCAGTCATTGGCCGAGGCGCACGACGGGCATTGGGTGATCCTCACTGGCTGCCGCAAGGGGACGGTGCCCGCCGCACTGGCACGGGCAGGCGGCGGGCTCGGGGGCAGCGGGCGCACTAGCGGTGGGCTTGCGGGCGGGCCACATGGGCCGCACCTCCCGCTGGATCCGCTGGATCCGCTGGACGCAGCTGCGGCGGAACTGCGGCTGCTCACTGACATGTTCGGCCGCGACAACGTAATGGTCGAGCTGATCAGCAATGACCTGCCGGGTGATGACGAGCGCAATGACGCCCTGTCCGAGCTGGCCCGGCGCGAAGGGCTTGGCGTGATCGCCACCAACAACGTGCATCACGCGTCGCCCGCCGACGCGAAGCTGGCTCAGGTGCTCGCGGCGATCAGGGCGCGCAGCAGCCTGGACGACATGGACGGCTGGCTGGCCGCGTCGGGCACCGCCTACATCAGGACGGGGGAGGAGATGGCGCACCGGCTGCGCCGGTACCCCGGGGTACTCGAGCGGACCGTGGAGCTGGCCAGGCAGTGCGCGTTCGACTTCAAGGTGATCGCGCCGAAGCTGCCCGATTTCCCGGTGCCGCCTGCACACACCGAGATGAGCTGGCTGCGCGCCCTCGTCGAGGAGAACGCACCGGAACGCTACGGGCCGCCGGACAGCGAGCGTGTACCAGGCGCATATCGCCAGATCAAGCACGAGCTCGATGTCATCGACCAGCTGGGATTCGCTGGCTACTTCCTGATCGTGCATAACATCGTGCGGTTCTGCAACGACAACGGCATTCTCTGCCAGGGGCGGGGTTCAGCGGCCAATTCGGCCGTCTGCTATGCGCTCGGCATTACCAGTGTCGATCCCGTTCAGCATGGATTGTTGTTTGAGCGTTTCCTGTCAACCGGAAGGGACGGTCCGCCCGACATCGACCTAGATATCGAGCACCAGAGGCGCGAGGAGGTCATCCAGTACGTCTACGGCGCCTACGGCCGGGGCAAGGCCGCGCAGGTCGCCAACGTGATCGCGTACCGGCCGCGGATGGCGATCCGCGACGCTGGCCGGGCGCTTGGCTACTCCCCTGAGCAGCAGAACCAGTGGTCCAAGCAGGTCGGCCCGCGCTCGTACGCGGCCGGACAGCCGGTTCCGCCCGATGCCGGCGTCCCTGAGCCGGTCATCGAACTGGCCGAACGCATGCAGAAGCTCCCCAGGCACCTCGGCATCCACTCGGGCGGGATGGTGATCTGCGACCGGCCGGTCGGCGAGGTGTGCCCGGTCGAGTGGGCGCGGATGCCGAATCGCTCCGTGCTCCAGTGGGACAAGGACGACTGCGCGTACGCGGGCCTGGTCAAGTTCGACCTGCTCGGGCTCGGCATGCTGACCGCGCTGCGGGACTGCTTCGAGCTGGTAGCCGAGCACCATGGCGCCGGTTGGGACCTGCACTCGATCCCGCAGGAGGACGCCGGGGTCTACGACATGCTGTGCGAGGCCGACACGGTCGGGGTGTTCCAGGTCGAGTCGCGGGCCCAGATGGCGACGCTGCCGCGGCTGCGGCCGAGGGAGTTCTACGACCTCGTCGTAGAGGTGGCGCTGATCCGGCCAGGCCCGATCCAGGGCGGATCGGTGCACCCGTATATGCGCCGCCGCCGCGGCGACGAGGTGCCGTACCTGCCGCATCCGTCGATGCACCAGGCGCTCGGCAAGACGCTCGGGGTGCCGCTGTTCCAGGAGCAGATGATGCAGATCGCGATCGACTGCGCCGGCTTCAGTCCGTCCGAAGCCGACCGGCTGCGCCAGGCAATGAGCTCCAAGCGGGCGCCGGAACGGATCGAAGAACTGCGGGCCCGGCTGCTCGGCGGCATGGCCGAGCGCGGGATTTCCGTCGAGGTGGCCGAGGACATCTACGAGAAAATCCTCGCGTTCTCCAGCTACGGCTTCCCCGAGTCGCACGCGATCAGCTTCGCCTACCTGGTCTACGCCAGCTCCTGGCTGAAGTGCTACTACCCGGCGGCGTTCACCGCCGCGCTGCTGCGCGCCCAGCCGATGGGGTTCTACTCGCCGGCCAGCCTGATCAGCGACGTGCGCCGGCACGACGTCGTGGTCCGCGGCGTCGACGTCAACGCGAGCGGCGTCCTGGCCGTACTGGAGAAGGCAGAGGGGGAAAAGAGCCAGCGGCATAACGGAACGCACGCGCCGGTGGACATTGGCGCGCTGGTGCCGTCCGGGGGAAAACCGGTGCCCGGTCAGCCCGCCATCAGGATCGGCCTCGCCGAGGTGCGCAACCTCGGCAAGGACGCGGCCGCCGCCATCGTGGCCGGTCAGCCGTACGCCGATCTTGAGGATTTCGCCAGGCGGACCACCTTGTCCGTGCCTGCGCTCGAGGCGCTGGCGACTGCCGGGGCGTTCGGCTGCTTCGGGCTGTCGCGGCGCGAAGCGCTGTGGGCGGCCGGTTCGGCCGCGGGCATCACCGGGGGACAGCTGCCGGGAACCACCATCGGCATGACGCCGCCGCCGCTGGTGCCGATGACGCCGGCCGAGGTGACGTTCGCCGACATGTGGGCGACGGGAACTTACGGATCGACGCATCCGATCGAGCACATCCGCGACGGGCTCGCCGAGCGCGGTGTCATCCCGGCCGCCGATCTGCGTGACGCCAAGGACGGCGCTGCGGTGACTGTGGGCGGGCTGGTCACGCACCGGCAGCAGCCGGGAACCGCGCGCGGGGTCGTCTTCCTCAGCCTGGAGGACGAGACCGGTATGGCGAACGTGATCTGCCCGCCCGATGTATGGCAGCGGCACCGCAAGATCGGCGTGGACGCAAGCGCGCTGCTCGTCTCGGGCCGGATCGAGCGGCTCGACGGGGCAGTCAGCTTGCTCGCGACCAGCTTGCGTAAGCTCCGCGTGGTCGCCGCAGCGCGCAGTCGCGATTTCCGGTGAGCGGCGGGTTCCGCTGAGCGGCGGGTTCCGCTGAGCGGCGGGTTCCGCTGAGCGGGGGTTCCGCTGACCGGTGGCCCAGTGGATGATGTCCTCGGAGGTGATCAGACTGGCGACCAAGACGTTTGGTGACGTAACCGCCACAGCCAGCTCTTTCGTTGGAACCGCCGAGATCCGCCGTCCGCCGGACAACTTCTTCGATGCCGTGCTCATCGGCTCGCTCGCCGACGCCTTCGAGTGGCTGGACGAGCAGGGAACGCGCGCCATCATCTTGTGCTCAGAAGGCAAGCACTTCTGCGCGGGCGCGGACTTCACTGGGCGGTCATCTCGCTTCAACATCGGCAGCGGCGCGGGGGAGCTCTACGAGCAGGCGCTGCGCCTCTTTCAGGCCCCGATCCCGGTGGTGGCCGCGGTGCAGGGCGCGGCGGTCGGGGGCGGCCTCGGCCTTGCCTGCGCCGCCGACTTCCGGGTTGCGAGCCCGCAGTCCAGGTTCAGCGCGAACTTCGCCAGGATCGGCCTGCATCAGGGATTCGCCTTGAGCGTCACGCTGCCTGCCATTGTTGGCCAGCAGCGCGCGGCGCAGCTGCTCTATACCGGCCGGCGGATCGGCGGGGATGAGGCTGCTTCTATTGGACTGGCCGACCGGCTCGTTGGTACTGACGAGCTGAGAAGTTCCGCGCACGAACTTGCCGAGGAGATCGCGTCGGCTGCTCCGCTGGCGGTGCGCGCGATCCGGGCAACGATGCGGGACGGCCTCACCGACATGGCCCGCGCGGCCATGGCCCGCGAACTGTCCGAGCAGCAGAAGCTCTGGCCGACCGCCGACTTCGCCGAGGGCGTCAAGGCCGCGGCGGAACGTCGGGCGGGAAACTTCAGGGGCCAATGAGCGACGTCGCGGGTGCCGACCTCAGCCCGGACGCCGTCCGCGCTGAGGTCGCTCAGTGGATCGAGAACAATTGGGATCCCGAGCTTCCGCTCGCGCGATGGCGAGAACTGCTGGCCGGCTCGGGCTGGGCCTGCCCCACCTGGCCGGCGGACTGGTGCGGGCGGTCGCTGACTCCCGAGCTCGGCCGGATCGTGACCACCGAACTCAAGCGAGCCGTCGTCCCAGGGCCGCCAGAGGGCATCGGCATGATGCTGGTCGCGCCGGTCTTGCTTGAGTACGGCAGCGACGAGCTGAAGCAGCGGTTCATCCGGCGCACGGTCACCGGCGAGGTCACCTGGTGCCAGTTGTTCAGCGAGCCGGGCGCCGGCTCGGACCTGGCCGGGCTTCAGGCGCGGGCGACGAGAGACGGCGACGGCTGGCTGCTGACCGGGCAGAAGGTATGGTCGACCGGGGCCGCAACCGCCGACTTCGGCTTGCTGCTCGGCCGCACGGACTGGGACGTACCAAAACATCAGGGCATCACCGCGTTCGTGCTGCCGATGCGCCAGCCGGGGGTGCAAGTCCGGCCGCTCCGGCAGATGAACGGCCACAGCTCGTTCAACGAGGTGTTCTTCGATGCGGCGCGGATCCCGGGCGAATACGTGATCGGCGAGCCGGGCGCCGGCTGGCTCGTCGCCAGGACCACGCTGGCCCATGAGCGCAGGCTCGCGACGTTCCCGGCGCTGCCCACAACGGCGACGGGCAGGGCATGGCGGGAGGCGATCGCCGAGCGGACCGCCGCAGCCGAGCCGCACAAGTGGTACCCGCAGCGGGCCGGGCGGCCCGACCTTGTGATCCCGCAGGCGCAGGCGCTTGGCCGGTCGCATGACCCGGTCGTGCGTCAGGAGGTCGCGAGGCTGATCGAGCTGGCCTGGTCGGCCAGGTGGCTGGCCGACCGTACCGCCGCCGCCAGGGCAGCGGGTCAGCGGCCTGGTGCCGAGGGCTCGCTCGGCAAGCTGGCCAGCAGCCGGATCGCCCGGCAGGCCGCTCGGGTGCACTCGCTGATCGCCGGGGCAGCGGGGATGCTCGCCGGCCCCGAAGCCCTGCTCGGCGGGACGATCGCCGAGATCGGTGTCTCGGTGCCCGGCATATCGATCGCGGGCGGAACCGACGAAATCCAGCGCACGATCATCGCCGAGCGGATACTCGGCCTGCCGCGCGAACCCGATGTGAGCGCCGGCGTACCGTTCCGCGAGGTTCGCGCCGGCTAGACCCAAGGACTGCCCGATGACATACCTGGAACGCGGCGGCATCCGCATCTACTACGAGCTGCGCGGCCGCAACGAGGGCATCCCGCTGCTGCTCACGCACGGCTTCGGCGCGTCGTCGCAGATGTGGGCACCCAACGTGACCGCGCTCGCCGCCGAGCGGCCGGTGATCACCTGGGACATGCGCGGCCACGGCCGCAGCTACTCCCCCTCGGACCAGGCTGAGTACACCCAGGCAGCGTGCTTGGCTGACATGACAGCCCTGCTCGACACGTGCGGGGCTGAGCGCGCCGTTGTCGGTGGCCTGTCGCTCGGCGGCTACCTGTCGCTGGCCTTCTGGCTGGCTTGCCCTGAGCGGGTCGCCGCGTTGCTACTCTGCGACACCGGGCCAGGATTCAGGAACGACGAGGCGCGGCAGCGATGGAACGACCGGTCCATGGCGACCGCCGCCCGCCTGGAGCAAGACGGGCTTTCGGCGCTCGGTGACGGACCGCGGCCGCCAGACTCCGCGCACCCAATGGGCTTGGCGCACGCCGCCCGCGGGATGCTGACTCAGCAGGACGGGCGGGTGATCGACTCCCTGCCCTCGATCGACGTTCCCGTGCTGGTGATCGTCGGCGCAGATGACCGGCCTTTTCTGGGCGCGGCCGAGTACGTGGTAGCGAAGATCCCGGCGGCCGAACTCGTTGTCATTCCGGACGCCGGCCACACCTGCAACCTCGACCAGCCAGAACTGTTCAATCAGCATGTGCTCGAGTTCCTGGCCACACTCAGCGGCGGCGCGAGTGCGGATGTGACCCCCGCGGGCAGGGCGGAAGGGGTGGCGCTGCGGGCTGAGGTCCAGGCGGCGGACGCCCAGGCCACGGATGCCGCGACTGCTGGCGGTTAAGGAACGGCTGCCTGCCGAATTGACCTCGCTGCCTGCCCGAGCCTCACCACCAGTCTCGCCGGTCACACAGGTCACACAGGTCACATGGGTCACATGATCATGTGGCGGGTTCGTGTATGGGAGTGCCACCCAAACCTTTTTGTGCAATGGGCGGCACTCCCATACACGGAGCCACACCGGGCGCGGGCAGGAAAACCTGCCGAGCGTCTACCTCACGGTGACGGGAACTCCGACGGCCCATCAGGGGCATACCGCCGCGGTGTTCTATGCCAGCCGTGGCGGCACCTTGACTGGCCGGCCGCCAAGTCGTTGGCTGACCCGCGTCGTCAGCGTTCCGCGCGGTTGGCGCGCCAGCATAGCGAGCGCATCGGCACGTCGATCTCGGTGACACTGCCGAACCGAGCCTCCAGCGCAGAGCGCAGCCTGGCCTTCGCTGCGGCACGATCCGCCTCGCTGGCGGTGATGATCCCGCTGTAGGTCGCGAGCATCTCGACGACGTCGTCCATCGTCATCGGGCGGGCGAAGGGGAACGTCGCGGTCTGCGCATCGCGGAAGAGACCTGTCTCTGGCAGCATGACCTCCCGACGCCGCGGCGGGAGCCCGGGGCTCGTCCCCTCCGGCCGGGCGGGGCGGTGCAGCGTGTCCCCCGGTTCACGAAGCCGGTCCAGGTCACGTACCCACTCGACCTCCCGATCGCGGCTGGTCCAGATCACGCCGAACCGGCCGCCGTCACGCAGGACCCGCGCGATTTCCGGCACCGCCAGTTCGGGGACCATCCAGTGCCACGCCGACGAAACGAGGACCGCGTCGGCGCATTGGTCCTGCAAGGGGATCGCCTCGCCGCGGCCCGCGGTGATGTGCACCCCAGGTGATCGCTCCCGCAGGACCGCGGCCATCCGGCCGTCGGGCTCCACAGCGATCACCTCGCGGGCGCGGCCGGCCAGCGCTCTGGTCAGCAGTCCCGTGCCTGCCGCGAGATCGACGGCGACGTCGCAACTGGCGGGCAACAGCCAGCGGACCGCATCCGGGGGCGGGCTCGGACGCAGCCGGTCGTAGTCGGCCGCGATCGATCCGAAGGACATCGCGCGATCTGCCCTCACGCTCATCGCTGACCCCGCGGCGCGCCGGGCGAGCGGAGAACGCCTGCGTCGGTGAGCCGGTCGATCTCCGCGGCGCTCAGGCCGGCCTCGGCGAGAATTTCGCTGGTGTGCTGCCCAGGAAGCGGAGCGGGGCGGCGCACTGATGCCGGAGTGGCGGAGAACCTGGCTGGCGGCGGGATCACCTTGTAGGTGCCAGCCTCCGGGTGCTCGGCCTCCGGCAGCGCCGCGATCACCTCGTCGAGCCCGCGGGCCCGAGCCGCGGGGATTCCCTGCTCCGCGCAGAATGCCAGCCACTCGGCCGTGGTCTTCGTTGCCAGCGCCCGGCTGAGCGTGGCGTAGCCGAAGCCAGGGTTACGCCACAGGCTGCGGGTCGTTAGGCGGGGGTCGCCCGCCAGCTCATCGAGGCCGGCCGCCAGGACCAGCGCGGTCCACTGCTCGTCCCGGTGCGGCTGCAGGGCGATCCAGCCGTCGGCGGTGGCCGCCGCCGCCCGCAGCGGGGTCAGGATGCGCGGATACCCGGCCGGCCCGCGCGGCGGGCGCGGTATGGCCGACCCGCCATGCTCGACCAGCGTGAATGCTCGCATCGCGTCGATCATCGGCACCTCGACGCGCTGGCCCTGGCCGGTCCGCTCCCGGTGGTACAGCGCAGCGATGATGGCGTATGCGATGACGAGCCCGCACACCTTGTCGGCGAGCAGCATCGGTACGAGGGCGGGCGGCAGGCCGGCCAGGTGCATCAGGTCGGGCACGCCGCTGGCAGCCTGGATGATGTCGTCGAAGGCTGGCTTGTCCGCCTCATAACTGTCCGACGCGAATCCGGTCGCCTGGCAGTAGATGACGTCGGGCCTGACCGCCGCGATGTCGGCGTGCTCCAGCCCTGCCCGCCGCAGCGACGCCGACCGCAGGTTGGTGACGAACACGTCGCAGCCTGCAGCGACCCGCAGCAGCGCGGAGCGGCCAGCCGGCTGGGAGATGTCGATGGCCGCGTTGCGTTTGTTGCGCAGCAGGTTCAGGGACACGCCGGACAGCCCGCGCACTGGTCCGCTGCTCATGGTCCTGTTGATGTCTCCGTCGCGGCTCTCGATGGTGATCACGTCGGCACCGAGATCGCCGAGTATCTGGGTGGCGAGCGGGCCCATGACCACCGAGGTCAGGTCGAGCACGCGGATGCCATCCAGCGGTCCATCAGGCGGGTCATTGCCTCCGTGTGCGCTCGCGGCGGTCGTCACGGATGCGAAATGGCCGATACCTGGCTGGTCGGCGGCGGGACAATCCGGACCGGCTGGTTGATTGACGTGACATTGGCGGTCAGCGCGATCGACGCCTTGCCGAAAGCGAGTCGCATGACCATCTTTCTCATCTGGTGCTGGTGGTCAATCCAGAACTTGATATCAGCTGGACCCAGCGACCCGAAGAACTTCCGATCGGCCGACGGCATCGCCGTCGCGAAGGAGCGCAGATCGATGACGCCCGAGTACATGGTCGTCACCACGCCGTCGACGCTCTGATCGCGGACGACCCGGACGTGCCTGGCGGCGGCCAGGAACTTTGCCAGCGCTGTCGGGTTGCCCATGGCGGTAAGCGGGTTTCCGGTCTGCGTCCGAGCGAACAGCTTGCGCAGGCTCGTTCCGTTCGGCAGCGATGCCAGACTGATCTTCGCCCACGGCTTGCCCGCTCGGGTGGGCAGTATCCCCGGCATCTTCAGGTAGATGGCCTTGCCGGTGAAGATCTCATCAAGGACCACCGACCTGCCCCCGAGATCCATCTTCACCGCGATGGCAGCGAGCAGCGCGGGCTTGAGACGCATGCTGGCGGTCGCGTGCATCGTAAAGCTCCGGCTCGCCGGCCCGCCGCCGCCGCCTGTACCGGCGCCCGGAATCAGGCCGCCTCCGCTAGGCAATGGGATGCCGTGCATGGTCATAGTTTCGGAGACGGTGAGCGACGTAAGCTTCGCGGCGCGCTTGGCAGCCAGGGCGACCGCCTGGCCGGCGGTAATGTGGCGCTGACCGCCTGCGTGCTGGCCCTGATGCGCGGCACCGCAGCCGCCGAGGAGAGTCAGAGCGGCTGTGGCGGCGCCTCCGGCGGCCACGATCCCGACTCGATGACGACTGATGCTAAATGCCGAAGAACGCATCCTCATGCGGCGAGATTAGCACCAGGCCGACAGGCCAGCTCCGGCCAACGAGCGGTCGATGGCCGGGGCCGGCGCGGCTGCCAGTAGGTTTGAGGCTCACCTACCGAAGGGAACGGGCAATGGCGCACACCGAGCCAGCGCACACGACCGCCTTCTGGAACCCGTTCGCGAACATGGCGACGCTGGCGGGCGAGGCGATCACGATAGTGCGGGGCGAGGGCTGCACCGTCTACGATGCCGACGGCCGCGCGTACCTGGACGCGCTGGCCAGCCTGTGGTACTGCAACGTGGGCTATGGCCGCGCCGAGCTCGCCGAGGCTGCGGCCGCGCAGATGCGCGAGATCGCCGGGTTCCAGACCTTCGAGTACTACACGAACCCGCCCGCCGAGGCGCTCTGCCAGCGGATAGCCGAGCTCGCACCGATGCAGGGCGCGAAGGTCTTCCTGACACCTGGTGGTGGCTCCGACGCGGTGGACACGGCCGGCAAGCTTGCCAGGGCGTACTGGCGCGCGGTCGGGGAGCCGACCCGGCAGATCATCATTTCCCGTACCCACGCATACCACGGGATGAACGCCTACGGCACCTCGCTGGGCGGCATACCGCTGCTCACCGAGGCTTTCGCGCCGCTGGTTGGGCAGGTTGAGCAGGTGCCGTGGGACGATCCAGCGGCGCTGGAGAAGACGATCGAGCTGCTTGGTGACAGCCGGGTAGCGGCATTCTTCTGCGAGCCGGTGATCGGGGCAGGCGGCGTGTATCCGCCGCCCGACGGGTACCTCAGCGCGGTCAGGGAGATCTGCCGCCGGCATGACGTCTTGTTCGTCGCCGACGAGGTGATAACGGGGTACGGCCGGGTCGGGCAGTGGTTCGCCAGCGACCGGTTCGACCTGGATCCCGACCTGATCACGACGGCCAAGGGACTGAGCTCCGGCTACCTGCCGATCGGCGCGGTCATCGCCGGGCCGAAGGTCGCCCAGCCGTTCTGGCGGCCCGGCTCGACGGATGTGTTCAGGCATGGCTACACCTACTCGGGGCACCCGGCGGCCGCAGCGGTCGCGCTGGCCAACCTGGACCTGATCGAGCGCGAGCAGCTGGTGCAGCGCGTCGCGGCGCTCGAGCCGCTGCTCGCCACGGCGCTGGCCCCGCTCAGCAGTCACGACCTTGTCAGCGTGGTCCGCTCAGGGACCGGGCTGCTTGCCGCGGTCGAAATCGACGAGGACGCAAGGTCAGCCGACCCCGCGATCGGGCAGCGCCTGGTGCTTGCCGTCAGGGAGCGCGGTGTCATCACCCGGCTGCTGCGCGGCGTCGCGCTCCAGGTCTCCCCGCCCTTCGTGATCACCGAGGCGGAGATCGGCCGGATCGCTGAGGCGTTCGCCGGGGCCTTCGACGAGGTCGCGCGCCGGGGTCGTGGCTAGCCGCCGATGCGCGCGGACCTGTCGCGAGATCGTCGCCGGCATGGTGACCTATTCGGGGCTCGCCCCGCCCGAGCTGGGCACGGTGATCCCGATCATCGAGCACCTGACGAACCTGGGGACAGTGCCGCAGGAGGGTGCCCGGCTGATCGCGCTGCCAGCGCCGGTCCGCGGAATGGCGTCGTTCCCCGTCCGCGCGGTCGCGGTGTGGGACCAGTGAACGAGCGGCCGCTCAGATTCGGCCTGGCTGGCACCGGCTACTGGGCGAGGATCACGCACGCCCCGGCGCTCGCTTCCACCGCGGGCATCGAACTGGCGGCGGTCTGGGGCAGGAACGTCGAAGCGGCCGCCGCACTGGCGGGCAGTTACCACTGCGCTTGGTATGACAACTTCGATGACTTCCTGGCCAGCGTCGACGCGGTCGCGTTCGCGATCCCGCCCGACATCCAGGCGGAGTTGGCGGTCAGGGCGGCGCGCGCTGGCCGGCATCTGCTGCTGGAGAAGCCGATCGCGACGACCGAGCAGGCCGCGGATGTTCTGACGCGCGCGGTGCAGGACGCCGGCGTCGCGTCGGTCGTGTTCTTCACCGCACGGTTCCAGGCTGACGTGCGGGCCTGGCTGGCGTCGGTAGCTGAGCACCGATGGAGCGGAGGCACCGCGGTTTGGCTGGGCTCGGCTCTGGCTGAGCGCAGCCCCTTCAATACGCCGTGGCGCAGGGAGAAGGGCGGGCTCTGGGACCTCGGCCCGCACCTGGTGTCGCTGCTGTGGGCCAGTCTCGGACCGGTCACGGCCGTCACGGCGGACGCGGGCACCGGCGACGTCACGCACCTGATCTTGCATCACAAGGGCGGAGCCTCGAGCGCGGTCGCGGTGACCCTCTGCGCGCCGGAGGCGGCCGACGGCTCCGATGTCTGGCTGTGGGGCGAGGCCGGCCGGACGCGCGCGCCGGGGGAGACCGACCAGCCGGTTGGTGCGCTGCGCCTGGCTCTGGCCGAGCTCGCCGCAAACGCCAGGTCGGGTCAGCCGCGGCACGACTGCGACGTGTTCTTCGGCCGTGCAGTCGGCCTCATCCTCGCGGACGCGCAGCGCCAGGTCGACGCTCGAGCCAGCGCAGCCAGTGTCGATTAACGGTCGCGCCCGGCGGCAGCCGGTAGGCCGAGGCGGCCGCCGCAATCGCGTCAACGTAACAGCCGTGGCACGAAAACGGCGATCGCGACGCCAACAGCCGCGACAGAGGCGATCAGCACCGCGCCGGCCGCCCCGTCCTTGGCAATTTTTGCCAGCGGATGCACTTGCGGCGATTGCAGATCGATCATCGCCTCGATCACGGTGTTGAACATCTCGGCGACTAGGACGATGCCGATGGCGAGCGCCAGGCAGGCCCATTGAACGGCGCCGATCCGTAGGACGGCACCAGCAATGACCACGGCGATCGCGGCGGCGACGTGAACCCGCATGTTCCGCTGCGTCCTCACCGCATGCCAGACGCCCTGGCCAGCGAAGAAAAAGCTGCGCAGGAACGCTTGCAGGTGTCCTCGAGGCCGCCCCGGGTTCGGCCCCCGCGGCGTACCCATGCCGGTCATCCGGCCGTCGGGTCGTAGTAGTGCTCGTACTGCCAGACGCCGTCCCTGATGAGGGTCTCGTCGGTGAGCACGCCGAACCTGCTGGGAGCGAGCGCGGCCAGGTCAGCGGACGTACCAGTGATCCAGCCGGCGAGCGCCTCGCCCAGGGCAGGCGAAGACGAGAATCCTGACCCGTTGCAGCCGCTGGCGACCCACAGCCCGGCCGCGTCGCGCACCGGTCCAAGCACGAAGCGGCCGTCCGGGCTCATCGTGAACATGCCGCCTCGATGCTCGGCCACCGCGGCGCTCCCGGCTGGCACCTCGC
>WNFD01019960.1_pt1 | contig 12808 bp, 9 predicted proteins | sample 5400491 | NCBI WGS metagenome assembly WNFD01 (sample SAMN13153343, study PRJNA577476) | soil metagenome | isolation source: 120 cm saprolite under Douglas fir tree site 2 hole 2 replicate 2 | place: USA:California | collected 2015-04-18 | reverse complement strand
CTCCTTCCGCTCCGCCGGCTGCGCCCAAAGTATCCACTGCTGCGATTGTTGCCACGATGCTGCAAGTTTCGAAGCAGGTGAGCGACCTGATCTTTTCGCCTGGCCGGACTCCGCAAGTCGAAATCAGTGGCCAATTAAAAGAGGTGAATATTGCCGGCGTAGGCAAACTCTTGCCGGATGCCACTCGCCGCATCGCCATCGACCTGATCGGGCAGAATGTAATTGTGGCCGACAAGCTGGAAAAAGAGGGTTCGACCGACTTGTCCTACAGCCTGCCGGGAATCGCGCGCTTTCGGGTGAACGTCTTTCGGCAGCGGGGGACCTACGCGATCGTGATGCGTGTGATCCCTCAAACGATCCCCGATCTTGCATCCCTCAATCTGCCGCCGAAGCTGGGTGAAATTTCTGAATTGCGCAACGGCATCGTTCTGGTGACCGGCCCGACCGGTTCCGGCAAGTCCTCGACGCTCGCGGCGATCCTGAACAAAATCAACGAGGAAAAGGCGTATCACATCCTGACGATTGAAGACCCCGTTGAATTCCTTCATCTCCATAAGAAGTCAACCATTCACCAGCGGGAACTCCACAGCGACACGCCGAGCTTCGCTTTGGCGCTCCGGGCAGCCTTGCGCCAGGCGCCGAAAGTGATCCTTGTTGGTGAAATGCGCGACAAAGAGACGATCGAGATCGGGCTGGAGGCCGCGGAGACCGGCCATCTGGTCTTCTCCACTCTGCACACAATCGATGCCTCCAAAACCGTCGAGCGCATCGTCGGTGTATTTCCTCTTGCCGATCAACAGGCCATCCGTAGCCGCGTCTCCAAGGCCTTTCGCTACATCGTTTCGCAGCGCTTGATCCCGCGAAAGGACGGCACCGGCCGTATCGCCGCCATCGAAATCCTGAAGTCCACGATGCGCACGCGTGAGTACGTCGAAAAAGGCGAGGGCGAGGGCAAGACTTTAGTGGACGCGATGCGGGACGGCACGACGGAAGGGATGCAGCACTTTGACAGCGAGCTGGAACGCTTGATCCGTGCCGGCGTCATCGATCTTGAAGTCGGGCTCGGCTATGCCTCGAATGCGGGAAATCTGCGCCTGGAGCTTGCAGATCTCGCCGAAAGCTCCGCAGCCAATTCGTAGGCAGGCCGTAAGCCTTTTCCGAGTTGGCTGGGTTCCTAGTGCGTGGCGCTCCAGAGAGCCCTCTGACAGCCGCCGCCTCACCAGGAAGGAGCTCCGGCCGAATCGGGTGTTCCCCTTTCCCCCGGTGACTTGATTCGCAACGTGAAGACCTCCACCCTTTGCTATTGAGGAAGCCTTACTGGCTTGAGAGTTGTGAGCTTCAAAAATTCATAAGCCCTTCTCTTTCAATCGTATATAGAGATATTCGAGTGCGCCCACCCGCAGGGCACGGTCCTTACACACGGGTACCGGTACTGCTACTACCCCGATACCAAAGAATCCCACCCATCGCGCTATCGGCCCGCCTGCGTTCCTGCTCCAAAATGTTTCATGACATTACCAGCCCACAGAATTCGACATGCCATCCGAATCGCAATCCTTTTGGGAACTGCCTCAGCTGCCGCCCTGGCCAATCAGTCTCCAACCCTGGTTTCGGGTCCCCAGACGTCGATTTGCTATTGCCGCTGCGAGCATGGAGCCGGAGCAAAGCAATGCACGAAGATGTGTGAACTGCCGCAATACGAGAATCGCTGGTGGGCGACTTCCTGCCATAAGAAGAGTTCCGCTGTGAATGAAACGGGGTCACCAGATTCGAACACTCACTCGCGAAAGACGAACCGCACGGAAGAGGCTCGCCAGTAGGATTGCCGACGCCCTCAAATCCCCGCGCGCCTGACCATAAAACTTGAATTGTTTTCCTGCAATCCCACAGGACAGCTGTGGTTTACCTGGGGTCGCTCGTCTGGTATTGCATACTCACGGAGAATATCTTGAAATCGTTGAAGGAGTGCTTCCGGTAGAAGCGGTGTCCCCGGAAATCCATATAGAGCTCTGTACTGGAAGGAAGCCAAAGCTGCAGTTTGCTGGTGGGTGAATTCACGGGACGATATTCGATGCTTTCGTGGTCCAGACGGAGGCGGATCTTGGGGATGGATTCCATTATGTCCGTGTCCAGCTTCGCAACCTGAAATGAATCGGCAAGTATCCAGGCCCTCCCGCGCAAGCTCACTTTGTACACTACCCCTCGTACGATGAACGAGCAGATGTGGTTGGGGCGGTCCGCGCGTTGCTCAAATCGAACTTGCCACGCCGGTTGCCCATGCCATTCTCCCAGGCCTTCGCAACTTGTCTTGAAATCACTGATGTATCGCGGGTGAAAAATCAAAACCAGGCTCGGGGTGCCAGTCGTCGCAATGTGGCTTGGAAATGAATCGAGGGAATGGCTCCGATTCCTTAACTCGTCCACTCCCAGCCAGCCATCGCGTTCCTCCGAGATGGAAACCAGGTACTCAAATTTGACGGTTACTGCGCGGCCCATGCGGCCGGATGGATTGATTTCCTGGTGCACGAGGACCTCGGTGGCGGTAAATCGATCCACGTTCTGCACGAGCTCCTTGATCCTCTGCCCCGCTCCCTCGAGGACAGCAGGCAGTGAACAGGCCACTCCAGGCGCAACGGGTGGCACGGCACGATCAATATCTTCCGGAATCCAATTCTCGCTGAGCTTTCGCGGGTCAGATGCCGAGGCGGTAATCGGATTGGCAGTCCCCCGGGTGAGCAGCTCAGGTGCAGCGCTCTTATTCAAGGCCCCTGATTTCTGGGCCAGCGAGGGGAACGGTTCACACAGACACACGAAAAGAAAAACGACTGCAGCGATCCCTTCCTTGGTTGTGGTCATCATTCTTGCCTCCACTCCGTGCGAACTTCGCGCGGATGGCCCCAACCCGCCTGAGTATTGCGAATCTGCGCGCGCGAGGCGTTGCTGTCAACGCGTAAGTCGGGTATCGTTTGCAATCGGTACTGCCTCCCGCCGGAAGTTTCGGCGCAAGGAGCCTAGCGCATCACCATTCCGGCGGCCTCCAATCCCGCCTTGCGGGACCGCACCCGTCCGCTCCCTTTCAGGTTTGTCTGGGCGGTGGGTCAGTTTGCGTTGTGCCAGGTTTTAGTAGGACGGGCACTCCTGCCTGTCCCCGTTTGCTGTGGCGATATCGCACCGGACAGGCAGGAGTGCCTGTCCTACCAAGCCATCTGACCCACTATCTTTGTCCGGGCAAGTGCGGTATTCGCAGCCGTTCTGCGCTAAAATGCATCGTCCGCGGCCTGCGCAGGGCCAGCCCTCACGTCATTCGCGCACACCACGGAACGAGTCAGGTTGTAAGCGGAATTCTTTCGATTCAGGAGGAAGCACTTGTCGGAAAACCGAACAAATGCCCCGGCAAACAGATCAAGCCTGCGTCACACCTGGACTCGCGAAGAGATTCGTCAGATTTACCGGCAGCCGCTGCCCGATCTCTTGTACTCGGCGCAGCAGTTGCACCGGGAATTCCATGACCCGAGGCGCGTCCAGTTCTGCCGCCTGCTCTCGATCAAAACGGGTGGATGCCCTGAAGATTGCGCCTACTGCCCGCAGAGCGCGCACTACTCGACGGAGGTAACTCGCGGCAGCCTGCTCCCCATAGACGAGGTAACGGAATTTGCCGGGCGCGCTCGCCGCGAGGGTGCGACGCGGTTCTGCATGGGCGCCGCGTGGCGACATGTGCAGGATGGCGAAGATTTCGAAAATGTTCTCGAGATGGTGCGGCGCGTGGCGGCGTTGGGCATGGAGGTCTGCTGCTCGCTCGGAATGCTTGACGAAACGCAGGCCGAACGGCTGGCCCGCGCTGGTCTGACCGCCTACAACCACAATCTGGATACCTCACCGGAGTTTTACGGCCAAATCATTACCACTCGTAAATACAGCGACCGCCTCCGAACGCTTGCAGCGGTACGCAAAGCTGGAATTACGGTTTGCTGCGGCGGGATCGTTGGCCTCGGTGAGTCGGATGAAGACCGCGCCGGCCTGCTTCACCAGCTTTGCACGATGAACCCGCATCCCGAGAGCGTACCGATCAACGCGCTGGTGAGCGTGCCCGGCACGCCACTGGGACATCAGGAGCCGCTCGACCCGCTGGTTTTTGTGCGGACGATCGCCACCGCGCGAATCCTTATGCCTGCGTCCATGGTTCGATTGAGCGCCGGGCGCCGCGCGCTTTCCCGCGAAGCGGTCGCGCTCTGTTTTGTGGCCGGCGCGAATTCGCTCTTTATCGGCGAGAAACTGCTTACTACACCGAATCCAGAGCCCGAAGACGACGCGGCCATGCTCCATGCGCTGGGGCTCGAACCGCTCCCCCTTCGTTGAAGCCGCCGCCGTGAATATGGATCAGCGCATACTCGCCGAGCTTGCCGATCTCGAATCCCGGGCGCAGCTACGTCATCTCGAAACAGTTCGCGGCATCGATTTTGGTTCGAACGACTATCTGGGACTCTCCGCCGATCCCCGCATGAAACAGGCGATCCGTGAAGGCCTGGACTCCTCGCCTCGCCTCGCGTCCAGCGGCTCGCGTTTGTTGTCGGGCCACGACGAGGTCTGGACCGCGGTCGAAAATGATTTTGCGCGGTGGGTTGGCGCCGAAGCCGGACTCTACTTCACTTCGGGGTATGCGGCGAATATCGGTCTGCTGAGCGCCATTCTGCGCCCCGAAGACGCCGTATTTTCGGATAGCGCAAACCATGCCAGCCTTATCGACGGCATTCGCCTGGCAAAGTGCAAGCGCGTTATTTTTCCTCATCTCGATTTGAACGCTCTCGAAGCCGAACTTCGGTGGACTCATTCCGGTTCCGGAGTTCGATTCATCGTCGTCGAAAGCATCTTCAGCATGGACGGCGACCGCGCGCCGCTTCAGGATCTCGCGACGCTTGCAGCGCGCTATGACGCCGAACTCATCGTGGATGAAGCCCACGCGACCGGCGTATGTGGCCCTCAAGGGCGCGGTTGCGTCGCGGAGGCGGGGCTCGCCGGCCGCGTGTTCGCTACCGTCCACACTTGTGGCAAGGCGCTCGCCGCCGCTGGCGCATTCGTCTGCGGTTCGGAGCCGCTGCGCCGTTTCCTGATCAACCGTGCGCGCACGTTCATCTTCAACACGGCTCTGCCGCCGTACTTTGCCGCGCAAGTTGCTGCCGGGATGCGTCTCGCCAAAACAGCGGAGACCGAGCGCACTCAAGTTGCAGACCTCAGCATTTTTCTTAAGAACGAGCTGCTAGGAAACGGCTTCGATACCGCGGGGAGCGAGTCGCATATCGTGCCCATCGTGCTAGGATCGAACGAAACCGCGCTCGCCTTCGCGTCGCAGTTGCAAGCCCGCGGCTACGGCATTCGTGCGATCCGCCCGCCTACGGTTCCGCCCGGAACAGCTCGGTTGCGCGTGTCACTAACATCCAAACTCACTCAACCCTTACTCGCCGATCTTGCTGGCGCATTGGTGCAAATCCGCAAGGAAGTCGCGCCCGGTCAGGCGATTCCACTTCCCAGGTGAATGGCCCGATGAATGGATTTTTCGTTACGGGCACCGATACGGGCGTCGGCAAGACAGTTCTGTCCGCGCTGCTGGTCGCCGCTCTCGACGGGACGTATTGGAAACCGGTGCAAACTGGTTCAATCGAGGGAACAGACTGCGACTCGGTCCGCCTATGGGCAGCATGCCCTGAGGAAAGACTTCTGACGGAGCGCTACTGCTTCGAGCCGGCCGTATCGCCGCACCTGGCGGGGCGCGAAGCGGGGCTTCGAATCGCTCTCGACGCGTTCGAATTGCCTGTACAGCAGGCGGATCGTCCCTATATTGTGGAAGGCGCGGGTGGGGTTATGGTGCCGCTCAACGAGCAAGATTTAATGCTGGACTTGATGCGGCGTCTCGGCCTCCCCGTAGTCATCGCAGCTCGGACGTCGCTCGGGACAATCAATCACACCCTGCTCACACTCGCCGCGCTCCGTGGTGCGCATCTAAACGTCCATGGCGTTGTGCTGATCGGAAAGAAGAACACCGAAAACCGGTGCGCCATTGAGCATTACGGCAATGTACGCGTCATCGGCTATATCCCACTGCTCGAAAAAATCCACTCACGCACGAAGGCGCTGATCCCGCGCCGCTCAAGATTTGCCGTGGTGAAGGAGTGTTTCTTGAAGCTCAGGACGGCCGCCAAATTCTCGACGCCATATCGTCCTGGTGGGTGAATCTGCACGGGCATTCGCATCCCGCCATTGCTGCCGCCATCGCCCAGCAGGCCGCATGCCTGGAACATGTTCTCTTTGCGGGATTTTCGCACGAGCCGGCAGAGGAGCTGGCGTCGCGTCTCGGAAAAATTGTTCCCGAGCCGCTGCGGCACATTTTTTTCTCGGACGATGGTTCGACTTCGACTGCCGTCGAAGTCGCCCTCAAACTAGCGGTTCAATATTGGAGGAATTGCGGTCAGCCCGGGAAATACCGCATCATCGCGCTCGAAAACGCCTACCACGGCGATACGGTTGGCGCAATGTCCGTGAGCGACGATTCGCCATTCACCTCGGCGTTCGAATCGCTTCGCCTCCCGGTTCTGCGCGTGCATTCCGCCTACTGCGCGCATTGTCCGGTGGGCCTCACACGCGCGACCTGCCAGATCGAATGCCTTGGAAAACTCGAACGCCTGCTTGCCGAACGCAGCCACGAAATTGCCGCAGTCATCGTCGAGCCGCTGCTCCAAGGCGCGGGCGGCATGATCGTTCATCCGGAAGAGTTTCTTTCCGGCATCCGCCGCCTCACCGCCACCCACGATGTCCTGCTCATCGCCGACGAAGTTTTAACCGGCTTTGGCCGCACCGGGCGAATGTTTGCTTGCGAGCGCGCCGGGGTTGCGCCGGATTTGATGTGCGTCGCCAAGGGCCTCACCGGTGGATTTCTTCCGCTTGCGGCTACTCTGACAAACGACCGCGTCCACGATGCCTTTATCGGGGCCGATCGCTCACGCGCTTTTTTTCACGGACACTCATATACGGCCAACCCGATTGCCTGCGCCGCGGCCAACGCCAATCTTCACATTTTCGATACCGAACCGGTCTTTGAACGCATTGCCGCCATTGAAAAAGTACACGACGCGCGCCTCCCTGCGTTCTCGGCGCACCCCGGCGTGGCGGATGTACGCCACATCGGCACCGTCGCTGCAATCGAACTGAAGGTCCCGGACGCAGGATATTTGTCTTCACTTCGCCCGCGTCTGTACGAATTTTATCTGAATCGTGGCGTTCTCCTCCGACCTCTAGGGAACGTCGTTTACATCCTTCCTCCCTACGTCATTACGCCTGCCCAACTTGAATTCGTGTATGACGTTATTCGAGACTCCCTGGGCCTGTTATCGTGATCGGACCGGTAGCCGCGGACACCTAGCCCGGATATCCCACAAGAAATCAGGGATTATGAAGATCCGGCGCGTTGGCATTGTTGAAACCGCCAGACTTTGAATCAACCGTGGGGGCACGGCATGCCGTGCCCCTACAACTGCAAAATCACCGAGGTGTATCGACTGCACTGTATTCGTGAACAATCTTCAGCTTACTCGTGAACAATTCGGGCTAGTTCCGCTCCGATACAAGTCTGCCAACTGCGCCTGACTCGGCGCTTGCCGGGGCCGCCGAGGGAAGCTATTCTTATTCCCGCTGGCTCCCAGCGGAGCCCACACCCGATGTAAGGTGTCGCCGGGATAAAGTCTGCTCCTCCTCAGGCCGGCACGGCTGGGCCGCGGGAAGTAGATTCCTCAGAGTGCAGAATTCTTCGATCGGGGAGCAAGAAAGCATCACAGAGGCCTCTTGATCAAACTCTCATTCATCGGAATGTCCGGAGCGGGCAAGTCCCATTGGACTCGGAAACTGGCCGCGGCCGGATTTCGTGCGATCAGCATTGACGATCGCATCGAGGAGAAGCTTGCTCCGGAGTTGAGCGCCGGCGGCTACCGCGGGATCGGCGGCGTCGCGGCATGGATGGGCTGGCCGGACCAGCCCGAGTACCGTGACCACGAACAGAAATACCTTGCGAGTGAAATTGGTTCCATGCGTGAGGCCTTGGACGAAGTCGAAGAGTCGGGTGAAGACGGCATTGTACTGGACACCACAGGCAGCGTGGTTTACACGGGCGAAGGAATCTGCCGCCGGCTTCAGCACCTCACGACGGTCGTTTACCTTGCGGCTTCCCCCGGAGAAGAGAACACCTTGATTGCGCGATATCTGTCCGATCCCAAGCCAGTCCTTTGGGGCAACCTGTTTTCGCAGCGCCCGGGTGAATCGGCAAAAGACGCAGTCGCGCGCTGCTATCCCCAGCTCATCGCTCACCGCAAACAGCTTTACGAGCGGTTCGCGCATCGCATCGTTCCGATGGCGAGCCTGCGAGAGGATGCCCCCGACGCGCGCGGCTTCCTTGAACTTCTTGATTCGCAGGCCCGGCACGCGCGATGAAGTATCGAAGTACTCTCCGCCGCGGACCGGAAGTGTCTTTGCGCGATGCCGTCCTTCGCGGCTCCCCGCCGGACGGCGGCTTGTACATGCCGGTCGAGATGCCGCGGCTCCCCCACGGCTTTTCCGGACGGTTGGGTTCGCTTTCGTTTCCGGAGATAGCGAGAGAGGTGGGCGCATTATTCCTCGGCGACGATATTCCCCCAGGCGCGCTAACCGAAATCGTGGCTTGCGCCTTTGATTTTCCCGTACCGCTGATTTCACTCACGGAACATCTGCACATCCTCGAGTTGTTCCACGGACCGACACTCGCGTTCAAGGATTTCGGCGCGCGCTTCATGGCGCGGCTGATGGGATACTTTGTCCGGGAATCGGGGCAGCAACTCACGGTCATCGCCGCGACGTCCGGCGACACCGGGAGCGCTGTGGCGCACGCCTTTCTGGGAGTCGCCGGAATCCGTGTCGTGATTCTGTACCCTGCCGGACGCGTCAGTGTGGCGCAGGAAAAACAGTTCACCACACTGGGGCAGAACATCACCGCGCTCGAAGTGGCCGGATCGTTTGATGATTGCCAGCGGCTGGCGAAGCAGGCGCTTGTCGATCCCGTGGCCACACAACAATTGACGATCACGTCGGCGAACTCGATCAATATTGCGCGTCTGATCCCACAGATGTTTTATTATTTCGCCGCGTGCGCGCAGCTTCCCGCCGCGGCCAACTCGGTGGTATTTTCGGTGCCCAGCGGCAATTTCGGCAACCTGACCGCGGGCTTGTTCGCGAAACGCATGGGCCTGCCCGTCTCGCAATTCATCGCCGCGACCAACACAAACGATGTTGTTCCCGAATTTCTGCGGAGCGGCAAATTGATTCCGCGCGCCTCCCGCCGCACGGTTTCCAATGCCATGGACGTCGGAAACCCGAGCAACTTCGCGCGCATTGTCGATCTTTACGAAAACGATCTTCAGGCCATCCGCCGCGATATTTCTGGCTGCAGCTTCACCGACGAAGAGACTCTCCGCACCATGCACGATGTGGAACGGAGTCACAATTACGTGCTCGACCCGCACACCGCCGTCGGCGTGCTTGGGTGGCGAAGCTTTGCAAAGCAGAACCAAGCTTCCTCTCAGGGCGTCGTCCTTGCCACCGCCCATCCCTCGAAATTCGCGGAGACGGTCGCCCGGGCCACAGGTCTGCGGCCCGAAATGCCGGAACGGCTTACCTCCTTGCTGGATCGCGCGAAGCAGTCCATTCCATTTCCCAATCGCTTTTCCGCGCTTCAGGAATTTCTTCTATCCTCAAAGACCTGATATCGTGTGCGTTGTAGCTCGTCTCTTTAGAGGCGAGGGTTTGCATGCCAATCGCCAGGAAAATCCCCGCGTCTGAAGACGCGGGCTACAGCAACCACTACTAGTATTAAGTAAGAAGGATGTCGACTGAGCTACTTTGTGTCGTGCCTGACGGCACCACACAAAAAAACTCGAGGGTTTTTCCGTAATCTGCTAGACCGTTGGAGTGAAGATGAGAGTTGTCGTGGGAATTTTGGGCCTGTTCCTAATGGTTGCCACGCTGTGGGAGACGTTCGAGAGCATCATTCTGCCCCGTCGGGTTACCCGCCGTTTTCGCCTGACTCGCCTGTTTTACCAAGTCACCTGGACAATCTGGTCGGCCGTCAATGGGCGGCTACCCTCCAAGAAGCTGAGAGAATCGCATCTGAGTTATTACGGCCCGCTTTCCTTGCTGATGCTCTTTGCCACGTGGGCCTTCGCGCTGGTGGTTGCGTTCGCCATGCTGCATTGGGCGGCGGGATCGTCTCTCAACGTATTGGGAGGGCCGGCGACTTTTCGGACCGATCTCTATCTTAGCGGGACAACTTTCTTCACGCTCGGGCTGGGTGACGTGACGCCGCGCACGGCGCTGGCGCGCGTGATCACTGTTGCTGAAGGCGGAATGGGGTTCGGCTATCTGGCCATCGTCATTTCTTATCTGCCGACCATGTATGGCGCTTTCTCGCAGCGGGAATTGAGCATCTCGCTGCTCGACGCGCGCGCCGGCTCCCCGCCTACTGCCGGTGAGTTGCTTCGCAGGCACGCACGTTTTCGGGGTTCGGACACGCTCAACAAGTACCTTCAAGATTGGGAAATATGGTGCGCGCAATTAATGGAGAGCCATCTGTCGTATCCGGTTCTCTGCTACTTCCGATCGCAGCACGACAACCAATCCTGGCTTGCGGCCTTTACCGCGGTACTGGATGTCAGCGCATTGATGATCGCGTACGGCGTCGGCGAGGCCAAGTGGCAAGCGCAACTCACCTTCGCGATTTCCCGCCATGCCATCGCGGATTTGTGCGAGGTACTGAGAGTCCGGCCCCTTGCTCCCGTTGCCGAGCGGCTTCCGCTGAGAGACCTCGCCGAGGTACGCGGCTTGCTCACGGAATCCGGCACAGGCAAGTGCACGGAAGCTGGCGACCTGAAACTAAGCGAGCTCCGGAGCATGTACGAGCCCCAATTGAATGGCCTTTCACGGCGGCTGCGCATGCCCCTTCCTTCGTGGGGCGTTGGTGCAAAATTCGTTGAGAACAGGAAGAGGACAGCCTGGGACCGAATTTCATCCGAATCCGCTGGTCCAATGGCTCCGGATGGTGGAGAATCTGGACATTTTTGAAGGTCAGCAAGGTGGAACATTGACGGGTCCTGCGCCAATTTAATTTTGGAAAGAACCTTTATTGGTAAACATGCCGGTACGGGCCAGCATGGCCTGCGGCCGTCACTCTCTTCCTTCACAGTCAAACAGCCACGACAGTAGCCTCCCGACAGTTTAGAACTGTCCGTGAAGGCTACTGTTGGCTGTGTTGCGTACGTCTTTCACTTAACCGGGAGGAACCTCTGTACCCGCTCGCCGGCGAACACCTCACCCGTGTAGATGTCGCCTTTGGTGTCCACGGCGATCATGTGCAGCCCGAAGAACTGGCCTCCGTTTTCGCCCATGCTACCGATCTGGCCCACGACCTTGCCGTCCTCGCGGTTGAGGAACCAGATATGGTTATTGGTGAGATCGGAAACATACAAGAAGAGCTGCTGTTTGTCCGGCGAGAACATCACGCCCCCGGTGGAACCGCCCACGCCTGTCATGGGAGCCAGAATAAATTCCTTTACGAACTTGCCTTGCTTGGTGGTGACATGAATGCGGTTCGCCATCCGATCGGCAGCGTAGACCAACCCATCATTGGATACATTCAGCGTGAGGTGGCCACGGAACTCCTTCGGCATCGGTCCGCCGGGAGTATACGCGCGATCCGCGTCATCGGTGGTGATTTCCGACAGTGCGTGTCCATAGGCGCCCCAGCCCCGCTTGAACTGAAGGGTGTCCATGTCAAACACCATCACGCGCCCGCCCAGATAACTATCGGCGGCGTAAAGTTCATGAGCGGGTTCGTCGAGCCGCACCTCTTCGATCTGACCCACGATCATCGGGGTCGTCGGAGGATACTTGGCGCGAAAGGCCGCTATGGCCTCCGCCCGAGCCGCCCGAGCTGCCGGATCGAGTTGAGGGCGCCCACCGGGTGGCGCTAGAAATCCCGCAACGGGACCCCGGCTGCCGCGGCCCGGAGTGCGGGGACCCTCGGGAGCAGCATCGCCTCCACCCCCGCCCGGCTGCGCCTCGGGTGCTCGAGGCACTTCGCCGACTAGTTTGCCGGTCTTCGGATCGTATTTGTGGACGGTGTTCAGCCCGCCGACGGTGTTCCCGATGTAGACGAAACCTTTACTGTCCACCGTCATGCCGTGCCCTTGCGGCGGGTCGAAGGAGTCGACGACGTCGCCTTTCTTGTCGATGTGGATCATCGCTGGAGGCCGGACGCAGCAATCGGCAATCGGAGGAGTCAGCTCTGCCTCGAGCTCAATATCTGTCAGATCGTTCGGACGATCCAGCACCCAGACGTTATCATCCTTGTCCACGGCCAGCCCCGTGACTCCCCCCATCTTCCACTTGTTCGGCAGAGGCTTGGGCCAGTCCGGATCGAATTTGAACTTCGGCGCGGATTGCGACTGTACTCCAAGCGCCACGCACAAGACTAGCAACCCGAGGCCGGCCTGTACGGCGATTGCCCGGCCCCATACACTCATATTCCTTTTCATGAATCCCCTCCTCCTATCGCGTAACCCTGGTTTCCAACGCCAACTGCGGGGAGTCTAGTCCTCGAGATAGGGCGTGTCAACAAACCCATCCGCGTGTTTGGCTGTGACCCGATAGCGGCCGTCGAGCAGCAAATTCTTTTGCACCCGTGACCCTTCCCCCCAATTGCTGATCTGGCTGGGGGCCCGCATTGGCGCCAAATTCGTTG
>WNFD01018478.1_pt1 | contig 12808 bp, 13 predicted proteins | sample 5400491 | NCBI WGS metagenome assembly WNFD01 (sample SAMN13153343, study PRJNA577476) | soil metagenome | isolation source: 120 cm saprolite under Douglas fir tree site 2 hole 2 replicate 2 | place: USA:California | collected 2015-04-18 | reverse complement strand
GTCGCCGAGGAGCGGCGGCTGCTTTACGTCGCCATGACCCGAGCGAGACGCCATTTGTTCCTGACCCGCGCCTCGCACTACGAAGGCGGCCGGCGTTGGAGGGATTCGCGGTTCCTGGAAGAGTTGCGCGCGGCCGGCGCGCGCACGATCTATGAGCGCACGTTCGACACCACCGCGCCGGCGCCCGGACGCCGGATGCCGGGCAACGGACCTGGCGAGGTGGTCTTGTCGTACAGCTCGATTGCCGCCTACCGCGACTGCCCGCGCCAGTACTGGTTCCGCCAGGAGCAGCGCCTGCCAGCGGTCCAGAGCGCTGAGGCCGTGCACGGGGTGATCCAGCATGAGGTCTTGCGCCAGGCCGGCGAGGTGCGCAAAGGTGGCCGGCAGGTGACCGCCCAAGCCTTGCGATCCATTCATGACGACGTTTGGCGGGAGACCACATTTCCGGACAGCAGGCGAGCGGCCACGTTCCAGCGGATCGGGGCGGCGCAGCTGGAGGCGTACCGCAGCCAGGGAGGATTCGACTCAGCCCCTGAGTTCCTCGAGCAGCCCTTCAGCGCGGCCGTCGATGGCTGGACCCTTCGCGGAATCATCGACCGCATCGATCGCACCGAGTCAGGCTGGCGGATCGTCGACTACAAGAGCGGGCGTCCGCTGACTCGCCGCCGCCGCGATCTGCAGGTCGCGCTGTACGCGCTGGGCGCCAGTAATGCGTTGCGGCTCGACCCGATGGAGCTGGAGGTGGTCTACCTCGCGACGGGCACCAGCGTCAAGGTCGAAAGGGTGAGTGAGCTCGTGACCGAAGCTACGAGCCAGGCGGCGGAGGTCGCCGAAGGGGTGAGAGAGGGGAGATTCGAGGCGCGTCCCGAGCGGCGACGCTGCCGGCTCTGCCCCTACCGGCTGGCCTGCGCCGATGCCTTGTAGCGGGCCGCCAGCAGCAGGCACTCGCGTGCGATGTCAGAGGACGCATACGGATGCGCCAGCTCCTGCGCCTTGCGTGACATCTCGCGCCAGGTCGGGCCGCCTTCGGCCAGAACCCTGACCTCATCCAGCAGGTCCGAGTCCTTCGGCGCGTACGCGCCAAATCCCGAATCAACTACGTAATCGACATTCGGCGTTTCCTGTCCGGGCAGGAACCCGCTGATGATCAACGGCAGCCCCGTGGCCAGTGCCTCGGCGATCGCGCCCGGGCCGGCCTTGGTCACCACCATGTCGCACGCTCTCATCAGCTCGGGCATGTAATCGACAAATCCCAGCACGAGGGTTGGCGTCGCGTAGCGAAGCTCTTGCAGGCGGCGCTGCAGCTTCTCGTTTCGGCCGGCCACGACGACGAGCTGCCACTGGTACGGCTCCCAGGCGAGAGCACGTACTTGCTGCGTCAAATGGCCGAACCCGGCGGCCCCGCCCATCACCAGGACTGTGAAACGGCCCTCGTCCAGCCCAAAGCGCCGGCGCAGGGCCTGCTTCTCGCCGCGAGCAGGCGGCCTAAAACGAAGATCGACTGGTAGGCCAAGGAGCTTGACCCGGTCGGCGGGAACCCGGCGCCGGAGAGCCACCTTGCGCGCGAGCTCGGTCGGTGCGATGACCAGGTCGGCCTGGCTGAAAGTCCAGCCTCGATGAAAATCGACAAGATCCGTGATCACCGTCATGAGCGCGCGCGGGCGGCCACTCTTTCGAATCGCCTGGTGGCTGATGTGGTTGAGCAGCGGGTGGACCGACAGCACCACGTCGGGGTCGTGCTTCTTCAAGAGATCGAGCACCGCGTTTCGCACGCCCGGGCCGAACACGGCGCGGATCGCCGCAAAAGCAGCCCGCGTGTTGCTTGTGTGATAGACAGCTCCCCACGCGGCGCGTGACCGTCGGATGACTGGCGAGTACAAGGAGGCGAGCCTTCTGACTACGGTGGGACCCTGGCCGATCAGCGGATCGGCCACCGTGATGACGCAGGTTGCGTCCAGCAGCTTGAGTGCGTCGGTGAGGGCGCGCGCGGCAGCCCGGTGTCCACCACCTGTGTCGCTGAAGAGGATCAGGATTCGGGGCGAACCGCCAACCGGTGTCGGCAGTAGTGGCGACGCCTTCGCTGGGTTGGCGGCCGCCGGTTCGGCGCTTACTTCCGTCGCGCCGCCGCGCGGCGCGCGATCCACCGCATGTTGTACTGGGCCAGCAGGTACGTGACGAACACCATTGCGATGATCCCGATGCTCACCCACAGGATGGTTCGCTTGGCCAGCTCCCCTGGTGGGAGTGGCGCCGCGCCGGCGCCAATGCTGTTCTGTTGAATGATGTAAGCCGCGAGGTCCTTGACGTCCTGGTCGGTCAGGCTCGCGTTGCCGCCCTTGGGCGGCATCGCTATCTGTTTCGGATCGCCAGGCTGCGGGGTGCGGCCGTTGGTGATGATGTCGATGAGGAAGGTGGGGTCGAGCAGGTTGGCCACCCCAGGCAGCTTGTCGATCGGGTTGAGCACCGCGCCGATGCCGCCCTCGAGGCTTGCGCCATGACAGGTGGTGCAGTTCTGAGCGTAGAGCGTGGCCCCTTTGACAGGGTCCCCCGGGAGCGCCGCGGCGGTGCCTGAGGGCGATGGCAAAGGAGAGCTGTCCGCCAGCGTCGTGATCGCCGTCAACGTGACCAGCGCCGGTATGGCCAGCGCCACCAGCGCAGAAATCTTGAACCGCTTCGGGAGGCGCATCGCGCGCCAAATCATAACCACCCCTATTCTCGGGCCTCGGCGGGAATAGCCGCTGGGCGCGTAGGTTTTAGTGGTATGGCTTCCTGCTCGCCGGTCTCTCGTTCCGCCTTCTGCTGCGTCTCACGACGCTGGCTTGACGCGAGATCGGCTTACCGTGGCTGAGGCGACTCGCCTGATCGACGACCGCGCCGCCCAACGGCGGATCGCGGTGATTTCCATGCACACCTCGCCGACGGCTTCGCTGGGCCAGAACGCCAACGGCGGCCTGAATGTCTACGTTCGGGAGATCTGCACCGCTTTCAGCGAGCGCGGCATCGCTACCGACATCTTCACCCGCAAGCAGTCAATCGACGACCCAAGCATTGAGCTCCTGGCTCCGTTGTCGCGGGTGATCTACCTTCCGGCCGGAAACGGGCTCGACAAGTACTCGCTGTATGGCGAGGTGCCCTCGTTCGCCAGGCGGATCATGGAATTCGCGGCCGCCGAGAACGTCGCCTACGACCTCCTTTACTCGCACTACTGGCTGTCGGGCGAGGTTGCCTGTGTGCTCCGTCCACACCTCGCGACGGGTTGGGCGCACATCGCCCACACGCTCGGGCTGGTGAAGAATCGCACGCTCGCGGCAGGCGCTCGACCTGAGCCCGATCTGCGCATCCGAGTCGAAGGCGAGCTTGCGCAGCAGGCAGACCTGTTGATTGCTTCCACCTCGGACGAGGCCCAGGAGCTGATCGAGGGCTACGGCGCCGACCCGGAGCGCGTGAGTGTCGTACCGCCGGGCGTCGACCTTGGAATGTTCCAGCCGACGGATCGAGGCGTCGCTCGGCGCGAGATCGGCTATGGGAGCGGCCGCCTGCTCCTTTTCGTGGGCAGGCTGGAGCGGCTCAAGGGTGTCGAGGTCGCGATCCGCGCCCTCGCGCTGCTGCGTGACCGCCGGCACAACGACGTGCGTCTTTTGATCCTCGGCGAGGACAGCCAGGAGGGCGAAGAGAGCGAGAAGGAGCGACTGAAAGCGATCGCTTCAGAAGTCGGTGTGCGCGATCGCGTCGACTTCGTCGGGTCGGTCGCTCACCACGAGCTCCCGTACTTTTACGCGGCGGCGGACGTCTGCGTGATGCCGTCGTACAGCGAGTCCTTCGGCCTGGTGGCGCTCGAAGCGCAAGCCTGCGGCTGTCCCGTGGTCGCGTCGGGCGTATCCGGTCTGCGTTCTGTCGTGCGCGATGAAGTCAGCGGATACCTGATCGACGAGCACGATCCCGCGGCATACGCGGAGCGCATCGGACGCCTGCTGGAGAACAGCGAGCTTGCCCAGCAGATGGGCCGGCGAGGCCGGCTCCTCGCTCAGCGTTTCTCATGGACACGAACGGCAGACCGGCTGGACGAGCTCTTCGAGAACGTCGTGCAGCGAAATCAGGCCTTGGTCCAGGCCAGCGCGCGACACGAATAGGGAAACCGCGCCGGGTCGAAACGCGTCAAGGCAGTAGGGCGCGTTCCATCCGCATTCATCAGCCAAACCTGGTTTCCGCTCACGAACGCAATCTGATGGCCATCGGGTGAAGGAACCGGCGCCGAGAGATCGATGTTCGGGTCGGACGGAAGGCCGGCGCCGGCCGTCAACGCGGGCGGCGGTGCGACGACATTTACCACGAAAGCCTTGTGGCCGCTGGTACCCGCCGACTGCACCACGGCGGCGAAGACCAGATGGGTGGAGTCCGGAAGCCACGCCGGCGACCCCAGGTCTCCGGACGCGACCGTGGTCGTGGTTCCCGCTCCGACCAGGTTCTTGACCAGGAGGCTTGTCGCCCCACCGTCGTTTCGCAAATATGCGACCCGGTTCCCCGACGGCGCCCAGCTGATCTCGCTGACCGCACCTGTATCCGCCGCAAGCAAGTAGCGCGCGCTCAGCCCGACGTCGTAGCCCCAGATCTTGTCTGGCGCGAGCGCTCCTTGTACGAAGGCCAACCTCAGCCCGTTGGGCGCAACAGTCGCCTGGGCGACGTCGGTGGAGATCACCTGGTCGATCCCGTCAATGGATTGTCGGTGCAAGACCCCGGCGTCGTCGATGTACGCATAGCCCATCCCCGTGGCCAGAGCGGCCGCCCATGTGCCTCTGAAGTTGAGCTGGATAGTTCCGCTCCCCGGCAAGAATTCGGACCATGTTTCGCCGTCGCCCTGGATGAGAAGCCGGTCACCGCTCGGCGACCAGCTGAATGTGTGCACGGGGCTGTCGTCGAACAGCTGGCGCGGGAACCCAGCCTCATTGACGATCCACAACCCGCCGGGGGCTCCCCCAGCACCGTCCGTGGCGAACGCCAGCCAGCCCTTGAGAACGTGCGGTGAGCCAGTCGTGAAGCGGATGGTCTGGTCACGACCGAGCTGGTTGCCGTCGATGTCCAGCGCAGAAGTGGTGACAGAGACCTGATAGGCGGTGTTGGGCGCCAGAAGCTCCGAGGGGGCGATGATCGCGCGGCGTCCATCAGCCGGATCGAGCTGCACGTCGAACGGGATGCTGGGGTTGAACGTGAGCGCCGAACGCAGGCTGGTCGCATTCATCTCACGGGTGAAGTTCAGGTTGATGTATGCAGCCGGGTCGATGCCGCTGTCCGTGTCGGAAGGTGTAGAGGTGGCGAGGTTTGGAGGACCTTCGGTGACGAAGGACCAGTGGTGTCGCAGAGAGTAGGTGTTACCCGCGAGGTCCCGATAGCCGGACTCGAGTATCACTTCGTATGTTGTGCTCGCCTGCAAGGTCGGGTGGGTGTAAACGAGCTGGCGCGCAGTTTCCCAGTGCACGTTGCCGTTGGAGACAGGTACCAGGTGGAGCCGGCTTTCCACGGACGCCTGGTCTACGTCGTGGTCGAAAGCGATCTTGATCGGGGCGGCTGTCGAGACCTCGACGGCGCCGCGTTGGGGCGAGTAGTCGACGATCTGAGGGGGCGTGCCGCCGCAGGCGGCTACGGGGAGCATGACCATCACGCCAGTCGCCGCGGCGACGAGAAAGCGCAGCTTTCTGGGGCCCTCCCACTCCCGTGCCGGCCCCTCCCCCGCCGACCGACGCTCCTCGGAGGAGGTTAAGCGCGCAAGAAAAGAGAAGCAACCCACCCTGTTAAGACTACGTGCGCCTTTAGAGGTGGGACTTGAGCCTGGCCCTCATCTCCTGGGCTAGCTGCTCGAGCCGCGAGGAATCCACGAACAGGAGCGAGATGCTCGGGATCTGGTCGATGGCGGCTTCAACACCGCCGAGCGACGGATCCGCCGCTCCGAGAATGTCCTTCACCTTGCGCGCGCGGTTGCCGAGCGCGTCCTCGGCCATGGCCTGCAGCTCGGCGACGACAGCGGCCCAATCGAGCTGGGGCCCAGAAGACTGCGGCGGGGTGGTCGGTGCGACCTGCACCGACTGCGGTGTGGGCTGGGTGTAGCTGGAGTAGCCGCCAGTCGGGATCTGCGCGGTTGGAGGCTCAGGAGGCATCACGGGCAGGGTCGGATTGGTCGGCATGACGGGCTCGGGCGGCGGGGGGGCCATCTGCGGCGCCGGAGCCATGGGCGCCGGGGCCTGGGGGACGCGCGAGTTTCGCAGCCCGCCCACGATCTCGTCGACATCCAGCGGCGGGTGCTTGGTGGCGTCTGCCGACTTGACCTCGATCATCGCCAACGGGTCGTCGCACAGTGCGAGCGCGCGGTCCGGTTTGTCCGAGATGTCCCGCGACTCGCTCGTGTAGGCGCCGGCGATGTCACCGTCGGACAGGATGATGACGCCGGTGCCACCCGTCGACCTGATCATCACGCTACCGCTCAGCTTCCGTACATCGGCCTCGAGACCGTCAGCTCGTAAAGGCCATCGATCAGCTCCGGCGAGAGTCCCACCACGTCGAGCACGCCGTGACCGCTGGTCACGTCGTCGTTGAACTGCTGCAGTGCCTGCTTGCCGAGCACGAGGCTGCTCGCCTCTGCGGCGCCGTCGTACATGCACTCCAGTGCCGACCCCTCGCGAAAGAGGATCAGCCCGGAGGCATCGTCGGTCAGCAGGCGGACATATCCCGTGTAGCCCTCTTTCTCGAGGGTCGTGATCAGGCGCGGGAAATCCACGAACGACGTTTTCAGTGAGTCGTAGATGATCTGTCCCGCGGGAACGGGAATCGGTTCGCGTCCGTGCTTGGGTTGCGGGCGGTGCTTCACGCCACGTCTTGGCTGGGGTGCTTCCACCTTCCTCTCCGGTTCAGCATGATCCTTACGCTCGGCGCGCGGCTCTGACCGCGGCTCGGGCACGGGCTCTGGTCGCGGCTCGGCAGCGCCCTGCGCCCTGGGCGCTGATTCCGCGCTGTGGACCAGCTCCGTGATGCCGGCTTTGACGGACTCGTCGGCCGGCAGCTTGGCCTTGGCATCGAACTCGAAGTCGCCCCTGGTCCAGTGAAGGGCGGTGACCACAGCATCATCGCCGGCCTTCCCATCGCTCTGGGCGTGGAAGAGATGGCCGAACAGAAAGTAAAGAGAGGCCGACTGTCCGTTCCCATTGCGGACGGTAAGGGTACCCGTGGAGCGCTCACCTTGAGCAGCCTCCAGAAGTGATCGAAGGGGAATTTCGGCCAGTGAGCCGTGCGACTGCAAGAGCATTCTCCTGAGGATCGGCCCAGCCCGATCGGGATATTAAGAGAAAGTTAGTATAGATATCGAGATCAGATCCGCGCGCCCGGAGCCGCCCGAGTTACCGCTCACCCCCAGGCCTTCGCCAGCGCGGTTGATGCTCGTTCGCCACGGACAGTCGACGTGGAACCGCGAGCATCGCATCCAGGGCCAGCTCGATCCTCCGCTGTCGACGGAGGGGCGCCGGCAGGCTGAGCTGGTCGGGCGCCGACTGGCGGGCCGCCGGATCGAGGGCTTCTACGCGAGCGACCTGAAGCGTGCCTGGGAGACGGCGCAGGCGATCGGCGCCGCGATCGGCCACGCGCCCGAAGCGTCACCCGGCCTGCGCGAGATCTACCTCGGTGAGTGGGAGGGGCTGCGCACCGATGAGCTGGCGCAGCGGTTTCCGGATGCCTGGGCGAGGTGGAACGAAGAGCCGGACTGGGACCTCGTGCCTGGTGGCGAAGGCGCCGAACCCTTCGAGAGCCGCGTCGCCGCCGCGCTGGACGCGATTTTCGAGCGGCATACCCACGGAGATGTCCTGGTTGTCACGCATGGGGGGGTCATCCAGGTCGCTCTGCATCGAGTGGTAGGCCGGCCGAACCACGGGCTGTTCCCATTCAAGATCCAGAACGCGTCGATCTCGGTTGTCGAGAAGCGCGATGGTCGCATGATCATCGATGGCTCCAACGATATTGCCCACCTGGAACCCGCGCTCGCCACAGAACCTGGCCCGGGGTGATGAGCGACGCTTCCAGGTGGGATGCCGAGCTCGAAGAGCGAGCTTCGCCGGCACCGCTGCTGCAATCGTGGGCGTGGGGCGAAGTTCAGGCTCGTGCGGGCTGGAACATCGAGAGAGTGCGTCTCAAGGGCGGCGCCATGGCCAGCGTCCAGGTGCGCTCAGTGGGCCCGGCCCGCGAAGCTTACGTCCCCCGCGGCCCCGTCCCGCCGACCGCCCCGGCAGTGGATGCACTCGTCGAATGGGCGGGCGGCGCCAAGATGGCGCGGCTTCTCATTGAACCTGAGGCGCCGGCGGGTTTGGGGCATGAGCTCGCGGGGCGGCATTTTTCAGCGACGTCCCCGACGCAGCCGCAGCACACCCGCATCGTTCGGCTGCAATCGCCTGACGAGATGTTGAAGTCCTTCCGGCACGGGCGCCGGTACAACATCCGCGCCGGGCTCCGGCGGGGGGTGGTCGTCAAGGAGGGCAAGGACGCCGCCGAGCTCGCACGCCAATCGGCAGCCGTCGAGCGGCGCGAATCGATCCACCTCCCCGACCGGCGCTACTACAACCTTCTCGTCGAGCACCTGCCGTGGTGCCGCACCTACGTTGCGTACCAGGAAGAGACGAATGAAGCGCTTGCCACGGTGCTGGTCGCTCGACACGCCGATCGGGCCTACAGCCTTTTCGCCGGACGCAGCGGGGCCCACCCCGAGCTCATGGGCAACGACCTGGCCTGGTGGGTCGCCATCAGCTCGGCGGCTGAGGCAGGCTGTCGCGACTTCGACCTCTGGGGCGTGCCGCCCCCGGGAGCCGGCCCGGAACATCCCTGGCACGGCCTGGGCTTTTTCAAGTCCGAGTTCGGCGGCGAAGAGGTGAGCTACCCGGGAGCCTGGGAGCTCGTGCTGTCCGGAGCCGGAGCGAAGCTCATCGCCCTCGAAAAGAAGTCGCGCACCTACGTTCGTGGGCTGAAACGCAACATCTCCTAACAATCCTTCAGATCAGTTAGGATTGCGGGGTGGGCATGGTGGTGGATTCCTCTCGGAAGGTCCTCATCGTCGACCCGGACGGGGCAACGCGCCGCGAGGTTCGGACGGCCTGCGAGCAGGACGGTTACCAGGTCCTCGAGGCCGACGGCGGCGCCGAGGCGCTTCGCCAGGTGGAGAGCTCGCATCCCAACCTGATCCTGCTCGAGGTCACCCTCCCCGACGGCGCCGGCTTCGACGTCTGCCGAGAGCTGCGGAAGATGGATCCGACAGTGCCGGTGATCATGATGAGCTCGCGGTCCGACGAGATCGATGTCGTCGTGGCCCTGGAGATCGGTGCGGACGACTATGTCACCAAACCTCTGCGATTGCGGGAGCTGGTGGCGCGGATGACGGCGCACCTCAGGCGAACCCGCTTCGAATCGGCCGAGGCGATGCGCAGCCGGCTCGAGTTCCGCGACCTCGTGATCGACGTCAACGAGCGGCGCACCTACAAGTCAGAAAAGGAGGTGGAGCTCACGCACACCGAGTTCGACCTCCTGACGTTCCTCGCGAGCAACGCTGGCAAGGTGCTCAGCCGGGAGAAGATCCTGAACTCGATCTGGGGCTACGAGTACCCGATCGAGACTCGCGTGATCGACGTGCACATCCGCAACCTGCGCCGGAAGATCGAAAGCCAGCCCTCGCGTCCCTATTACATCCTGGCCGTCCCGGGCATCGGCTACCGCTTCACCAACGCCCGGCCCGCGTAATACCCAGCTCGGCGAGCGATTCGCGCACGAACTCGCGCTCGACGATGCGCGGGTGCGGGATCACGAGCCCGCGCTGCTTCAGCCGCTGGTCGCCGAAGAGCAGGATGTCCACGTCGATGACCCGCGGACCCCAGCGCCTCGCGGGCTTGCGACCCCCTTCGACCTCGACCTGCTTCGCCGCCTTCAACAGCTGACGCGGCGTGCCTGGCCACTCGACCTCCACGACCTGATTCAAGAAGCGCGGCTGGTCGGCGACACCCCAAGGCTCGGTCTCGATGACGCGGCTTTGACGCTGGATGCGGGCTCCTTTATGACGCAGCCTCCTCCGCGCGGCGCTGAGGTTGCGGGACCGCCGGCCGAGGTTGGAACCAAGGCCCAGGTAGGCCGTCGTCAACGCATGCGATCGGCGATCTGCACCACGCGCGTCATCTCCCGTACATCGTGGACCCGGACCACGTCGGCGCCGCGCAGCACCGCGGCGGTCACGGTCGCGGCCGTGCCCTCGACTCGTTCGTTGACGGGCAGGTCGAGCGCTTTGCCGATGAACGACTTGCGCGAGGTTCCGATGAGGATCGGCTGGCCCAGCTCGCGCAGCTCCTCCAGCCGCCGCATCACAACCCAGTTCTGCTCGGCGGTCTTGCCGAAACCAATTCCTGGATCGATGAGCACCCGCTCCTGTGGCACGCCGGCGTCGAGGGCGCGATCGATCGCGGCACGGAGAAAGCGCTTGATCTCCTCCATCAGGTCGACTGCATAGTGGGTTCCGTCCTGGTTGTGCATCAAAACGAGCGCGCAGCTCCTGGTCGCCGCGAGGCGCGCCAGAGCCGGCGAACGGGTCAGGCCCCAGACATCGTTGAGCATCGTGGCGCCGGCCTCGACGGCGGCGTCGGCGACCTCGAGCTTATAGGTGTCGATCGAAATCGGCACCTCTGCGTCGCGCGCCAGCCGAGCGACCACCGCTTCGGTCCGCGCGATCTCCTCGGCGGCGGTGATGGGCTGATGGCCGGGACGCGTCGATTCACCTCCGACATCGAGCATGTCGGCACCCTCGCGCACCATGCGCAGTCCTTGCGAGACGGCGCGCTCCTGGTCATCGCCCAGGCCGTCACCGCTGAAGGAATCGGGCGTGACGTTGATGATTCCCATCACGTAGGTTCGCGCGCCCCATTCGAAGCGCTGCCCGCCGATGTCCGCGATCACGTGCCGATTATGCTGCGCCTCAACCATGAAGCTCCATGAGCTGGCCCGTGGCATGCCCGGCGTGACTCTCGAGGCTGACGGCGAGGCGGAGATCACGGGCATCGCCTACGACTCGCGCCGCGTCAAGCCCGGCGACCTGTTCGTCGCGGTCGAGGGACTCAATTCCGACGGTCACGCATTCGCGGCCGACGCTCTTGCCAGGGGCGCGGCAGCGGTGGCGATCGATCGGGATGTGACGCTGCCGCCCGGAACGCCGCTTCTGCGCATGCCCTCCACGCGGATCGGGCTTGCCGAACTGGCGGCAGAGTTTTACGGCCGGCCTTCGCGGAGGCTCAAGGTGGCGGGCATCACCGGCACGGATGGAAAGACGACGACCACTCACATGGCCGAGCACGTTCTGCAGGCGAGCGGCGTCGTGGCGGGGGCCATGAGCACGGTGTCATTCACCGGCAGCGGAGGCGAGGTGGACAACCTGAGCGGCCAGACCACGATGGAGGCGCCCGAGGTCCAGGCATGGCTCGCCCGGATGGCGGAGGCGGGCGTGGCATACGCGGTCATCGAGACGACGTCGCACGCGCTCGTGCAGGAGCGCGTGCGGGCCTGTGACTTCGACGTCGCGGCATTCACCAACGTCGGACATGACCACCTCGACTACCACGCCACCTGGGACGACTACCTCGAGGCCAAGGGGCGCTTGATCGACCTGACCGCAAACGCGGCGGACAAGGGAATCGAAAAAACAGCGGTGTTGAACCGAGACGACGCAAGCTTCGAGCGACTCGCCCGCCGCCCGATCGCGCGCCGCTGGACCTACGGATTGACGACTGCGTCCGACCTGCATCCGCTCGATCTGAGCGTCACCGGATCGGGTTCGCGATTTCGCATGAAGACTCCGCTCGGCGAAACCGACGTGACGCTGCACGTGCCGGCCCGCTTCAACATCTACAACGCTCTGTGCGCTGCGGGTGTCTGCCTGGCCCTTGGCGTACCGCTCGATTCCGTCGGCACGGGTCTAGCGGGCTTCGAAGGCGTGCGAGGCAGGCTCGAACCGGTCGACGTGGGGCAGGACTTTCGCGTCTACATCGACTTCGCGCATTCGGCCGGCGCGCTGGCCAGTGCCCTGGCCGAGCTTCGTCCCTTTACGCCCGGCCGCCTGATCGTCGTGTTCGGCTCGACCGCGCGCTCCGACCACGACCGTCCCGGCATGGGCCGGGCGGCAGCCGAGTTTGCGGACTTCTTCATCATCACCACCGACGATCCGCTCGACCAGGATCCGGTGGAGATTGCGCGCGACGTGCAGAGCGGCGCCGAGGGCAAAGCACCTGGGCATGACTACGAAATCGTCATCGACCGGCGCGCGGCGATCCGGCGTGCGATCGAGCTCGCCCGGCCCGGCGATTGCGTGCTGCTGGCCGGCAAAGGCCACGAGCGATCGATGCGGATGGCATCCGGGTCGGAACCATGGGACGAGCGGGCCGAGGCCGAGGCGGCGATCAGGGACCGGTTGGCTTCGCGCTCCTAGCTCCGCCGCCGACCATGCGCACGATCTCGACGGTGTCCCCCTCTTGCAGCGTCACGGATGCGAAGGCGGATCGCTCGATGATGACTCCGTTGTGTTCCACCGCGACCGCCCGCGGGTTCACTCCGAGCTGGTCGAGGTAAGCCAGGAGTCTGGTCGGGCGCTCCAGCTCAACTCTCTTTCCGTTGACTTGCAGGGAGATCATGCGAAGAGCCTGATGGCCGCGTAGCCGGCGGCGCCTGAAGCGAGGACCTCAGCCACCCGTTCCTCCGTGACGCCGCCGATCGCGAGCACCGAGATCCCCACGGACCGCACCATCTGTGTCAGCGC
>WNFD01055010.1_pt1 | contig 12809 bp, 15 predicted proteins | sample 5400491 | NCBI WGS metagenome assembly WNFD01 (sample SAMN13153343, study PRJNA577476) | soil metagenome | isolation source: 120 cm saprolite under Douglas fir tree site 2 hole 2 replicate 2 | place: USA:California | collected 2015-04-18 | reverse complement strand
CGGCCCGTGGACGCGGGATGTCTTTGCCCGCGCGGCGCGATACCCAACGACGCCCGGCTGAAAGGAAAACACGATGAACACAGCAGGGACACTTCACGCAGCAGAGTTCACGACCGCTGAGGCCCGTGCGGATTCGCTGCGACGGTGCAAGCGCGCGCTCGAGCTGCTGCTTACACATCGCGGGAATCCCGCTTTCGAGGTTGAGCGTGTGCTTGCCGACGACCCCCAATGCGGCATGCGTCGAATGCTTGATCCGCGTTCGCCACATCACGCATCGCTGCGGAGGGAGCCTCGCCCAGTGCGACCTCATCCATCTCACGTTCACCGAGGCGGCATTGCGCGCGCGGAAGGCGCGTCTCGCCTGCGCGCTGGTGGCGGAGCGGGTAGCTCGAAAGCCGGCGAGCCGGCTCAATCGGCTGCTGCAGCAGCGCCTGGGGATGATAGCGCCCGCGATGGCATGAAGTGAGGCATCATCGCTGCCAGCATCTTTCCGCGCTACGCTATCGCACCTTGCGAAACCGGCGCGTTCCACGAAAACGACCCCGCGTTCCCGCCGGGAAAGCGCGGGGTCCTGCAGCTACCGCGACGGCGCCGCGTATTGCGTCAGCTCGTTGCGGATGATCCTGCCGCCCTTCATCACGAACTTGACGCGCTGAAGCTCGGCGATGTCCGCCAGCGGATCGCCGGAAACCGCGACGAGATCGGCGTATTTGCCCTTCTCGATCGATCCGATCTGATCCTGCCATCCCAGCGCCTCGGCGTTGACGATGGTGGCGGACTGGATCGCCCGCGCCGGACTGATGTGTGCCTGCTTCACGAACGACTCGACTTCCAGCGCCTGCGTGCCGTGCGGGAAGGTCCCGCCGTCGACGCCGCTGCCGACCATGATCCTGAGCCCCTTGGTGTTGCCCGCCATGGTGACGGCCTTCTCGAAAATCGGGATCATGCGGTACTTGCCGCCGGTGTTCTTGTTGTCGTTGTCGTCCATGTAGGGCTCGGTGTAACGCACCAGCGTCGGGTCGTAGAAAAGGCCCTTGGCCACCATCGTGTCGGCCTGTTCCTGAACCAGCCCGTAGGCATGCTCCACCGTGTCGCAGCCGGCCACGATGGCGTTCTTAAGGCCCTCGCCGCCGAACACGTGGCAGCCGGTCTTGCGGCCGAGCAGGTGCGATTCATCGATCAACGCTTGCAACACCGGCAGCGGATAGGTGGTGACGTATTGGGCCTCTCCGTTGGCCGCGAACGAATAGGCGCCGCCCGGGAACAGCTTGATCCAGTCGACGCCGTGCTCCACGTGCTCGCGCACCGCCGCGCGCGCTTCCTCGACCGAACGCACCACAATGCTGGTCAACGGGTTGGCGGGCGCCGTGGCGGGAGTGGCGCCCCACACGATGCCGCGGCCGGAGACCCGAAAGCGGGGCCCGTCGATGCGGCCTTCGTTGATGGCGTTGCGGATATCGACGTCGCCGTATCCGTTGCCGTGCGAGCTCATGTCGCGCGCCGCCGTGAACCCCGCGTTGAGGTCGGCCTGGAGGTTCTGAAGGGCGATGAGGGTCGAGGTTTCCCGCGACATCCCGGGCTTGGGATTGTTGAACATGTGGGTGTGCGCGTCGATCATGCCGGGCAGCACGGTCGCCTGGCTGAGATCGATCACCTGGGCGCCGGCCGGTATCTTGACCTGGGCCTCCGGGCCGACCTCGGTAATGCGCTCGCCCTGCATGAGGACGATCTGCCGGCTCACCATCTGGCCGGTCTTGCTGTCGAAGAGCTGGCCGGCGCGGATTGCAACCGTGCCGGGGGCGGGTACGCATTTGATGGTGCCGCCTTCGGGCGCGAAGCACGGTGGCGTGCCGGCACCTCGCCACGGCTTTCCGGCCCCGCCCTCCTGCGCGCATAGCGCCGTTGCCAGCGCCGTGGCGCCCAACATTCCAAGTGTCGCCGCCGTCAATGCCGATGTGTATCGCATCGCGTTATCCTCCGCAGGAATTCGATCCCCGATTCCGTTTTTCGGCCAACCGCCGTCCGGGTCAAAAGGCATTATACATTGAGGCGCGTCATGCGTGGCGAGTCTTTTTCGCGGGCGGCGCTGATCGGATCGAACAGGATCGCTCGCAGGGCGGGCAAAGGCTCAGCCGGCGGGCCGCGCAACTTCGGCAGCGTCTCATGCACCTTCGCCTGCCCTACAAGTCATTCCGGTTGATCGAAACCTGCTCTAAGCTAGGGCGCGACGATACGGCATAGTCCACGGAGGTAACCAAGATGGTGCGTCTCGTTCACACACTCAGGCGCGTTGCCAGCGGCGCTGCGATTGCGGGTCTATTATCTCTCGCTGCGCATGCTGATGAGCGTTTCTCCGCGCTTCGCCTCGATCAGCTGACGCCGGAGCAGCAGCAGATGGCGGTGCACCTCAAGACGCCGCCGCGCAACAGCGAACTCAACGGCGGGCCGTTTAACGCCTATGCGCGCAGCCCCGGCCTCGGCCTTCTTCTCCTCCAGGTGAGCGATTACGTGCGCTTCAACAGCTCGCTGCCGCCCCGATTGAGCGAATTCGCCATCATGATCGCGGCCCGGCAATGGTCGCAACCCTACGAATGGCGGGCGCACTATCCGTTGGCGATCAAAGGCGGCCTCGACCGCCAGATTCTCGTCGACCTCGGCGCCGGCTCGCGGCCGCAAGGCATGAAGGAGGATGAAACCGCGCTCTATGATTTCTGCACCGAGCTTTATCGCGACAAGAACGTCAGTGACGCGGCGTTCAAGGCGGCCCTCGCCAAATTCGGCGAACGCGGCATCATGGACCTGATCGGCATCATCGGCTACTACGACATTGCCTCGATGGCCCTGATCGTGCAGAAGGCCACCGCCAAACCGGTCGAAGAAGCGCCCCTGGTGCCGCTGACGCGATGAGAATCCGTAGCCCGGATGGAGCGGAGCGTAATCCGGGAACGGCGCTTCGGCTGACGGCGAGGCCCTTCCCGGATTACGCTTCGCTCCATCCGGGCTACATGACTCGGTTTGATGGAATCGATCAACCAGGCGACGGGACATTCAATGCCGCATATCCGTTTCGAATTCGCCACGGTCACGTTGGAAGCAGAACTCCTCGATACGCCGACCGCAAAGGCAATCCTTGCGGCGCTGCCGGTCACATCCTCCGCGCTGACCTGGGGCGAGGAAGTCTACTTCGATGTTCCGGTGGAGGTTGCGCGCGAGAAAGCGGCGCGCGCCATCGTAACACCTGGCGAGATCGCCTATTGGCCCGACGGCCCCGCCATTGCGATCGGCTTCGGCCGCACGCCCATCAGCCAGGGCGACGAAACGCGGCTCGCGAGCCCATGCAACGTGTTCGCCCGCGCGCTCGGTGATGTGAAGACGCTGGCAGGCGTGAAGGCGGGGACGAAGGTGAAGGTGATCCCGATGAAGTTGATCCACCTCTTCGCGCCGTCACCCGCGGGCTTGACCCGCGGGTCCATCTTCTTCGCATAAAGATGGATTGCCGGGTCAAGCCCGGCAATGACGCTGGATGAACGTCAGCGGGATGCGGGCTAGTAATCCAACGAGCTGCCTTGCGGCCTCAGTCGCCCGGCCATGCCATCGCAATTCGGCGGCAGCTATTTTGCGGTCCTCCGCCTCTAAAGCTTCGAGATTCCAAAGCGCTCGCTCGGTTCCAATTGCCAACGCATCAGTCTCAGAGTCAATACCAACGAAGATATCCAAGAGCGTACCAATCTCGGGTTCGACGCCATCACGAAATTGCAGCAATTCGCGCGCGGTTTGAACGAGCCCAAGCTTTTCTCCAAGGAATTGCCTGGCGATAGCAAGCATCTTGGCTCTGACGCTTGCTCGGTATTCAAAGTTAATTCGATATTGGGTTCGATCCATCTGACATCGACCGAGATCACCTGAATGCTTCGCCCTCGATGATCGCGAGAGCCTCAGCCACGTTGTCAATGTTGGCAATCAGTGGTGTGCCGCAATCCACTGACATCGTTCGAAATGGCATGGGCGGTTTCGGTTGCGCTTCCATTTCGCGCAAGCCGCGGCGCAGCGCCTCGTTGACCACTTCTTCGAGCGTTGCGTTTCGATCGCGGCGAAATTGCTCAAGAGTCGCAAGAACGTCGTCGCCGATGATCAAAGTCTCTTTCATTGATAAAAATTCCCGGCCTTTAGTTAAGGCCGTTTCGCAATCGACTTTAGCCGCTCTTGCAGTTGCTCAGTGTTAATTCGATAGTCCCAATAATCAAGCAAGACTTGACGGTTGAGTTCGATGAATTCCCGAACTTGCTTAAGCAGCTTTATTGGGACCTTACCGTCAACAACGTCACCGTCATGAATTGCAATGGTGGCTGTCTCACAACGAGGATCAAAACTATCCTTTGGATCAATAGCGACCTTGATCCTTGGCGCGTGCCTAGTGAAGCCTTTGGGGGAAATGAAGACGGTATGGACAACGCCTGTGGTCTTCTTGCTATACGAGACCATCTCTTCAAGCAGTTCCCTCTCTGCTAGTTCGTCACGCTCAAAGGCGGTTTTGACGGCTTCTAGTTTAGGCATAGCTTCGCTCACAAGAAAGAAAGTTCCTTAGCAAAGATAGTTCTTCTGGCCTTGGCCCGCTAGCCCGGATCATGCACAGTCAGCTTTGAAATCAAATCTCGCGTTCTTCAGCCCGCCGCACCGAAAAGCCGCTGATGGGTTTCGCTTCGCTCAACCCATCCTACACAGCCGCTTCTACCCCCGCCCCACGAACGGCATCTGGTTCGCCATCACGGTCATGAACAGCACGTTCGTCGAAAGCGGCAGGTGCGCCATGTAAACGACGGCGTCGCCGACATGCTCGGCCTCCATGCGGGCCTCCTGCATCATGCGGCCGTCGGGTTGCATCACGCCGGCGCCTTGCACCATGCGGTCGGTGAGCGGGGTGGCGGCATTGCCGATGTCGATCTGGCCGCAGCAGATGTCGAACGGGCGGCCGTCAAGCGCGGTCTGTTTGGTGAGCCCTGTGATGGCATGCTTGGTCGAGGTGTAGGCCGCCGCCATCGGGCGCGGCGTATGGGCCGAGATCGAGCCGTTGTTGATGATGCGCCCGCCCCGTGGGGTCTGCGCCTTCATGATGCGGAAAGCTTCCTGGGTACAGACGAACGGTCCGGTGAGGTTGGTGTCGACCACCGCGCGCCATTTGTCGAGCGGCAAGTCTTCAATCGGTACCGCCGGCGCCCCGATGCCGGCATTGTTAAAGAGCAGATCGAGCCGGCCGTGGGCGACCTTCACGGCGGCGAACAGCGCCTTGATGGCGGCCGGATCCGCGACATCGGTCGGCACCACCATGCTGCGCCCTTGCGTGGCGGCGCCTTCTGCGGCGACGTCGTCAAGCTTATCCTTGCGGCGTCCCGCCAGCGCGACGACGTAACCAGCCCTCATGAGGGCGAGCGCCGCGGCGCGGCCCACGCCGGTGCCGGCGCCTGTGACGATTGCGATCTTGGGTGTGGTCATGCGGTTTTTGCGCCTTCGCGTTGGGGCACCGGCATATAACGATGCCGGCGCCGACACCGCAAGGCTTGACGACAGCGGCGAGCCTGCACCCAGCCAAGCCTGCATGTGCCAAGCCGGCACCTTCGTGCGACGCACATCGCAAGTTCTCGGTCGGGTTCAGCCTCGCCCCGGCCAGTCTGAAAAAAACAAAGGATCAACAAAGAACATTCATCTCGTTTCGACGTTAATCATGCACTCAGCACTAAAGCGGAACAATTTCCGCAGGAGACCGGATCATGTGGAACAGTAGAAAGTATACGGCGATGGCGGTTGTTGGGGTCGGTCTCGCAGTTGCGGCGGCTACTCCGGCCTCGGCTCAGTTGTTGGGATCGGGCGGGGCTTACGGCTACACCGGCGGCTGCGGCGCTTACGGTTACGCGCCGGTTTATGGTTACGCCGGCGGTTGCGGTGGTTACGGTGCTTACGGCGCCGCTTATGGTGCAGCACCGGCTTACGCCGGGGTTTACAGCTACGGCTGGCCCTATGGCATTATCGGTGACGTTGGCTACAGCGCTTACGGATCCGCCGGTGGTTGCGGCGGTTACGGCGCTTACGGTTACGCATCGACTTACGGTTACGCCGGCGGCTGCGGCGGTTACGGGGCTTACGGTTACGCGCCGGTCTCCGGTTACGCCGGTGGCTGCGGTGGATATGGTGCTTACGGCTACGCGCCCAATTACGGTTTCGCCGGTGCCTGCCGCGCGCGTCGCCACCACGGCTATGGCGGCTATGCCCTTGCGCGGGTCACGCCGCGACCGCACGCATACGCAGCGTACGCCTCGCGGTCTTCTGTGAAGCAAACTGCGCAAGTACTCGACCGCTAAACGAAAGGAGACGAGCGCGTGCTTCCACGCGCTCGTCTCCCCTGCCGGGTCAAGGTGGCTATTGCTTCGCTGCCGCCATTGCCGCTCAAACAATCGACAGGCCGGAGGCTGCCAGCCCTATCACCTCAGGCCCCGGCATTTCGGCATATAACAGAGCGACTTCATGCGCGCGACAGGCGGTCGCGGCGCGCTGGTTGACATAGCCTTTGTCGGTGATCTCATTGGCGTCGATCGACGGCTGATCAGGCAGCAACAACACGTGGGCGATGCGTTCCGACGAGCCGGGATGCACCTCGTTCCACTGTGCGATAGCCCGGCGGACGTGATCCCGGATAACCGGATGCCGGGCCAGTTCGCCGAGAGTGGCGTCATCGCGCCCGACCAGGCGCTGACATCCGGCCGGATTGAGCCAAGCAAGTAGGCCGATGAACGGCAGGTTTTCGCCGACCACGATGGCGTCTTGCAGCGCGGGCGATGCGGCGGCGAGCAGGCCGACGCGCAATCCGCCCACATGCACCCAGGTGCCGGTTGCGAGCTTGAAATCCTCAGCCAGCCGACCATCGAACATCAGGCCCTTGGCGACGTCGTCCGCATCGGCGAAGCGCACCGCATCGCCAGGACGATAAAAGCCCTCCTCGTCGAACGCAGCGGCGGTCAGGTCCGGCCGCTTCCAATAGCCGGGCGTCACATTGGGACCGCGCACCCGCACTTCGAGCTTGCCGTCGCCGGGCACGAGCTTCACTTCGACGCCGGGCGCCGGAACGCCGATCATGCCCGAGCGGTCGGTGAGGAAATGACACGCCGTCGCAAGCGGCGCAGTCTCAGTGGTGCCCCAGGACGAGATCAGCGGAATTCGCGCTCCGATGGCCCGGATGGCGGCGGCTTCGAGGCGCGTCCACAGATCCTGGGGCAGCGCCGCACCCGCATAGAAGATGAATCGAACCTTGGCGAAGAAGTTCTTCGCGAAGGCGCCGTCGCGTTCGAGATGGGGCAGCAGAGCCGCATATCCGGCCGGCACGTTGAAATAAACCGTCGGGGAAACCTCTGACAGATTGCGCACCGTCTCGCCGACCAGCGCCGGCATCGGCTTGCCGGCATCGATAAAGAAGGTGCCGGCATGGCGCAGCACCAGGTTGAAATTGTGGTTGCCGCCGAAGGTGTGGTTCCACGGCAGCCAGTCGACCAGGACGGGCGGCTCTTCGGCGAGAAACGGCCAGATCTGGGCGATCTGCTGCTGGTTGGCGGTCAGCATCCCGTGGGTGTTGATGACGCCCTTGGGCAGCCCGGTCGAGCCCGAGGTGAACAGGAATTTTGCGATGGTATCGGCATTGCTTGACGCGACCGCCCGTTCGACGGTGGCGTCGGGACGGGTAGCGGCGAGCGAGGCCAGGGAGGTCACTCCCTCAAGCTGCGCACCGTTATGGCTCGCCACGATCTCGACGCCGGCGCGATCGAGGGCGCCGAGCGCGCCGGCGAACGCGGCGGTATCGGCCACGTAGATGAGGCCCGGCTGAAGCAGTGCCGCGATGTACTTGAGCTTGGCGTGATCGCGGCTCTGCAGCGAATAGGCGACCGAGACGGGCGCAATCGGAATGCCGGCCGTGTAGGCAGCGAGCATCAGGAGCGCATGGTCGATGCTGTTGCCGGACAGAACCATCGCTGGCCGCTCCGCCGACAGGCCGCGCTCGAGAAATGCGGCTGCGATCCCATCGACGATCGGACGAGCAGACGCATAGGTCAGCGTGCGCCAGCGGTCGCCGGCGCGTTCGGCGAGAAACGCGCGATCGGGCCCGGCCTCCACGGCCGCGCGGAACATGCGGCTGAGGCTCTGGTCATGCGGCCCGAGCGACGTCCGCGAGCGCAGCCGAAAGCCGCCTGAAACGGCGTCGCATGCGATATCGACCGGCCCGAAAGCGATCTCGGCCGGTAGGGGGTTGGCTCGGGCACGCGCGCGGTTGCGTCCATGCCCGATTTGTAGGCTGGCGCATCGGCGCTTGACAACTGTCTCGTAGCCCGGATGGAGGGCCGCTCTTGCGGCCCGTAATCCGGGGCCGCATCGTCCCGGCCCCGCGCCGTCCCGGATTTCGCTGCACTCCATCCGGGCTACGAAAGCCGTGTTGTGGAGAGGCCGCAGGTCGGTCTATGAAGGCACCCAATCGACTCTCCCGGCGGCGACTTTAAAGCCCGTCACCACGGCATCGGCAACCACGCGGACCATGCGATGAAAGACGACACGACGCCGGCGATCGTCACGGCCGGTCTTCTCGTCATTGGCGACGAGATCCTGTCGGGACGGACCAAGGACAAGAACATCGGCTACATCGCCGAGTACCTGACGGGGATCGGCATCGATCTTCGGGAAGTCCGTATCGTGGCCGACGATGAGGCCGCGATTGTCGAAGCGCTCAATGCCCTGCGCCTCCGTTATACATATGTGTTCACCACCGGCGGGATCGGGCCGACCCATGACGACATCACGGCGGACTCCGTCGCCAAGGCATTCGGGGTCGCAATCGACTACGATCCGCGCGCGGTTGCGTTGCTGAAGGAGCGCTACGCCGCCATGGGGACCGAGTTGAACGCGGCGCGCATGCGCATGACCCGCGTGCCCAAAGGGGCTGAACTTGTTCCCAACAAGGTCTCGGCGGCGCCCGGATTCTGGATCGGCAACGTGATTGTCATGGCGGGCGTGCCGTCGATCATGCAGGCCATGCTCGACGAGGTGGCGCCGCAGCTGCGGACCGGAATCAAGATGCTGTCCGAAACCGTGCGGGCGCGGGCACGCGATCCGGCGCGGCTTGCCGCCGCCAAGGCAGCGATCGAAGACATGCTTGATAAGGTGCGCGCCCGCATCGCGGCGCGGGGGTAGAGAGATGCCGATCAACTTCATCGGGAAACGCTCCGGCGGTCGCCTGGTCGCCGTGACGGCGATGGCGGGGATGCTCTGCCTGCTGTTGCTGATCGCGACGTCGGTTCAGGCCGCAAGCCTGCAGGGCGTCGGCGTAGTGTTTCTGCACGGCAAGGGCGTGTGGGCCGGCGCCTTCGACGGCGGCATTCCGGCGGCCCTCGAGGCTGAAGGCGCCGTCGCGGTGTCTCCGGAAATGCCGTGGTCGCTCAGGCGCATCTACGGGGCGACCTACGAGGAGGCGATGCGGGAAATCGATGCAGCGGTCGCCGGCCTGAAAGGCCGGGGCGCCAGGCGCATCATCATCATCGGCCACAGCCTCGGCGCCAATGCGGCGATCGGCTATGCGGCGAGCCGTCATGAAGTCGCGGCGGTGGTGGCGCTTTCGCCCGGACACCTGCCGGAGACCGCCGAGATGCGGGCCCGTACAGCAGATGCCATCAAAGAGGCGCGGGCGCTGGTGGTCGCAGGGGAAAAATCGCGGCGGATCTGGCCCGATGGGGTCCAGGGTATTCCGACCTTCGCGACAGCGTCCCCGTCCGTTTATCTCAGCATGTTCGACCCGGACGGTCCCGCGGTGATTCCGAAGAACGCGGCGGCGTTGCATGGCGTGCCCCTCCTTTGGGTCGTGGGCCAATCCGATCCGATCCTCGCACGCGGCCGCGACTACGCCTTCTCGCGTGCCCCCAGGAATCCCAAAAGTCGCTATGTCGAAGTCTCCGCCGGGCACCTCACCGCGCCGCAGGTGGCCCGATCGCAGGTCGTCGAATGGCTCAAATCGCTTTGGTGACTCGCCGGAGGAAAGCGAGTGGCGATGAGGCCGGCGGGGTCGGGCACGTTGAGAGCGGCGAAACCCGGCAGTCTTTTAGCCCACCGACGTGTGGGTGTGCGAGAGCGCAACCCATGCCCCAGCCTACCCTCCCGGGCCAGCGGGGGAGGGTAGGGTGGGGGCAACTCGATACGAAACCCAGTGCCGATGGAGCAGGCGATGAATTCACGGAATGACGGTATCGACGAAGAGGCCGAAGCTGCGATGGACGAGCTGAATCGGCACGGCGTAGCCCTCCACCAACTCGTCCAGGACTATATGGATGAGCATGATCTTTCTGACGAGATAATGTCCCTGATGCTGCTCAACATGTCCGTCAGGATGCGCATGGTTGGGTACGCCCTGGGAACCGAGAAGCCGTCGGGCTCCGGCCTGAAGCTTGATCTCGACCGGTTCCGGCGCGAGATCGACGACTGCGTACGCGACGCCAAGAAGAACGCCGATCACTTCATTGCGGAGGCCAAGGAGGCGCTGGCCGCGGCTGAGAACGAGGCCGACGACGAGCCGGATGATGAGAGGGGCGCACCGTCATGACGCTGACGCAAATGCCGGAAAAGGCGTTTCCGGTCTCGTGGGACCAGTTTCATCGCGATGCCCGGGCGCTGGCCTGGCGGTTGAACGGCGCGGGGCCGTTCGAGGCAATCGTTACAGTGACGCGCGGCGGCCTGGTGCCGGCCGCGATCGTCGCCCGCGAGCTCAACGTTCGCCTCATCGAAACGATCTGTATTTCGAGCTACGACCACATCCGCCAGGGCGAGTTGAAGGTGCTCAAGGGCGTCGCAGCCGAGCTCGTGCAGAAAGGCGGCGGCAGGGGCGTGCTGATCGTCGACGACCTCGTCGACACCGGCAAGACCGCGCGCGTGGTGCGCGACCTGTTGCCGAATGCGCATTTCGCCACGGTCTATGCGAAGCCCATGGGGCGGCCTTTGGTCGATACCTTCGTCACCGAAGTGTCCCAGGACACCTGGATCGTCTTTCCATGGGACTCAGGCCTCGCCTTCCAACCGCCGATTCGCCCGGAGGCCAAGTGATAGGCCATCATGCGCAACGTTGGCCGCAGGAGGATGCGATGGATGCCGTGACCCCGAAGCCCACGAGCCCGGCTGATCTGCGGTCCCACCACGTTCGCGTCGGCGAAATGGAGTGGCAGAAGACGCGGTTTCCTGGCTGCGAGGTGAAGACGCTACTGTTCGATCGCGACTGCGGCCACGTGACCGCGCTGATGCGCTTTGCGCCGTCACCGCAGTCCCCGGCGCCTTTCTTGGGCGAAGGCGCCGGGGCACACGCGGCCCGCAAGGGGGAGAGGGGATGTGGCCGCGCGTTCACTTTCGGGAGCTACTTGAGGGTAGACCGTCACGGCGGCGCTTTTGCGGTCGTGCTGAGACGTCGGGGTGCGCGCAGCCGGGCATGAAAACGTAAAAAGGCCGCCGATTGGGGCAGGGTGGTCGGAATGGCCGCGCTAGTCGAGGCGGGTGGCCGCAACGACCCAGAATGGCATGTGAACCCGGTGATTTTCCAGCAACGGCGAGATGACGCGAAGTTGGTCCTGCAGCGGCTTCATCCGATCCGCAATGTCGTGTCTGCCGCTCACCCGCGACATGTTCGCGAGGGTCTCGGGACTTAAATTGGCTTGATACGTCGTGGTTCCGAGGTAATCAATGCGCCAGCCCGACAGTGGCAGAACTCGCTCAAAATTGCCGGCTGGCAGGCCCTCGAAATGAACGCCGTTGACGTTGTGCCGCCCGAACTCGAACATGAACAGCCTCGCTCCGGGTTTTGTAGCTCGATGCAACGCTTGCAGATATCGCCCTTGAATCTCTTCGTCATCCAGGAATACGTGGTAGAAGGCGCTGTCGACCACGGTGTCGAACCGATTCTCGAACCCGTCGAGTCTTGTTGCATCCGCTACCCGGAAGTCGACCGTCACCCCGCTGCGCGTTGTGCTTGGCCCGGTTGATCGCCGCGGGGGAGCTGTCAATGCCCGTTGCCGCGTAGCCCTTCGACGCGTAGTGGATCGCGTGATGGCCCGGACCTGTCCCCGGGTCAAGTACGTCGCCTCTCAAAGCGCCGTATGCGACCAACTGTTGGACCACTGGCTGTGGTCCGCCGATGTCCCATGGCGTCAATGCGGGCAGGCCGTCCACTGAACGGTCGTCACGGTACAGCTCATCGAAATCCTGCCCACCAACTTGATTAGCCATACTTGGCACCTTGGTGTAGCGCGCGTGGCATTGATGTCTGCGCGCGTTGACATGACAGAGAGAGACAGCGTGCCGCAAGCGGCCAATAGCCACGAAGGCGCACTCGAGCGGACTAAGCCCGGCGCCGCAACGCAGCCGCTGCAAGGGCAAGATTGCTTGGTGCCAGCACGGAGTGGGCCTCGTGCGGTTTTCGCGTCGCTCATTGCGATGACGTTGGATTGCGGGTTCGAGATCAAGTCGAAACGGGTCGCCCGTACTGATGACGCCGGTCGCGCGGGGGCAAGTGCCGAAATAGCTAGAAACAAACGGATGGTAAGTCGAGCAAGATTGCCCCTGCGCACCACAGCTTCGTGCTCAACACGGAGGGCGCCCATCCCACCTAGTCGGTCGCTTCGGCCAAAGTGAGGGGTTCACGGTTCGCATTGGCCGCCAACTATTACGGCCTCGCTCGATGTCCAGATCCTATCAGATTGGCTGAAGCGGGCGACTAGCCTGGATTTCCACGGAACGAAATTGGCCTA
>WNFD01012335.1_pt1 | contig 12809 bp, 12 predicted proteins | sample 5400491 | NCBI WGS metagenome assembly WNFD01 (sample SAMN13153343, study PRJNA577476) | soil metagenome | isolation source: 120 cm saprolite under Douglas fir tree site 2 hole 2 replicate 2 | place: USA:California | collected 2015-04-18 | reverse complement strand
GACGACCAGCAGCCCGAGCAGGGTGGGGACGAACCACAGGAGCCGGTGCAGCGCGAGCGCGAGGAGCCTCATGGCTCAGCGCGCCCGCGCCCCGGGGTGACGGCTACTTGGAGTAATAAAGCCAGCGGATCTCCTGTCCGTTGCCGATGGGGCTGAAGCGAATGCCCTCGATGTTCTTGGCCCAGGGCCCGAAGTACTTGGTTCTTGTAGAAGCTCGAGGCCTTGAACGTGCCCCACTGGCCGGAGTGGAACATCTCGCCGATCCAGTTGTTCGGATCGGCGTAGTAGGTGCTGATCCAGTAGACGACGAGGTCCGGCGACGTCTCCGGCTTCTTCATCCGCTCGACCATCGCGGGCCACACCTCGCTCGTGAGCTTGGTGTCCAGCCCGAGCTTGCGCAGGCCGTTGGCCATGACGGTGGCCGCTTGCTCGGTCTGGCTGAAGCCCTGGAGGTAGCCCACGGTGAGCGGCCGATCGACCTTGGCCTGGGCGAGCCCGAGCTCCTGCTTCGCCTTGTCCAGGCTGTAGGTGTAGCCCTTCACGTCGCGCGGCACGCCCCACATGTTGTTCGGGATGGGCACCGGGTTGCGCTCCACGGTGCCGCCGAGGATCTCCTTGTTGAAGCCGTCGTAGTCGAAGGCGTAGCTGATGGCGCGGCGCACGTGCACGTCGGTCAGCGGTGCCCGCTGGTTGTTGATCTGGAACATCATGATCCGCATCGACTCCGCCTCGACGAGCTTGACGTTCGACGCCTCGCGTAGACGCTTGACCTGGTCGTTGGGCAGATAGCCGCCGGTGCCCTGGTAGTCGCCCTTGATCATCCCCAGCACGCGGGTGTTGTCTTCCTTCACGAAGCGGAAGTCGATCTCGTCGATGAACTTCGCGCCCCACGGCATGAAGTGTCCGGGGAAGCGCCTGGCGACGAAGCCGATCGCCGGGTCGTAGCGGGTCAGCATGTAGGAGCCGGAGCCGGCCTCGTTGTTGGTCAGCCACGCCGCGCCCCAGTCCCCGTCCTTCTCGTTCTTCTTCAGGAGGGCTGAGTTGACCACGTGCACCTCGGGCACCACGGCCAGGAAGATGGCCGAGGGCTTGGTGAGCGTGAACTGGACGGTATAGCGATCCAGCACCTTGGTGGCGCCGGGGGCGATCATGGTGGAGATCAGGGCGGCGGCGCCCTTCTTCATGGCGAGGATGCGCTCCGCGCTGTAGCGCACGTCCTCCGCGGTGATCTCGGTCCCGTCGTGGAACTTGGCCCCGTGGCGCAGCTTGAAGGTGTAGGTGAGGCCGTCCGGGGAGACGGTGTGGCTCTCGGCCAGCCACGGCTCGAGCTTCGGTGGGTTGTCGACCCAGCGGTAGAGCCCGTCGTAGAGGTTCAGGCGCACCGCCACCCGTCCGACGTCGAAGGCCGCGTGCGGGTCCAGGGTGTCGTACGGGCTCTCGTTCGCGAAGACGAACCGCGTCTGCGCGAGGGCCGGCGCCGCGGGGATCGCCGCGAGCATGAGCAGAGCGAGGACGAGGAGCAGCCAGGAACGACCGTGGGTCATGAGCAGCCTCCAGGAGTCCCGAAGTGTCGGCGGCGTCGGCGATGTGGCCGGATTGTACTGCACGGCCGTCGGGCCAGACAAGGGCCGGCGCTCAGCGCCCCGGCTCCACCGGCGGGCCGAAGTAGCCGTCGCGGTGGAACATGCGCACCGGCCCGCGCGGCCGCGCGCGCAGCGCCTCGGTGGCCGCCGCGTCGATCGTCCCGCCCCCAGCCGCCGCCGCTGTCAACGCCCGGTCAGCCTGCCCGGCCCGCTGATAGCGTTCCGGCCCCTTCAGGAGGGCGGGAGTCCCCGCGTGGCCAGGCTCTTGTTCTTGTATCGGGGGTCGTCGGTCACGTCCCGCACGATGGAGAGGAACGCGGGGGGCGTCACCGCCTCGGACTCGGACGCCAGCTCGACTTCCGCCAGATACAGGCCGGCCAGAGCACCCCCGAACTCGTCGATCTCCCAGCGGGCGTCACCACGCGGCACCGTGTACCGGGTCTTCACCACCCGCGCACCCTCGGTGAGCGGCCACAGCTTCTCGAAGGTCGCCGCCGGAATCTGGACCTCGCACTCCTGCCGGCGCAGCCCCGCGCCCGACTTGATGGCCAGAAAGAACGCAGAACCTTTCTGCCGAGCACGGATCTCCGGATCGGCGGCGTCGATGTAACCTTGCCTGATCGCAACGCCCCGACCGAGGATCTCGCGGGGTGGCAGAGCGGAGAGCAAGTACTTCCGTTCAATCTCCATAGGCCTTCCGACCACGGCGCTTCAGCTTGGGCCACTTCTTGCTGAAGGCCGCCAGCGCCTCCTTCCGGCGTGTGCGTTGCTGCTTGATGAGCTGCCGGGCGAGAGCCTGCGCGGCCTGAGTTCTGTCGGTCACCCTGCGAACGTACTGTTCCGCCACGACCGCATCCTGGTGCTCGCCAAGAATATCCTGGAGCTTCTTGGCCTTGTCGATGAATCGTTCGGCGCGGCGCCCGATGATCGGTTGCACGAGCTCGGCGGCGTAGCGTGCGCGCTTCACCTTGATACGGACCGCGTGGAGCTCCTCGGCACTCGGCTGTCTGGGCAGCTTGTTGACCGCCTTCCTGAGCTTCTTGAACTCGGCCGCGGCGATGTCGGGAAGTGGGACCACTGACGGGCGCGCGGGAGGGTGGCCCAGTGCCGCCTCGAGACGCGCGAGAAGCCTTGCATATCGGGGACTGGCCAGCGCGGCGCGGAGGGCGGTCCTCGCGCGGACACGATCGGCATCAAGGGGTCGGAGTAGATACTGCCGACCCGCTCTGCGCTCGGCGGCCGGGAGGGCCTCGAGCTGGGGTCGCAGATAGGCGTGGAGCACGTCGAGATCGCGGACACCACCGAGCACGGTCCCGAGCCGTTTGAGCTCCCGGCGCAGGCCGTCGACCCACCTCGGATCGAAGAGCGGGCGACTTGCGCGGAGGATGGCCCGGAGTCGACGGACCGCCACGCGCATCTGGTGGACGTCCTCGGGATCGCGTCCGGTGCGGGCGCCTGCCTCGTGGGCGTCAATGGCGTCGACCTGCCCTTTCATCGCCGTGAGAACGTGATCGAGGGCGGAATCGGTCGGCATTTCCGTCTGCGCTTTCGACTCAGCTCAGTTCTGGTCGGCGGCGAGACCGAGGGCGTGCGGGGGCAGGTCGATCATCGCCCAATACTGTGATCCGGCACCGCGCTCTGTTCGAGACATTTTTTGGTTTAACGGGTGCACCGACCGGGCCATAATGTCGCCGCGTGACGGATGCGGGTAGCGGAACTCCTCGCGGATTTGGAGGGCTCCAACCCAATGGGTGATGCATGGTGACACGTCTTCTCGTCACCGGGGCTGGCAGCGGACCGAGCAACAACCTGATCCGGAGCCTCAAGGCGGGCGACTCCTCCCTCTTCGTTGCGGGATGCCATAGTGACCGCTTCATCCTCAAGAAGTCGGCGGCGGATCGCAACTTTCTCGTCCATCCGACAACGCATCGCGCCTTCTTGCTGGACGTGGGTCGCGTGTTCACGCGGGCCGGCGTCGACCTGCTGATTCCGACCACGGACGTGGAGGTCCGGGCGCTCTCCCGTGCTCGTCGGAGACTTGCCGGCCGCGTGTTCCTGCCACCCCGACCGGTGATCGAGCTCTGTCAGGACAAGTATCGGCTGAGTCGCTTCCTGCGGGGGCGCGGCGTGGCGGCGCCGCTGACGTACGCGGTGCGCAGTCTGGCCGCGGTGCCCGGGATCTTTCGCCGCCTGGGCCGAACGCCCCTCTGGTGCCGGGTGCGCGCGGGCAGCGGCTCCACGGCCGCGATTCCGGTCCGGACCCCCCGCCAGGCGCAGGCCTGGATCGCCTACTGGTCCACGATGCGCCGCGTTCCCGTCAGGTCGTTCACCCTCTCCGAGTACCTGCCGGGTCGCGACTTCGGCTGCCAGAGCCTCTGGGACCGGGGCCGCCCGGTGCTGACGAAGGCGTTTCAGCGCCTGTCCTACATTGCATCCGGCGGTCATCCGAGCGGTGTGTCGTCGGTCGCCGCCCTGGCCAGGACGGCGGCGGATCCGCAGGTGCACGAGGTGACGACCCGTGCGGTGAGAGCGCTCGGACGAAATATCTCCGGCCTGTTCAGCGTGGATCTCAAGGAGGACGGCGAGGGGACGGTGTGCGTCACCGAGATCAACGCGGGGCGGTTCCTGGCCGGAACGAATCTGCTGGACCTCAGCGGAAAGCACAACATGGCGGTGACCTACGTCCATCTCGCCCTCGGCGAGTCGGTGGGAGCCCTCGAGGAACCTGACGAGACGACCGACCATTACATGGTTCGCGATGTGGACACCCTGCCCGGAGTGTTCCAGGCCGAGGAGTTTTTCGCGGGGATCGAGGATGTGCGGAACTAGGTCGCGCACTCCGGACCCGCTGCAGCGCACCCACCACACAGAGGAGAACCAGCATGCCGTTCGCGTCGAAGCCGCCGATACCGTCGAACGTGACCCGAAACGTGGTCATTCAGCTCAAGGGGCCCAAGGACACCGCGCTGATCAAGAAGCTCAACTATGAGCTGAAGAGGGTCGCGAGGAAGTATGGGGCGCGCTTCAAGAAGCGGGCGAAGACCAAGCGCAAGTAGCGGGCGCACCGGCCGGCCGGCCGGCGGCCGGGCGCGTGCCAGGGCTGGCGACGCGCGCGGCAAGGCCGGCACCGTCCACTACCTCGAGATGACCGGCGCGATGGACGCGACCACGATCGCCGCGCTGGAGCTGGAGGTCCGCCGGGTGGCGCGGCGCTACGACGCCGAGATCGAGGACTTCCGGGTGAAGGTGCGGCGTAGATCAGGCTAGGCGTTCGAGCACGCCCCGCGCCTGCTCGAGCCACGCCTGCATGTCCATCTCGCCAAGGAGCTGGCTGGCCGCGGCAAGGTGCCGTCTCGCGGCGGCGGGGTCGGTGCCCTGCGCCAGGGCGCGGCCGAGCACGAGGTGGCTGTGCGCCATCAGCGGGCGCATCCTCAGCTCCTCGGCCAGCGTCAGGGCCTTGAGCCCATGTTCAATCGCCCGGGCCGCGTCCGGGGGATCCGAGCCGAGCGCGATCTCTGCGAGCAGACGAAGCGCCCACCCCTCGTAGCCCGGCTCCTTGTGAGCGCGGGCGAGGGCGAGCGCCTGCTCCGCGCTCCGTCGCGCCTCCTCGTGCCGACCCGCGAGCAGATAGGCTTCGCTCAGATACGTCAGCAGTAGCGAGTGCCCGCCCATCAGGGTCATGGCGGCGCCCCGGGCGACCGCGGCCTCCGTCAACGCCACCGCTTCGGTCGGCCGCCCGGCCAGTCCGTAGGCGCAGCCCAGGGCGGAGGCGAGCCGCGGGAACCACAGCGGGCTGTTCCCGGTGCGGACGGCCTCAAGACCCTGCTCGAGCGCGGCGATGGCCTGGTCGGCACTCCCGCGACGGAGGTACGCCCAGCCCAGGCCGGCATGGGCGACCGCCCGGCTGAGCGGGTGATCGGAGGATCCCACCATCGCGACGGCCTCCTCTCCGAGCGCGATGGCCTCGGAAAACTCGCCGAGCTCCGAGAGGCACCAGGCCAGGCACGTCCGGGAGTGGATGGCGGGCGGCTGGGGCATGCCGAACCGCTGCCCGGCCCGCTCGCCGACGAGCAGCCGGAGATTCTGGCGGAGGAGGGCCACGGCCTGCCCGTACTCGGCCCTGGCGAAGTAGATCAGGCCGAGCCAGGTGGTCGCCACGATCTGCAGGCCGAGGTCTCCGATCTCGCTGGCGATCGCGCGCGCGCGCTTCCCCCACTGGATCGCCTGGTCCTGGTCGCCGGTCAGACGGAAGTAGTCGGCCAGGTACGCCGCCACTCGCCCGAGCCGGGTCTGATCGGGCAGGGCCGCCGCGAGCGCCTCCGCTTCGTAGAGGCGCTCGCGGATGGACCCGAACTCGCCGAGCGGCTGGAGCGCGTTGCGGAGCTCGAACCGGAGGTCGATCGCCTGCTCGCGCAGCTCGCGACTCTTGGGCAGGTGCTCGATGGCGGTCAGCGCCTGTTCGAACCAGACCACCGCTTCCCGGTTGGCCGAGCGCGCGAACGCCTTCGTCCCCGCCTGCCGGAGGTAGCGGGCCGCCCGATCCCAGAGCTCGGCGTCGCTGGCATGGCGCGCGAGCCGCTCGACGTGCTCGCTGAGCCGCTCGGGATAGAGACGCTCGATGGCCTCCACGATCCGGGCGTGGAGCCGGCGCTGTTGCTGCCGCAGCAGCGAGTGGTAGGCCACCCGACGGGTCAGCCCGTGCTTGAAGACGTAGTAGGGCTCCTGGAGCAGGCTGATGTCATAGAGGAACTCGGCGGCCCGGAGGCGAGCCAGCGCGTCGCGGAGATCGGGCTCCGACATCTCGGCGACGGTCTGGAGCAAGGCGACGGGCACATTCTCTCCGATGACCGCTGCGGCCTGGAGGAGGGCCTTGTCACTCGGCGCGAGGCGGTCGATGCGCGCCGCCAGGACCGCCTCGACGGAGGCGGGCACCCGGAGCGTCTCGGGGGGCTTCGTCAGGCGATAGTCCCCGCGCTCCCCCACGAGGGCGCCGTCGTCGATCTTCATGCGGACGCACTCCTCGAGGAAGAAGGGGTTCCCCCGGGTCTGCTCGATCAGCAGCTGCTTGAGGGGGGCGACCTGGTCGTCGTCGCCGAGCATCACGCGGAGCAGCTCCTCCGCGTTCCGGGGTAACAGTGGATGGACGCCGAACTGCGTGTAGCCGCTCTTGCCGCCCCACTCGTGCTCGTATTCCGGCCGGTAGTTGACGAGGAGCAGGACCCGCGCGGCAGGGAGACGCTGGATCAGGCGGTCGAGGAACGCCTGGGTCTCGGAGTCGATCCACTGCAGATCCTCGAAGATGATGCACAGCGGCTGGACCTGACTCTCCCTCAGCAGGAGGCGCCGGACCGCGTCCATCGTCTGCTCTCTCCGCTGAAGAGGAGCCAGTGACTGCCACTGCGGATCCTCGACGGGCACGTCGAAGAGCGACAGGAGGGCGGGCCCGATCACGGCCAGCTCCTTGTCGAGAGCCAGCACGTGGCCGACGATCTTGTCGCGGACCTCTTGCCGGTCGCCCCGGTCGTGAACCTCGAAGTACGCGCGCAGCAGGTCGATGACCGGCCGGTAGGCGGTCGACTTGTCGTAGGAGAAGGCGCGCGTCTTCACGATTCGCCAGCCGGGCATTCGCTCCGCGCGGGTGAACTCGTGGAAGAGCCGGGACTTCCCGACCCCCGGCTCTCCCACGACTCCGACGACCCGGCCCCGCCCGCCGGCCGCCGAGCGCATCGCCGAGTCGAGCAGGGCCAGCTCGTCTTCGCGGCCCACGAAGCTGGTCAGCCCGCGCGCCGCCGCCACCTCCATCGCCCCGCGCGCCGCGCCGGTCCCGGTGACGACGTAGGCGTCGACCAGCGTCTGCATCCCGCGGACCGACAGCGGGCCGAGCGATACCGCCTCGATGTAGCCTTCCACCAGCGTGACGGTGTCGGCGGTGGCGAGGATGGAGCCGGGCTCCGCCATCTGCTCCATGCGGGAGGCCAGGTGCGTGGTCTGCCCCACCGCCGAGTAGTCCATCCGGAGGTCACTGCCGATCGCTCGAACCACCACCTCCCCGGAGTTCAGGCCCACCCGGATCTGCGGCTCGATCCCGTGCAGCCGGCGAACGCCCTCGGCGTACCGCTTGACCGACTCCTGCATCCTCAGTGCGGCATAGCATGCCCTCACTGCGTGATCTTCATGGGCCAGCGGTGCGCCAAACAGCGCCATGATTCCATCACCCATCACCTGGTTGACGGTACCCTCATAGCGGTGAACGGCCTCCATCATGCATTCCAGCACCGGATCGAGGAGCTTGCGCGCATCTTCCGGATCGCGGTCGGCCAGGAGCTCCAGAGACCCCCTGAGGTCGGCGAAGAGCACCGTCACCCGTTTGCGCTCGCCCTCCAGCGCGCTCTTCGACATCAGGATCTTCTCGGCGAGATGCCTTGGCGTATAGGCGTCCGGCGAGACGAGGCGTGGCTGAGGGCTCCCGCCTCCTTCTATGGAGTGCCCGCACTGGGTGCAGAACTTCGCGGTCTCGAAGAGCGGGCTGCCACAATTGGAGCAGGCCCGCCCCAGCAGAGTCGCGCATTCCTCACAGACCTTGGCCTGTGGGGGGTTCTCGTGCTGGCACCGGGCGCACTGCATACGGAGCCTCTCTGCGAGCTAGGACCGGCCGGGGGCGATCATATGATTCGGTGCGCAGAGCTTAGCGTGGCGACCAGGGGCGATCAAGCGACCGGAGGGAGCTCTACCGCGTAGATGAGGTCAGCGCCTGAGGTCGAGCGCCAGGCCCGGAGAAGACGATCTCGCCCTCGTAGATCTGCCGGACGTCGCCGATGCCCTTTTCCATGACCGGATGACTGGCGAGATGGGGGCCGATGTGCGACAGGATGAGCCGCCGAACGCCGGCCGCCTGGGCCATGCGGGCAGCACCCTTGGTCCCGCACTGGCCGCCGGCTTCCCCGTCGGCATCCATGGCGTCCTGGTCGTCCCAGCACATGCACACGAGCGCGTCGGCGCCCCGCGCCAGGTCCACGACACTCTGGCAGGGCTGGGTGTCGCCGGTGAAGACGACGCTGCCGGTCGGGGTCTCCACCCGGTAGGCGAGCGAATCGAGGAAGGGCTGCACGTGCTCGGCCGGCGCCGCCCGCACCTCCCAGTCGGAGCCGGCGAATACGAGCCCCGGGCCCACGTCCTTGGCCTCCACGCTCGGGCCCGGGCGGGGCAACACCGTGCCACCGCGATTGCGGTACACGCGCTGGCTGAGCGGATGCCCGACGCGGGCTTGCCAATCGTGGGTGAAGGCGCCGCGCTCGCCGATGAGGCGCTCGGTGATCAGCTCGGTCAGCGTGGGGCCAAAGACCTGCAGCCGGTTCTCGCGCCCGATACTCTGGTCCCAGCGGCAGAGCAGGAAGCAGGGGTAGTCGACGTCGTGGTCGAAGTGGTGGTGGGTGAAGAAGAGGTGGTCCACCTTCGTGGGCCACAAGCCGGCCTTGACGAGCTTGTGCGTGGCGGCCGGGCCGCAGTCGAACATGGCGAGCCGTCCGCCGCCGAGGTCGAGGACGTATGAGGTGCCGAAGCGATCGACGGTCGGCGTCGGCGTGCCGGCACCCAGGATGTGCAGTCGAGCCATCAGCGTCTCCCGCGCCGATGCTGTGCGGGCGGCCGCGCGGTTGTCAAGCGTCCTCCGCTCCGCCCAGCAAGAGCCGCTCGATCCGCGTCAGGGCGGCATCCGCTCGCGCCCGCACGGCCGCTTCGTCGAGGCTCCCGAAGGGGTGCGGCACGACCACGAACGGGTAGCCGGGCATGCCGTTCAGCTCGGCCAGGACGGCCGCCGTCTGCGCGAACGGCTCCGTCACGACGGCGACGGCCGGGATCCCCTGTTTCTCGAGGTTGATGGCGTCGAGCACACTGCCCGACGAGCAGCTCCCTCAATCGCCGATGGCGGTGACGACCGCCGCACACCGCTTGGCCAGCAGGGCGGTATCCTCCGGCCGGGCCGGGGCGCTCGCATTCGCCTTGGTCACGCGCACCAGCTCCCCCACGGCGTGGCGCGTGCGGAGGTGCTCGGCCACGCGCTCGAGGAACACCATGCCGTGGGTCTTGCCGTTGGCGAGGAGTCCGAGCGTCGCGCCGGAGAGGCGTGAGGGACGGGGGGCACGCGCCGCCGTCCGAGGCAGTACCGCGCGGAGGGTCGGGTCGAGGATGCGTGTCATACGGGAACCTCCTTGGTGATGAAGGGCACGCTGCGGCCACGACTCCACGACGGGAAGAAGGCGCTGTGCCCGCCCGCCGCTCCACCGCCCGCGCAGATCAGGATATCGTCGGAGCTCAAACCGCGATGGACGGGAATGGCCTCGTCGCCCGGCAGCACGCGCACGTGGGCATCCGGCCCGCTCGGGGCGGTCTCCACGCCGCCAGGCGCCCGCGCGTAGAGCCACTGGCGCATCTCCGCACCCAGGAGGAATTGCGCCTCGACTTTTCCGGCCCGCTTCAGGTCGGCGAGGGGCCGCCGGGCATGGTCGTAGAGCCACTCCTGGGTTCGCGCGCGCGACCAGCCGGCGCGCGCCAGGTGCTGCGCGTGTTCGGGCGCCAGGACGAGGACCGACCGGCCCGGGCTCAGGCTCGCGAGGCCCGCCATGGCGTCGGCAAAGGCGACGAGGAGGGCCTCGGGCTCGCTCGCCGCGTGGACGAGCACGTTGTGGCCCGACTCCGCCGCGAACACGGTCACCGCCGACTGCGCGGCCCGGAAGCCGCGGGAGACGTGCAGCGGCTCCCAGGGGCTCGCCGTTTCGTGCTCGGCGAAGCAGAGCGTATACTTCCCCGCCCAGCCCTGGGTCGACTGGTCGAGCACGCCCGGGTGGCAGCCGAGGCCGTTCAGCAACACGAGTCGGAGTGTCCGGCCGATGGTGGCGTTGGCGCGGACCCCCGGGCCGAAGAGGTTCCCGCCCCCGTGCAGGCCGATCGCCTCGCGCACGGGGCCGTTGACGATCACCATGAGCGCCGCGCCGCCGGTGCTCGTCGCCGGACCGTGCAGCGTGAACTCGGGGTCGCCGATGGCCAGAAGCGCCGCGCCCACGACCGGGAAGTACTCCGGCCGGCAGCCGGCCATGACCGCATTGATCGCCGCATGCCACGCCGTGACCGCGCGGTCCCGCACCGGCTCGTGGAGCAGCACGGCGTCGGCCCGCCACGGTCCGCCCGCGAGCATCCGCTCCACGAGCGCCGCGGTGGGCGGCACGACCGGCAGGCCATCCGTCCAGCCCTGGGCGAAGCAGGCCTCGACCGCCTGCCAGGGGTCGTCCACGTCGAGGCCGGGATACGCGTCGTCGTTCACGTCGGGCTCGGGGAGTGAGCGTAGAGCAGGCGGGCGCTCCACCGCAAGCGCCGCAGGCCCGCCCTACTTGTCGCGCCACACCTCCTGCATCCGGCCCCAGCTATAGATCGAATGGTGCGGGACGAGGTTCTTCACGTACGGCCACACCGTGAAGTAGTCGAGTCGCCAGAGCAGGACGGGGCGGACGGCGGCCTCTTCCAGCTTCCGCTGGATCTCCTGCACCAGCGCCATCCGTTTCTTCGGATCCAGCTCCTGGGATTGCCGGTCGAAGAGCCGCGTCATCTCCTCGCTGCAGAAGCCGGTATAGTTCCGGGGCGACCCGCAGCCGAAGTACTCGTAGAAATTTGCGTCCGGGTCGTCCGGTTCCACCCCGTTCCGGTCGACGCCGAGCTCGAACTCTCCGCGCGTTTGCAGGGGCCCCCACTGTGGCGTATCCACCTGCCGCAGCGAGGCGTCGATCCCGACACGCCGGAGCTCCGCGATCACGAACGCGCTGATGTCCACGAAGGCCGGGAGCCGCCGGGTCAGGACCTCGACCTTCAGGGGCTTGTTCGGACCGAAGCCCGCGTCGGCGAGGAGCGTCCGGGCCTTGGCTTGTTCGCGACCCGGCTCGCCGTAGCCGGGGAGGGGGCGGAGATTGGTCTCCAGGATTCCCCAGACCCCGTAGGGGCTCGGCATCATCGAGGCCCCGAGCACGGCCGCACCTTGATACACGGCGGCGATCAGGGCCCGCCGGTCGATGGCGCGGCTCAAGGCCTGGCGCACCGTGACGTTGTCGAAGGGCGGCTTGCGGCTGTTGATGGTGAGGTGATCGAGCACGCCCGCGTTCACCTGGGTGACCACGAGCTGCGGGGCTCCCTTCTTGAGCTGATCGGCGATGGGCTTCGGGGTTTCACCGGGGAACGCCACGTCCACGCGCCCCGCCTGGAGCGCTGCGGTCGCCGTGCCGCGCTCGGCAATGATCAGGTAGCGCAGGCCGTCGAGGTAGGGCCGGCCCTTGACGAAGTAGTCGGGGTTCTTCACGTACTCGAGGAACTCGCCCTTGCGCCAGTCCTTGACCTTGAACGGCCCCGTGCCCACGCAGCCGGTGCGGTAGCTGGCCGGCGGCACGTGCGCGGCGTAGATCGGCGTGAATCCCGAGGCCAGCATCAGCAAGAGGGACGGCTGCGGGTGCTTCAGGCGGAACACGACCGTCTGGGGATCGACCGCGTCGACCCCCTCCACATTGGCGTACCACTCACGCCGCGCGTTGAGGCGCAGCTTGGCCGGGGCCTCCGGCGTCTCTCGAACCAGATCGAACGTGTACTTGACGTCCTTGGAGCTGAACGGCTTCCCGTCGTGCCATCGCACGTCGCTCCGGAGAAAGAAGACGAGCTTTCGATAGTTCTCTTGCCATGCCCATCGCTCGGCGAGCTCGCCGACGATGGTGTCCGCGCTATGCGTGGGCTTCAGCGGATCGAACAGCACGAGGTTGCTGAAGCAGGGCATGGCCGGCCACATGGTCGAGATCGTCGCGCTTTCGTGGATCGCGAAGCCCTGCGGCAGATCCTCCCGCAACCGGAGCGTGAGCCAGCCGCCAGACCTGGGCGCCTGTCCCTGGGACGGATCGCCGGTCAGGATTACGAGCCCAGCCAGGGCGAGCGCGGGGAGGAATCGGGTGATTCTCATAACGCACCTCATCCTATCCGTTCACGGTCCGTGAACAAGAGCTTGAACTGAACAGGCGGACCTCTCCCGAGACCATCTCCGGGTCGGTCGGTTCGAGGACGTCCCTCGCCCGGCTCAACCCTCAGTCGGCCCCGACCGACCCGTGAGGACGCCGGGGGCTCACACCGAGAGGTAGCGACCCTTGAGCTCGGCCTCGCGACGCCGGAACTCGGCGGTGGCGCCCGCGAACACCACGGCTCCCT
>WNFD01023446.1_pt1 | contig 12810 bp, 11 predicted proteins | sample 5400491 | NCBI WGS metagenome assembly WNFD01 (sample SAMN13153343, study PRJNA577476) | soil metagenome | isolation source: 120 cm saprolite under Douglas fir tree site 2 hole 2 replicate 2 | place: USA:California | collected 2015-04-18 | reverse complement strand
CGCTGGCACACCTCGAAGAACACGGCGCGGATTAACGCAAGCAACCCGTGCTCGGAATACATGTTCCTGGATGACACGGCCTGCAATCTGGCTTCCTTGAATTTGATGAAGTACGTCAATGCCAGCGGGCAGTTCGACGTTGCCGGGTTCAAGCATGCAGTGGACGTGACGATCACGGCGCAGGAAATCCTGGTGGACAACGCGAGTTATCCGACGCCGAAGATTGAGGAGAATTCGCACAATTTCCGGCCACTCGGGCTGGGCTACGCCAACCTGGGTGCGCTGCTGATGTCCATGGCGCTGCCGTACGACTCACCGGAGGGGCGGGACGTGGCCGGGGCGATTACGGCGCTGATGTGCGGCGAAGCGTACGCGCAGTCTTCGCGGGTTGCGGAGCGCATGGGGGCGTTCCCGGGCTACGAAGTGAACCGCGAGCCCATGCTGGACGTGATCCGCATGCACCGCGACGCGATGCGCGGGATCAAGCCGGAACACGTGCAGACGGAATTGTTCATGGCCGCGCAGGAATCGTGGGACACCGCGCTGGAGCACGGCGAGAAGTACGGCTACAAAAATTCGCAAGTAACCGTGTTAGCTCCGACCGGTACCATTGGTTTCATGATGGACTGCGACACCACGGGAATCGAGCCGGACCTGGCGCTGGTGAAATACAAAAAGCTGGTGGGCGGCGGGTTGATCAAGATCGTGAACAACACCGTGCCGCAGGCGTTGATGAAGCTGGGCTACACGCCGGAGCAGACGAGCGAAATCGTTTCTTACATCGACAAGAACGGGAAGATCGAAGGCGCGCCATACCTGAAGATGGATGACTATCCGGTGTTCGATTGCTCGCTGGCGCCGCAAGGCGGCGGGCGGTCGATCACCTGGACCGGGCACGTGAAGATGATGGCGGCGGCGCAGCCGTTCCTCTCCGGGGCGATTTCGAAGACCATCAACATGCCTGAGGAATCGACTGTCGAAGACATCATGAACGCGTATATTGAGTCATGGAAGGTGGGGCTGAAGGCCGTGGCCATTTACCGCGACAATTCAAAGCGTTCGCAGCCGCTCAACGCGGGCGGGAAGAAAGAAGAAAAGCAGCCAGAAACCGCGGCCGCGGCGGAACCGATGCAACGCGAACTGTTTGCACGGCAACAGCGCGAGAAGATGCCCGTGGAACGCGCGTCGGTGACGCACAAGTTCAGCGTGGGCGGCCACGAAGGCTACATCACCGTGGGCATGTATGACGACGGGCGGCCCGGCGAGATCTTCATCAAGATGTCGAAAGAAGGCTCAACGCTTTCCGGCGTGATGGACGGACTGGCGCTGACCATTTCGCTGGGCTTGCAGTATGGCGTGCCGCTGAAAGTGTTCGTGGACAAGCTGCTGAACACACGTTTCGAGCCATCCGGCATCACCGCGAACGCGAACATCCGATTTGTTTCGTCGGTGCTGGACTACATCGCGCGGTGGCTGGGCGGGCGATTCATCTCCGCGGACTACTTGAAGCTGAATGCCGCTGCCCCGGCGGAGCACGCCGCTACTTCCTCTCCGGCGGCAACTCTTCCACCGATGAACAAAGCTGCGCTCGATGCCATGCAGATGGCGTTGTCCGCGCCAAAGTTGAGCAACGCTCACGAGGGCGCGCCCACGTGCAGCGAGTGCGGCATGCTGATGGTGCCGAACGGAGCGTGCTACAAGTGCGAAAACTGCGGCAGCACCAGCGGGTGCAGCTGAGACGCCAAGGACAGGTGAGAGCACACCAACGATGAGCTCCCTCTCCTCCGGCTCAGGAGTAGCAGCACGGCTCGCCCCGGCAAAGTCCAAGACGCACGGGTTCCTGCACATCGTGAGGCATGGTGCGGGACCCCACGCTATCTATGTCGTGACCTATCACCGGCTGGACCACGAAGGCCCTTCGGCTCCGGAAAACCATTCGGAGCGCAAAGAACGCGCATCGCTGGGGACAAGCATGTCGCCGAGGCCTGTGCTTGCGGAAGGCGCGCAGGCGCTGATCGAATTGCTGGAACGCATCGGCGTGGATTTCCATCTGGCGGAAGTGCGCGGTGCGCTGGAAGATATTCTTCGGCTGGGTTCAGCCAACATCCCGGATCTGTGGCTCAGCGACGAGGAGATGCTTGAGAAAGGACTCGTCGAGGGCTAGAATCAAACTGCAGATAAGCAAGAAAAGGCCAGAGCAGTGACTGCTCTGGCCTTCTTTGTTTTTGCGGAGATTGCAGTCCGGCTGGTTGCGCCAAGGAATCTTCCAACAGTCGGCACCTGACCTTAGCTGAAGGCGGGAACTGTCTTGCTGAAACGGTTTGCTAGCGGGGACGGGGGCGGAGGGGCGGACGCGCGGTGAGGGAGCGGGGGCGCATGCGGAAGCGCGGGCCGAGCGGCGGGGGAACATTGCGGAGGAAGTCGCCGCAGCAGGGGCAGCGGCCATCGCCGCCGAGGGGAGTGGTGATATCCGCGCGGAGCCAGTGACCGCGGGCTTCGCATTGCGGATTGATGCACTGCACCGTGAAGCCGGGCAAGTATTGCATTTTTTCTCCCTCAGAAGCCGCAAAGCTCCGAATCGAAGGAGCTCCCCTTGTCGGCCAAAAGCGTTCGCGGAAAAAACACCGGGAAAACCCTTCGCAAAAAATGCTCAGGGCGGACAAACGTGTTGGCGGGGATTGTTGCGCGAGAGACCAGTGGTGTCAAGCAAAAAGGGTACAAGATATTGTGGTGAGGTTGCGCTCGATGAAAACTACGGTTTCGGCGGGACGCTCACGGAGGCGTTCTGCGCCGCCTGCAATTCTGCCAGGCGGGCCTTCAGGCGCTCGAGTTCCTGTTGATTGTCCCTGACCTGCTGCTTCAGTGCGTCGAGCTTCGCTTTGCCTGCCTTATCGTGGGCGTAATCGGTATTCGAGTAGTAGTTGTCCTGTTCCAGCGATTGTTCGCGCTGAAGCAGATCGAGATCGCCCTGGGCTTGCTTGATCTGGGCCTTCAATTCGTTCACTTCCTTCGAACCCTTTTGATCCTTGGCGTCAGGGGCCGGAGAAGAGCTGGCGACGGGCGCGCTGACGGCACTTGCGCTTGACGACGCGGGCGGAGCGGGAGCGGCCGAGGCCGCTGTGGCGTCGGGCGAAGCCGGAGTTGCGGGAGTCGACTGCGCCGCCGGCTTCACATCGTCTTCCGTGATGACTTTGGCAGGTTTCGTCTGGGCTTTCTTCTGCTCGCGAGCGCGGCGGGCGGCCTCGGCAACGGACTGAGAATCCTGCGATTGGGCAAAGGCAGCGGCGGGAAGCAGCGTTGCCGACAGGACAACCGGCAGGGCAAGGCGCAATGTGATGCAGCGCAACATGGGGCCACTCCTCATGAAAATCCGAGCTGGGTCAAATCTCAAGATACGCCGGCTAGACGGGAATAACAATCCCAGGTAGAGGGTCGGTGTCCATCAGACTACCTTCTACGCAGCAATATTGATTCGCGCCGGATATACTCATTCGCGAAGAGAGACGGCTGTTTGACGGCCGCGCTTGGAGCGAAAAGAGAGTGCTGAATCAAGGGAGGATCGCGCCGCTAGTTCTGATGGCTATGCTGGCTGCGAGCGAGACTCGCGCACAGGAGCCAGCGACGCCGAAGACGGAGTCATCCGTCGCCGTCGATTCCTTAAGCTCCGGTAAGCCGTCGGTGGACTTGCCGAGGCAGGAGCACCGCTTCTGGGACAAGAAGAATGATTGGTTGTTTGCAGGAGTCGGAGCGGCGCGGACGTTCGATTATTTTTCAACGTTGAACATGCGGCGGCGCGGAGACCAGGAAATCCTGGTTAGCAACGATCTGGTGGACAGTCACGCGGCGTTTGCGGTGGTCGAGGCGGCGGGAACGGGTGTTTCGATTGGGGCGTCGTGTGGACTTCGATCGTGCATTTCGGACTGGCGACGACGGGCGCGGTGCGCAACTACTGTCTCAAAACGGCACATCCCAGGACCACTCCGTAGCCGTGAGCGTCGCGCACAAGGCGGAAACGCTCGCTCGTTCCCGCCGTCTAAATCAACAGGATGAAATCTTGCAGTGCGAATAGCGGTGCGGCATGCTCGCGCCCCGTGCTGGCCTTGGTCGAAACCGCACGGAAAGCGGCGTTGGGAAATAGGCGAGGTGGTCTTATGAGACGGTGGGTCTCCCTTCACCGTTTCGTGCTGGTCCTTTGTGCGAGTCTATGTTTCGCGATAGCCTCGAGCGGCTCTGCAGGCTCCGTGCCATCCGCGCATCCGGATACGCCGGCGGCGCAAGCCTCGCTGCAGCAAGCCGGCTCCTCGCAGAGTGCGCCATCGGAATCGAAGAATCCGGAACAGACAAGAACTGAACAATACACGCTCTCGCATGAGCGGCAGGCGAAGGCGGTGGCGTACTCGCAGGCGGGTTACACGCTTTACTTCGTCTCTTATTTTCTTGGCGGACTATTCCTTTTTCTGATCCTTCGGCTGGGCTGGGCGGCAAAGTTTCGCGACATCGCCGAAAACACCAGCGACAAGAAGTGGGTTCAAGGGCTGGTATTCGTGCCGCTGCTTTTCCTGACCATCGACGTTCTGGACCTGCCCCTGCGGCTGTATTGGCATTCGCTTTCCTTGCATTATGAACAGTCCATTCAAGGTTGGGGCTCGTGGTTCTGGGATTGGACCAAGGGAGAGTTTCTCAGCACAGCGTTTGGAATCGTTCTGGTCCTGATCCTGTTCGCCGTCATGCGGCGCAGCCCGCGGCGCTGGTGGTTGTATTTCTGGTTTCCTGCGGTCTTGATTCTCCTTGGACTGATCGTGGTCACGCCGCTGGTGATCGATCCGCTGTTCAACAAGTTCGAGCCACTGAGCAAGGAGCATCCAAATCTGGTTGCTGCCATTGAAAAACTTACGAAACATGCGGGTGTTCCCATTGCGCCGGACCGCATGTTCCTGATGGCAGCGAGCGAGAAAACGAACGCCATCAACGCCTACGTGACCGGCTTGGGAGCGTCGAAGCGCGTGGTGATCTGGGATACCACGATTCAAAAGACGTCCAGCGATGAGTCACTCTTCGTCGTCGGGCATGAGCTCGGACACTATGTCCTCGGACACGTTCGCCAGGGTTTCTTACTGGGAGCGGCCGGGTTATTGCTGGCGCTGTATTTCCTCTTTCGAGGCTTGCACTGGGCGCTCGATCACTGGGCCAAGGACTGGAAGCTCTACGGTCAGGAAGATTGGGCTTCGCTTGCGGTGTTGCTTTTGCTCCTGCAAGCGCTGTTGTTCGTTTCTTCGCCGGTTATCAGCGGCTATAGCCGGATGCAGGAACATGCCGCGGACGTTTACGGATTGGAAGTCATCCACGGGCTGGTTCCGAATTCGGAGGAGGTCGCCGCGCACGCGTTTCAGGTTCTCGGTGAGCTGGATCTGTCGGACCCCAATCCGCCGCCGTTTATCACCTTTTGGCTCTATTCGCATCCGCCGCTGGCGGACCGCCTGGTGTTCGCGCATAGCTACGATCCCTGGTCAAAAGGGGAATCGCCGAAGTACGTGAAGTAGTCGTGCAGGAAGCCTGAGGTGAACCAGGGCCTGCTCGCTATGGCGTGTTGCGCGCCGATGCGTGCTTGCGGGCAAAAGCGGCTACTTTGCTACGGTTGCCGCAAACGGCCATCGAACACCAGCGGCGGCGGCGCGTGCGCGAGTTGTCGTAGAAGAACAGACCACAATGCGGATTGGCGCAAACCCGAAGGCGCGCTTGGGCTCCCTCGGCGATAATCTCCGCCCCGGATCGGGCGACCGCGGCAAGCAGCCAGTCGAGGCCTCCTTCACGCGCGACGAATTCGATCTTCCAGAGGCCTTCTTGAGCGGCGAGTTCATCGTGCCCTTCGGTGATTCGCAATATTTCGTTTACCGGCTCGATCCATTCCCCGGCTATTCTTTGCTTTCGGAGCATGGCCGCGAACACCTTGCGCAAGGCGGAACCGAGCCGCCGGGCCTTCGAGAGCAGGCCTTCCGCAGCCTGCGGGTCGGATTGTGGCAGGCTCAGAAGCTGCGCGCCGCGATCAGCGGAAACAATGCTCGTCGACTCCAGAAAGTCGATAAGACGTTCCCAGGACAGTTCCGCGTTTGGTGGGGCGGCGTTGATAAAATCGATGGAAAGCCGCCCACCCAGCGATGGCAGGCGTGACACGGTTGAAGGCATCGATAGAGTCTCCCCCCAAGGAGCAGAAAACGAAGTCTCTTGCTGCAAATAACCAGTTAAAGCTATCATAAGGGTTATCGAGGAAGAAGCGCTCTTTGGCCCTGCCTAGCGGTAACCTTTTGCAGGCAATGAAATCTGATGTGCTGGCAGGCGGGAAAAAATTACTATGAAACATCTATTGGCAGGCCTCACCCTCATTTCTCTTTCACTGGTAGCGGCTACGGCGTTGATTCGACCACGCGCGGAGGCCTATTCAAGGACGACGGAGACGGTCCGCACACCGGTAGTGGTCGAACTGTTCACCTCGGAAGGGTGCTCCAGCTGCCCGCCTGCGGATGCGTTGCTGGCCCGGTTAGCCGAAGTGCCACTTGCCGGGAACGTACAGTTGATCGCGCTGGAGGAGCACGTCGATTATTGGAACGATTTGGGTTGGGCTGACCCTTTCTCTTCGCGGGACTGGACCTCCCGGCAATACGTTTATTCCGGGGCTCTCAGAAACCGTAACCCATACACACCGCAAATGGTTGTGGACGGGACCGTGGAGTTCGTGGGCAGTCACGCGCAGAAAGCGCGGCAGGCAATTCTGGAAGCCGCAGGCAAGACCAAAATCCCGGTGACGCTGGAACAGCGCAACGCTAACAACGCAGGCACAGGAGAGTTTTCTGCGAAGGTGGGGAAACTGGAAGGAACAACCAGAGGCGATGCCGCAGAAGTCTGGCTGGCCATTACGGAAACCGGGTTGCATTCCGCGGTGACACGCGGCGAGAACGCCGGCGAAGACCTCCACCATGCCGCCGTTGTGCGTTCCATGCGCAAGATCGGCGAAGCGAAGGCTGACGGCGAAACTTCCTTCGCTGGAGATGCGAATGTTCCTCTACTGAAAGAATGGAAGCGAGAAAACCTGAGAGCCGTGCTGCTCGTACAAGAAAAAAAGAGCCGGCGGATTCTTGGCGCAGCCGAGATTCACATCGCGCAAGAATCACGCTAATAAACAAGCGACGAATTTCCTTTTGAGATGCGCGCTCGACGAGCAGTTCCATTCTGCGAATCGACTCTTTTGAGGTACTATCGAACGCGCCGTGGGGAAGAGCTTAATCCGCGCTGAGACTTTTCCCCTCGATAGCTCTGTATGATACAAATGGCAAGTGCGCTTACGGTAAACCAGCGAGCCCTTCTGACAGGGATAAGAGCCGGGTAGCTTTCCTCGAGGTGATCGTTGGACATTGGGCCGTTGACAGATTCTTCCACAGTACCACCCCTGACACCTCCGCCTCCCGCGGGTCTTCCCTCTAAGATTTTCTTGCATGATGGAGGATTGCGCGCGGGCTGGCGTCTCCTGATTTACGCGGCTTTCGTGGCGGGACTTGGATTCGGTGGTGGACTTGTCCTGCGGCAATTCGTTCACCCCGCACATGGTGTGCTCTCTCCCGGCTATTTTTTCATGCAGGAAGCGTTCAGTTTCAGCGTGATTTATGCGGCGGCGGTCATTATGGCGCAGATCGAACGCCGATCCGCCGGTGTTTACGGGCTGCCGCTGAGAGGCGCCTTCGGGAAATTGTTCTGGCAAGGCTGCGTCATCGGATTGGTCGAAGTTTCAGTATTGATTGGTTTGATCGCCGCCTTCGGCGGATATTCCTTTGGAGGCCTTGCGGTGCATGGCCGGGAACTATTGCGTTGGGGAATGTTCTGGGCGGTTTTCTTCGTTTTCGTTGGCTTGTTCGAAGAATTTTTGTTCCGTGGATACACGCAATACACGCTTGGGGACGGCATTGGTTTCTGGCCTACAGCCGTTCTGCTTTCTGGATTGTTTGGCTACGTACACTTGAAAAACCCGGGCGAAGGCTGGGTGGGTGCAGCGGGCGTTGTAGCGATCGGACTGATCTTCGCGTTTGCCTTGCGGCGCACCGGCAATCTCTGGTTGGTTGTGGGATGGCACGCGAGTTTTGATTTCGGCGAAACATTCCTTTACTCCGTGCCGAATAGCGGCATCGTCTTCGAGGGACATCTCTCCAATGCATCCTTGCACGGCGCCAAATGGCTCACTGGCGGCACGGTTGGCCCTGAAGGTAGCGTCTTCAGCTTTCTGACCATGGGGATTCTTGCCTTCGCCATTCATTTTCTTTTCCCGGCAAAGAAAACAGAGCCCGCGAAGAAGCAACGAAACCAAACTATTTAGTGGACGAGGTCGGAGGCGTGCACAAGGTGGACGCCTTGCGCTTGTGCTTGTGGCAGAATTTCGCGCAGAGCCTGGAGCGTCGCGGGGTGAGGATGGCCGATCGCCACGGCCTCGCCCTTTTCGCGGGCGCCGCGCAGGGCCAATTCGAGCTGCTTGCGGACTGCAGCCACTTCGGCGACGTCGTCGAGGAATGGGACGTTTCGGAAGGCAGAGCGAACTCCAAAGTCCTGCGCGGTATCGTAAGCCACTGTAGCGGCGGTTGTGCGGCTGTCCACGTAGAAGAGATGACGGTCGCGCAATACGGGCATCAACTCGTCCATCAGCGCGGTGTCGGCAGTCGCCTGTGATCCCTGATGATTATTGACGCCGGCGGCGTCCGGAACATTCTGCAGAAATTGATCGACCAGCGCCGCAACTTCAGGCGCGGACATGCCAGGGTGCAGTTCCTTCGCTTCAGGGGTTTCGTTGGCAACCGATTGCATTGGCAGATGAAGCATTACCTCAAATCCACGGCGATGCGCTTCCTTGGCGATGTCCGCGGAGTGGTCGTGATTGGGCAAAACGGAGATGGTGAGGGGATAACCCAGAGCAAAGACGGCTTCGGCTGCAGCGCGGTCGCTGCCGAGATCATCGATAATGATCGCGAACCGCGCGTTCGCAGCTTTTCCGCTGGGATTTTTCGTACCCACATTGGACGTGAGTGTTGCGCGCGTCACGATTTCGATTTCGAGTACCGGCACGCCTACACGTCGAAGCTCAAATTGAAGGAGATCTCCGGTTTGAACCGGAGGATCCTGCGTCAGATGATTCCGGGTCGCGACGGTATTGAGACTCTGAATGAGCTTTGCGACTACAGCACGGTTCGTATCTGCCGACGAATCATTCTTCAACACGATACGCAGGTAATCCGGGGTTCCGGGCTGGTGGCTGGAAGCGCCTTGCCGGAGCTTAATGGAGGTACCGGCAGGTACTGCGGAAGTGGCCGCAACTGCCAGATCGCGCGTGATTTGGTGAACTTGCGCGGGTGTGAGGCGGTTCTCTTCGCTCTTTTTGCAACCACTGCAAAGAACCGCGAGAAGGAAGCAAATTCCCCGCAGCGCGAATCTTGTTGGGAAGTTTATCTTGATTCGAAAGCAGTAGAGGTTTGATTGAACCGAGTCAGGCTGACTGACCACGGAAAACTAAGCAGCCTTTTTCACGGGGGCCCTCAACAGGTCGAGCGCTCGGTGAAAGATAGGGTCTTCGGGAGAAAGCGGGCGCGGACCGAGTCCGGGTTCCTTCTCGGTTTGCGGGGCTGGCGCCGCCTCTTCATCGGTCGTATCCGAATCGTCTTCCGGGACGGCGCGCACCACTTCCGTCGGGGTGACGCCTTCTTCCAGGATCGATTTGCCGCCGGGATTGTAGTAGGCTCGGAGGCGAGACCGAAAGTGCGCTCTCCAACCACATCCCCGCGATGGTTTGCAGCAATAGCGGAAGCCAGAACTTCCGCGGCTCCGGACGTGGTGGCGTCGACCAAGACGGAGACGGGATTCTTCCAAATCACTTGCTTGGGCTCGGCCGAAAAAACCTGCGTCGAGACCGTCTGGCCGCGCAGGGTTGTCAGAGTGCCCGTGGAAACGAAAAGCCGGGCGATCGAAATCGCCTCGGAGACTTGTCCGCGGCAGCATTCCCGCACATCCAGGATGACCTTGCGAAGGCCCTGTTTTTCCGCGTCGATGAGACGATTGCGAACTTCATCCGCGCGCCCCGCGTCGAGCGACGGAATGCGCAGAACCAAAATGTCGGGATCCACTTTCTGGGCGATAATCTTCGGCGCAGCCAGCTTCTCGCGAACGAGATCGACTTCCTCCGGCGTAGCCTTGCCGCGCCGGATTACCCCAACCTTGATGCCCGTGCCCGGCTGGCCATTGAGAAGATTCGTGGCCTGGCCCACTGACATGTCGCGAGTCGTGAATCCGCTGATGGACTCGAAAATGTCGCCGCTGCGAATTCCTGCCTTCGTGCCCGGGCTATCCGGCAGCACGGAGAGAACGATGATGTAACCGTAGCGCTTGCTGAGCGTCAGCCCGGTCTCCGCCGTGCCGGCATTCGCGAGCTTCTTCTTGTACTCGTCGTATTCGCGGGGCGTGAGGTAGCTGGACTGAGCGTCGAGGGATTCCAGCATGCCGTGCAAGGAACCGGCGGTCACCGTCCGCATGTTCGGATCGTCGACGTAATCCTGCTGGACTTTCTGTAGGACCTCACCGTACACGGTGAGCGATTTGTAAGCTTTGTCGTCCGGCGTGCGGCCCAGGACGTGCCCTATGCCGGCGTAACAAAATATGGCTACCGATACACAAAGAATCCCGATGCGAGCCGCTCGATTCATGCCCCACCCTTCCACAAGAAGCTACAAAGTAAGAGTATACCACTCCAAAGGATTGGGACGCCGAACCAATCAAAAAGGAAGCCTAAGGTGGAGGGTGATAGAGTACACTGTCCCGAAATGAGACACGTGGAAACCGACAAATGTTGTTAAATTACCACGCCACTCGATTCGATGGCCTTAGAGTTGCTTATAAGTTATTGATAACACAGCACAAAGTCAAAAGGCATTGGCGAACAACATGCTACTATGGGTAGCGGAATATGTTCCAAACTACTATCGCCAATGAGTCATTTGCAGAAGGTGTGGGCCTCCACACTGGGGTGTACGGCCATGTCCGCCTGGTACCCGCTCCGGCCGAAACGGGCATCGTGTTTCGCCGCGTTGACCTGGACAATTTCCCCATCGAAGCGCAGGGGCACAACGTCGCTCGCGTCAGTTATGCCACCAGCCTCATGAAACAAGGCGTTTTGCTCTCCACCACCGAGCATCTGCTTGCAGCCATCTATTCTTGTGGCATCGACAACATTTATATCGACATCGACTCCATCGAAGTGCCCATTCTCGACGGCTCGGCAGAGCCGTTCATGCAGATGCTGGAGCAGTCCGGCGTTCGCAAACTACGCCGGAAGCGGCGCTTTCTGAAAATACTGAAGCCGCTGGAAGTCATCGAAGGAGACCGCCGGATCGGCATCTTTCCTGCCGATGAGTTTCGTGTGCGTTGCTACGTGGACTTTCCGCACCCCCTGGTGGGCCAGCAGGAAGTGGAGATGTTGGTCGGGCCGGATACTTTCCGCCACCTTCTGGCGCGTGCGCGAACTTTCTGTTTCGAGCGCGACATCGAGCCGCTCAAGGCCATGGGACTCATTCGCGGCGGCTCGCTCGAGAACGCCATCGTTCTCACCGACGACGGCGTGATGAACGGGCCGTTGCGCTTCCCCGACGAGTTTGGACGGCACAAAGCACTGGATCTGATTGGTGATCTCGCACTGGCGGGCTTGCCGCTTCTCGCCCGCGTCGAAGCCCATAAAGCCGGCCACGCCCTTCATACCCAACTCGTCAGCCGCCTCTTGGCCGATCCCTCACTCTGGACCATCACCACCGGCGAGGCCGCCCGCCCCGCAAGTGACGCCTACCTGACCGCCCTTTCGCCCGCCCCTGCCACTGATTAGCGATTCGCCGCGTCGTAAACAACCCTCCGTTGCGAAATAGCCGCTGCTCCCGCAGAATGGGCTCAAAACCATGTCCAACAATGATCTAGCCATTGTGATTCTTGCGGCGGGCAAAGGCACGCGGTTGAAGTCGAGCCTGGCGAAGGTGCTGCACCGCGCCGGCGGACGCACGCTCGTCGAACAGATTGTGCGCTCCTGCGAACCGCTGAAGGCACGCGAGAGCGTGGTCGTAGTCGGCCACCAGGCGGAACAGGTCGCGGCGGTGGTCGAACCGCTCGGGGCACTTACCGTGCTACAGCAGCCGCAAAACGGTACCGGCCACGCCATGCAAGTCGCGAAGCGTGCCTTAGGCCGAGCGAAGTTTGCTGTTGTGCTCCCGGGCGACGCGCCCCTCGTGCGCACCGAAACCTTGAAGGCGCTGATTGCCGCGCATCACAACGGAAACGCGGCGGCAACCATTCTCTCCGCGGTGCTCGCCGATCCAGCGGGCTATGGCCGAATCTTGCGAAAGTCGGAGACGATGGTCTCGGCGATTATCGAGGAATCGCAGCTCACCGACGAGCAGCGCGAGATCAACGAAATCAATTCGGCGATTTATTGCTTCACGCTGGAGAAACTCTGGCCCGCGCTGGCACAGGTGAAGCCCAACAACAAGCATCGCGAGTTGTACCTGACTGACGCCATCGCCATGTTGAATGCCAAGGGCGGGACCGTGCTGGCGCAGGTGGCCGCCGATTCGCGTGAAGTGCTCGGTTGCAATACGCGTGCGGATTTGGCCGAAGTTGACCGCGTATTCCGGGAGCGGAAACGCAACGCGCTAATGGAAGACGGCGTCTCGATCCAATTGCCGGAGACGGTGCTGATCGATCCCGAAGTGACTGCGGGCGAAGACACCATCATCGAACCCGGCGTCC
>WNFD01005369.1_pt1 | contig 12817 bp, 14 predicted proteins | sample 5400491 | NCBI WGS metagenome assembly WNFD01 (sample SAMN13153343, study PRJNA577476) | soil metagenome | isolation source: 120 cm saprolite under Douglas fir tree site 2 hole 2 replicate 2 | place: USA:California | collected 2015-04-18 | reverse complement strand
TGGCTCCCATCGTTTTCAGCACGGCGTACTGCTTAAGGTTCTCTGCTGTGAACATGTAGAGCATCACGCCGGTAACCCCAAAGCCGACCGACATGGCCAGAGAGAGCATGGCGGCGATATCGCCGACATCTTCTGAATTGGCCAAGAACCACCGGACTGTGTCGGCTTTGAAGTCCTCGGCGGAACGTGCTCGTAAGCCCGTTTGCACGTTGATGCGTGTGGCCAATTCGCTTGAGGTGACGCCGGGCGTGGTGGCCACAAGCACGAAAGTTAACCGGTGCCGTTCGGGCAGCAGGATGCGAAGGGCGTTCGAGAAGGTAGTATAGAGTAGCGGCCGTGGCGGATACCGAGGCAACGCATTCGACAGGCCGGCAATCCTAATACGATGGTCATTCACCAAAAGTTCATCACCCACGGCAAGCGTGCGGGTCGGCACGTCGAGATGCGGTGAGCGAGGCCATTGATCGTCCAGCAGAAGCGGCGTTTGGAGCTTCCCCTCGGTTCCGCCGGGATCGACAAATGCAGCATCAGGAGTTCTGAGAACAGCAGGTGATGTGTTGCCCTTCGGCTGAGGCAAGCTCGAGAACGTCGCATCGTCAATCCCAATGACCTGAAACGACTGAAATCGCCCATTCGGGAAATGTACGTCGGCGACGCCCAGTGCGAGCGGGACGGCCGACCGAACGCCCTCAACACTGCGGACGCGATCCAACGCCAATGTAGGCAAGTTCGTCGTGTGCTCGGTCGAATTGACCGCAGGGTCCATGACCCACACGTCCACTGCCGGGTTCTCGGAGATGAGAGCAAATCCGCGTGTCATAAAGCCGCAAAAGTAAGACGCAGCAAAGGTGACAAGGAACGACATGAACGTGATCCCGAACAGTAGCCCCACGTACTTGGCCCGGTCGCCGATCAGCATTTTTAAGGCTACGCGGAGCATCTAGAGTTTCCCGGCGCGAGACTGCAGGTTTGAAGCTACTCCCGCGCGGTCGTAAGGAATGTTCCCCGACGAATGTTGCGCCGATGCGTTTGGTCCGGCAACAGGGGGAGCCTCGATGTATGCATCCATCTGCTGGCCGACATAGACAGGCAGTGCCGCGCGATCGAAACTGTAAATGACCTGCAACACCCGCGTGTCGGTCCGCTCGGTGCTTTGACCGGTTAACGACACTTTCGGGACCACGTATGGCTCAAAGCGCTCAAACCTCAAGGGCGTTTCCAGCGTTGGATTGCTGCGTACGAAGGCCGTCGCGTTCGCGCTTGACTGAACTCGCCAGGCGTCGTTCTCATCAATGTCAACGCGCAGGTGTAATCGAGAATCGTCCCCCAGCAGCATTAGTGGCGTGGTAAGAGCACCGCTCTGTGCAAACTCGCCCAACCGCGTCTTGATCTGGAGGATACGACCTGTCACCGGAGCACGGATCGTGCGGCGTTCGATTTCAATGTTAATCTGCTCAACTTGCGCAGTCGCCGATGCGAGGCCCGCCTCTTTTATTGCCACATCGAAGCGACGGTTCTCCTTGTCTAGTGCGCTGATCGAGCTCCCGACGCTCAAACCTTCGCCTAACTTGAGCAGGTAATTTGCTTTCGCCAGATTTGCTTCAGCCTCCTTGACTTTGGCGGTCGCGAGCAAGAGCTGACCTTGCATGTCCCGGTCGTCGATCTTGAACAGGGGGTCGCCGGCGTTTAATTGATCGTTCCATTTGACGTAGATCGCCGTAACGATGCCCGCCACCGGTGTGCCGATGGCAATATTTTCGGTGCTGGCCTCGATGATGCCCGCCCCAGCAACATACGAGGCAAAAGGCACTTTCGCCGCTTGGACTGGCGGGAGGGCGATCGCGGGAGTTTCATTGCCTCGGATGATTGCACCGGTGGCAACTGCCAATCCAACCACAGCCAAGAGCGGGATCGCGTACTTGTTCATCATTGTACACGCTCTCTTGGATCGCCACCCATGAATTCAACGATCTTTCCGTCATCCATGCGCGCGATACGATCGGCAAACTCGAAGATCCGAGTATCGTGGGTGACCACGATCACGGTGCGGTCAGGACTCTTCGCAATCCCTCGTATGGTCGCCATCATCGCGCGCCCGGTCTCGTGGTCGAGACTGCTCGTCGGCTCGTCGCAAACTATGAGCTTCGGATTGTGCACCAACGCACGAGCAATCGCCACCCGTTGTTGTTGACCGCCGCTGAGCTGCGCAGGAAGCGCGCCCAGGCGGTGCCCGAGCCCGACCAGTTGGAGAACTTCTCTGGCGCGGGATTCTGCTTGCTTCCAGGACGCGCCGTTAATCAGCAGCGGCACGGCGACATTTTCAATCGCGCTAAGAGCAGGCAGCAGGTTGAAAACCTGAAACACGAAGCCAATTGACGAGCCGCGGAAGCGCGCACGTTCCCCGTGGTCCATACGCTGTAAGTCGTGGCCAACCACTTCGCATCTACCAGCGTCCTGGTCGAGGATCACTGCGATGATCGAGATCAGGGTGGTCTTCCCACATCCCGACGGTCCGACGATCATGAGCAGCTCGCCGCGGCGGACGTCAATATCGAGGCCGCGCAACGCAGTTACCTTTGCGTCGCCTGTCCCATAAGACTTGGTAACGCCTCGGCAATGAACTGCAAGGTCATGCGTCGATTGCGAAATATCAGGTGGAGCGCCCGTCATGATCTTTAACGTCCATCGAATGCGGCTCTTCTGAAGGAATAAGATATGTATCAGCACGCTTGCATTGTTACGGCCGTTACATTACATCTGTACCGATGGCCGTCAAGTCTTGGCTCCTGCTGACCTATAAGGTCCCACCCGAGCCCGCCAAGAAGCGCATTGCGCTCTGGCGGAAGATCAAGGCATTGGGCGCGGTTTATCTGCAGAACGGCATCTGCTTGCTGCCAAAGACCGACGATCACGTTCGCCAGTTGAAGATGCTGGAAAACGACATCCATGAGATGAACGGTGAAGCGGTGATCCTGGAGACGGTCGCACTGGACCGAGGACAGGAGGAGAAGGTGGTCGCCCGCTTTAAGGAGGACCGAGACGAACAGTATCGCGAATTTCTCGGTCGATGTGCCGATTTCGAAGTTGAGATCGCCAAGGAGATCGCGATCAAAAAATTTACTTACGCCGAGCTTGAAGAAGAAGACACTGACCTTAAGAAGCTCCAAGGCTGGCTGGAAAAGATCAGGAAGCTCGATTTTTACGGCGCAACGCTGGCTGACGAAGCGGCGGCACGGCTACGTGGTTGCGAGACGCTACTCGACGCCTACGCCCAGCAGGTCTTCGATGAACAGGACGAGAACCGCCCATCTCCACGGACTGCCAAGCCGTCGTGATGGGTTCAGGCATCGTACAACAACGCGCCATCCAAAAGTCCGCTGGGAAGTGGCGAGAAATTCCGGGCTGAGTGTGAGCGCTCGGCTTCGTCTCGTTGGTCACAGGATTCCAGTGGCAAAGCGATCGAGCCGGGATCCCTCCCGATAAAAGACCCATGCCAGCATGGCCGCGACCACACCGGTGAGGCTGCCGCCGAGGACATCGGTCAGATAGTGGGTGCCGACAAAAATACGTGACCAGCATATCAACAATGCCAGAAGTCCGAAAAGAAGCGCGCGACGGGGCAAGCCGTGAAGGGCAAACGTCGCGACAATGGCGATCGATGCTGTGGCGTGATCGGACGGAAACGACCAATCAGGGCTCTTGGAAATGATCAGGTGGCTGACGCCGGCGTCGTACGGACGGACCCGGTGGACGAACAGGAGGATGATCTGATTGAGGCCAAGCCCGATCAGAAAGGACAGCCCAGCGGCAATGCAGGTATGCCGGACATGCGTCCGATCGATCCTGCTCCACCATTGGCCGACAACGAGGGCAACGAGGAGCGGAACGCCAACGTTGGTGGCCACGATCATGGCGGAATCCAACAGGACGTTGCTGCCAGCGAGGGAATTAATCCACTGCGTGATGGCCTGATCCATCTATATCGTTCGCTTTCTCTGCCTTAAGGGTTCACTCGAGGAATGCATGAACGAACGCCGTGTCCACCAGATTTTTGAGATCAGTATCCTGCTGAAAGGGGCTCATGCGCTAATCGAGTGCATCGGCGGCCTTGCATTGGCCTTCGTCGGCACAAGCGCCATCACCAGGCTGGTCAATGCGCTCACCCAGGAGGAGTTGCTCGAAGATCCGAATGACTTTGTTGCAACACATCTCTTAAGCCTGGCGCAGAATTTTACCGTCAGCACCCAGCGCTTCTATGCCTTCTATCTCCTCAGCCACGGCGTCATCAAGGCGTTCCTCGTCATCGGTTTGCTTAGAAATAAGCTCTGGGCCTATCCTGTTTCTCTTGTCGTTCTTGGCCTCTTCATCTTGTACCAGCTCTACCGCTTCTCGTACACGCACGGCTTCGGCCTCATCGTGTTGACGGTCTTCGATGTTTTCGTGATGGGATTGATCTGGCACGAATACCGACTGGTCCGCCGCCATCTGACATCGCGGTAAGGCACTTCTATGGCGCGGCGGTCCCGGGCTTCCCACGTCCGTGATGCGTCAGCGGCGATGATGGCAATGTTGGCAAGTGCGACGTTGCGCGCCGAGAGGAAGGCTGCCTCGGTTAGGCCGCAAGGGCACCCGTCACCTCGCAAGTAAGATCTGGCGAATGACCGCTTTCGAGGCGACAGTCAAAGTCCGCACTTGGCCGAAAGCTTACGTTCGCCAATGACCGCTTCCGACCCAAAGCAGACACTCCCACAGCTAAAAGTCAGCGTTTCGTAAGCAAATACCCCAGCCCGTGCGGCGGTGCGGCGTGTCTCTCGTGATCTTCATGGTCTTGCGGTTCAATAGCTGCGCTTGAGAAGCTATCCACGATTGACCATGGATAGTAGAGGGGCTCTACGATCTGCTTGACTTCAGAATTCCACGCGCGGATTCTGGTTTTCCTGTCCCATTGACGATGTTGGACGGAGGCACTATGGCTAGAATCGTAAAAAGAGCGCGGGGCGGTCCATACCCAGTGACCATAGGCGGCGAAACTAAACACATTTGCGGCTGCGGGCTGTCGAACACCCAGCCTTTTTGCAACGGTACCCACAAGATCAGCCGCCAGGAAGATCCCAACAAGCTCTATTGGTACGACGAGCAGGGCAACCGCTTCGAAGCCACTGACATTTTCCAGGGTATTCGCTGTCCACAAGAGTGAAAGCGGACGTGCTTTTGATCGAGCCCCATGATCGCTTACCACGCAGACCACGTCGGCAGCTTGCTTCGCTCCTCCGACCTGCTTACGGCGCGGGAAGATGCCGCCGCGGGCCGGATCTCACGGGCCCGATTCAAGGCCATCGAAGACCGAGCCGTGGAGGATGCCATCGGGCTTCAAGAGCGGGTGGGCCTGCCAGTGATCACCGACGGCGAGCGGCGTCGGCTCTCCTTCCAGAGCCGATTCGCCGAATCCGTGAGCGGCTTGGGCGATTGGGATCTGAATGCGTTTCTGTGGGGGCATTGGCGCGGAGATCCTTCTACCGTCGGCGATGTGACGATTGAGCGCCCCGCAGGGCTCGGGGTCGTGGAGAAGCTTCAACGCAGTCGTTATCTGTCGGTCGAGGATTTCGTGTTTCTGCGTGCGCGCACGATCTGCACCCCGAAGATCGCGCTGCCGAGCCCGAGCCTGTGGGCGAACTTCTGGTCTGCGCAGAGCTCCCGCGCCGCCTATTCCACCTTGGAAAGCTTTCTCGCCGACGTGGTGGACATCCTGCGCGAGGAAGTCGCGGAGCTGGTGCGGATCGGCGCGACCTATATCCAGCTCGACGCGCCCCACTATGCGCTGTTGCTCGATCCGGCGACGCGCAGTTTCTACGAATCCCAAGGCTGGAGCGCGGAGCGATACCTGGAACGCGGCATCGAGATGGACAACGCCGTCATGGGGGATTTTCCCGGCGTCACCTTCGGCTTTCACCTGTGCCGGGGAAACCAGGGCAGCCGCTGGCTTGCGAGTGGCGGGTACGAGCGGATCGCGCGGACCGTCTTCCGGCGCGTTCGGGCGCAGCGGCTCCTGCTCGAATACGACGATGCGCGTTCGGGATCGTTCGAGCCGCTCAAGGAGGTGCCGGAAGACAAGTGGGTGGTGCTCGGGCTGATCACCACCAAGCGTCCTCACCTCGAGCCGATCGACGAGCTCGAAAGCCGTATCCGCGAAGCAAGCCGCTTCATACCCCTGGAGCATTTGGCGATAAGCCCGCAATGTGGCTTTTCCAGCTCGGTGATTGGAAACGCCCTCACCCCGGCAGATCAGGAACGAAAGCTCAGGCTGGTCGTGGAGACTGCGCAGCGGGTTTGGGGCGAGGCGACCCGGACGGCCACGAACTGAGGTTCGCGAAACCCCTTCTAAGGTAGGGTTGGCGTGCGGGGTCTGGCGCAAAGTCTTCACAACCCTACCTGGCAAGTGGTTTGAACAGGCAGAGCGCACGCGCATACTTAAGACATTGGTCGTCGTGCCTGCGACGGCCGCCCTATGGAATTCGTTCATGGCGCGCATGGTCAAGTGCATCAAGCTTGGGCGCGAGGCCGAAGCGCTCGATTTTCCGCCCTATCCCGGCGAGCTCGGCAAGCGCATCTTCGATAACGTGTCGAAGGAAGCGTGGCGGCAGTGGCTCGAGCACCAGAAGATGCTGGTGAACGAGAACCGGCTCAACCTCGCCGACAAGAAAGCGCGCGACTACCTCGCGCAGCAGATGGAGAATCATTTCTTCGGCAGCGGCGCCGACGTTGCCTCTGGCTATGTCCCGCCGTCGCAGAAGTAGGCCGTGGCGCCGCGCGAACACGCCCCGAATGGCCGCATGGACACCAGTACGCCACGACCCACCGAAATCAAGCTGCGCCAGAAGTCGCGGCTGATGGAACTCTTGTTCTCGGACGGCAGCCAGTTCGAGTTGAGCTACGAACTGCTGCGCGTGTATTCGCCTTCCGCCGAAGTGCGCGGCCACGGACCCGGCCAGGAGGTGCTGCAGGTCGGCAAGTGCGACGTGGATATCTCGACGCTCGAACCGAGCGGCAGCTACGCAGTGCAGCCGACATTCTCCGACGGGCACAGCACGGGCATCTATTCCTGGGACTACCTGTACTGGCTGGGCAAGAACCGCGATACGCTGTGGCGGCAATACCTCGAGCGCCTCGCAGAGGCCGGGGCGAGCCGCGAGCCGGGCCCAGCGCCTTTCGAGCAGCGGCCGAAATCAAAATAGTTGAATCATGTTGTCCCAGGTAGCACCACTTCCTGCGCCAGGAGCGACTGGCCCCTTCAAGGTCGTCCTCATAAACCCCTATGAGCTGGGGCGGCAGCCGTTTGCCTTGGCGGAGCCTGCCGCGTGGCTGAAGCGCGAGGGCTTCGCGGTGACCTGTCTCGATCTTTCGTTGCAGAAGCTCGATCCCGAAATCCTCGAGGATGCGGGCCTGGCGGCTCTTTATGTGGGCATGCATACCGCCACCCGGATCGCGGTGCAGGCTCTGCCCCGCATCAAACGGCTCGCCCCAAAGGCCCACCTCTGCGTCTTCGGGCTCTACGCCCCCATGAATGAGGCGCTGCTTCGCAGACTGGGCGTGGGCACCGTGCTGGGTGGGGAGCTGGAGCCCGCGCTAGTTTCCCTTGGCCAGCGACTGCGGGCCAATGGAACGGTGATGATCCAGAGCGAACCGGTCATCAGCCTGGGCAGGGTCCCGTTCGTGGTGCCGGACCGCAGCGGCTTGCCCAAACTCTCCCGCTACGCCCACCTGGTGCTGCCGGACGGATCTACCCGCGTAGCCGGGTTTGCCGAGGGCAGCCGGGGCTGCAAGCACCTGTGCCGGCACTGCCCCGTGGTCCCGGTGTACCAGGGAAAGTTTCGTATCGTCCCGGCAGACGTGGTGATGGAAGACATCCGGCAGCAGGTGAAGGAAGGGGCAACCCATATCTCCTTCGGCGACCCGGACTTCTTCAACGGTCCCACCCATGGCCTGAGGCTCGCGCGCGCCTTGAACGCAGCATTCCCGCACGTCACGTTCGATGCCACCATCAAAATTCAGCACCTCATCGATCACGCCGAACTGCTGCCCGAGTTGCGGCGCAACGGGTGTCTGTTCATCACCTCCGCGGTAGAAGCCGTGGACGACGATATCCTGCGTCTTCTCGACAAGAACCACACCAGCCGGGACTTTGATCGGGCGGTGGCGCTAACCCGCGAAGCCGGCATTGCGCTCGCTCCGACCTTTGTAGCCTTCACCCCTTGGACTACGTTAGAAGGCTACATCGCGATACTGGAGCGGCTCGCAGAACTGCGACTCGTGGAGAGCGTGCCCCCGGTGCAGCTCACCATCCGGCTGCTCGTTCCCGAAGGCTCCTATCTTCTGAAGCTTCCGGGCTTCAAGGAAAAGCTCCAGGCTTTCGATCCCGCGCTCCTGGGATATCCGTGGGTCCATCACGATCCGCGCGTAGACCGTCTGCAGCAGCACCTGCAGGCCGAAGTGGCCCGATGTGAGAAGCAGGGTCTTGCGCGCCGCGAAGTGTTCGCCGCCATCTGGCGCATGGCCCATGAAGCTGCAGGGCGCCCCGTGCCAAACCTTGCGGGGAACCTGGGATCTCCGATCCCTCGACTGTCGGAACCGTGGTACTGCTGCGCCGAGCCCACCGAGCAGCAGCTCCAGTCCTTCTGACCCAGCCGATCCATGAAGCGCGTTCTGGTGCTTCTGCCCACCACCGGCTACCGCAACAACGATTTTCTTGCGGCCGCGAAAAAGCTCGGCGTGGAGATCGTGGCGGCGGCCAACTACTGCCACCAACTGGCCCCATCCTGGGGTCTGGCACCCATCATGGCGCTGCATTTCGACCGGCCGGAGCAGGCGGCGGACACCGTTCTGCGGGAGATCGACGGCAACCCGGATGCCGTGCTGGCGGTGGACGATTCGGGAGTCGAGCTTGCGGCGCTGCTCGCGGAGCGCCTTGGCCTGCCGGGGAATCCCGCCCACGCGGTGCGCCGGGTGCGTGACAAGCTGGCGTTTCGCCGGCTGCTCGAGGAATGGGAATTCCAGTGTCCCGGATTCCATCACCTGCCGAGCGGTGACGATCCCGGGAAACTGGTTCCCGAGTTGAAGTTTCCCGCGGTGGTGAAGGCCCGGCGTCTGTCGGGGAGCCGCGGCGTGATTCGCGCCGATGATTCCCAAGCGCTGGTGCGCGCGGTGAACTGGGTGCGGGCGATCCAGTCCCGGGCCGACCGGGACGCCCAGGAACTGGGCCTCATCATCGAGGACTTCATTCCGGGACGGGAACACGCGCTGGAAGGCACCCTGCAACAGGGAGAGCTCACCACCCTCGCCCTGTTCGACAAGCCCGATCCCCTGGACGGGCCCTACTTCGAGGAAACGATCTACGTCACACCCTCCCGGCTGCCGGAAGCGCTCCAGGACCGGATTCATCAAGAGGTCGCCCGGGCCTGCCGCTTGGCCGGGCTCGTGACCGGGCCGGTCCACGCCGAAGTGCGGATCAATGACCAGGGTGTCTGGATTCTGGAGGTCGCGGCCCGCTCCATCGGGGGCTTATGCGGGCGGGTGCTCACCCATTCCCTGGGGATGAGCCTGGAGGAGCTGATTTTGCGCCAGGCGGTGGCAGAACCGCTTGCCGTTGCCGGGGAGGGCGGCGCTGCGGGAGTCATGATGATCCCGATTCCACGGCGCGGCATTTACCATGCGCTCAAAGGCCTGGCCGACGCGCAGTCCGTACCTGGCGTCACCGGGGTGAGCATTACGGCGGAGCCCGGCCAGATCATTGCGCCGCCTCCCGACGGGGCGAGCTACCTGGGCTTCATCTTCGCCCGGGCGGAGAATCCCGCGGAGGCTGAAAGCGCGCTGCGCATCGCTCATCGCCGGCTGCACTTCGATATCCGCCCCGAGTATGCGGCGATGGCAGCGCCCGCCGCCGAGCGCCCTTGACCTTGACGCAATATCGCTAGTCGCCCCACAACGGCTTGCTCAATGCTGCGGTGAACGCGGAAAACATCAGGTTGAAGCTCAGGCTCACGCGGCTCTCGCCGCTGGCGTTGGCATCGACGGAGTGCTGCAAATACGAAGGGAAAACGAGTAGCGTACCGTTTCCAACCCGCACCACGACCTGATCAGTGTTGGCGGCGGTGAGTTCCGTGACGGGTGGCCTGATGACGCCGGTTTGGCTGCGCGGGTCGTGGAAGTTGATGGTGTCGGCGCCGGGGCGGGTGCGCACGTAGTACACCGCGCTGAGGTAATTGTTGGGGTGGCTGTGCGCGCGGTGCGCGGCGCCCGGCGCATACAGGTTCCCCCAGCAGCCGGTGATTTCGATCGCTTGTTCGCCGATGTTCAGGAACTGCAGCACGCTCGCCGCTGCCCGGCTGACGCAATCGCAAAGCGCGTGCAGTTCCTCCCGCCGGTGCAGGGCATGGCCCGACTGCCAAGCCTCGCCAGGCTTCAGCTCGGCCAGTCCCTGCCGCAGCGAGTGCAGCAGTCCGAGTGCGCTCGCGTCGATCGGTTCGTGCACCTCGGCTCGAAGCTGGATTTTCCAGACCAGGGTAGGAAAAAGCGAAACGACGTCCGAGTTTTCGATCCACGAATGCTTGCCCGATATCGCCATGGAGCCCCCTAGTGTCCCAAGATTCCATTCAACCACTAGCCGTCATAGGGGCGTAAAGTTGTTGCACCAGGACCCTCTTCTAGCGACGAGATAACAGGAGGACAAGCCATGATTACCGTAGGTCATATTCTGCAGGAGAAAGGAACCCGGATCTGGTCCGTTTCTCCCGATACGATGGTCTATGACGCGCTGACACTCATGGCCGAGAAGAATCTCGGCGCCGTGTTCGTGATGGACGGAGCCAAAATCGCCGGTATTTTCTCGGAACGGGATTACGCGAGAAAGGTGACCTTGAAAGGGAAATCGTCCAAGGAAACGCCGGTCAAGGAAATCATGACCAAGGACGTTCTTTTCGTCCGCCCGAATCATTCCATCGAGGACTGCATGGCGTTGATGACCGATAAGCGGATCCGGCATCTGCCCGTCATGGAGGGTGAGCAACTGATGGGCGTCATTTCGATAGGTGACGTCGTCAAAGCCATCATCTCCGAGCACGAATTCGTCATCAAACAGTTAGAAAACTACATTGCGGGAGGTCGATAGTTCGCTAAAGAGAAGAAAGGCTGCTTCGGGTTACGTGCCGCCGAAAGAATAGGATCAAGGATCAAGCTTCGAGGATCAAGGAGCTTACTTGATCCTTGATCCCGAATTCTATTTGCGCGTCATCGCTTTCACACCCGATTGGGTTCCCAGCAGCAGCACGTCCGCCCCGCGCCGGGCAAACAAGCCGTTGGTAACGACGCCGGTCACGTTGTTGATGGCAGCCTCGAGTTCGACGGGGTTGAGGATCGACAGACCCCACACGTCGAGAACCATGTTGCCGTTGTCGGTCGTGAAGCCCTCGCGCAGCTTCGGCTGACCGCCGAGCCTTACCATCTGTCGCCCGACATAGGCGCGAGCCATCGGGATGACCTCGACCGGCAAAGGAAACCTCCCCAATACCGGCACGAGCTTCGACTCGTCGGCGATGCATATGAACCTTTTCGCCACCGCCGCGACGACCTTCTCGCGCGTGAGCGCTCCGCCCCCGCCTTTGATCATGGCGAGATGCTCGGTGATCTCGTCCGCGCCGTCGATATAGACCGGCAGCTCGTCGACGCCGTTCAAGTCGAGCAGGCGGATACCGTGCTTCCTCAGACGCTCGGCGGTCATCTCCGAGCTCGCCACCGTGCCGGCGATGCGATTCTTCATCTTGCCCAGCTCGTCGATGAAGAAATTGGCGGTCGAGCCGCTGCCGACGCCGATCACGGCGCCGTCCACCACGTACCTGATCGCCTCGCGCGCAACCGCCTGCTTGAGATCGTCCTGGGTCATAGTCGCTTCGGGGGCGGAAGGTCGGTGCAGACGCCTTCATAGAGCTCCGCCGCCATGCCGATCGATTCGCTGACGGTCGGATGCGGGTGGATGGTCTTTCCGACATCGACGGCGTCCGCCCCCATCTCGACGGCGAGCGCGATCTCGCTGATGAGATCACCCGCGCCGGCGCCGACGATGCCCCCGCCGATCACGCGGTGGGTCTCCTCCGCGAAGATCAGCTTGGTGAACCCCTCGTCGCGACCGTTCGCAATGGCGCGCCCGGAGGCCCCCCAGGGAAACTTGGCGATCCCGAATTTGACGCCTTGCTTCCTCGCCTCCTCCTCGGTAGGTCCAACCCAGGCGATCTCCGGATCGGTGTAGGCCACCGAAGGGATAACGCGCGCGTCGAAATGGGATTTCTTTCCCGCCGCGGCTTCGGCCGCGACGTGCCCTTCGTGCACCGCCTTGTGCGCAAGCATCGGCGGGTGGGCGATGTCCCCGATCGCGAAAATGTGCGGAACGTTGGTGCGCATCTGCGAGTCGACCGGAACAAAGCCGCGCTCATCGACTGAAACACCCGCAGTTTCCGCCCCGATGTTCCTGCCATTCGGCGTGCGTCCCACGGAGACCAGGATCATATCGTAGAGCTGCGGCTTGGCCGGCGCGTTCGCGCCTTCGAACGATACTCTCAGCCCCTCTTTCAGAGCCTCGACCTTGGCCGCCCCGGTTTTCAGCATCACGTTGTCGAACCGGCGCGCGTTGAACCCCTGCCATACCTTGACGAGATCGCGGTCCGCCCCCGCCATCAGCGTATCGAGCATCTCGACCACGTCGAGGCGCGCACCGAGCGTCGAATAGACGGTACCCATCTCCAGCCCGATGATTCCGCCGCCGATTACGAGC
>WNFD01006796.1_pt1 | contig 12821 bp, 14 predicted proteins | sample 5400491 | NCBI WGS metagenome assembly WNFD01 (sample SAMN13153343, study PRJNA577476) | soil metagenome | isolation source: 120 cm saprolite under Douglas fir tree site 2 hole 2 replicate 2 | place: USA:California | collected 2015-04-18 | reverse complement strand
GGTCAAAGCCGACCCCTTCGTCGAGCGCTAGAGTCAGCTAAACATGTATTCGCATCGCGCCTATCTCTTGGTCTGATCCTTGGTCTTCAGTCTCGACTTATTCGCCTCGATAAACTCACGAAGCTCGGAAGCGTGGGAGAGCAACGCGTCCCATTGCTCCAAGTAGAGCGTGACCGGAAATCGACCGAGACCGTATACCGAGACGGCCCCTTTCTCAGACACTTTAAAGCTAAGGCTACTGCCCTTGGCCAAGCGACCTTCCAACTCGGCGATCCGCGCCGCCATTTGCTCCGGAGTCAAGTTGCTGCTCGCATTTCTTAAAGCCGACCCGCGCTGCATCAACATAAAGTGATTCGGAATTTAAAAGAGCGCGACCTTCTACTTGAAGGATCATCGAGTTTCACAGGCTTCGCAACGCCTTCTCAGCCGTCCTCGTCACGTATTGGACCTGGCGCTTGTGGTTGCCCTTCTTGCTGAGATCCCGCCCGGCGACGAGCTCGGCCTTGATCTGTTCCAAAGTCAGTCCGCAGCCGGCGGCGTGTTTCGCCCAGGCCATATCAGCGCGGTGAAGATCGCCGGCATAAATCGCATCATCGTGAAACTCTTTAAGCGCCTTGAACGCCACACGCTCTTTGCGCCGGCGCTGGCGTTTCTGCGGCTGTTCGCGCTTCACCGTTCCGCGTTGGTGCTGCTCCTCCTCCGAAATGCTGGCAAGGAACTCGGCGGCATACGAATAAACACGACCCGTAGCCGACCGCAGCCGCGCGAACGGCCGCAGCCCTGATGGCAACTGCCGCTCCCGCTTGGGATTAGTGAATCCCGCGAGCCTTCCAAAATGCCGCCAGTCCGCGCTCGACCGATCCCCGCCGAACCGCTCGACGAGGGCCTTTGCCGCGCGCGTGCTCATCGCGGCTTCGAGGACCTGCCCGTGATTCAACCACGCCTGAAAGTTATTGGGCGAGGTCTCAACCACCACGGCCGGTTCGAATCCGTCCGCCCTCATTCGCTCGATGGTATCGGCGGTAAGGTCGTCGATGAGGCTCAGACTGTGCACGCCTGCCGGCCGGATATAAATATGCGCGCCCTTGCCGTTCTCGTGGCGCAGCCATTTGATTGCCTCCTCGATCTCGATGGCGCCCTGCCCTTCTCGGAGAATCATCTCGCCGGCTTCGCGCCGGATGCCAAGATCAAAGCGCTCGCAACTCATCGCGCGCAGCTGGACGCGCACCAGCCGCTCCACGATCACGGCTGATTTCTGGCCCCTCTTATTACGCTCCTCCTCGGTCATCGCGCGCCGCCGAATTTACGACCGCCGCCGGAGCGTCATGCGCAGGGCGCGATCGACGTTGCAACTAATCGTAAATACCGGCTCCTCCCGCTCGTGCTTCCCGCAGCGCCCGTCGAGGCAACAGCTAAGCTAACGCAAATCTTGCCGCCCGGATGCCGCTCGCTCGGCCCCTGCAACTCAATCCGCCGGCCGCACCGTTCGCAGTTCCACGGTTCGATCCCTAGCTGCCTGTAACCGCTGAGCGGGATTTCTTCGTCATCCTCAATACACTCGGCAGCGGCAGTGCCGAACTTCGCCGGAACCGTACAGGTCAAAGGCTTGGTCATTCAAACCGCCACGGACCTCTGCGTCGATTCCTTCTAGGGGACTGCCAAACAAACCGCACGGGCGTAAGCGGCCAACACGCTGCGCGATGTAGGCCCTGTAATCGCGCTCGGGATATGCGGCTAAGTCCCCTTGACTTGGTGGCAATTATCTTAAATCGGTATGACCATTCTATTTGACATGTAGTTCGTCTTTTATTACCAATCTGCGACGTAGTCTCCTCAGATTTAATCAACGCAAGCGGGGGGAAAGGCCCGTGGATTTCTGCGCGCGAGCGCCACCCGTACGCAAGTATGCCGACCGCACCACACCCGTTTACGGTGTTTGCCAGCCACAACTTCACCGAAAACAGGGAGACATAAAAATGGGTACGAAAAAAGCGCAGGAGTTGGTCACCCCTTATTCATTAATGACCCACCTTGTAAGGAGGACTCCATGAACGCACGCCACCCGAGATTCGGTATCCTTATTTTTGTAGTGTTGGCCGGTCCCCTGATAGCGATGATCGCACCGCCGGCGGAGTGCGTCCCGCCACCATCAGGGAGCCCCAATGCCATCGTGCTCGTGAGTGGCCTAGAGGGTGGCTCGGGCAGCACTATCGGTCCCGATGGTGGGCTCTACGTCACCGAAAGCGCAGCTGGCAGGATCTCGCGCGTCGATCCGCAAACCGGGCAGATCACGACGTTCGCCAGCGGGCTGCCGAAGCAGATCCCGGCAATTGGTTTTGGGGGGGCCGTCGATGTCGCCTTCATCGGCAACACGGCGTATGCACTGGTCACCTTGGTCAGCCCTGACGTCGGCGGCAGCGACGTTGACGGCATATATCGCGTGGACGGCCCAGACAGTTTCACGGTCGTTGCTGACATTGGTGACTTCAACAAGAACAATCCGCCGACAATTCCGTTTCCGTTCGTCGTAGCGACCGGGGTCCAATACGCGCTGCAAACATACCGTGCCGGGTTTTTGGTCACTGATGGCCACCTCAACCGCGTGCTGCGGGTCACACGCGACGGGGATGTGTCCGTGTTGATAGCGTTCGACAATGTCGTTCCGACCGGGTTGGCGGTGTCGGGCAACACGGTGTACATGGCCGAGGCCGGCCCGGTCCCCCACCTGCCGCAAAACGGCAAAGTCGTGGCGTTCGCGTTCGGGCCGAAGCCGCCCACCGCGACGGTGGTGGCCTCCGGCGCCAGCCTCCTCGTCGACGTGGAATTTGGCCGCGGTCGCCTTCTCTATGCGCTCTCACAGGGCCCCGGGGTGCCGGGCGCCCCTGCGGGTTCTCCAGCGCAGCCGAACACCGGCGCCCTCGTGCAGGTCAACGGGGACGGCACCCTCACCTCCATCGTGGACGGTCTGGACCGGCCGACCTCGCTTGAGTTCATCGGGACCACTGCGTACGTCGTCACGCTCACCGGGGAGATATTGAAGATCGACGACGTGTCGGGTCCACCGTTCGGCGCGTCGAGTTGAGCAATCGGAGGGGGACTGACACCCGGAGTCACCGATTTTGGAGATGCTCCGCAGCCCAGAGTGCGATATTTACGGGGCATCTCACTTAAAGCCGGTCACGCCGGCGTGTCGCCGATGGCGGAAGCGTCGTCTGCGATGTGTATTGGGGTAGCGGCAGCAGCCCTGAGAAAAGTTACTCTAAGGACCTCTGGGAAGGCGTCAATCGAGTAATTTTTCGCCCGCAGACCCCAATCGCGGCTTTTTTGGATATTTGCTGCGTGAAATCTTTGCGTGCAATCACATTGCGCTCCGCAAAGCCGGTCCGACGAGCCCTATTTCACGCAACAAACCGGGGGTCTAACGTTGGGAATTACACTGCGAAGAATGCAGCACACCACCAGTGAATCGGGATCGGTTGTTGCCCGGATTTATTGGGCAATCGCTTAGCCAGGGCATACGGCGAATCCTAAGAACCTGCCGGGAAAACATTGCGTGAAACCCGCTACCGTACATTTTCGCACGGATGCTGCCGCTACCCCAAGATCTGGCTTCGGCTGCAGCGGGTTGGCGCGGTCGCGATCAAAAACTCCGTCTACGTGATGCCGCGCAGCGATCAGTCGCTGGAAGATTTCCAGTGGACGGTGCGTGAAATAACTGAAGGCGGCGGCGATGCGTGGATCTGTGAGGCCGGTTTTGTTGAAGGCATTTCCAACGATCAGGTCGAAGCCTTGTTTCGCGCGGCGCGCGACGCCGACTACGCTGGAATCAGCGAAGAGGCGAAGGAACTCGCCAAAAAGTTTCCCGTGGGAGAAAGGCTCAACGAAGAACACGCCGGTGAGCTGGAACCCGCTGTGGCCCGCATGCGGCGTCGTCTAATTGAAATCGTCGCTATAGATTTCTTCGACTCTCTGGGTCGTCAAAGTGCAGAAGGATTGGTCGCCGGTCTCGAGGCCCGTGTGAATCCGGATGCTTCTGCAGACGATCAAGCCGCCCGGTCGAGCGGCGAGTATCTGGGACGCGTTTGGGTCACGCGCAAGGGAATTCACGTTGATCGGATGGCAAGCGCCTGGCTGATTAAGCGCTTTATCGATCCGGAGGCCAAATTCAAATTCGTTCCCGCGCGGGGGTATCAACCCGAGAAGCGGGAAGTCCGCTTCGACATGTTCGAGGCCGATTTCACCCACGAAGGCGATCGCTGCACCTTCGAGCTGCTGCTTCAGCATCTGAAGCTGAACCACCCGGCTCTTCGAGCGATCGCCGAGATCGTCCACGACATCGATCTGAAGGACGGCAAATTCGGCCGGCCCGAAACTCCTGGAATCGAGCGGCTGATCACTGGAATCTGCACCGTGCACAAGGAGGATGAGACGAGGTTGGCTCGCGCCTCGGCGATCTTTGAGGACTTGCATGGATCGTTCGCGAGACGGACTCGGGACAAGCAGGACTAGGTCACAGCACCAATCTCGCAAGGAAGGCCAGCATGGCAGTCGGAGATCTCGTGGTCACGAAGCGCTCTCCAGTTCCCCTCCCTTTCGATCCGAAAGGGTTGAGAGGGCTCTCAGAGCGACTGATTGTATCGCACCACGAAAACAACTACGCCGGCGCGCTCAACAACTTAAACCGCGTGCGGGAGGAAATCGCACGCGTAATAAAAGATACGCCACCGTTTCTGGTGGCGGGCCTCAAAGAACGGGAGACTCACGTTCGCTAATTCGGTCATTCTTCATGAGCACTACTTCGCAAATCTAGGTGGCGACGGCCGCGTAAACGGTGCGATTGAGAAGGCGCTCTCGCACGCGTACGGCTCCGTCGGCAGATGGGAAGAGCTTTTTCGTCTGACCGCTCTCAGTCTGGCGGGTGGCAGTGGATGGGCCGTTCTCGATGTCGACTCGCAGGACCAGAGTCTCCGCATTTACTGGTCCGGGAATCACACGCAGTCGCTGGCCTTCGGACGTCCGCTCCTGGTTTTGGACATGTATGAACACTCGTATCACCTCGATTACGGCGCGGCGGCAGCGAGGTACGTCGATGCGTTCTTCCAAAACATCAACTGGGACGAGGTTAACTACCGCCTTGAACGAGCGGAGAAGGCAGCCGCGGCTCTGCGGGCCTAAATCGTCTATGAGCAACCCCATAGCGCCCCCCGAATGACCCTCAACCTCGCCCTCAAAGGCGGGGGCTCTGATATGGAAAAGTCCAACACCGCTGTCTCAGTTCGGATTCGTGATCTCGTCCGGTACTACCTGCGCCTCGGTACACTCGGGTTTGGAGGACCGGTAGCGCTCTGCGGCCAGATGGAAAAAGAGCTCGTGCAGGAGCGCCGGTGGCTCTCGAAAGAGGAAATGCGCGACGGCATCGCGGTATGTCAGTCGTTGCCCGGTCCCTTGGCGATCCAAGTGGGCATCTTCATTTCATATCTTAGAGGAGGTTTCTGGGGTGCGTGGGCGGGCGGATGGGCGTTTATCCTGCCGAACTTCCTTATCGTGTCCGCGCTCGGGGCGCTCTACGTTCACTTCAGAGGGTTACCAGTTCTAACCGCAATCTTTTACGGCGTGAGTCCTGCCGTGATCGCGCTGATTCTCCACTCATGCTATCGGCTCGCGAAGCTTGGCATGGAGGACTGGCTGCAGTGGGCGATCTCGGCTGCCTGTTTCCTGGTGACGGTTGCAGTTCAAGCTGAAGTGGCGGTGCTGTTTGTAGCTTCGGGGCTTATCGGCGTCCTGTACTACGGCTCACTCTTTCGCCGGCGAGTTGCGGCTCCTTCGGCGACCGCTGTGGTAAGCGGAGTAGCTGGGGTGGGAAAGATTACCGGCTTCCCGATACTGGGCAAGCTCCTACTCTTCTTCTTGAAAGCTGGGTCGTTGACCTTCGGTAGTGGTCTCGTGATCGTACCATTTCTGGAGAAGGGATTGGTGCAGAATACTGGCTGGCTCAACGAACGCCAGTTTTTAGTCGCAGTCGCGATCGGCATGATCAGTCCCGGTCCTGTGGTCATCACAGCGACCTTCGTCGGCTATCTCGTCGCGGGATTTTGGGGCGCGACAGTTTCGACCATCGGAATATTTCTTCCATCATTTCTCTTCGTTGTGCTCGTAGCGCCGATCCTGATTCGCTACCGTGCGCAGCCAGATGTAAAGGGCTTTGTCAAAGGCGCATACGCGGCGGCAATCGGAACAATCCTGGGAGCGTCGGTGTTGCTGGGCAAGATAGCCATCGGTGATTGGCTGACGGCTCTGATCGCCGTCGCAAGTTTGCTCGTGTTGTTCCGCTGGAACGTGAGTAATCCAATGCTCGTTGCCGCGACCGCGATCGTCGGAATAATCGCGTTTCCGATTCTCAGGCCAGATTGGGTGTTCGTAAAGTAGCTAGCAAGTCAACCGTTGAAAAGTTGGCCTGAATGAGGCTCAACACTTATGGAGGATCTAGGGATGAGTAAACTTGCGGTGTTCGCTCTAACGCTAGCGTTCGTTTGGTCGTCGGTCGCAGTTGCGGTGCGAGCCGAGGAATCCAGCGAGAAGGAGAGCGGCGAACTCGCCGAGGCGCTAGAAAGCGTCAAGGTATCTTTGGACGACGGACTTCGCGCAAGTGAGGCGCAAGGCACACCCATCTCGGGCAAGTTTGAAATCGAAGATGAAAAGCTGCAGCTCTCCGTCTACACGATGAAGGACGACAAGTTTTTCGAGGTGATCGTTGACCACAAGACCGGCAAGGTAGCGAAGACGGAGCCGATCATCGGAGGCGACGATCTCACGGCGGCAAAGGCTCAGGCCGAAGCGATGGCCAAAGCCAAGTCGTCGCTCCACGACGTGACAAACAAAGCGATTGCGGAGAACAGTGGGTCCCAGGCGGTTAGCATCACCCCAAGCCTGAAAGATGGACGTCCTGTCGCAACTGTTACCCTCGTCAAGAACGATAATTTTAAAACCATCTCGTCGCCACTGGATTAATCCAACCTGCATGCGGGCGCTTCGTTCGCGCCCGCACGTGAGACTTATTGCAGTTCCTTTGGTGAACCTGGCCTGGGTATTCCAGAAGTGAGCAGAATACGGAGGCCCGCCGATGAAGTACACACCTGTTATGTTTATGGTCGCCGCGCTGGCGGCCCTGTCCCCGCAGCCTTTTCCGGGTGGCGGCCAAGGAATAGGTTTCGATGATCTCGGTTTCGCGCCCACACTGCGCAGGGTGATGGTGCCCGGTGGTAGTACAGGGAAGCTGGCATTGATCGACCCGGACTCGCAGAAGATCGAAATCATCGGCGGGTTCAGCGAACGAGCAGGCTACTCCGGTGGCCACGGCGAGGGCATTACTTCCTCTGACGCCTGTCGCGGTCTGATGTACGTCACTGACCGAAGCGCCAGATTGCTGGACGTCGTCGATCCGCAAGCGAAGAAAATTGTCGCTACCGCCCGGCTGGCCTCGGGGCCAGATTACGTGCGCTTCGTTCCCGATACTAATGAGGTCTGGGTTACAGAGCCGAGCGCTGAGCGCATCGAGATATTCACCCTACCCGACCAGGGAACGCCCGTTCCGACTCACAGTGGATTCATCGCGGTACCCGGAGGGCCGGAATCGCTCGCAATTGGACACGGGCAAGCGTTCACCCATCTGTGGCGCGATACTACGCTCGCCGTCGACCTCAGGAGCCGCAAGGTCGTCGGCAGGTGGCCCAACGGCTGCAAAGGTTCTCGCGGTATCGCGATCGACGAACAACGCGGCTTCCTCTTCGCCGGGTGCGATGAGGGGAAAGTGAGCGTGCTCGATCTGAAAAGCGGCAGGCTCCTCGGCGAGGCCTCCTCGGGCGCCGGCGTGGACGTTATCGCCTACGATCAGAAGCTCGCGCACGTGTACCTGCCGGGCGCGGACAGCGGCACCATTGCGATAGTGGGAATCTCATCCAACGGAGCAGCGACGGTGCTGAAGACTGCTGAAACTGTGGAAGGCGCTCACTGCGCAACCGTCGATGATCGCGACCAAGTATATGTCTGCGATCCTGCACACGGCCGAATTCTGGTGTTTAAGGACTCGGTGCCTCCTAGAAAGTGACTTCCAACTCAGCTGCTTGCAATCAGAGGAACTCGAGGAGGCATAGATCGAGGCTGCGAGGTGTCCGAAACCGTACTGGCCACTCGGGGAGACCTTCCGATTACGAACTTTTGGATTCCTACCAGCACGACCGTTGACAGCAACCGACTCGTTACAACCCAGGCGCGTCGCGGATTTGCCGACGGAGCCGTCAGCATTCTTCTGCCGAGCTACCTGACCGTACTCGGCCTCGGCGCGACGTAGATCGGTATCATTCGCGGTGCGTGGAGATGACCCGGCTGGGAAGCCCTGAACGATTGCCTCACCAAGATCGCTTGAAGAATCGATAGGTATCGTCGGCGTTGAGCCCCCCACATCTCAGTCAGAAATTGCCAATTAGCGAGAAGACCTGAAGGAGCGTGCGAATCCTGACGGTTCCTCAGGGAGACAGTATCGCTGGTACTGTCCGAATTAGGGCACTGGGGGCGGGAAATTAGGACAGTGCGTAACCCCGCGTTCCTGCTGTTTGACGGAAACGAAGAAGACGTGGGAGACTCATTTGAGGCGACCCCGTGTCCGCGCCACACCCCCCCTTGGCGTCAGCGGGGAGCCGTAGGGGCAGCCCATAAGACTGGCGCTGCCCCGTCGACCCCAACGTGCGATTTTAACGTAGGGATTAAAGCCGAACCGAGCACCAAAACAAGCGAGACACCCACCGCAGAACTATTTCACAACAAAGGGCTTGCTGCTAGATGGATCGGCCATGAAGCCCCGCGACGCCGCTGCGCTCGCCCGGTATCGCTTCGTACGTGGTAAAATTGACTTGGAAATCATTATTCTCGTGGTTGTTTCGGTCTTTGTTCTATTCGGCGTCGCGGCATGGGTCTCCACATGGTAGCCAACGGCATAATTAATTGACTTGACATAATATGGCTAACGGTATAGTGCTTAACTTTGCACTATCACGTATAAACGTGAGCGTAGTGGAGAAATCAGAAATGGGAGTCTTAACGAAGTTTTATGTCAGGGTGCGTGAGTTCCACAACAAGCTCACCAAGGGCCAGACAATGACTGAGTATGCGCTGATTCTGGCGGCAGTCGCGGTCGTTGTGTTCGTGACCTACGAGGTGATGGGTCAGGACATTAGCGCGCTGGTGAACGTTATCGACAGCGATCTTTCCGCCGCCGCGAGCTGATCAAAAAAGTCCGATCAAAAGATTTTCGTCTCAGGAAGTCACGGCCCCTCCTCCGTGGCTTCCCCTTTCCTTTTCCGAAATTAGGACACCCTGCTTTTCAAAATCAGGACACTCGCGGGCAGATTAGGACAGTACTTTATCGCTGTCGACCCTTGACCGACAAACGGGGCGGCGGCTAGAATCCGCGACATTCGGGTTTGTCACGCGGTGAGGAACTGCGTGCTCACAAGGGGGGAACGTGAAACCAAACATTATTTGGGTGGAGAATGGTGTCGGCGTGCAGCTCGCCCTCCATCGCACATAGTACAGCCGATATTGGATTAGCCACGCATTCGGTCTAGGGGAGACGAGCCAAGCGTGGCGGTTCTCACCCTGAAATCGGAACAGGTCGCTAAGTCCACCCACGGCGGTCTCCCGCGTCATCGGGGGAATATCGGTTGACAGCTTGCCTTGTTGGACAGTTGTTCGAGAGAGCGAAATTGCCAATAGGAGTCTTCCATGCTGCCCCGCCTTAATCCGGATCCGCAAGTTCTCGTTGACGTCCAGCAGACGGCGTTCTCCCATGATGTTCTCGGCCGCTGGATGTGTGGCACTTGGTCCGAGGTCAGTAACAACGGCGGCGATCCCTTTGATATCGTCGTCATCGGGGCGGGCATGTTCGGTGGGTACATCGCCGACAAACTCTACCGCCGCGGCGAGAATCTCGGTCTTCGCGTGCTGGTAATTGAAGCCGGCTCGTTTCTTCTTCCCACCCATGTCCAGAATCTGCCCCGCCTGGGTTTAGGCGGACCGGCAGAGCAAGTCGTTGCTGGAAATCCGCAAGACCCCGGCCCGCAAAATCTGGTTTGGGGGCACCCCTGGCACAGCAATCAAGCGTTCCCGGGATTGGCCTACTGTGTTGGGGGGAGGTCGCTGTTCTGGGGTGGGTGGTCGCCGCGCCTGATTCCCGCCGACATCGGTACGCGACCGGCGGATCAAGCTAGGTGGCCGGCCGATGCCGCCACCTATCTGCTCGCGAATTACAGAGCGGTCGAAGAAGAAATGGGTGTCTGGCCGACCACCGACTATATTTCTGGACCGCTTTACACGCAGTTGAGGGCTCGCTTCGCGAGCGTCATTGGAGTCGGTCAGTTGGTCTGGGGAGCTGGTCAGCCGGCCTCGGAAGACCCACTCGCCGCCCCGCTCGCCGTCCAGGGCGCTGCTCCGGCGTCCGGCCTATTTCCATTCGATAAATATAGTAGCGCCTACTTGCTTTTCGATGCCGTCCGCGAAGACATCGGGCGGCGCTGGCGGAATAACATTGATGCATGGCGGCATTTGATGGTGCTGCCGCGGGCTCAGGTCGTCAGGCTGATAACAACCGGCAACCGGGTCACCGAAATAGAGCTGCGGGTCAACGACCAGCAGCAATTCCTCCGTCCACCTCTCCTCTCTCCCGACTGCACGGTTGTGCTGGCCGCCAGCACCGTCGAGTCCACCCGTCTCGCATTGGACTCTTTGGCAGCACCTGCGATGGGTGCGAATCGCATGGGGTCCAACCTGATGGCGCATCTTCGGAGCGACATCACCGCCCGCATCCGCCGTTCCGCAATTCCTGGCCTCCCCGCCCAGCCGACGGATCTGGAGATCGCCGCTCTGCTCGTCCGCGGCAGCACCAGCGACGGACACGCGTACCACATGCAAGTGACCGCCAGCGCGAGCAGTGGCTCCGACGCCAACCTCTTTACCGCGGTGCCGGACTTGGACCTGCTGGACGCCCTACGGGCAAACCAGGATCCAGCATGGATTGCGATTACCTTCCGGGCCATCGGGCAGATGATTGGTCACCCAAGCGCACAGCCCGGAGACACAAAGAAGAGTTGGGTCAACCTCGCCTTGCAGACCGATCCTCGCACCGGTACTCCGCGCGCGTGGGTCAACCTCGAACCCTCCGACGCTGACATGACGGCCTGGCAGGAAATGGAGAACGCGGCTGTTGCCCTCGCGCAGGCCGTAGCCGGGAGCGCTGCTAACATCCAGAACATCGCCGTAAACCGGAATGGGATCGGGACTACTCACCACGAGGCCGGCACCCTATGGATGGGTTCCCCCGGCCAGTCGGTAACCGACTCGTTCGGCAAATTCCACCACGTCTCGAACGCCTACGTAGCCGGCCCAGCCCTTTTCCCGGTTATCGGCTCGGCAAACCCGTCTCTCACCGCGACGACTCTAGCCCGCCGAACGGCGGATGCCATCGTGACCAGCCACACAGTCCCCGCCAGTCCAACGTTCAAGCCGCTGTTCACTGGATCCCGTCAGGGCTGGCAAATGTCCGGCGGCGGTGATTTTCTCACGATCTTCGGCTCCATCCTGGAGGCGAGACCGAACGGTCTGGGACTGCTGTGGTATACCCGCGAGGTGTTTCGGAACTTTGTCCTCCAGGTCGACTGGCTCTCCTTCAATCCGACGACCAATATACCCGGCGGCCGCGCTGACAACTCGGGCGTGTTGATTCGTTGTCCGGCCCTGAATGCAAGCGACCCAGCGAACGATTGGAAGCCAGCGTCGGACAGAGGCTACGAGATCCAGATCGATGACATGGGCTTTAACGTTGACACTGGTCAAAATTTCAGCCCGTTGCATCAGACGGGTGCCGTCTATGCGCTGGCACCGTCCTCGAACATCGCGTCCAAACCTGCTGGTCAGTGGAATACCTTTGAAATAGAGGCCACGAACACAACTATAAAGGTAACGCTCAACGGTCAATCCGTGACAAATTATTCAATTCCGGCCAACAACCCGCGCCTGCCCGCCGGCCACATCGGTTTGCAATGTCATACGGGCAATGTGCAGTTTCGGAACATCATGATTCGTTCTCTGCCCAACTGAGCCTTTGGACGGGCCGCTTAGACTTTCTTCCGCTGAGCTCCTCAAGGTTTTGGTTTGGCGCTCCATCTCAGCCGCGCGGCATCGCTTCGCCGATCCAATCGGAGAGTGTGACAGAAAGACCGAACGGCGAGCCCAGGGCACAGGAATGGAGAAGAAGACGCGCAGCGAAAACAGATCCTGCGGCGCTCATCGAGCCTGAAGTTGCGAGCGGGCGGCGAATATCTGCCGCGAGTACGCGCGGGCCGGGAGATTTTCTATTCCTTGGTACAAGTCTCAAACCGACACCTGTGCCATCAAACGCAAAAGTTGCGGTCAGATGCCGATCCACAGGTAAACAAATTGCACTTTCAGAAACCTGAGCTTTTTCCGCAAAGGGCTTGCCGTCCCGCTTCCTACGCGGTGGTGTCGAACAGGGTGTCGTTCGCTCTGAGCTTGCCACGGCCTTGGACCAGCTCCAGGGTTCTCAGCCGGCCTAAGGCATTGTTGAAACCGCCGCCATTCGCTTCGTATCCGGCCTTGGCGGCCACTTCCTCTTTGGTCAGCGGGTCGGGATAAACCTGCGTGAGCGTCTCCAGAATCAGCCGCTCCGCCTTCCCCAACCGGCCGCGCCAGTGGTCGATCAGGCCGGGACCTGTAGGCAGCGGCTCCCATGAACCGAGCGCTGGGATTCCGGC
>WNFD01008837.1_pt1 | contig 12823 bp, 14 predicted proteins | sample 5400491 | NCBI WGS metagenome assembly WNFD01 (sample SAMN13153343, study PRJNA577476) | soil metagenome | isolation source: 120 cm saprolite under Douglas fir tree site 2 hole 2 replicate 2 | place: USA:California | collected 2015-04-18 | reverse complement strand
TCGATCGCTGCGGCGGGCAGCTGCGGGTAGGCGGCGGCGGACAGTACCCGGACCTCCTCGACCACGCTCGCGTCGGCGCCGAGGGCGTCGCGGACCCGGTCGCCGAGGGTTTCCTCGTCGTCGTCGGCGGCGACGGCGACGGACAGGTCCCGGGTGATGGCCGGCATCGGCGAGACCGGCTGGTACCTGGCCAGGTCGAGCATCTGGCGGGCGATCCGGGGATCGGCGGAGCGGAGCAGCCGGATGTCGGGGATGCGCTTGGCGAGCATGAGCAACCGGTCCAGGCCCATGCCGAGGGCAAGCCCGCTCCGGCCGGGCAGGCCGGCGGCCGCCAGCACGCCGGGATGGGCCAGGCCGCATTCCCAGACTTCCACCCAGCGGCCGCCTTGGTGCACATCCACCTGGCGGCCGTGCAGCGTGTAGGGGTGGGTGCGGGGCTGCTGGCGGTGCCGCAGGCCCGGGGCGAGCGCCCCGAGCAGGACCGTGATCATCTGGTCCAGGTCGGCGCCGCTAATGGCCCGGCGGGTGATCCGCCACAGATCGAGCTGGTGCGGGGTCCCGGTGTGCTGCCAGTCGATCGCGTCGCGCCGGTACACGATTCCCGGGCAGACCAGCAGCACGTCATCGCCGGGCTCACGAGCGAGCCGGCGCAGCGCCGGCGGGATCATGGCGGTCGAGTGGCTGCGCAGCATGTGCGTGGCGTCCACGTACCGGGTGTAGCGGGCTTCTCGGGTAATCGCCTCGGCCGGGTAGCCGAGCCGGTCATAGTTGTCGGCGACCGGCACGATCCGCGGGCCGCGGCACCAGCGAACCTCACTGCCCCACGCGCGGCGCAGCGCCGCCGCGGCCCGGCCGATGAGGATCTGGATGGCGTGCGGACCCTTCGCCAGCGTCGGACAGGTCCCGCAGGCCCAGGTCACGCTGCAACTGCACAGGATCCAGATAGGAGGCGGGACTGGACACGGTGACTCCCCGTTCAAGCGAACCGGCTGGGAGAGTTCCTCCCGGCCCGGGGTTCGCCTGAACAAAGCCGCCGGCCTAACGCGGCGCGGCGCCTCCCGGCGGCCCGCCCCGGGCCGGGAGGCAGCAAAATCGCCGCGCCAGCATGCCAGTCACAAATACCAGGCTAGCGCCGGCCCGCACCGCCCGGCCAATGAAATTCGGTGGCGCCAGCGCGATCACACAAAGCCTGCAACGAAGGCACCGAACTAACGTGCGCGGGTGACACGGACCCGGTGATCACTCAGAGCGACCGGCGCCAAGTAAGCGGGCCGCCCGGGCCGATTCTCTGGAGCGTTCTTGGGGCGTCCACGACGTCTATTTCTTGCCCGCAGATGATTGTCGTGGACAGCTTCTCTGGAGCCGTGTCACAGCGTTCGATAGCCGGCCGCCACTGTTCGTGCTTGCCGTTGTACCAGGAGTTGTCAGTCGGCTGGTCTACGGTCTCCGCAGCCGATCAGCGAGGGGGCGGGGATGCGGCTTCAGCGGCTGGTGATGCCCGACGGGTCGGTGTCGTGGACGGTGCTCGATGACCGGGGCGAGGTGATCGCGCCGGCGGAGGCGTTCCTGGCCCATCTGCAGGCGCTGGGCCGTTCCGAGACGGTGCGGACGTATGCGACGAGCTTGAAGCTGTGGTGGGAGTTCCTCGGCGGCGTGGGCTGCGGATTCGACGCGGCGACCGTCGATCACGTGGTGCGGTTCGTTTCGTGGCTGCGGGCGCCGGCGGAGAATGTGGCGGTGCTGGAGGGCGGCTCGGGCGCTGCGGGTGCGGCAGCCCCGCCGGGTGCCGCGCACGCTCACCGACGACCAGCTGCTGGCGATCGCGGAGGCGTGCGAGCACCCGCGGGACCGGAGAGGTGTCCGTTCCTCGGGCGGACGGGAAACATGACCAAGGAGCATGCCTGGCCGCGGTGGCTGGGCCAGGGCGAGCAGGTCGAGCCGACGCATACGACCCGCTCAATTGGGTTCGGCCGCACCGCCGACGATGCGATCGCCCCGGCGCGCTCGCGGCCCCAGGGAGCTCCTCCGAGCACGAGCGGAAGCTGCGCAGCCTCACCTACCTCTCCAGCTCGTCTCGGCGCCATCGACGCAGCGACCCGGTGAGCGAGAAGCTGCGCGGCGACGACGCCATGATGCCGGGACGACGTCGCCTTGGTGATAGAGGCGATCGCCGACGGCCGGTTGATCCTGCCACATCCCGAAGTGGCCCGCGTGTACGCGGGCAGCGCCGCTGAGCCCACAGGTGGCTCAAGGGCATGAGCAAGCTACAGCATTGGCTTGAGGACGACTCAGCCTGGCGCGGCTCCCGGCAGTTCGTCACGACGGCTCGACCGCCACACTGCCAGCGCCACCAGCAGGGCGATCGCCAGCGTCGGCAGGTAGAGCGCCTGAAGGAAGACGTTGCTATCTGCCGGGGCGAAGAGCACGCTGTACACCTGCACGTAGGCCAGCAGCGGATACCCGGCAATGGCCAGCAGGGCAAGCAGGCGCTTGACAGCGTCCGATCCAAAGATCAAGATGAGCGCGATTCCGATGGCCACCAGTGCGAACTCGATGGCGCTCCGGTTGATCTGGGCGGACGCCAACGCACTGGCTTGCAGCGTCCATTGGCCGGCTGCCGCCAGCGCGGTCACCGCCGCCAGAACGATCAGGCTCTTCCTGGTAAGGACCTGCCATCCGCGCGCTGGATCTGGCGAGATGATCACGGCGATGATCTCCGTGACGAAGAAGACCGTGAATCCAAAGGCCACATCATTGACTTGAGGGGCGATGAGATCGAAGTAGATCGTCGCCACGGCGCCAAGGATCGCCGGTACAAATGCGACCAAGATAGCCGCACGACGGTGCTGCCAACGCGCGAGTGCCGGGCAGATCGCCAGCGCCGCCAGCATTGTGACAGTTGCCGCCTCCATCAAAAGGAGGATTGTGCGCTCAGTCGCTAGCTGCGGCGCGTAAAGCGCGTAAAGCCGGTGCGCCGGGTAAATCCGGTGCACCGCGAAGATTTGATCCAGCCTCAGCACGTTGTAGAGATGGAAAGAGACGTACAAGAACATCAGGGCCGGAGCCGTGATGCTGAAGGCTGCCAGGGCGTCGCGCCAAACCGGGTCGATATGCCTTGCCCGGAACCATGTGCGAAGCCTGGTGCGCAAGCCGCCGACGACAAGATCGATGACCTCAGCCGGGCCAGGCCTCGACCGGCCTTCAGATGCCGAGGCGAGCAGCACGCCTACCATCTCCTCTCCGTAGACGCGCCGGTGCTCGGCAGGAAACCAGGCGAGCAGGCGGCGGTACCAGCGTTCAAGCGCGGCTACATCCTTCATGCGGCAACGCCTGCTTCGGGCGGCGTTGACTGGCGGCTCGACCGCCTGGCGGCCAGGAAAACGAGGCCAGCAAGGGCTGCCGGAGCCAGGTATCAGGCCGAACATCGCGGCGATGAAGCTCATCGAGTAGAAATCGACGTTCGCGAGTGAAAGCAGCGAGACAGCGAAAGCCGATCCTGGAATGGCGACGAGCAGCACGAGCAGGCGGCGTGCGGTGGCCTTGGCCAGCGCGGGCAGGCCTGCTAGCGCGATGACCACGATCGCCAGCCGCATGGCGACTTGCGGCACCCGGTAGCTTGTGGCCACTAGGCCTCCGGTGTAGGCGGCGGTCAAGATCCACGGAACACCTAGAAGAATCGCCCTGGGCGTGATCAGTCGCAGCGCATGCCTCGGCCCCGGCGAGATGGCGAGCGCGACCGCCTCGATGGCGATAAGCACGAGGTAGGCAGCGAGCCTGGGTTCGGCGGGGCGGCCTCCTGCCGTAGCGGCCTGGACTGCGAACCAGGGCACAGTTGCGGCCGCCCCGACGGCTGCGATGCGCCGCAGTCCGAGCAGGCCGAGAGCCAGCGGCGTGAGCAAGATGGCGGCGCCGACGACGCCGAAGGCGGGGGACGAGTTGTGCCAGATGAGCGCCGCTAGCCAGCCGAGGTTCTGCCGCAGCGCCAAGGCCACCAGCAGTACCGGCGCGATCAGGCTGGTGAGCGCCAGCGCGTTGCGCCATCCCGGGTCGGGGGTGCCGGTCAGCGTGGAGCGCAGTCTAACTCGCACGGCCCCGCCGAAGAGATCAAGCGTGTCGGCGATGTCCGGACGCCGCTTGCCCGCCGGGGCGGAGGCGAGCAGCACGCCAATCATCTCCTCGCCGTAGGTCCTTCTGTGCTGTGCCGGGTAGCAGGCGAGCAGCCGCCGGTACCGTTGCTCAAGCGTCGCGGCGTTCATGACGCGCCCGCCGCGAGTGTCTTCAGCCTGGTCACCGCGACCCGGGCGTTGGCCTGCATCCTGGCCGCCTCGTCGCGCAGTACGGACATGCCGGTCGGGGTCAGCTTGTAGTACCTGCGCAGCCTGCTGCCGACGATCTCCTCCCGGTCAACGTCGATAATGCCGTCGTCGCGCAGCCGGTCGAGCGCCGCATAAAGCGTCCCTGCCCGCAGCTTGACCCGGTCGCCCGATATGCGCGCCACGTCGGTCATGATCCCGTAGCCATGCTGCGGCTCGGCCGCGAGCGCGGTAAGTATCAGGAACGTCGGCTCCTGAATCGCCTGCCTAGTCATACTGATGTTATATACCGATGATCAGTATTTCGCAAGATGGTTTTGTGCTCACCGAACGGGACCTGCACCCTGACAACGTGCGACGCCTCCGGCGACCTGGCACTGCTCGACTGGGACGACACCGGGCCCGCCCGCCCGGACCGGGGAGCACACCGGGCTCCTGGCGTTGTAGCACGTCCATGACGACGGCCAGGCCGATGACGCCGCAGTCGAACGCTCCCATGGCCGCCGGCTAGGCGGGGCAAGGACCGCCGTGAGGGCGGCAAGTCCTTGCCGCCGAGCCGCTGATCCCGGACCCGGGCGCGCCAGGCGCGCCGGGTCAGCCGATGGTTCCGTTCACGTTGACGATCTTGAATGTGCCGCCGAATGCGGTGATGCCGTTCCCGGCCGTGCTGGAGTTGAGAGCCTGGGCGAAGAAGTACAGCGGGTGCCCGTTGTAGGTGACCTGGAAGGTGCCGTCGGGACGGGAGATGACCCCCAGCTTGGCGGCGTTGGCGCTGCCGGTTGCGGCTGGCCGGGTGGTGGTGAGCACCGGCGGCCAGATCAACGCGCACTCTCCGGAGCACTTGCTGGCCTTGGCGGTGTCGGCGGTGAAGGCGTACAGAGTTGCCGTGACGTGGAGGAATCCGGCCGTGATGGCCAAGATCTTGGCGCCCGCGGCGGATTCTGATCCGACCGTCGTAGTGCCGGGGTCCGGCGTGCCCTGGGGAAGCGTGGTGTACCAGACTCCGGTGGCGGGCGGGTCGATGAAGTACTCGCCGTTGGTGAGCCCCGATGGCGCCCCGGCGCCGAGATCGAACGCGAAGAAGTACAGCGGGTGCCCGTGGTAGGAGACCTGCAGGCTGCCGTCCGGGCGGCGCAGCGTGCCCAGGCCGGCCTGCGAGACCCCTGTGCCGGCTACCGCGTGGCTGCTAGTGAGCAGCGGCGGCCAGACGCCACTGCACGGGCCCAGGCAGGTCGCCTTGCCCGTGGGGTCGAAGCTCAGCGTGTACAGGCTCCGCCCGCCCGATGCCGTGGGCGAGGACAGCACGATGCCGTTGGACGACACCTCGCTCCGCACGGTTGGGACGCCGACCGCTGCACGCCCGGACGGCGCGTCGAGGAGGAAGATTCCGTCGAACGCGGCCACATCCTCGCCGTTCTTCTGGCCCCGCGCCGTGTCCTGGACGAACCTGTACAGGGGATGGCCGAAATAGGTGACCTGCTTAACGCCGTTACGGGTCACCGTGCCTAGCCGTTTTTGCTGCACGCCGTTCTTGCCGACCAGCGGGCCGGTGGCGACCAGTGGCGGCCAGAAAGCGGTACAGGGCTTGCCGTTGGGTGCCTTGTTGAGCGCGGTGCAAGGCAGCTGGAACGGGCTTTTCGATGAGAACGGGAAATTATCACCGGAAAACACGTACAGGGACCGGCCTGCCCCGGTGACCAGCACCCGGCCGAACTTGCTGGCGGTGGTGCTCACCACTACCTTCGTCCCGGTTGCCTCCGGCCCGGCGTGCCTGGCCGCGCTGGCCTGCCCAGCGGCACGGGCCAAGGTGGCGGCTGCGGGGGCAGCAACAGCCGCCGCGGATGGCACGGCCAGCAACATGATCGCCGCCGTGATGAGCGTTCGTCTGGTCCGCATGATGCTTCCTCTCAAGTGGTGGCAGGACGCCCCGCGCACCGACACGCTGGCTCGGTGCAGGTTAGGGGGCGATGCTGATGAGCGCTGCGTCGTCGAGGCCGCCGAAGGTGGTGGTCCCGTTGGGGGTGATGGCCTGGGCGGGATCGTTGATGGTGTCGGTGGCAGCGGGGAAGGTTCCGGTGGCTACGGTGCGCGTGCCCCTGGCCGTCGATGAGGTCAGGGATGCGGTGGCGAAGACGCAAGGGGGGCGATGTTGCGGTGCCGGCCACGCGGATGGCGCGATCCCCGGCGACGCCTACCCCGCCGCTGTTGGTGAAGCCGGTGCTGCTCTCCGCGGCCCGGGTGTTGGCGTCAGTCACCTTGCCGCTGGCCAGCAGGTGGATCACGAACGCGATGCCGCTGCCCACGGTCCCGGACACGAACAGTGTGCCGTCGGCGGCGAGGCTGACGCCGGCGGCGGCCGCGCCGGTGCCCCCGGCGCAGTCGAAGGCCAGGGTGCCGTCGGGGTTGAGCTTGACGATCAGCGCAGCCAGGCCGGTATTGGGTCCCTGGATGGCGCCGGCGAGGTACAGCGACCCGTCCGGGCCGACGGTCGCGCCGCCGCCCGGGTCGGCCAGGCTGCCCGCGGCGTAGGTGCGGGCCCAGACCAGGCTGCCGTCGGGCGCGACCGCGACCGCCATCCCGGTGGCGGTGGTCCGCGCCTTCTGCCAGACGATTGTGCCATCGGGTGCCATCTTGGTGATGGACATCCTGGTCGGCGTGCCGTTGGCGAAGTCGATGATGCTGCCCACGACGTAGGCCGAGCCGTCGGGGCCGGTGGCCACGGCGGCCGCTTCCTGCGCGGAGGTGCCAGCCGACAGCGCCCGCTGCCTGAGCAGGTTCCGGCTGGGTTCGAACTCCAGCACGACCGCCTCATCCGAGCCAAGGGTGCTTGCCACGCCTATCACGTATGCGGCCCAGAAAAGGTTCACGCCCCGCACACTCGCCGATCTGCGGTCACGCTCGATGGCACTGTTGCGTTATGCCATCCCTGATGCCAATGACAGTGCGTGATAGAGCGGAACCTGCGATGTTTTGCCGGGTGTTGCCCGTCATTCGTGATGAGCGTCTAGGCGTCGTTGCTGGTGAGCGTGACTGGTGCGCCCGCTGGCGTTTAGGCTGCGCTGCTGTGGCTGATGACTTTGATCCGGTGGCACATAACCGCGCAGCCTGGGATCGCGATGTGGAGAACGATAACGAGTGGACCAGGCCGGTCGGGCCTGATGGCATCGCCCGGGCGCGGGCTGGCGATTGGTCAGTCGTGCTCGTCGGCTACCGGCCTGTGCCGCGCGATTGGTTTCCGGCCGACCTGGCCGGCGTCCCGGTGCTGTGCCTGGCCTCTGGCGGCGGGCAGCAGGGCCCGGTGCTGGCAGCGGCAGGTGCGGCGGTGACCGTGTTCGATAACTCGCCGCGGCAGCTGGGACGTGATCTGGAAGTGGCCGCCCGGGAGGCGCTGGCCATCCGCACGGTGCTCGGCGACATGCGTGACCTGGGTGTCTTTCCCGATGCCAGCTTCAATGTCGTCTTCAATCCGGTGTCGAATGTGTTCTGCCCCGATCTTGCGCCGGTCTGGCGCGAGTCGTTCCGCGTGCTGCGCCCAGGTGGCATCTTGCTGGCTGGGTTCATGAACCCTGACGTGTTCATATTTGACATCGCAGCACTGGAGCGGGACGAACTCGTGGTGCGCTACCCCCTTCCGTTTAGTTCCCTCGACCTGCCCGACGCCGAACGGCTGCAGCATTATGGAGACAGTCCGGTCGAGTACAGCCACTCGCTGACCGAGCAGATCGGTGGCCAGATGGCCGCCGGCTTCACCCTGACCCACCTAGCCGAGGCGCCGCATCACGCGGACGCCACGGCACGGTACATGCCCGGTTTCTTCGCTACCCGCGCCATCAGGCCCAGCTGAACACACCGCCGGCTGCATGCACACTCTGGGCTTCCCCTCGTAGCGTGGACACATCGCCTTAAGGAGGAAGGCGATGGCAGAACCACGCAGGAAGTTCGATGCCGATTTCCGGGAGGGCGCGGTCCGGCTGGTCCGCGAGGCTGGCAAGCCGATCGCGCAGGTGGCCCGGGATCTGGGGATCAACGAAGGGACGCTGGGCAACTGGGTTAACGCAGACAGGCGCCGGCGTGGCGATGGCACCGGCGCGCCTGCCGGGCATCGTCGAGGGTGTCGTGCTTACGCCACAGCTGCCAGAACGTGGCGAGGGCTAGTGCCACGCCCATGCTCATCGTCTGGCCATTGTGGAACTTGGCGTGTGGCGGCCAGGAGGGGTTATAGATGTGGGTTTCGTTCCAGTCGGCCAAGTACGGGCCCGCGGCTGCTCCGGCCGCGACGAGTGAGATCAAGATCCTTCCGATGCCGAACCGAGGCAGCGTGCCGCGATTGGTCATCATGTCTCCCCCCGTCAGCAGACGGGTCGCCAGCACTGAACCAGATCCTCAGCCAGGCGCACGTCGTCAACCTCGGCAACCAGGGTGCGCGCGCCATCTTCGGCGGAACAGACCGTCAGTCGTTCGCGGTCTGGACAACCCGGCGCCGCGGCCCAGTGCCGGGCAACCGATGCCGCTCCGTAGCCGGCACCCAGATGTGCCGGGCCGGAAACCAGCTGGTCTGGAGCATCCACGGCCTCTGGCTGTGGCTGAGGCCAGCCCTGTCGCCCACACGACCGCGCCCACCAGAGCCGTGCTTCCAGCCGACCAGGCGCTGCGGCGGCTCGTGCAGGCCGCTCGCACTACCCCCGCCCGGTGACCGGTTCCCCGGCACCTCTGCCGAGCACCGGCGCGCCAAACACCGTGCCCACAGCCAGGACGCAGCCTCGCCAATGGGTGAAGTCACGTGCGCCGGAATGGCTGATCTGAGTGCGCCACCGCTACTGATGCTCAGCCCGGAAGCCCGCCCGATTCGCTCAGCGCTCTCGACCCGCGAACGCTCCGCAGGCTGGCCGGGTTACGCGCAGTGAATCATCGTCCGCGGCGGGACTGTCAGAGCGAACACTCTTCCGGGGTGCTGGCGGTTACGAGAGTTGGTCCAGCAGTGCGGGCAGGTCGGCGAAGGAGTCAAGGACGTAGTCCGGGGTGCCGCTGGCGGTGCGGTGAGCGCGGGGTAGGTATTTGCCGGTCTTGACCAGTGCCCCGGCGAGCCCTTGCCGCTGGGCGGCGAGCACGTCGTTTTCGATGTCATCGCCCACCATCAACGTGTGTGCGGGGCTGGCGCCCAGGCGGGACAGCGCGGCGGCGAAGAACGCCGGGGCGGGTTTGCCTACCACCTCCGCAGCTGTCCCGGCTGCCTGCTCCAGGCCGCAGACAAATGCCCCGCTGTCAAGTTGCAGGCCATCGGTGGTCCGCCAGTACAAGCCGCGATGCATCGCGACCAGCCTGGCCCCGGACTGCAGGCAGCCGAACGCCCGGTTGAGCGCCTGGTAGCTGAACTCCGGGCCGGCGCCGCCCACCCCTCACTCCGGCCAGATCCTCGCCGATGTCCCCGCTGTTGACCAGCAGGCACCGGGCGCCCGGGTAGTGCCCGGCAAGGTAGGCGGCCGCGATGACGGGCGCGGTGAGAATGTCGGCAGCGGTGACCGCAAACCCCGCCGTGGCCAGCTCCGCCGCGATCCAGGCCCGGGTGCGGGAGGTGGTGTTGGTGACCAGGGCCAGCGGCAGCCCCGCCGCACGCAGCCGCTGCAGCGCCGCGACCGCCCCCGCCAGCGGTTTCCACGACACAGTCAGCACGCCATCGATGTCGATCAGCACCGCGCCGATTCGCGCCATGGCGCGACCCTAGCCGCAGCCGGCAAGGGATGGGTAGCTGTCCGCGCTGGTGGTGGCGGTCACGGGCACGCTGTTCTGCGCTCGTTTACCTGGAGACGTCCGGCCCTGGAGAAGGTCAGCAGGCTGCTGCGGGCGGAGCCAGCCGGGCGGCGCCGCCCGGCACGGGTGAGCTGGCGTTCATCTACGTGGACTCGACGCAGAAGCGGGTCTACGGGCACAAGAAGCAGGGCGCGGTGTTCGGGCGAGCAGCGCGGTGATCACGGTCTTGGCCCGCTGCCCGTTCGGGTGTTCCCGCCGTCCCGGCCCGCCCGGTCGAGCCCATGTGGGCGTCCAGCTCGCCCTCCAGCGCTCGCCAGGTGACCCTGCCCAGCAGCCCGCCCGGCCCGGTCAGGGTCAGCACCTCCGCGCGGGCCCGCTCCGCCGCTGCCTGGCCGGCTCCTCCTTAGCCGCATCCACCCGGTCATCATCGGCCGCCGGCGCCGTCTGCACTGCCTCCGCCTGGTTTGTGGGCGAGCGTGCCGACGTAGTCGCCGGGCGAGCGTGCCGACGTAGTCGCCCAGGTTCAGCTCGGTGTTGCTGCGCTGCTGAAGGCCCTGCTTGAGTGCCTGGCCGATGAGGGCGGGCGCGGCGGGGCGGGCGAGGGCTTTGGTGCAGGCGTCCATCTCGGCGGTCAGCGCGCCGTCGGCGGGTAGCGACGCGGCATTGACCAAGCGCTTGATATCGGCCAGCGCGAGCGGGTCGAAGCGGGAAACCCGCTGCGCGAAGGCGTCGACGAACTCGGCGAACTGCGCGTCGGGTACGGCGCGATTGACATAGCCGTAGCGCTCGGCGAGGTCGGCGGTGAAGTCCTCGCCGCCGAGGAGGATCTCGAACGCCCGGCCGCGGCCGACGATGCCCGGCAGCCGGGTCGAGGGGCCGCCGCCGGGCACGGCGGCGATCCCGACTTCGAATTGTCCCAGCACGGCCCGCTCGCGGCTGGCGAACCGGATGTCGGTGGCGAGGGCGAGCTCGCTGCCCGTTCCGCGGGCCCGGCCGCGCAGGGCGGTGATCGTCACCGCCCGGGATTTGGCCAGCCTGATCAGCAGCTCCGCCCAGTGGTGGAAGGGGGTGGGCGCGGCCGGCAGTGCGTCGAGGGGGGACGGGTCGGCGACGAGGTCGTAGTGAGCGAGGAAGAACTCCGGGTCGGCGCTGTCGAAGACCACGACGGCCACCCGGTTGTCCTGCTCGATCGTGGTGAGCAGCTCGTGCAGGGCGACGATCATCGCCGGGTCGACGAGGTTGATCGGCGGGTTGTCGAAAGTGACACGCCAGTACTGCGGGCTGTGCTGGGTGATGGACAGCGGGGACGTGCTTGGCATGGTGTGCTCCTTTCGGTCGGAACCGCGCGAAGTGGTTCAGGCGGTGGTGATGTCGTCGATGTCGAGGGTGATCGCGGCCAGGATGCGGTCGGGGGTGCCGTCGCGGTTGCGCCGGTAGACGCGGTGGCGACGCCAGGCCGTCGAAGGTCTTGTAGCCCCGGTGTGGCCGTCGCCGCCAAAGCAGAAGACCTGCTCGGCGCAGCGGGTGTGATGGCAGGGGGGAAGGTCACGTGCAGCCGCCGTGGTGTGTGGCCCTCTTCCGCCACCGCTGTCGTGGTTGGCCTCGCGGCCATGATCTTCCCCCATTGCCGAATCCGGACAGCAGAGCCTGCGCGGATTCGAACTGACCGACGCCGAGCTATCGCCGAGCACCAGTCACGACTACATGCCTGGCCAGCCCGGCCATAACCCCCTGATGCCGCTATACCCAAAGGCGTGACAGCCCCACCGCCAGCACCAAACGTCTCAGCACCGCTGCCGGCTGCCTGACGTCGCTGACAGCGCATTGGCGAGTTTGGCGGCTGCGCTTCCGCTGCGCGAACCCTTGATCATCTCCCCCAGCAGATCCGGGCTTGCCGACTCCAGCGTCTCCTCCAACCGGGCGCCGGGAACCGGCACAATGTCGCGCGCGGCCATCTCGTTTCTCCTTCGTCTCGCAGTGAGCGCTTCGTTTCCGGAGGATCACGAGGTGGCCGTCTCACGTCACGCCGACACGCCGGGCATCGGACGCAACAGTCACAGCCGGATCAGCTACCCCATAGACCACTCCTGTAAGCGAACCACATGCATGTCAGGTCTTCACATTTCGCGGTGACCTGCGGTAACGGGTGCTGATGATCGGCGTGCCCACAGGTTAAGGAGGGCGTGCCCACGGCGTTTTGGATTGGTTTGTCACTCTGCCGGGCCAGTCTCGACGATCTGCAGCGTGAGCTGGTGTAGCTCGGCGACCAGGGCACGTATCTTCCAGGCGTTGTCGAACATGACGTCCACGGCCGGCGCGAGTTCCCGGGCGAGCTCGACCGCGGCTGTGGTCAGCGGCATCAAGTCGAACATTTCCCTGGCCAGGGTTCAGGATCCCTGGTAACCCGCCGCCCGGCCCGGATCGAATGATCCTGGGCCGGAGTCGCCTGCCGGTCAGTTGAACGTGGCGGCGAGCATGGCGGGCTCGTAGGAGCCTCCCTGCTGGTGCACGATCACGGCGAGCCGGCTGGCCGCGTTGATCAGGGCGACCAGGCAGACCAGCGCGGCGATCTGGTCGTCGGCGTAGCGCTTGCGTACCCGGGCCCAGGTCTGGTCGGACACGCCGTGGTGGGTGTCGGCGAGCCGGGTGCCCTTTTCGGCGAGCGCCAGCGCGGGCCGCTCGGCCTCGGTGAACACGGTGGACTCGCGCCAGGCGGCGACCAGGTTGAGCCGGGCCGCGGTTTCACCGTGTGGGCATGTCGA
>WNFD01005368.1_pt1 | contig 12823 bp, 12 predicted proteins | sample 5400491 | NCBI WGS metagenome assembly WNFD01 (sample SAMN13153343, study PRJNA577476) | soil metagenome | isolation source: 120 cm saprolite under Douglas fir tree site 2 hole 2 replicate 2 | place: USA:California | collected 2015-04-18 | reverse complement strand
GGCGCCGCCGGCTGCTGCGCCCGCGCCGCGAACGGCCAAGCCGCTGCGCCCCCGAGGAGGGCGATGAACTCGCGACGTTTCACTCGACCGAATTGCATTTGGTTGCCTGCCAGCCAGGGCAAGGTCGCAGGATATCGAATTGGCAAGGGATCAGTCACGCGGTATCGGAATGATTTACAACCGATCAGCCATTGGTGAGCAGAGCGTATGACCGGTTCGGGTCAAAAGCGTCCGCGATCATCGTGTCGGGTCACAGGCCTGTGTCCGGACTGCTCTGAAACCGGACGTAAATTCAACCCCTCGGCGCTGGGGTGAGCTCCTCGAATTCCGTCCACGATCCTCATCGCAGCTATTCCATCAAATCCAGGCGAAGCCCTTTGTAGCTCGGGTGCCGCAGCAGGCCGCTCTTCGCGGTCCTTGCCCGATACTCGACATCGATGAGGATGCGGGGCTCCACCCACCGGGCCTTGGGCTTCGTCACGTCGAGCGCGAAGGGAGAGCGTCGCGTTCGCAGCGGCCGCACCCGCGCCAGGAGATCGACCTTCTGCTCCTCGGTCCAGCCGCCTTCGATCTTGCCGGCGTAGACGAGCTTCCCGGCCTGCTCCTCCCCGAGGTAGAAGCCGTCGAACCGCGATCCCTTCTCGGCCCAGCCCAGGATCACGAACGTCTCGCGCCTCTTGCACGGCGTCTTGGTCCAGGTTTCGGTCCGCCCCGACTGGTAGCGCGCGTCCTTGCGTTTCGAGACGATTCCCTCAAGTCCGAGCGCACAGGCCCGCTGCCATAGCTCGGGGCCGTCCGCCTCCACGTGCTCGCTGAAAACGATCGGGCTATGTGGCTCCAGGGTCGAGAGGAGATCGGCGAGCACCTGCTTGCGCTCGAGGAGCGGCGCGGGACGCAGGTCGAGATCTTCCAGATAGAGCAGATCGAATACGTAGAAGATCAGCTTGCGACGGTTGAGCCGGCGAGGCCAATCGCCGCGCTCGCCCGCGCGCGCGGCCGCGCAGTAGCTACTCTACCGGCAGCAGCGACCCGATCACCCGCTTCCCACGCGTTCCGCGAGCCCATAGATTGAGGCCGGCGCAACCCCGCAAGGAGCCGCATCATGTCCTCCACCGCCGTCACCTGGATCGTCATCGGCGTGATCGTCGTGCTCGTGCTGTGGATCATCATGATCTACAACGGGCTCGTCGCCATGCGGCAGCGGGTCAATCAGGCCTTCTCCGACATCGACGTGCAGACCAAGCAGCGCCACGACCTCGTCCCCAACCTGGTGGAGACGGTGAAGGGTTATGCCGGGCATGAGCGCGGCACGCTGGAGGCGGTGGTCAAGGCGCGCAACGCCGCCATGACCGCGCAGGCCGGCGGGGTCGCGGCCCAGGCCGCCGCCGAGAACGCGCTGAGCGGCGCGCTCCGCCAGCTGTTCGCGCTCAGCGAGGCCTATCCCGACCTCAAGGCCAACCAGAGCTTCCAGCAGCTGCAGAGCGAGTTGAGCGATCTCGAGAACAAGATCGCCGCCGCGCGCCGCTTCTTCAACAACGCGGTGCAGGAGTACAATACCGGCATCCAGCAGTTTCCGGCCGCGCTGTTCGCCGGCTCGCTCGGGTTCCAGCCGAAGGAGTTCTTCGACGTGGGCGCCGAGGAGCGCAAGGTGCTCGAGCAGGCGCCGCAGGTGAAGTTCTGATGGTTCCTGCCCGGACGCGCGGGCGAACGCGCGCTCCGTTCGTCCGCGGCGCGAACAGGTAACGCTGCCCATGGCCGCCTACGGGCTCTACACCCACATCCAGTCGAACAAGCGGCGATCGGTCGCGCTGCTGATCGGCCTGTTCTTCCTGGTCTACCTCCTGGTCTATGCCGGCGCGCTGGTCGGCGAGGCGCTGACCATCGACGCCCCGCCCGACGTGCTCGTGCGCCGCGCCCTGACCGATGCGCTCTACGCCGCGCCGTGGGCGACGCTCGGCACCGCGATCTGGATCCTGATCGCCTACAAATTCCACCAGGCGATGATCGACGCGGTGACCGGCGGCCGCGAGGTCACGCGCCAGGAGCAGCCGCGGCTCTACAATCTCCTGGAAAATCTCTGCATTTCCAGGGGCATCACCGTGCCCAAGCTCAAGATGATCGAGGACGCGAGCCTCAACGCCTTCGCCACCGGCATGAACGACCGGCAATATTCGATCACGGTGACGTCCGGTCTCGTCGACTCGCTCGACGACGCCGAGGTCGAGTCGGTGCTCGGCCACGAGCTGACCCACATCCGCAACGGCGACGTGCGCATGCTCGTCGTCGCCGTGATCATCGCCGGCGTGATCGGGTTCTTCGCCGAGCTCGTCTTCCGGCTGATGTTCCAGGGCGGCTTGCGCTGGCGCTCCGTGCGCGGCGGCGGCGGCGACCGCCGGGGCGCGGGCGTCGCGATCCTCATCGCGGTCGTCCTCATCGTGGTGGCCTGGATATTGTCGATCGTCATCCGTTTCGCGCTGTCGCGACGGCGCGAATATCTCGCCGACGCGGGCTCGGTCGAGCTCACCAAGCATCCGGACGCGATGATCTCGGCGCTGCGCAAGATCGAGGGCCGCGGCGAGCTCGCGGGCTCCACCTCCGCGGTGATGGAGATGTGCATCGACAATCCGCGCGAGGGTTTCTCCAATATCTTCGACACCCACCCCCCGATCGACGCCCGGGTGGCCGCGCTGGTGAAGCTCGCGGGCGGCCACGATCCGGGCCCGCTCGCGCTCTCGGCGCCGGCCGAATCGCGGGGGGACGCGGGGGGCAATACCCCGACCGGCCCCTGGGCCGCGCCGGCGGCGTCCGAGCAGCCGTTTCTGCCGTCGCGGCCGCCGATCGAGCTCGGCGGCCCGGCCGGCGGCGGCGGCGAGCCCGGCCCCTGGGGACCGCATCGGAAATAGCCGGGTCGTTTTCGTTTCGGGCTCCGTTTAGGCGGCGCCGGCCGCCGTTTCCGATTCGCTCCTCCGGTCACGGGCTTTTTGCGCCGGGCGCTGTGGATTGATGTGCAGAACTCCGGCCTATCCCGGGGACGCTCATGCGAATCGCGCCCCGGTTCTGTCATGGTTCGGCCCAAGGCTCGGCACCATCTGATTCGGGGACAGCCCATGGCAAAGCCAGCAGTCATCATCGTCGGGGCGGACAAGGGCGGCGTCGGCAAGACGACGGTCGCCCGCACGCTGCTCGACTATTTCACCGCCCATCAGGTGGCGACCCGCGCGTTCGACACCGAGACGCCGCGCGGCACGCTCAAGCGCTTTCACCCGACGCTGACCGAGGTCGTGGACATGACGCTGGTCGCCGACCAGATGAAGATCTTCGACACGCTCAATTCGTCCGAGGCCGCAGTCACCGTGATCGACGTGCGCGCCGGGGTGATGTCGCCGACGCTCAAGGCGCTGCGCGACATCGGTTTCATCGAAGCCGCCAAGAAGGGGCAGATCACCTTTGCGGTGTTCCACATTCTCGGCCCCACGATCGCCTCGCTCGACGAGATCAACGCGACCGCCGCCTATCTCGGCGACGCCAGATATTTCATGGTGAAGAATTTCATCAACAATACCTACTTCTTCGAATGGGACGAGGCGACCCATTCCTCCTACTTCAAGCAGGTCAGGGACGCGGTCGAGGTCGTGATCCCCAAGCTCAACGAGATGGCGACCGAGCAGGTCGAGCTGGCGTCGGTGCCCTACCTCACATTCATCGCCAACAAGAAGCAGAGCGGGGAGCCTGCCGCCTACTCGTTCGTCCTGCGCGGCTATGTCCGGCACTGGCTGGGCAACGTCTGGTCCGAGTACGACCGCATCGGCCTCACCGACCTCGTGGCGGCGCGGGCGGCGGCCGTCCCGGTCCAGAAGGTGCAGGCGAGCGGCTAGCAAAAGCCGAGCGAAACGGCGCGTCCCGGGCGGGCGGAATCCGGCGCAATCCCGGGCGAGAATTGCGCATCCCGAGGACGCGAGCGCGCCGTGCCGAGGAGCGACAGCGAGAGAACCGCGGCGGCCGTCGATGCGGACGCGCGCTATCGCGGTCCCGGCCGGGCGGCGGCTGCGAGACGGCTTCTCTTCATCGTCGCTTCCCCGCGTCCGCAGGTCGGCAAGACCTTCATCGCCCGGCTGCTGTTCGATTTCCTGCGCCTCGACGGCGGCGCCGCCGTCGCCTTCGATCTCAATCCGAGCGGCGAGGCGCTGCGCGACCATGTGCCGGCGATCGCCTCCGACATTGGCGATACCCGCGGCCAGATGGCGCTGTTCGATCGCCTGATCGCGGACGACGGCGCGGCCAAGGTCGTCGACGTCGGCTACGCGGCGTTTGACCGCTTCTTTGCGATCGCGCAGGAGATCCGGTTCTTCGAGGCGCTGGGGCGCCGGTCGATCGAAGCGATGATCCTCTTTGCCGCCGACCCGCACCCCGCGTCGGTGCGGGCTTACGCCGAGCTGCAGCAGCGGGTCAGCGGCGCCGCCGTCGTCCCCGTGTTCAACGAGGCGATCGTGAAGGGGCGAGCGCTGCGCGAGCAATTTCCGTTCGCGCGGGCGGCGGCGGTACCGCTGCAGATCCCCGAGCTCGCCCCGCTGTTGAAGGCGCAAATCGATCGTTCGGCGTGCTCCTTCGCCGATCTGCATGATCGATTGCCGAAGGCGGTTCCATACGGGCTTGCCTTCGAGCTGCGGGCATGGACACGGCGCACCTTCCTCGAGTTCCGCGAGCTCGAATTGCGGCTGCTGCTCGAGAAGCTGCGCGCGTCGCTGGCGGGGGTCGAGCTATAGCCCGGATGGAGCGCAGCGCAATCCGGGCGCGGCGCCCCGCGGAGGGGCCCTCCTCCTTAGAGCGTTTTTCGATGACATTGACCCATTCCCGTCGTCATGGCCGGGCTTGTCCCGGCCATCCACGTCTTCGCTGCGGCAAGAAAGACGTGGATGCCCGGCACAAGGCCGGGCATGACGAGCGAGAGACCGAGTCAACCTAAACGAAAAACGCTCTAATGCCCTTCGAACGAGATCAGCGTGCGCACCGGCACGTCGAGCTTGCGCAGCTTGTCGGCGCCGCCGAGCTCGGGCAGGTCGATGATGAAGCAGGCGGCGAGCAGCTCCGCGCCCAACTGGCGAAGCAGCTTCACCGCCCCCTCGGCCGTCCCGCCGGTGGCGATCAGATCGTCCACCAGGATGACGCGATCGCCCTTCTCGACCGCGTCCTCGTGCATCTCCATCTCGTCGAGCCCGTACTCGAGCGAATAGGCGATCGACACCCGCTTGTGCGGCAGCTTGCCTTTCTTCCGGATCGGCACGAAGCCGGCCGAGACCTGGTGCGCGACCGCCCCGCCCAGGATGAAGCCGCGCGCCTCGATGCCCGCGACCTTGTCGATCTTCATGCCGGCCCAGGGCTGCACCAATTCGTCGACCGCGCGGCGGAAGGCGCGCGGATCGCCGAGCAGCGTCGTGATGTCGCGGAACATGATCCCGGGCTTGGGATAGTCCGGAATGCTGCGGATCGAATCCTTGAGATCGTGCTCGAATTTCATGCTTACCATGAGGTTCTCGCGGGGACCGGGGCCGCAAGGCTTGCGGGCGGCCCCACTCTGGCGAACGATGGCGCGGCGCGCAACTGGTGCATGGTCCGGAAAAACCGATAGCGGTTTTCCGGACCGGCATGCGCAAGATCAGGGAGACGCGCGACCAGCAGGGGGCCGGTCGCCTGACCATGACGCACGTGCCGATCATCGGGGGCGGTCCGGCGGGAATGTCCTGCGCGCTGTGGCTTGCCAATTACGGGCTCAACCCCGTCATCGTCGAGCGCGAGGGCGCGCTCGGCGGCATGGCGCGGCGCAACCCCTATCCCAATCCATGGCTGCTGGGCCGGCCGGATGCGCTCGCGCGCGAGAATGCGGCCGAGTTCGCACGGCACATCGAGGCGGTCGGGGTCGAGACCTGGCTCGGCTGCCGGCCGCGGCGCGCCGAACGACGGGCCGACACCGGGTTTCGGCTTGACCTTGTCTTTTCCGATCGACGCCCGCCGCGATCGCTGTCATGCCCGATCCTCGTGATCGCGACCGGCACCGAGTTTCGCGGGGAGGATTGGCTCGACAGCGTGCCGGGCGCGCGGGAATTGGCGGCGAAGGGCCGCGTGCATCTCGGACCGGCCTGGGCCGGCGAGCCGACGGCGGAGCTCGGCGCCCGCGTCGCGCTGATCGGCGGCGGCGACAATGCCTTCGACGTCGCGCAGCTTCTTTCGCGCAAGGGGGTCGCGGTCACCATCGTGATGCGCTCGCGCACGCCGCGGGCGCAGCCGCTGCTGGTCGAGCGGGCGCTCGCCTCGCCCGGCCCGGTGAGCGTGCGCGCCCAGCAGACCGTCGCGGCGCTCGCGGACCTCGGCGCGTCGGTCCGCGTCCGCTTGAGCGGCGGCAGCGATCTCGAGGTCGACCACCTCGTGCTCCTGTTCGGCTATCAACCGAACAGCGGGGATCCGTGGCTATCCGAGCTCGCACCCGCGACGGATGCGAACGGCTATCTCTGCGTCGACGGCAACATGGAGACGTCGTGCCCGGGGATTTTCGCGGTGGGCGACGTCGCCAACCCGCGCCATCCCTGCACCGCCACCGCGATCGCGGCCGGAACCATGGCGGCGCGCGAGATCGGGAAGCGGCTGACCCGAAGCACGTAGCCCGGATGAGCCAACGGGTCGGCGCCAACGGGTCCGCGCGAAGCGCGGCCCGATGACAGGCTCCGCGCCGCCCGATGACAGGCTCCGCGAAATCCGGGGAGCGGTGCCGCTCGTCTCGCTCGGCACCATTTGTTGTCGTCCCCGCGCAAGCGGGGACCCAGTAACCACCGGCGGCGCGATTAGGACAAACTGTCGCCGCCTCGGCTTGATCAGCACCGCCTCTGGAATACTGGGTCCCCGCTTGCGCGGGGACGACAATCACATGAACTCATCAAGCGGATACCGTATAATAATTATTTCTTCCGCTTCAGCACCCGCCCCGCCACCGCCTCGAGCTTCCTCAGGAGCTTCGGGTCGCGCGCCTCGGGCGCGGTGATCAGCGCGGTGTCGAGCGCGCGGTCGGCGCCGATCGGGCACGGCTCGTGCTCGCGCGGGAAATCGCGCGCCAGCCGCGCCACCAGCCCCTTCGCCTTGTCGGCGTTGGCGCTGAGCACGGCGATGATGTCCTGCACCGTCACCGCATCGTGGTCGGGATGCCAGCAGTCGAAGTCGGTGACCATGGCCACGGTCGCGTAGCAGATCTCGGCCTCGCGGGCGAGCTTCGCCTCCGGCAGATTGGTCATGCCGATCACCGAATAGCCGTGCCCCTTGTAGGTCATGCTCTCGGCCAGGGTGGAGAACTGCGGGCCTTCGATGCACACGTAAGTGCCGCCGCGCGCGATCTCGATGCCTTCGAGGCGGGCGGCGGCGGCGATGCGATCCTGCAGCCGCGGCGAGACCGGATGCGCCATCGAGACATGGGCGACGCAGCCCTTGCCGAAGAACGAGCTCGCCCGGTTGAAGGTGCGGTCGACGAACTGGTCGACCAGCACGAAGGTGCCGGGCGGCAGCTCCTGATTGAACGAGCCGCAGGCCGAGAGCGAGACCAGGTCGGTCACGCCGGCGCGCTTGAGCACGTCGATATTGGCGCGGTAGTTGATGTCGGAGGGCGAAAGCCGATGGCCCTTGTCGTGGCGCGACAGGAACACGACCGGCGTGCCGGCAATCTCGCCCAGGCGCAGCGGCGCCGACGGCTCGCCCCACGGGCTCTTGACCTTCTTCTGCCGCACCTTCTCGAGCCCCGGCAGATCGTAGATGCCGGAGCCGCCGATGATGCCGAGCACCGCCTTGGTCATCGCCGCGCGCGGGCAAGGGCGCGCGCAGCGCCCTGCCTGCGTCGAACGTCGCGTCGCGCGTGTTTGCTCACCCTATGTCCTCGACATCACGGGCGCGGATATTCGGTCGGCGGGCGCGGCTCGAGCTCGCCCGGATGCAACTCCACCTCGTGCCACACCTTCTTCTTCGTGAAGTAGAGCAGGCCGGCGAGCACGATGAGGAAAATGAATACCTGCATGCCGATGCGCTTCCTCGCTTCGAGATGCGGCTCGGCCGTCCACATCAGGAAGGCGGAAACGTCCTTGGCGTATTGCTCGACGGTCATCGGCGCGCCGTCGGTGTAGTCGACCCGCTTGTCCGACAACGGCGGCGGCATGGCGAGGGTGTGGCCGGGAAAATACTTGTTGTAGAACGCGCCCGGCGCGACGGTGACGCCCGCCGGCGGCTCGTCCTCGTAGCCCTGCAGCAGTGCGGCGAGGTAGTCGACGCCATGCTCCTGGTACTGGGTGATCATGTCGAGCACCCACCAGGGAAAGCCGCGCTCGTAGCCGCGCGCCTTGGCGAGCACCGACATGTCGGGCGGCACGGCATTGAAGCGCGCGCGCGCCGCCTGCTCGTTCGGAAACGGCGAGGGAAAGACGTCGGCCAGCCGGCCCGGGCGATCCTTCACCTCGCCCTGGTCGTCGGGCTCGCCCTTGACCTGGTATTCGGCGGCGATCGCGGTTGCCTGCGCGGTCGTGAACTCGGGTCCGCCCGGCTCGGCCAGCGTGCGGAACGGGACCAGCGTGATGCCATGGCAGGTCTGGCACACCTCGCGATAGACCTTCAGGCCGCGCTGCAGCTGCGCGCGATCGAACTTGCCGAACGGTCCGGCGAACGACCATTTGTTCTTCGGCGGCGTCTCTTGCTCCTGCTCCTGCGCCAGCGCCGGCGCGGCGAGCACGACGGCGAGCACGACGGCAAGAGCCGGAATTGCGCGGGCCATGGCGCTCACCCGCGCGCCCCGGCGCCCGACGGCGGCGGCGCCGATGCCCCGATCGGCACGCCTTCGTGCAACACCGATGCCGTGATCGAGCTCGGCAGCGGCTTCGTCCGCTCGACCTTGCCGAGCACCGGCAGGATGATCAGGAAATAGGCGAAGTAGTAGGCGGTGAAGATGCGCGCGATCAGCACGTAATTGCCTTCGGGCGGCTTCCCGCCGAGCCAGCCCAGCCCGACGCAGACGACGACGAACACCCAGAAGAACTGGCGGTAGAGCGGACGATAGCGCGCCGAGCGCACCTTCGAGGTATCGAGCCAGGGCAGGAAGGCGAGGATCAGGATCGAGGCGCCGAGCGCCATCACGCCCAGGAGCTTGTTCGGGATCGCGCGCAGGATCGCGTAGAACGGCAGGTAATACCATTCCGGCACGATATGCTGCGGCGTCACCGCCGGATTGGCCGGGATGTAATTGTCGGGGTGAAGCAGGAAATTCGGCATGTAGAACACGAACCAGGCGAACAGGATGCAGAACACCGCCATCAGGAAGGCGTCCTTGATCGTGGCGTAGGGCGTGAACGCGACTGTTTCCCGCTCGGTTTGCGGCTCGACGCCGGTCGGGTTGTTCTGGCCCACCATGTGCAGCGCCCAGATGTGCAGGACGACCACGCCGACGATGACGAACGGCAACAGGTAGTGCAGCGAGTAGAACCGATTGAGCGTCGGATTGCCGACCGCGTAGCCGCCCCACAGCCAGCTGACGATCGGCTCGCCGACCAGCGGGATCGCCGAGAACAGGTTGGTGATCACGGTCGCGGCCCAGAAGCTCATCTGGCCCCAGGGCAGCACGTAGCCCATGAAGCCGGTCATGATCATCAGCAGCAGCAGGATCACGCCGAGGATCCACAGCACCTCGCGCGGGTCCTTGTAGGAGCCGTAATACATGCCGCGGAACAGGTGGACGTAGGCGGCGAGAAAGAACATCGAGGAGCCGGTGGAGTGCAGGTAGCGCAGCAGCCAGCCGTAATTCACGTCGCGCATGATCTGCTCGACGGAATTGAACGCATAGTCGACATGCGGCGTGTAGTGCATCGCCAGCACGATGCCGGTGACGATCTGCACGCCGAGCATGAAGGCGAGGATGCCGCCGAAGGTCCACCAGTAGTTCAGATTGCGCGGCGTCGGATAGGCGATGAACGAGCTGTAGACGAGCCCGGCGATCGGCAGCCGCCGCTCCAGCCACTGCATGAAGGCGCTTTGCGGCTGGTAGGTCGAATGTCCGCTCATGATCGAATCCTGGGGATTGAAATCGACGGGCCGTCAACCGATCCGGATTTTGCTGTCGGACACGAATTCGTAGGGCGGCAGCGCGAGGTTGAGCGGCGCCGGACCCTGGCGGATGCGGCCGGAGGTGTCGTAGACCGAGCCGTGGCAGGGGCAGAAATAGCCGTCGTAGGGACCCTGATGCGCGATCGGGATGCAGCCGAGGTGGGTGCAGATCCCGATCAGCACCTGCCATTGATCATGACCCGGCTTGACCCGCGCCGAATCCGGCTGCGGGTCCGGCAGCTTCGCCACGTCGACGTTCTGCGCCTCCTCGATCTGCTTCTTGGTCCGGTGATTGATGTAGATCGGCTTGCTGCGCCAGAACACCTTGATCACCTGCCCGTCGGCGATCGGCGCCAGATCGACCTCGATCGGCGCGCCCGCCGCGATGGTCGAGGCGTCGGGATTCATCTGTGCGATCAGCGGCACGAGCGCGCCGGCCGCTCCCACCGCCGCGACGGCACCGGTCGCGATGTAGAGAAAATCGCGACGCGCCGGCTCGGCCGAGGACATCGTGGTCACGTGCGCGGTCCCTTTCTCGTCCATCGGTCCGCCCGCAGCCTGCCTTGCGCAGGCTGCGTAATCGGGATGCGGGCGGCTTGCGCCGGTGCCCGGCACGCGGGGACGCCGCCTGGCGGCGGCGGGCGAACCTGCCGCTCTCCACCCGGCAGGCAAGCAGCCAAGCTTGCAAGCAAGCGGCCAAGCGGCCCAATCCAGCGGCGTTCTATTGGCACCCTTGCCACAGGAGCGCAAGTGGGGACCTCGGGCGCGCGCAGCGATATGACCAAAAGTCGCATAAATCCTTCGTCCGTCACGCGTTTCGATCATTGATGCGGGTCCGCGCGGGGCTCAGAATCCGGCCATGCAAATTGCGCTGTTCGAGCCCGATATTCCCCAGAACGCGGGGACGATTCTGCGCCTCGCCGCCTGCCTCGGCGTCGGCGTGCATATCATCGAGCCGGCCGGCTTTCCGACCTCGGATCGCGCCTTCCGCCGCGCCGGCATGGACTATCTCGATCGGGTCGAGATCGTGCGGCACGCGAACTGGGACGCGTTCGAGGCGTGGCGCGGCGCCGCTGCCGCGCGGCTCATTCTCTTCACCACCTGCGGCCGCGTGTCCTATCTCGACCACGCCTTCGCGCCCGACGACGTCTTGCTGTTCGGCCGCGAATCGGCGGGCGTGCCCGAAAAGGTGCACGCGACCGCCGACGCGCGGCTCGTCATTCCGATGCGGTCGGGATTGCGCTCGCTCAACGTCGCGATGGCGGCGGCGATGGCGGTGGGCGAAGCGCTGCGGCAGACGACGCGGCCTTGAGCATTTTCAGGAAAAAGCCTGCCCCGGACTGATCCCATAGGCGTTAAGTTAAGGTCGTCATTGCCGGGCTTGACCCGGCAATCCATCAATCTTCGTAAGAACTTTCTCGCGAAGAGGATGGATGCGCGGGTCAAGCCCGCGCATGACCGGGCGGAGAGCCTCTTAACTTAACGCCCATGGGACTTGATCCGGGGTGGGAACCGGTTTTCCGTCCGAAAATGCGACCACGCAAAGAGACTGGAGCGCATCGCGGGCGGCACACTGCCGCAAACGATGATGGCCGAACGGTGACACGAGTCGGGTGAGAGACACTGACGCCCCAGGCGCTGCCCCTCACCCGTCTCGCTCGCTGGCCCCGTCGCCGTCGGATCGCTTGCAAGATCCCCACGCAAGCGCGGGCGACATCACACTCCCCGACATCCCCCTGCATCGGGAGAGTTCCGCTAAACAATGGCAAAAAAAAGCTCGCAGCGATTTTTTTCCCCTGTCAAAGATGATGCACGCGAGCTTCCGCTGCGGCCGTTCGCGCACGCAAGCCTGCGTCGAGAAGCTCGCGCGTGACGAGCGCGCGGCCATGGCCTGGAGCGCATTCAGTTTCGACGGAAACTGAATGCGCTCCAGTTTTTTGCGTGGTCGCATTTTTCGGACGGAAAACCGGTTCCCACCCCGGATCAAGTCCGGGGCAGGCTTTTTTCCTGAAAATGCTCTAAGGAAAAAGCCGGAGGTCGCGATGGATTCCGACTCGCTCGACGCGCGCAAGGAGCGGGCGCGAACCTGGTTCGAGCGGCTGCGCGACGACGTCTGCGCGGCGCTCGAATCGCTGGAGGACGACCTGCCGGCGCATGCGCCGCTGGTGGAGCGCCCGCCCGGCCGATTCGTGCGCACGCCTTGGAGCCGCACCGATCACTCCGGCGCGCCCGGCGGCGGCGGCGTGATGTCGATGATGCAAGGCCGCGTGCTCGAGAAGGTCGGCGTGCATGTCTCGACCGTATTCGGCGAGTTCGCGCCCGAATTCCGCCGGGAGATTCCCGGTGCCGAAGATGATCCGCGGTTCTGGGCCTCCGGCATCTCGTTGATCGCGCATCCGCAGAACCCGCAGGTGCCGGCGGTGCACATGAACACCCGCTTCGTCGTGACCGGCAAGGCCTGGTTCGGCGGCGGCTCGGATTTGACCCCGGTGCTCGCGGCGCGGCGCACGCAGCACGACCCCGACACGATCGCCTTTCACGCCGCGATGCGCGCGGCCTGCGACGCGCACGCCCCCGTCGCCCCCTACGACAAGTACAAGCGCTGGTGCGACGAGTACTTCTACCTGAAGCACCGCGGCGAGATGCGCGGCATCGGCGGCATCTTCTACGACTATCTCGACAGCGGCGACTGGGAGGCCGACTTCGC